>Ga0207667_10009326_pt1 | contig 11574 bp, 8 predicted proteins | sample KBSCornC52_FD_184301 | JGI IMG/M metagenome (GOLD analysis project Ga0207667, IMG submission 184301) | Corn rhizosphere microbial communities from Kellogg Biological Station, Michigan, USA - KBS Corn C5-2 (SPAdes) (version 2) | ecosystem: Host-associated > Plants > Roots > Rhizosphere > Soil ...
CTCCATGGACCGCTCAACCCTCGAACGCACACCCGTCAGCGAGTACGTCGACCTCTACGCCATCTAAGGTCGAGTCTGAGAGTTTCGAAGCTCAAAAATGTGGGTGCCCCATTCTTGCGAAGCAAGGGTGGGAACCTAAATGCGGACTATGGGTCTCCCAAGGCTCCGACTACGCGGGTGCCCCATAGCCTGCCCTGAGCTTGCCGAAGGGTCTCCCGCCGAACCCATAGATCCGCGCCAAAGGCGCAGTGTTCATTAGCCCCGCGCTTCAGCGCGGGGTAAGTCTCAAGAGAACGCCAAAGTCCCGTAGGGACGTTGGTGCCCTCCGGCCTTTGCAGACATGCAGAACGACGCAGTCTGAAACCAATCCGCGCCCTCTTCGATCTCGGGTCCCCATTTAGATCGGTCGTCAAACTGGAGGTGGGATACAACACCGGCACCTCAACCCTGCATTCGTATTTTTTCTCGCAGACGCCGCGTGCCCCATGTCTCCCGCCTCTGGAGACATGGGATACAACGATGCGAACGCGGATGTAACGCTTGCAGCGCCACGGGGCTGCGTGTTTGACTTGACCCGAAGGAAACCCGCCAACACATGGCATACGTACTCGCACTCGATCAGGGAACCACCAGTTCCCGCGCCATTCTCTTCGACGAATCCGGCAACATCGCCGCAGTCGCGCAGCACGAATTCCAGCAGTTCTACCCGCGGGCCGGCTGGGTTGAGCACGACCCCACCGAGATTCTCACCAGCCAGATCTCCTGCGCCGTCGAAGTCCTCGGCAAAGTGGGCGCGCGCCCCCGCGACATCGCCTGCATCGGCATCACCAACCAGCGAGAGACCGTCATCGTCTGGGAACGTTCCACCGGCAAACCCATCCATCCCGCCATCGTCTGGCAGGACCGCCGCACCGCCGCCATGTGCGCCTCTCTCGAGCAAAGCGGCCTAGGCGAAACCGTCTCATCCAAAACCGGCCTCGTTCTCGATCCCTATTTCTCCGGCACCAAAGTCCGCTGGATCCTCGACAACGTCCCCGGCGCCCGCGAAAGAGCCCAGCGCGGCGAACTAGCCTTCGGCACCGTCGACTGCTGGCTCATCTGGCACCTCACCAGCGGCATGCGCCATGTCACCGACGTCACCAACGCCTCCCGCACTCTGCTCTACAACATCGTCGAAGGCAAGTGGGATCCCGAGCTCCTCCGCATCTTTGACATCCCCGAAAGCGTGCTGCCCGAAGTCGTCTGGTCCAGCGAGACCGTCGGCGACGTCACGACCAGCCTCGGCCTTGGCGGCATCCCCATTGCCGGAATCGCTGGCGACCAGCAGGCCGCGCTCTTCGGCCAGCTCTGCTGGAATCCCGGAGAAGCCAAAAACACCTACGGCACCGGATGCTTTCTGCTCCAGAACATCGGCACGGAGTTGATCCGTTCCAAACACAAGCTCATCACCACCATCGCCGCCAGCGCACAGAAGCGACTCGAATACGCCCTCGAAGGCAGCATCTTCATCGGTGGAGCCGTCGTTCAGTGGCTCCGGGACAACCTTCGCCTCATCGGCTCCTCCGCCGAAGTCGAAGCCCTCGCCGCCGGAGTGCCCGATGCCGGCGGCCTCGTCTTCGTGCCCGCATTCGTCGGCCTCGGTGCTCCCCACTGGGATCCGCACGCGGGCGGCCTCATCATTGGCCTGCGTCGCGACACCAAGCCCGGTCACATCGCCCGCGCCGCTCTTGAAAGCATCGCCTTCCAGGTCGCCGATGTTCTTGAGGCGGTCCACAGCGAGACCAGCACCCCCCTTAACGCCCTTCGCGTGGACGGCGGCGCAGCGGTAAACGACCTGATGATGCAATTTCAAGCCGACCTTCTCGGTGTTCCCGTCGTCCGCCCCCGGGTGACGGAAACTACGGCCCTCGGTGCCGCATATTTAGCCGGCCTTGCCACCGGATTCTGGCCGTCACCGAAAGAACTCCAGGCAAAGCGGCAGGGAGACGTGCGGTTCGAGCCACACATGGAGCAGCAGGAGCGAAGCACTCTGCGCGCACGCTGGCAGCGCGCCGTCGATCGCTCCAGGAACTGGGTCGAGAGCTAGGAGAGAGAGATGCGCAGGGAAGAAATGCTGCGTAAGATTCGCGAGCGAGCGGATCGCGGTGAGCCGTGGGATATCGCCGTTATCGGCGGTGGCGCAACCGGCATGGGCGTGGCCGTCGACGCTGCGGCGCGCGGCTTCCAGGTCGTTCTGGTCGAAGCTCACGACTTCGGCAAAGGCACCAGTAGCCGCAGCACCAAGCTCGTCCACGGCGGCGTACGCTATCTCGAGCAAGGCAACATCCCGCTCGTCATGTCGGCGCTTAAGGAACGCGGCTTGCTTCGACAGAACGCGCCTCACCTCGTCAAAGACCTCGCCTTCGTCGTTCCCAACTACTCCTGGTGGGAAGCCCCCTTCTACGGCATCGGCCTCAAACTCTACGACCTCCTCGCCGGCAAATACGGCTTCGGTCCATCAAAGCTCCTCAGCAAGGAAGAAACACTCCAGCGCCTGCCCGGGCTCGAGCCCGAAGAACTCCGCGGCGGTGTCGTTTACTACGACGGCCAGTTCGACGACTCGCGCCTCCTCATCCATCTCGCCATGACCGCCGCCGACCAGGGCGCGACCGTCATCAACTACTGTCCTGCAACCGGTTTGTTGCGCGACGAAGAAGGTTACATCAACGGCCTGATCGCACGCGATAACGAATCAGGCGAAGCGTTTTCCATCAGCGCCAAAATCGTCATCAATGCCACCGGTGTATTCACAGATGAAATCCGCCGCATGGCCGATCCCGCAACCGAACCTCTGATGGTCACCAGCCAGGGCATCCATCTCGTCTTCAACCGTTCGTTCCTCAAGGGCGACACCGCCCTCATGGTTCCGCGTACCAGCGATGGCCGCGTCCTCTTCGTCATTCCCTGGCACGGTCATGCTGTCGCCGGAACAACCGAAACCCCCGTAGACGGCCCAAGCCTCGAGCCCAAACCTCTCGAGGAAGAAATTCAATTCATCCTCGAAACAGCCGGCCGCTATCTCACCCGTCCTCCCAGCCGCTCCGACGTTCTCGCCGTCTACGTCGGCCTCCGTCCCCTCGTGAAATCCGGAGGCTCCTCCAGCACCTCCGCCATCTCCCGCGACCACACCATTCACGTCGACACCTCCGGCCTCCTCACAATCACCGGCGGCAAATGGACCACCTACCGCCACATGGCCGAAGACACCGTCGACCACGCCATCACCCTCGGACGCCTCGACGACCAATCCTGCAAGACCAAAAACCTCCGAATCCACGGCTACCAGGAACCACCCGCCGGTCGCGAAGAAGAGGACCCCCTCGAAGTCTACGGTTCTGACGCCGCAGAAATCCGCGCCCTCGCTCAGCAGAATCCCGCCGTCGCCAAGCCTCTTCACCCGGAGCTCCCCTACATCGGAGCCGAAGTCGTCTGGGCCGCTCGCGCAGAGCTGGCTCGCACCATCGAAGACATCCTCGCCCGCCGCACTCGCGCCCTCTTCCTCAACGCGCACGCAGCCATGCAGATGGCGGAACCGGTCGCCCGCCTCCTCGCGCAGGAACTTAGCCGCGACGAAGCATGGGTCGCAGCTCAGCTCGGGGAATTCTCAGCGCTCGCGAAACAGTACACTGTCTGAAGTCCTTCCCCGGAGGTCGACTCATGCCGACACAATGCACCCACGTCAAAGATCACGTGAAAGACGTAAAGCCCCACTCCAAAGGCTGCGAAGAATGTCTGAAGACCGGCGACACCTGGGTGCATCTGCGCATGTGCCTTGAGTGCGGTCACGTCGGCTGCTGCGACTCCTCAAAGAATCGCCACTCGCGCGCCCACTTCCACGCCACCAAACACCCGCTGATCCGCTCCGCCGAGCGTGGCGAAGACTGGGGCTGGTGCTTCATCGACGAGGTCTACCTCTAGCCGACGACCCTCAGGCCACCTGCACCTCAATCGACTTCGACCCCGCATCCAGCTTCGAGATCTTGAAGCTGCGAATCTGCCCCGCCTTCAAAGGCTCAGGCCCAGCCGAAGGAGCGGGTGTGCTCCCCTTCCATCGCGCCGACAGCATCGAGCTCAGCGAAGACAGATCCGCCTTCCCGCTCTGCATCGCAGCCTCGGCCTGTGGCTGAGCAGCTTTGCTCACCCGGCACACCGCGAAAATATTCTCGCCCAGCTCCACCCTCGCCCCAGCCGCCGACTCTTCCACCACGCGCCCCGACACGACATCGCCCGCCTTGTGCTCGGCAATGTACTCATCGATGCTCGTCGGCACCAGTTGCTTCATGCTCAGCTTGATCTGCCGCTTCTCCGGCGCAATCCCCAGCACCTGCGCCTTCACCACCTGCCCCACGCGCAGCACATCCTGCGGGTGATGAATCCGCTTCTCCGCGCTGATCTCGCTCACATGCACCAGACCCTCAACGCCCTGCGCAATCTGCACAAAGGCGCCAAACGTCATCATCTTCGTCACCGGCCCCTCAACCTGCGATCCCACCGGGAACCGCTGAGTCGCATCCGACCACGGATCCGTCAACGTCTGTTTCAGCCCCAGCGAAATGCGCTTCTCCTCCGGCTTGATCGCCAGAATCACTGCATCCACGCGATCGCCCGCCTTCACCACGTCCGAAGGATGTCGCACCTTCTTGCCCCACGACATCTCCGAAATGTGAATCAGCCCCTCAACGCCCGGCTCCATCTCCACAAACGCGCCAAAATCCGCGATCCGCGTCACAGTCCCCGTCACACGCTGCCCGGCCTGGTACCGCGAAGGCGCTGTCTCCCACGGCTCTGCCTCCAGCTGCTTCAGCCCCAGCGAAATCTTCTTCGTCTCCGGATCGATCTTCAGCACCCGCACGCGAACCTTCTGCCCCGCCGACAGCACATCTTCCGGCTTGCTCACCCGGTTCCACGAGATATCGCTCACATGCAGCAGCCCATCAAATCCACCCAGATCGACAAACGCCCCATACGGCATCAGGCTCCGCACCGTCCCCTCCAGAACATCGCCCGCCTGCAGCACCGCCAGCTTGCCTTCCTGCGCGGCACGCGCCTGCTCTTCCAGCACCACGCGCCGGTCGACCACAACGTTTTCGTCCGTCACGTCGAGCTTCGTGATCCGGCACGTAATCTCCGTCCCAACCAGCTGCTCCAGTTCCGCCGCATCCCTCGTACCGCTCCGGCTCGCCGGCAGAAACGCGCGCACACCAACATCGACTGTCAGCCCACCCTTCACCACTCCGGTCACCGTACCCACCACCGCTGTCTTCTGCTGGAAGGCCTCCTCCAGCGCCGTCCAGTCCCGCGGCTGCGCCACCTGGAAGCGCGTCAGGTCGTAGTAGCCTTCCTCATTTCGCCCCTTGATCGAGACCGAGACCTTCTCGCCCGCCTTCACGCCCTCCGCGTTATTCCGGAACGCAGAACGCGGCAGCACGCCCTCAGTCTTGTATCCGATATCGACGAACACCTGCTCCGCCGAAGCCGAAATCACCGTGCCCTCAATCTGCTTCGCACCGCCGCCCTCCTGCTTCCGCGAGTGGCCGCGCTCAAACTCCTTCAGGATGTCGGCGAAATCCTCCATCGGCTCAACCGGCTCTTCGACAGGCGCCTCATCAGCTACCGGCAGAGCAGACGCCTTCGCAACCTCTTCGGCCGTCGTACTGTCCGCAGCCGGCGCGCTCGCGAATTCGCCCATGCCGCCGCCCACCGGCACCTCAATCGCCGGGGCCTCGCTTGGCCCGTTGCTTGTGGATGGATCTTCAGAAGTGGACTTGGACTCAGGAACGCTCTCGTTGCTCATAGGTCTACACTTCCATTCTCCCACGCACCCGCCGCCTGCAACTCACGCCGGCACCGACCCACGAGCCGAAAACTACTCCGGAAATTCCGCCACCTTCGGATCCACGCGATGCGGCGCAAGGTGAGTAGGCCCACCCTTGTCATCGATCACATTCGAAATCTCGCCCTTGTCATCCAGCGCCACCGTGATCATGTGGTGAAACCGCACTCCTACCTTCACCGGCACTTCAATCGCCCGCGTCAAATTGACATTCGGCCGCCGGAACACGCTGTAGATCCCCAGCCCCCAAGCCTCATGGTTCGCCACTGAATCCGCTACTTTGTACGAAGCCCATCCGTTCACACCCTGCGCCGATGTATAGCTCGGCTGATCCGGCGGGTCATACGGAATCTCCGACTGATAAAAATACGTCCGCCCGCGCTCGCCCTGCCACAGCACCTGGAACTGCTCGTGGTGTTCCACAAACAACCCGTACGCCGTCACGTTATTCCCGTTCACCACCAGCCCGTTATCGCTCACATTGCTCGTCCACCCAACACCCGCGCCATGATCCGCCCGCCATATCCACGTATGATCGATCACCGTGTCATTCGCATTCACCACGAGGTTCACCTTCGCGCGACCCACCGCCACCCCGCCATCCCTGAAGAACACGTCATGTAGAAAAATCGGATTCCGCGCATGAGAAGCACGGCTCCCCCCGCGCCCAATCTCCATCAGCACCGGCGATATCTTCTCCCCCGCATCAATCAAAACGCCCGCCACATCGATTCCGTCCACATCCGCCGTCGTAATCGCCGCTGTCCCATTCACCGGCCGTAGGGTCGCAAATCCCAACCCCATCACAACCGTATTCACCCGCCTCACCTTGATCGGTTCATCCAGCTCGTAAATCCCCGGCGTCAGCAGCAGATTCTTCCCCTTCGCCAACTCCGCGTTTATCTTCGCCGCGCTGTCTCGGCCCGCCTGCGCAACATAGAAATTGCTCAATGGAACGTCGCGTCCCGCCGTCGATCCGCCACGCCACGTGACGCCCACACTGTCCTTCCGCAACTCCGGAATCCGCACCGACCAGTTCCCCTTCGCGTCCACCTCGAGAAACGGCTTCTCCCGAACCACCGGCGTCTTCGCCACCTTCGTGTACGGAGGCTGCGGCCACTCGCCCTCCGGCGGATGCGGTACCCCCACAAAAACCATGTTCCAGTTCGCGCCCGTCCAGCTGCCCCACTCGCTGTTGCGCGAGATCCACTGCTGCTGCGGCCCCGCGCCCACGTTCCCATCCACTACCGAGTCCGACATCCATCCGCCGCTCGCCCAGCCGCCCTTCTGATGCAGCACAATGTCGCCTTTCACATGCATTCGCCGGAACGGTGCTGCCTGCGACACAGCCCACTGCATCACGCCGCCCGTCGGCGTCACGCTGAACCCCTCCATCGCTCTCCAGAACGTGCACGTCGCGTTGTTCCGCGGCAGGCTCGCATCCGCATGCACATTGCCGATAATGTGCACCGCATCCGGAGTCGCACCCAGCCCGATCACCTCCGTATAAAAGCCGACCGGAACATCAACGTGATACTCCCCCGGCTTGAACAGGAGCGCATAACGCTCTTTGCCGAACTCGCTGTGCTGCTCTGCCGCATACACCTTGTCGATCTTCGCCTGGATCTCCGCAGCCTTCATCCCCGGATCGAAGACCAACACATTCGCCCCAAAGTCCGGACGGGCCGCCCGTGCTTTCCCCGCTGCCTGCTGCGCAAATACACCTCCGGCAGCACACACACAGACACATGCAACCCACAAACTGAAGCCCGCTCGAACTCTCGCGTCCATCCCCATCACTCAACTCCGCCGCATCCTGGATTTCCGGCCCTCAAGCATCCTATGACATCACATTCACCCCACACGCGTGTTGGTGGACACAACCCCCTCCAGCAAGCGAGAATTGCCGTCGCACCAGAAAGGCTTCTCACTCATGCGTCCTATTTCACGCAGGGATTTCGTTCGCCTCAGCGCCGGCACGATGGCCGCAGGTGCTGCTGCTAAATCGATTCTGCTCGAACCTGCTGTTCTAGCCGCACCGAGCGATAGAAGAATTCGCTTCGTCTCCATCGGCACAGGAATCCGTGGTTGCGATTTGCTCCGCTCCGCACGCAAACTACCCAATGCCCAGTGCATCGGCACATCCGATCTCTACGAAATGCATCGCAAAGCTGGCGTTGAAGCCTGGGGCTCCGAGATCCCAAGCACGCGCGACTACCGCCAGCTTCTCGACCGCAAAGATGTCGAAGCCGTCATCGTCGCCGTTGCCGATTTCCAGCATCGTCGCGTCGTTCTCGACTGCATCGCCGCGGGCAAGGACGTCTACTGCGAAAAGCCCATGTCCCACAACGTGGCGGACGGCCTCGCGATGGTCAAAGCTGTCAAGGAAACCAAACGCATCTTCCAGGCCGGAAGCCAGCGCGTCAGCAACACGGTCTTCAAAAAGGCTGCCGAAATCTACAAGTCAGGCCGCTTGGGCGAAGTCACGCTGATCACAGCCCACACCGATCGCAACTCGCCCTCCGGTGCCTGGGTCTACCCGATCGCACCGGATGCCAGCCCCGAAACCATCGACTGGAAAACCTGGATTCGCGACGCACCTGACCGCCCCTTCGACGCAGCCCGTTTCTTCCGTTGGCGCTGTTTCGCCGACTACGGCGAGGGTCTCGCCGGCGACCTCTTCGTGCATCTCCTCTCCGGCATCCAATGCGTCACCGGAATCAATGCGATTCCCTCCCGTGCGGTCTCCACCGGAAGCCTTACGCACTTCAAAGACGGTCGCGACTACCCTGACCTGCTGGTCACTATGTACGACTACCCCGGCATCGCAGTGGATCTACACTGCAACCAGAACAACGATGCGGGCGAAGACACCATCTTCTACGGCAAAGAGGGCACCCTGACCATCAAGGGAGACACCGTGACCTTCGTTCCGCAGGACACCCGCCCGCAGCCCGAGTATTACGCCCTCGACGGTTGGACCGCCGAAGCCAAAAAGAAGTACAACGACGCCTGGAAGGCCGCGCATCCGCAGCAACCCGCAGCCCTTGCGCAGAGCGAGAGCTTCTCCTCTCCTCAGGACTACGACGATACAGCCGAGCATATCGCCAACTTCTTCCGCGCCGTGGAGACGCGCGAGCACGTCGTAGAAGACGAAGTTTTCGGCAACAACACCGCCATTGCCTGCCACATGGCCAATCACTCGTACTTTCACAAGAACATGGCTACATGGGATGCAGCCGCAGAAACGATCAAGGTCTAAACCTGGAGAATATAAGCATGACTCTCTCTTCTCGCCGCAGTTTCATCAAATCAACCGGTGCAGTCGCAGCCGTTGCCTGTATTGGTGCTAATCGCCTTTCTGCCGCGCCCCTCAATCTGCCCGTTGGTCTGCAACTCTACTCGGTAAGAAACCTGCTGCCGAAAGACTTTCAGGGAACCTTGAATCAACTCGGCGCCGCCGGATACAAAGAGGTCGAGGCCGCCGGTTACTTCGACAAGACTGCGGCCGACTTCGGCAATGCCCTCCAGAAAGCCGGCCTCAAATGCATCAGCACGCATCACGCGCTCGCTCAGTTGAAGGCGCAGTTCAATCAGCTCATCGAATACGGCCAGGCTCTCGGGCTCCAATACATCATCTGCTCCTGGGCCGGCGTTCACCGAGATCCTTCGCGCACCGGCGAGCTCAACCTCGATGACTGGCATTATGTAGCCGATCAATTCAATGCCATCGGAGCCAAGGTAAAGGCCGCCGGAATGACCTTCGGTTATCACAACCACACCGTTGAGTTCGGAAAAGAGAACGGAATCGTATTCTTCGACGAACTTCTGAAGCGCACCGATCCCAATCTGGTGCACTTTGAGATGGACTGTGGCTGGGTCGTCGCCGGCGGCCACAACCCCGTCGAGTACCTCAGCAAGTTCCCCGAGCGCTTCCCGCTTCTGCACGTCAAAGACCTTGTGAAACTCCCGGATGGCAAATGGCGCAACGTGGTCATGGGAAAAGGCAGCATCGATTACAAGCCCATCTTCAAGGCTGCTACCGGACTCAAGCACTACTTCATCGAGCAGGAAGAATTCGAAGGCGATCCCATGACAGAACTGCGTGAAGACGTCAACTACATGAAGAAGCTGGATGTCTAGGTAATCACGCCCTCATCGGGATAATTCTGGGCGCGGACTCTCCCGCATTTACAGTGTGCGGCATCCAATCGTCCGGATGCCATCCCCTGTATCGAGAAACGCCAGCCAGGAATGGTTTCGAACGAGTACGTTCTCCAGTTCAGATTTGTTTAGAACCATGCTCGCTGTTGAGAGCGCATCCGATTCGGCACCAGTATCGGCAAGAACCCAGGCACGATTTTGCCGCAATGCTGGGCGGCCGGTGCGCGGATCAAGAATATGCACTCCCTTTACTGCCAACCCTGAACCACTCAAAGAAGCGTTGGTCAGAAGCAACCTCTCCGGTGAATTGTCATCGCCTAAACCGCAGGACCAGCCCGCGGTATTGGCGCATGGATTTCCGGCGAGAACGCTGCTTCCGCCGGCGACCAGCAGAAACGATGGGCAATCCCATTCGCGGAACAACTCGGCCACGCGATCGAGAGCGAATCCTTTGCCGATAGCGCCGAGATCGAATTCAAGTCGACCGCTGACGCAAAGAATTGAATGCTCGGCGGGCAGTAAATCCCACTGAGGAAGACAGGGCTGGGTGTTCAGCGCCGCGGGCGTAGGGCAGAACGCACTATGCGTGGCCTGCTCCATCTGCTTCGCAATTTGCAGACAGGCAAAGGTCGGTTCGCTTATGCGCATTTTTTCGCCCGGGCCGAGATTAGCGATTTGGGCAATGTCGCTGTTAGCACGGAATCGGCTTAAACGCGACTCCAGCGAATCGATCAGATCGAATGCAGCTTGTGCGGCCTGTCCGGCGTACGTCCTCTCTTGATCTGCGATGCGCACCTGGAAGTGCGTCGCCATAGCACGGTGATTGAGTTGATGGATCTCACCCATGCCATTCATTGAGGTGCCGGAGACCATAAGAGGATAAGCACTCCCGGACGAACTCCGAAGAACTCCGGACGGTAGTTGCGTAGTCGCGCGGTGTATTGTCCAGCCGCGTCGGTGGAAGTGACGTAGAAATCCGCATCTGCAACCTGCTGCCCCGGCTGCCAGTAGCCCACCTGCTCAAACTGGCGCAAATACCATGGCAATGGCCAGGGATCTGAAGCAATCACCGCGATCCGTGGTACTGCCAAGCCGTTTCTCCGTGACAGATCCGAAATCTCCGCGGAGAGGCCGCGAATGTCGTCAGAAGTGTGGGCATACGCATAGGGGTTGGCTTCATCGGCAGGACGGAGAAAAACGCGTTCGCGGGTATCGTGCGCAATCACGGCAAGCAGCAAGGCCACCACAATACAGAGAACAGGAAGCACTGCGTGCTGATGCATTTTATGCGCGGTCCATTGCCAGAGCGACACCATTGCGCTCGCGATGAGTAACGACAAGGGAAGCCAGAGATTCAGCGCCAGCCACGGTGTCTTGTATGGAATAAGACTGTAGATCGCCACAATGATAAGAGCGTAATACGACAACAGACAATAGGGTGACGCAGTGCGCTTTCTGATGCTGATGATGAGCCCCAGGCATCCAAGCGCAAACAAGAATCCTCCTGACCATCCGGCGGTGAGAAGCGAGCAGTAATA
>Ga0207667_10009327_pt1 | contig 11574 bp, 8 predicted proteins | sample KBSCornC52_FD_184301 | JGI IMG/M metagenome (GOLD analysis project Ga0207667, IMG submission 184301) | Corn rhizosphere microbial communities from Kellogg Biological Station, Michigan, USA - KBS Corn C5-2 (SPAdes) (version 2) | ecosystem: Host-associated > Plants > Roots > Rhizosphere > Soil ...
CGTAGAGCTCACCGCCTCGCTGCTCGACGACGTGGCCGGCCTTCTCGAGCAGCGAGGCGGTGAGCTCTACGGCGGCGCGGGTGTCGTCGTCGATGACGGCGCCGGTGACGGTGTCGAGCACGACCCCGATGCGCAGCCGGCGGTCGGCCGGCCCGCGCACGAGCCCGACCGGCGCCAGCTCGCGACTGCGCCAGTGGTCCTCGGCCGCGGCCAGGAAGGCGGCGGTGTCGCGCACCGTCCGGGTCACGACCCCTTCGGAGACCATGTTGATCGGCAGGTGGCGGGCCTGCTCGCCGTCTACGTGCCGGCCCCGGCTCGGCTTGAGCCCGACCAGGCCGGCCGCCGCAGCCGGGATGCGGATCGAGCCGCCGCCGTCGTTCGCGTGCGCGATGGGGACGACCCCGGAGGCGACGAGCGCGGCCGACCCACCGCTGGAGGCACCGATCGAGTGGCCCGTCTCCCAGGGGTTACGCACCGGCTCGCTCGTCATGTACTCGGTGGTGGCGTTGAACCCGAACTCCGGCAGCCGCGACTTGCCGATGATGGTGAGGCCGGTGGCGAGGTACTGGGTCGCGTAGAAGCCGTCCCGCTTGGCCGGCCGGGCGGTGAACGCCTCGCTGCCGTGGTTGGTGGGCAACCCGCGCAGGTCCGTGTTGTCCTTGAGGAACGTCGGGACGCCGAAGAGAGCAGCGCTCTTGTTTCCGTCGCTGCGCGGGGCGTCGAACATCGGCACCGCCACGGTGTGCAGGCGCGACTCGACGCGCTCGAGTCGCTCGCGGGCCGCCGTGACCAGCTCGGCCGGGCTCACCTGCCCGGTGCGCACCAGCTCGGCCAGCGCGACGGCGTCGTGCTCGCCCAGGGCGTCGTCGGTGAAGGCGTGGACCCGCTGCTCGCTCATCCTGGTGACTCTACGAGGCGCCGCTCGTCCCCGCCTGCCGGACTTCGTCCCGCCTTTCCCTGCCCCAATTTTCCGACTTCCCCCGAGAGTTCGTTGATCGGAAGCGCTTCCGAACAACGGGTTCTCGGGGGAAGCGGCAATTGGGGTGGGGACGGGACGGTGGGACGGCGGGGTTCGGCGACCGGCTCAGGAGGAAGGGACGGGCGTCCAGTCGTAGTTCTCGGCGTCGAAGTGGCGGGTGCGCCGGCCGTACTCCCGCATCGTGCCGGGCCAGTTCGCGGTGACGCGGCCGTTGGCCTCGCGGTACCAGCTGGCGCACTTCGTCCACACCGTGTGCTCGAGCCGGCCCTGGATCTCGACGTCGAAGCGCTCGGCGGCGTCCTCGCGCACGTCGAGGTACCCGCCGCCGTTGGCCGCGAGCCGGTCGACGGCGAGGCGCAGGTACCGCGCCTGCTGCTCGTGCATGTAGATGATCGAGCCGGCCCCGACGTTGGTGTTCGGCCCGTACACGATGAACAGGTTGGGGAAGTGCGGGACGGTCAGCCCGAGGTAGGCCCGCGCGCCGCCCGTCCACGACTCGTGCAGGTCCTTGCCGCCGAGGCCGCGGATGCGCATGGGCGCGAGGAATTCGTGCGTGCGGAAGCCGGTGCAGTAGACGATGACGTCGACGTCGTGGCGCCGGCCGTCCGCGGTGACGATCGCCGTGGGCGTGATCTCGGCGATGTCTTCGGTGGTCAGCGTGACGTTGGGCTGCATGAGGGCCGGGTAGTAGTTGCTGGCCATCAAGCCGCGCTTGCAGCCGGCCTGGTAGTCGGGCGTGACGAGGGTCCGCAGCGCCGGGTCGGAAACCTGCTTCGCGCGATGGCGGTTGGCCCACGTCGTGAGGACGCCGGCCACCGCGCCGCTGCCTTCGAGGCCGGTGGAGACCAGCTCGTAGAAGGCCAACCACGCCGCTCGCTCGAGCCTCTGGATCGGCGCCGGGAACGGCACTCGCGGTGGCAGGTACGCGCGTTCGAGCTTCGGCACGATCCACGGCGCCGAGCGCTGGAACACGGTCAGGTGACCCACCTGCGGCTGGATGGCCGGGACGATCTGGATCGCGCTGGCGCCGGTGCCGACGACCGCGACGCGCCGGCCCGCCAGCTCGACTCCGTGATCCCATTCGGCCGAGTGGAACGCGGCCCCGCCGAAGGACGCCCGCCCGGGAATGGCCGGCACCTGCGGGCGGCTGAGCTGGCCCACGGCCGGCACGAACACGTCGGCGGTGAACGCCTCGCCACCGGCGGTCGCGACCACCCACTGCCCGCGGTCCGCGTCGAAGTCGGCGGTGACGACCTCCTGGCCGAAGCGGATGCGGTCGAGCACGCCGTAGCGCCGCGCCACGTCGTGCACGTAGTCGAGGATCTCGGCCTGGCCGGCGAAGCGGCGCGACCACGCCGGGTTGGGCGCGAACGAGAACGAGTACAGGTCGGACGGCGCGTCGCAGGCGGCACCCGGATAGGTGTTGTCGCGCCACACCCCGCCCAGGTCGGCCGCCTTCTCGAGGATCGTGACGTCTTCGTGGCCGTGGCGGACGAGTTCGATCGCGGCCGCCAGCCCACCGAAGCCGGCCCCGACGATCACCACGGACGGGCTCATCGCGACTCCGACAAGGTGAACCGGGTTTGCGAGAGCACTGCTCCCAGATGACGTCCGGGCCGCAGCCAGGCGGGCAGGTCGCCGTCCGACTCGACCGCGACCGTGACGACCGCAAGCCGCGCCCGCGACCGCCCCGCCAGTTGCGACGCGCGGCGGGCGCCGTCCGGCCACGGCTGGACGAGCGTCCCCTTCGCGGTGACCGGGAACCGCGGGCCGAACGGACGGGCCGACACCGTCACCGACCATCCGGCGCCGGCGGCGCTCGAGGTCCCGGACCCCGGTTCGCCGTCGAACTTCGCCAGGCACTTCGGCAGCGACCAGTTGCCGCGGCCACCGACGAGCGACCGCGCCGAGTCGACGGCCATGAACGGGACGGTGCCGACGACGGCCCGCCCGCGCCGGATCGCCACCGCGCCCAGCACCTCGTGGTAGCAACCCACCGGCGTGTTCGCGTACGAGATCAGGCCACCGATCACGGCGACCGGCGAGCCGCCGTCGATGAGGACGCCGGCCGCGGCCGCGCGGGCGGCCGCGCCCGGGCGCGCCCACCAGAGCACCGCGCTGAGGTCGCAGTCCCAGGGCGCCGGCGCCTCGTTGGCCGGCAGGGCCGCCAGTGTCTCGTCGGGCAAGCGGCACTCGGCGACACCGGGCACCGCCGCGTAGTCGAGCAGTTGCATCAGCGCGCCACCAGTGGCAGGCGTAGTGCACCGGGGGCCGCCTCGGGCACGGCCGGCCGGCGGGGCGGCACCGGCGCGATGCGTTGGTACGCCGCACCGAGCGGCGGGCGCGGGTCGTCCTCACCCTTGTTGGGCCACATCGCGAGCGCGCGTTCGGCCTGCGCGGTGATCGTGAGGGACGGGTTGACGCCGAGGTTGGCCGAGACCGCGGCGCCGTCGATGACGTGTATGCCGGGGTGGCCGAACAGCCGCTGGTAGGGGTCGATGACGCCCTCCTGCGGCGTGCGGCCGATGGCGCACCCGCCGATGTAGTGGGCGGTCGAGGGCACGTTGACCGCGTCGGCCCACATGCCGAACGCGTCGCCGTTGATCTTCTTGGCGTAGCGGCGGGCGACGTCGTGCGCGAGCGGGATCCACGTCGGGTTGGGGACGCCCGTCCCCTGCCGGGTGCGCAAGCGCCAGCCGAACGGGCCCTTCTTCACGAAGCTGGTCAGCGAGTTGTCCAGCGACTGCATCACGAGCAGGATCACCGACCGCTCCGAGGCGCGGTGGACGTGGAAGCTGCGCAGCAACTGCAGCGGGTGCGTCAGGCAGACGAGCAGGAAGCGCAGGAACCGCAGCCGCCCGCCGTCCACCAGCGGCGCCGTGAGCGGGAACAGCGCGTTCTGCCCCTTGCCGTACCGGCACACCTCGATGTGCGTGTTGGCCTCGGGGTGGATCGATGACGTGATCGCGACGCCCTGCGCGAAGTCGTGCCGGTCGCGGCTGGCCATCGACAGGATCGCCTCGGAGTTGGTGCGGCTGAGCTCGCCGAGGCGGTCGGAGACCTCCGGCAGCGAGCCGGTCGCCTTGAGCTGGTGCAGCAGCGCCTGCGTCCCGCGCGCCGCGGCGGCGAAGACGACCTGCTCGGCGGTGAAGCGGCGCCGCTCCTTGCGCAGCCAGCGATCCGAGCGCACGGTCGCGACCTCGTAGCCGCCTCCTCCCAGCGGGCGGACGTCCACCGCCGTCGTCAACGGGTGCACCTCGGCCCCGCCCTGCTCGGCCAGGTAGAGGTAGTTCGTGGTCGTGGAGTTCTTGGCGTTGTGCGGGCAGCCGACGAAGCAGCCGGCGCAGTGGATGCAGCCGCTGCGGCGCGGCCCGGCGCCACCGAAGTAGGGGTCGTCCACCTCGACGCCCGGCTCGCCGAAGAAGACGCCGACGTTCGTGCGGTGGTAGGTGTCGTCGACGCCGAGCTCCTTCGCGACCTCGAGCAGGATCTCGTCGGCCGGGGTCGTGCGCGGGTTCTCGGCGACGCCGAGCATCCGTTTCGCCTGGTCGTAGTACGGCGCGAGCTCGCTCTTCCAGTCGGTGATGTGCGCCCAGCTCGGGTCGCGCCAGAAGTCGTCCAACGGCTCGTACAGGGTGTTGCCGTAGATCAGCGAGCCGCCGCCCACCCCGACCCCACTGAACAGCGTGACCTTGCCGAGCAGGCTGATGCGCTGCGTGCCGGTGAGGCCGAGCTTGGGCGCCCAGATGGAGTCGCGCAGCCGCCAGTTGGTCTTGGGCAGGTTGGACGAATCCCACCGCCGGCCGGCCTCGAGCACGCCGACGCGGTACCCCTTCTCGGTCAGCCGCAACGCGCTCACGCTGCCACCGAAGCCGGAGCCGATCACGAGCACGTCGTAGTCGAAGTGGGGAGCGGGCATGCGGGCCTCCTGCTGCCGGGTGCGGCCAGCCTAGATGGGCTGTTGGCCGCCTGCCAACAAGTGCCGCGTCACACCCGGAGCAGCAGTGGCTCGGCCACCTTCGGCGCCTCGAGGCCGACGCGGCGCACGAGCGCCCACAGCAGCGGCAGGTGCGGGCCGACCGCGGGCTTGCCGCTGGTGATCAGCCCGACCGACAGCTCGCGGCGCGGGTCGGCATACATGATCACGTTCATGAAGCCGAGGTGGCCGAACGCCTCGTCGGTGTCCGGCCCGTACAGCGACAGCGCCTTCGCGCCGAGCATGAATCCGTACGAGTAGCGCAACGGGAAGCCCAGCGTCCGGTCGAACTGGTGGTAGGACGTCTCGACCATCGCGTGGCGGATCGTGCGCGGCTGCATGACGGTGACGCCGTCGAGGGTGCCGCCGGAACGCAAAAGGTCCATGAACCGCGCCATTTCGTACGCGGTGGCGACGACGTTGCCGGCCGGGACGATGCCGGTGAGGAAGCGCGGGTCGTTGCACAGCGCGACCAGCTCGTCCCACGGCAGGCCGAGGGCGCGGGTGGCAAAGGTCGAGACGGGCGGGACGAGCTTGGGGCCGGTCGGGTACGACAGGCCGACCTTGGGGACGTCCTCGGGCGCGACGCCGTAGTTCATCCAGCGGAAGCCGAGCGGCTCGAGCAGTTCCTTGCGCAGCACGGTGCGAATGTCGTTGCCGGTGGCGCGGCGCACGATCTCGCCGAGCACGAAGCCGCCGGAGACGGTGTGGTACGCGACGGCGGCGCCGGGGCGGTGCAGGCTGCGCAACTTCGGGATCGCCTCGAGGATGCGCTCGGGATCCTCGAGGCGTTCGAGGTCGAACATGTCCCGCGGCAGCTGCGGGATGCCGGCGCGGTGCGAGAGCACCTGCGCGATCGTGATCGCGTCGCGGCCGCCGCCGGCGAACTCCGGCAGGTAGTCGGTCACCCGGTCGTCGAGGTGGACGACCCCCCGCTCGGCCAGCAGGTGAACGACCGTCGCCGTCACCGCCTTGGACGCCGAGAACGTGCAGAACGGGGTGTCCGGCTCGGCGAGCACGCGTTCGCCGCGCTCCCCGGGACCGCCACCGCGGGCCCAGCCGAGCGCGCGGTCGAGCACCACGGTGCCTTCGCGCTGCACGCAGAGGGTGAGTGCCGGGTAGGCGCCGGTGCGGAACAGCCGCTCGGCGGACCGCCAGATGCGCTCGACGCCGTCCGCCGTCATCCCGGCCGTGGCCGCGTCCTGCTCGCGGTCACTGACCGACGTGATGGGCGCGAGGTCGCGCGGCACCCGAACCGTCCGGAGCACGGCGGCCGCCGGATGCCGGCGGCCGAGGGCGAGGTGAGGCGGGCGCACGGGCCGCAGCCTACGAGTACGCCCGCCCGCCCGCGCGGGGAAACGCTGGAGCGGAGTCGCCGACCGGCCACCGGTCAGTCGCCGGTCAGTCGCCGGCCAGCTCGTCGGCCGTGGCCTTCGCCGCCTCGGTCTCCGTGGTCGCACCGTCCGCCTCGCGCTTGAAGACGTCGGCGTGCCGTTCCTCGCTCGGGGTCTGGTCGGCGACCTGCTGCGCCAGTTCGTCGTCGCTGAGCCCTTCGCCCGCTGCGTGCACGTTGCCGTCGTTGGGCACGGTCTCTCCCTCGGTGGTCGGCTTTTCGCTACTTCAGCGGCATACCCGGGCCCGGGAAGGGCGAATCCGGCCGCACCTTCGGGCCGAGTTGGCCGCCACCCGGCTGACACGCGCGCGAGGGGCGTGGGACGTTGCGGCGAGACCAACCCGAAACCGGAAGGAAGCTGGCTTCATGCCCGTCTTGACGTACGAGCCGACGTGGACGACCTACGAGGTGCAGGGCCGCACCCTCGAGGAAGCAGCCCGACACATCGAGCAGCAGGCCGAGGCCGGCCGCACCCATTGGGTGACGCGGTGGCACGTGATGGAAAGGCATGAGGACCACACCATCAAGCGAGCCGAGGTCGAGGTCTGGCTCGAGATCACGATGCCGCATTGGTCTGGTTATGACTCCGCGACGCCGGCCGAGAAGGCGGAGTGGGACCGGTTCGTCCAGGCACTGCACGACCACGAGCAGGGCCACATCGACGTGGTGCGCGAGTACACCGAGAACGCCGACACGATGCTCGAAGGCCTCAACGACCACGACGCCGCCGAGGCATGGAAGAACAACGAGGCCGCGCTGAAGCAGGCCAGCGACCACTACGACACCGGCAACGACCACGGCCGCAACGCCGGCACCACCATCACCGCGCCCGGCGCGGACGACTCGGAAGGGTCGGAGTCGGAATCCGAGGAGTAGGTCGCGACTACTTGTCGCGGTACAGCTCGGGACGGCGCCCGGCGAGGTGGTCGTGCTCCTGCCGCAGGGCCGTGATGGTCGCGTCGACGTCCAGCTCGGCGACGGCCAGGCCGGCCTTGGCCGCGGTGCGCGCTAGCACCTCGCCGCCCGGTCCGACGACCTTCGACTGGCCGAGGAAGCGCAGCCCGTCCTGCGTGCCGCTCTGGTTGGCCGAGACCCACACCAGCTGGTTCTCCGCCGCCCGGGCGCAGTCGTAGAGGTCGAACAGGCGGGACTGGCGATCCTGTGGCAGCCGGATCGCACGCTGGGTCGTGCTGGCCGGCCAGGCCGAGAGGCACGCGACGATCCGGGCCCCGTCGAGGGCCAGGCTGCGGGCCGCCTCCGGAAACGCCTTGTCGAGGTCGAGCAGCAGCCCGAGCCGGCCCAGCGGGGTGTCGAAGGCCTCGAGGCGATCGCCCGGCGCGCTGTCGGCGGCTTGCGGTCGGGCGTGCACCTGGCGGTAGTGGCCGAGCACGCCGTCGCCGTGCAGGCAGACGGCCGCGCTGGCCGGCCGGCCGTCGACCAGTTCCGTGTAGCCGAGGCACACGATCATCGAACCGGCCAGCCGCCGCACGCGACGCAGCTCCGGCCCGTCCGGGTCGATCGGCGTCGGGCCGCCCGTCCCACCCCCGTCGCCGGCCAGCAGCCCACCCAGCGTCGCCGCCGGGAGCGCCAGCAGCGCGGCCCGCGCGTAGTGCCCGGCGCCGATCACCACCTCGAGGCGCTCGAGCGCGCGGTCACGGTCGCGGTCGAACTGGGCGGCCGCGGCGGCGATGCGCACGACCGTCACGGCCGCCCCGCCCCATCGCCGTGCGCTGCCATTCCGCGAGTGAACGGGACGGGAAGATCGTGGCGGTTTCCGGCGCATTGAATTCACGTGTCGCGAATGGCCGCGCCGGCGGCCTGACCCCGGTCGCGGCGGCGTGATGCGCGCCGCACGTTCGCCGTGTCGCTACCGGCGATTCGCAGTGGGCTGGGCACAATCGGGGCAGACATAGGTGTGGGGCCCTGTCATGTATGAGATGACAGGGCCCCACGTTTCGTTCGTCGCCTCGTCGGCTTGCGCCGCTGGGCAACGAACCCGGACGAACCGTCGCCCGCGGACCAGAGCCCGCGAGCAGACGCACTGCCCGGTCGGACCAGCCACTTCCCGGTGATCCGAAGACCACCTGGTCCTGCCTGGTCCTCGAGCCGATCGCCACCGGATGGCCCGAAGGTCACCCGGCCTTGCCCGGCCCGTGGGCCGTCCCTCCCCCGGGCGATCCGAAGACCACCCGAGTTCCGACCGGCCCGCGGAGCCTTCCTCCGGCCCGCCGACCCGAAGGTCAGCCGGCCGTCACCCGGCTCCTGGAGCCGTCCCGCACCTGGCGATCCGAAGATCACCTGGCCCGGTCCAGCCCCATCGACCCACCGGTCCCGGTCATCCACAGGGATTTCCACAACCGGTGAATCATCGGCGTCGTCGCCGCCGTTCACCCGAAGGTTCACGCCGGTTTCTCGGCCTTGGATCGGACCCCCCGACGGCCCGAGAGCCAACCGGGTCGCCCGACCCCATCACCCGCTTCGAACTCCGCCGCAAGCCCCGGTTTCCCGGGCCTCGCGCCTCCTCCGGTCACCCTTCGGAGCTGGTGTTCCGCGCTGCGATGGACGAATTTCTACTGCCCGCGAAACCGGCGCACAAGGGCTTCCGGAGAATCAGTCCAAGATCTTTTCGACCGTCCACAGGCGGGGGTCGGTTATCCCCAGGAAACCCTCCGTCGTCCACCTGTTCACCCACGTGTTGATCACCAGCCTGTGGACGACGGGACGTCCGGCCACCCGTGGGGGCAGACCCGTCCCGCGCGATCTTGTTGCGCTGCTCGCGCCGGAACCCGAACGGCGCAACAAGATCGGCAAGGAATGGCCTCAGAGCGTCGCGGCGAGGCGAGTGCCCTGGTCGATCGCCCGCTTGGCGTCGAGTTCGGCGGCGACGTCGGCCCCGCCGACGACGTGCACCGATACCCCGGCTGCGCGCAGCTCGTCCAGCAGGTCGCGCCGCGACTCCTGGCCGGCGCAGACGACCACGTCGTCCACCTCGATCACCCGCGGCTCGCCCTGCACCGTCACGTGCAGGCCGGCGTCGTCGATGCGCTCGTACGTCACGCCGCGCACGAACCGCACGCCGCGGCGGGCCAGCGTGGTGCGGTGCACCCAGCCGGTCGTCTTGCCCAGCCCGGCCCCCAGCTTGCCGGTCTTGCGCTGCAGCAGGTGCACCTCGCGCGGGACGTCCGGGCGCACCGGCTCGGTCAGGCCACCTCGCGCGGCGGCCGGGTCGGTCACGCCCCACTCCGCGAGCCACTCCTCGGCGCTCTGCGCCACTCCGGCCGGCCCGGCGTGGGTGAGGAACTCGGCCACGTCGAAGCCGATGCCGCCGGCGCCGATGATCGCCACCCGCCGTCCGACGGGCACGGCCCCGGTGATCACGTCGCCGTAGGCGTGCACGTTGGGCCGGTCGGCGCCCGGGATCGAGATCGCCCGCGGCCGCACGCCGGTCGCCAGCACCACCTCGTCCCACCCGCCACCGGCCAGCTCGGCCGCCGTCACGGCCCGGCCCAGGTGCACCTTCACGCCGGTGACCTCGAGGCGCCGGGTGAAGTAGCGCAACGTCTCGGCGAACTCCTCCTTGCCCGGGATGCGCCGCGCCAGCTGGAACTGGCCGCCGATCTCCGGCTCGGCCTCGAACAGCTCGACCGCGTGGCCGCGCTCGGCGGCCGCCGTCGCGACCGCGAGGCCGGCCGGCCCGGCGCCGATGACGGCCACCCGCTTGCTGCGCCGTGTCGGCAGCAGGACGAGTTCGGTCTCGTGCCCGGCGCGCGGGTTCACCAGGCAGCTGGCGACCTTGTGCGAGAACGTGTGGTCGAGGCACGCCTGGTTGCAGGCGATGCAGGTGTTGATCTCGTCGCTGCGGTCGCCGGCCGCCTTGCGCACCCACTCCGGGTCGGCGAGGAAGGGCCGGGCGAGCGACACCAGATCGGCCTCTCCGCGCGCGAGGATCTCCTCCGCCGTCTCGGGCATGTTGATGCGATTGGACGCAATGACCGGCACGTCCACCTCGGCCCGCAGCTTGCCGGTCACCCAGCTGAACGCCGCCCGGGGCACCGACGTGACGATCGTGGGCACCCGCGCCTCGTGCCACCCGATGCCGGTGTTGATCACGGAAGCCCCGGCCGCCTGGACCTCGTGCGCGAGCGCCACGACCTCGTCCCAGCTCTGCCCACCCTCGACCAGGTCGAGCAGCGACATGCGGTACACCACGACGAAGTCGGGCCCGGCCTCCTCGCGCACGCGGCGCACGATCTCGACCGCGAACCGGCGCCGGTTGGCCGGCGACCCGCCCCACTCGTCGTCGCGACGGTTGACCCGCTCAGTGAGGAACTGGTTGATCAGGTACCCCTCGGAGCCCATGATCTCGACGCCGTCATAGCCGGCCGTGCGGGCCAGGACGGCCGAGTGCGCGAAGTCCTCGACCGTGCGCCGTACCTCCCACCCGGTCAGCCCGCGGGCCGTGAACGGGGTGATCGGCGACTTCGTGCGCGACGCGCTGCCGCTGAGCGGGTGGTAGGCGTAGCGGCCGGCGTGCAGCAGTTGCAGCGCGATGTGACCGCCCTCGTCGTGCACGGCGCCGGTGATCTCCTGGTGCCGGGTCGCCTCGCGCGCGGTGGTCAGCTTGCCGGCCTTGGGCAGCAGCCAGCCGGTGCGGTTCGGCGCGAACCCGCCGGTGACGATCAGGCCGGCGCCGCCGCGGGCCCGCTCGGCGTAGAACGCGGCCAGCCGGGGGAGGTTCTTCGGCTTGTCCTCGAGCCCCACGTGCATCGAGCCCATCACCACGCGGTTGGGCAGCGTGACGTGGCCGAGGTCGAGTGGCGCCAGCAGGTGCGGATAGCGGTTCATTTCCGAGCCTTCTTGTCGAGGGTGGCGAGGACGTCGTCGTACCAATCGATGAGCGCGCGCTCGAGCGCGATGCCGCCCCGCAGCACCAGCCACTGGTTGCGGCGGGCACCGCGCAGGCGGGACGGCTCGGGGAACTCGCGCTTCTCGTTCGCGAGGTACGACTCCAGCCGCTCGACCCGCAGCGCGCGGTGCCGGCGCACCTCGGCGACGACCGCGCGGACGTCCCCGTGCGACGCGCCGCGGATCTTCACCGCAAGCTCCGAGCGGGTGGGCTCGGGCGCGGCGGGCCGGCCGATCCAGTCGGCCAGCTCGGCCCGGCCGGCGGCGGTGAGGTCGTACAGCTTCTTGTCGGGACGGCCGTCCTGCGCGACGTGCGTGGCC
>Ga0207667_10009330_pt1 | contig 11572 bp, 9 predicted proteins | sample KBSCornC52_FD_184301 | JGI IMG/M metagenome (GOLD analysis project Ga0207667, IMG submission 184301) | Corn rhizosphere microbial communities from Kellogg Biological Station, Michigan, USA - KBS Corn C5-2 (SPAdes) (version 2) | ecosystem: Host-associated > Plants > Roots > Rhizosphere > Soil ...
TTTGGTGGAGCGCGCGCCGTAGTCGTAGGCCCAGATGATCTCGTTCTGGAAGGATTCGCGGCCGAAGATCTCGTCGAGCATGACCTTCGCGTAGTGGACTTCGCGGTAGTCGATGTGGAGAAAGAAGGACCCGGTGGGCGAGAGGATGCGGTGCGCTTCGACGAGGCGCGGGCGGAGAAAGGCGGGGAAGTCGTCGAACTGGTCGACGTAGCCGTCGCTGGCGGGGTGGTCGAGGACCTCGGTGCGATAGCGGCGTCCGCCGAAGCCGATGCGGTCGCCGGCGTCATCGCGGACGGTCTTCAACTGCGGACGTGCCTGGCGTTTGCCGGTGTTGAAGGGTGGATCGACATAGATGAGCTGCGCCGAATGGTCGGGCATGGCGGCGAGGATGTCGAGGTTGTCGCCGAGGATGATGCGATTCATGGAAAGTTCTCCCACGCCTAACACTAACGTAATCTTGGTCGATGGCGTTTGACCGTGTATCGTTTCTTGCGGACCAATTTTCTCCGAATGTCTGTGGGCCAGCTTATCTACACCCAGCTTATCTACGCTATGTTGTCGGACCGTGGCCGTGTGCGGCGCGGCAATGAGGACGCCTGCGCGGCCTCGCCGGAGGCCGGGGTCTACGTGGTGTGCGACGGCATGGGCGGAGCGGCGGCGGGCGAGATTGCAAGCCATCTGGCGGCGGAGACGCTGCTGGAGCATCTGCCGCACGTGACGCCGAACGGCAAGCCTCCCGTGAGGCCCGAGGCGCGGTTGAGCGCGGCGATCGCCGCGGCGAACCAGGCGGTATACCGCGAGTCGCAGCGGTCGGCGCGGCTGGCGGGGATGGGGACGACGCTGGTTGCGCTGCTTCATGTTCCGGTGGCGAATGGGAGCAAGGGGCAGCGGGGCCATGCGAACTCGCGCTCGACCGACCCGGCGACGCTGTGGGTGGCGCATGTGGGCGACAGCCGATGTTACCGGTGGCGGAGAGGACGGCTGGAACGGCTGACGGTGGACCACTCGCTGGTGGAAGAGCAGGTGCGTGCCGGACAGATTACGAGGGCGCAGGCGGCGGCGTCGCCGATGCGGAACCTGATTACGCGCGCGGTTGGGTCGCAGGCGACGATTGAGCCGGAGATTCAGAGCCATCGTCCGCAGCCGGACGATCTTTACGTGCTGGCCTCCGATGGGCTGACGCATGAGGTAGACGATGAGGAGATAGCGATGGTCCTGGCCGCGCTGCCGGTTCCTTATACGAAGGCTGTGCTGAAGCGGGGCTGCGATGCACTGGTTGCCGCCGCCAATCGCAAAGGCGGACATGACAATATCACGGTGTTGCTGGCGGGTGTGAGTTCGTGAACAGCGTCTAGCTAGGCTGTCATTGGCATGACTTGAGGTTTTCTTAGAAGCGGATGAAGAAGCCGATGCCTGGCTCGAAGGTCGTGGTGTGCTGCTTGATGGTGAGGTAGTTCGCGCCGAAGTCTGGCGCGAGGAAGAAGGCTTCGCGGAACTGGGCGCGAAGGCCGAAGTGCGGAGAGCCGAGGGTTGTTTCAGCACCGACGGAGTAGTAGTAGGTAGCGCGCGCCTGCGTGAGAAGGCCCGCGCCGCCCGTGGTGGTGGGTCGGAAGGCCGTCGTTCCGGCGCCGACGGCAATGAAGGGACTGACGCCGAACAACTGCGGCGTATGGGCGACGTAGCCGAAGGTGTACTCCTTGGCGTTGTTCTGGACGCCGAAGACGCCGGGCGTGCCGGAGACACCTGTGAACTTCTGCGTGTAGCGGGAGTAGCCGTAGTTGAACTCAAAGCCGACAAGCGGTTTGGCGACGTAGCGAATGGTGATGAGCGCACCCAGCGTATTGCCGGGGTTGATGGACAGCGTGCCACCGGGTTGCGTGCTGTTCTTGACGGTCCCGGAGGATGGACGGTTGAAGATGCCGACGCCGCTGACGCCGAAGTCCACGCGGTCCAACTGGTTCTGGAGAGGGGTCGGGATGGTGGACTGTTGTTGAGCAGAGGCTCCAGCCAGAGTTGCAAACAGGAAAAAGAGAACACTGGCTGAGACACACGTCAGGCGAGACAGATTCAACTTCAAGACTGGAGCTCCTATGGGCGAAAACTTGTGCCTGTTCAGTTTACTCTGCGCGGGGCGTTGGCGGGCGGATTAGGAGCGGTTTGGGGCGGGTTCGACGATGAGGGTAAGGCCCTCGACGCTTTTGACGATGACGGTGGCGCCGGGTGGGAGAGAGGCTTCGCCGCGCAGAGTGGCCTGCCAAAGTTCGCCGCGGATCTCGACCTGGCCGGAGGGGTTGAGGGGCGTCTGCGCGATGGCGGTGGCGCCGATCATGGCTTGCGGCCCCATCAGTCTCTTGTTGCGGTGTGCCTTGAGGGCGATCCAGGCGAGGCCGAAGGAGACGGCCCCGAAGCCAAGGCCGGCCCCGAGCGCCGTGGCTGTGTGGACGCGCATCTCGGGGATGGGAGCATCGATGAGCGTGGCGAGCCCGAAGACGAGCGCGATGGTCCCGGCGAGCGCAAGGATGCCGTGGCTGGCGAACTTGGCCTCAAGCACCATTAAAACGATTGCGGCGATCAGCAGCACGACCGCCGTGTGGCGGACGGGAAGCAGATCGAGGCCGAAGAGTCCGAGCAGAACGAAGAGCGTGCCAATGGTTCCGGGCACGATGGTGCCGGGGACGTTGAATTCGAGATAGACGAGCAGGCCGCCGAGGACGAGCAGCAGGACGGCGAGGTTAGGGTTGGTCAGGCGCGAGAGGAGACGCTCGCGGAGGGACGGCTCGATTGTGACGATGGCGGCGTTGCGGGTATGGAGAATTTCGGTGTTGCCGTTGAAGCGGCGGATGGTGCGGCCGTCGAGCGCGTTGAGCAGAGACTGGTCGTCGGAAGAGATGAGGTCGATGAGGTTGAGTTTGAGGGCTTCGGTGTCGCTGTAGGACTTCGAGTTGCGGACGGCGTCTTCGGCGGCCTCGACGTTGTGGCCGCGGCGCAGAGTGTAGGAGCGGAGGAAGGCCGCGGCGTCGTTCTCAATCTTCTGCTTGAGGATGGGGCCTATCTGACCGCCTTCGACGACGGGGTGGGCGGCGCCGGCGTTGGTGCCCGGGGCCATGGCGGCGACGTCGGCGGACTCGAGGATGAAGAAGCCGGCGGACCCGGCGCGGCTGCCGGAGGGCGAGATATAGATGATGACCGGGACAGGGGAGTTTTCGATGTCCTGCACCATGGCGCGAGTGGAGTCGAGCAGGCCGCCGGGAGTGCCGAGCGAGAGGATGACGCCGCGGGCGCGTCGGCGGGCTGCTTCCTCAAGGCCGCGCTGAAGGTAGCCCGCGGTTATGGGCTGGATGGTGTCGTGAATGGTGAGCTTGATGACGATGCCGTTATCGGGCGTGGCTGCGAGCAGATTAGCAGGGAGCAGGCCGATGAGGATGAGGAGGATGAGAATGGCGCGGATTCCGTGGCGTTGCGAGACGGAGGGTTCGCGCATACGCGCGAATGCCCACTCATACAATGAAGCCGCATGAATGGGACACCCGGCATGAGTGGGGTTTTTCACGGGAGACTCTTTCCGCGCGACTGGAGCGCCTGCTTCATGCCGAGTGCGGCGGAGTTGCGGGGGTCGAGCTTGAGGGCGCTGCTGACATCGGCGGCCGCGGCGTCAAGCTGGCTGGCCTGAAGCTCGATGCGGGCGAGGACGAGGTAAGCCGCGGCGTTGGGCTGGATTTTGAGCGATGCCTCGGCCTCGGCGCGGGCCGCGTTGGGATTGGCGCTGCGCTCGCGCACTTCGGCGAGTCCGGCATGGGCTTCGGCGCTGGAGGGGTTGGCAGCGAGCGCGGCCTCGAACTGCTGCTCGGCTTCGGGGATGAAACCCTGGCCGAGATACTCGCGTCCGACCTGGCTGTATTGCACGGCCTGGTCGGCTTTGGGGAGCGCGGCCATGCGCAGGGCGCGCATCTGATCGATCTCGGAGGCAGCCTGACGGAAGGACGCCTCGGAGTAGGTGCGGCGGATGCGTTCGAGCGGGTCGAAGGCGGAGGCGTCGGTATTGTCCGCAGTTGTTGCAGTGGGCTTGCGTCCAGTGGCGATGGCTGTTTTGAGCTGCGCGGCCTCGGTGTCGGAGGGACGGAGCTTGAGGGTCTGGTCCACTTCGCTTCGCGCTGCGGCGAAATCTCCCTGACGGAAGAGCGAGACGGCGAGGTTGTAGTGGTAGTCGGGGTCGTTGGGGTCTGCTGCGGAGGCGCGGCGGAAGAGTGGGACGGCGTTGTGTCCCTGGCGGCTGGCGGCCACACCCTGATTGTTGACGACCTCGGGGAGCGGCAGGCGGCTGGCGACGAAGTTGAAGGCGGCTTCGGCTTCGGCGTACTTTCCTGAGTTGAAGCGGGCGAGGCCGAGGTAGAAGCTGGCCTCGAGCGCGCGGCGGTCGGAGTGGGGGACCCTGGCCAGCGTGGCGGCGGCGCTGTCGAAGTCGCGGTTTGCGTACTGGGCCTTGCCCAGCGCGAAGAGTGCAGCCGCATAGTTGGGCGCGAGCTGGATGGCTGCCTGGAGGCGCTTGATGCGCTCGTCCGGAGTGGTCGCGCTGATGCCCCGGATGTAGTCCTCGAATGCGCTGAGCGGCACGCCGCCGGAGGCCGAGAGGAAGGTCTGCTCGGCGACCTTGAAGTCGGGAAGAATGTGCCGCGCGACCTTCCAGGCGATGGCGTTCTCGACGTCGAAGAGGCGGGAGAGTTCGCTTGAGTCGGCAAGGGGCACGGACATGTGGAGCTTGTTGACGTCGAGCACCTGCGCCTGGACGGAGATGCGTCCATTGCTGACAGTGTAGTTGCCGATGATGACGTAATCTGCGTCGAGCGTCTGGGCGATGCGCACGGTAGTGGCGCGCGTGGGGCGGAAGTTGGCCGGAAGACCGAGGTGGTCGAGCGCGTATTGGAGGTCATCGTGGCTGATGGTCAGAAGGCCGGCGGAAGCAAGCCGCTGGTTGAGCGTGTCGGGGAAAGAGTCGCCGATCCACCCGAGGTTCGTCTGGCCGGAGCGGTTGTCGAAGGGCAGCACCAGCACGAGACGGCCCGTGCTCTGCGCAGTTGCGGTCTCTGGTGCGGCCTGCGCGGGCGCGTGGACGCTTGATAGGAGGAGTGCAATCAGAAGCCAGAAATGCTTCACGGAGTGCTTCACAAGACGGCGGAACTGAGTGAGGCTCGGCACAGATATGAGTATATAGAGCGTCTTTGCTGCAAAGGCGGGCAAGGCCCCCGCAAAGGCACGCAAGGCGAGAGTGTACTTTCCCACCCATCGCAAAATACGCGATGGATGGGGCATCCGTTCATTTGTGGCGGTTGGAGAAAGCAGATTTCTTCGCTGCGCTACGGAATGACAATTTCAAGGGAGGCGAAGTGACTGAAGCATCGACGATGCGGGGGAAGCGGAGAACGGCGGCCCACTCTTCTTTGCGGCTGGCTTGCCAGACGACTTCGCCGTGCAGCAGTGCTGCTACCTCCGCAGGGCGCAGGTCGTGGTGGAAGTCGAAGTACTTCGTGTCGGAGGAATCGTTGCGGCGGCTGAGGCTGAGGCGGCCGGACGGCGGCTCGATCTTGGTGGAGAAGATGAGCGCCGTGTCGTAGGAGCCGGGATCGGCGGCGGCCTTCTGGATTTGATCGAGCGAGAAGTTTTCGATTGCGGTCGTCTTGATGGGGCGGCGGGTGTAGCCGAGCTCGGGCCGCGCGAGCTCGCTGGTCGCGGGCCATGCCGTGAGCACGGTGGCCTGCGGGTAGCGGTGCTCAATCAGATGGACGGCCTCGATGTGCAGGACGATCATGTCGCGGTAGGTGAGGTTGTCCTCAGGCGCGTAGGCGTAAGAGGGATTGATCCAGATGCCCACGAGAAATGAGGCAGCGCTGAACGCGGCGAGCAGCCACCATTGGCGCAGACGCCGATGCCATGTTGTCACGCAGAGGAGGATGACCAGCGGATACATCGGCAGCAGATAGCGCGTGAGCAGCGCGCCGCCGAGGACGGAGAAGGCGATCCAGTTGGCAATGAGAATGACCGCGATGGCTTCGAGGGTTGGTCTGGCGAGACCCCTGGGCGACTTTGCATTTGTGGGGATGAAGAGCGTTGCCGCCGCGCAGATGACAGGGACGTACATGTTCATGTGCGCGGTGAGGTGCAGCAGACGGTGCCACAGACAGAGCGCGATGCGGTGCGGGTCGAGATTGGCGGTGGCGTTGTAGCGGAGAAACTCCGGGTTGCCGAAGACGAAGCCGGTGCGGTGGTAGTGGAATGCGTACCATGCCGCCAGCGGCAGAACTGGCACGAGCAAGGCGACGATCCAGCCGGAATGTGTGCGGCCAGGCGCGAGATTACGGCGGTCACGGATGAGCAGCGCGGCTTCCCAAATGGCGAGCGCCACCGGGGTAACGATGGCCGTCTCCTTCGAGAGCGCAGCGAAGGAGAACAGGAACGCAGCCGCTATCCGGTTGCGCGCGACGTTTTGCGGCTCGGGTTCCAGGTAGAAGGCGAAGGCCCAGAGGGTGAAGGCGGCGGCGAAGATATCGGCATGGGCGAGCGTGCTCTGCACGTACCAGATGGGGTAGACCGCGGTGAGGACGGTGACGACCGTCGCTACGGATTTGTTGGTAAGCGTTCTTGCGAGCTTGTAGACGCCCAGCAGCGCCGCCGCGCTGATGATGCAGACCAGCGTGCGCGTGCCGCTGGGGACGTATCCGGAGAGGCGCCACCAGGTGGCGAGCAGGATCGACGGCAAGGGTGGATGCGCGTTGGTGATTGTCGTCTGCGGAATCAGCAATCCGGTGCGGTAGAAGTCCCACGCGGCGGGAATGTAGTAGCCGCCCTCGTCCCAGAAGTAGGGAAGGCGGAGCAGAGTAAGGTGCGAGAGATAGACCGCGGCGAAGAAGAGCGGGTAGAGCTTCCAGAGCGGAATATCGCCGAGGGGCCTTTTGTCGAAAGCTCGCAGGGTCCGCACGCGGTTAATGGACAGGGCCGCCGGGTTGGGGGAAGTGCTGCTCCAGCGTAAGCGCGCCGAAGGCCTGCTCGTACTGGGCCAGATTGTGGCCGAGGACGTTCCAGAGGGCCTTGGCCTGCTGCGGGCTGAGGTAGATGCCCTGGAAGTTGCGGACGTTGATCTCCTCTGGGCCCTCCTGCGACATGGTGCCGAAGACGAGGAAGAAGTCCCAGACGCTCATGCGGACCTGGACGCTGTTGGCGTAGCCCTCGCGGTAGTCTTCGGTGGCGGTGACTTTGAGGGTAGGCTGGCTACCGGGCGCTGGGTTGGGCTGGCTCATGCGATGGCTTCCTGTTGTTGGTGCGGTCAGTTGAGTTGTGGTGCGAAAGGGGGGACTTGAACCCCCACGGATTGCTCCGCCAGATCCTAAGTCTGGTGCGTCTGCCAATTCCGCCACTTTCGCGCATGTGGTACCGTGCGTAAAAACTGCATCTTCCATCGAGCACAAGCGATGGACTTGTCTCAACGCTAAGCGGGAGAAGGCCGTTCGTCAAGACGGGACGCCGAATGCCTACCGGTAGAAAATTATCCATAAAATTTCACTTTTATGGAACAAAATAGGTAGAATGCTGGCGAAGGCCGAGGAGCCGCGAGAGATGCCGGGAGTTGCCGTTCGGTGGTTCGAGTGCGTAAGAGCTTGCAGTGGGATGTTGGCGGGCGCTTTGCTGATAACGGCGGCTTCATCGAGCGCAAGCGCGGCGCGGCTGCGTTCGCCCTGGGACAGTCATGCGGTGAAGAGTACGGATGCCTCCTACGACTGCCCGCCGGTTGCGCATCTGCCCGTGGACTTTGTGACCGATGGGTTCTATGCGCTGAACGATCCGACGCACTCGATTGTGGACCCAGTGAGGATGAAGGCCTACGCGGCGAGCGCGGCTCCCGAAAAGCGCGACGGCAACCAGGTGATCGCAGCGGCGGATGCCTACCGCACGACGGGGTCGCTTGCCGCCGCACGGTGCGCGGTCGAGCACATGGAGGCGAATGCGCGAGGCCGCGCGCTGACGGGGAAGATGTCGTCGAACCAGGCGTACTACGTGCAGGGGTGGGTGCTGGGCGCCGAGGCGATCGCGTATCTGAAGGTGCGCGACGCGGGAGTGATTACGCCCGCGCAGGCTGCGGTGATTCTGCCCTGGATGAAGGATGTCTCCCGGCAGGCGCGCGCGTATTACGACGCTAAGAAGGCGAAGGACGCCGCATCGCTGAACAATCATTACTACTGGGCCGCAGTGGAACTGGCGGCGGTAGGGATTGCGGCTGACGACCGCAGCGACTTCAACTGGGCGATCAAGGCCGCTCAGACGGGGATCGCGGCGATCCGTCCGGATGGAACGCTGCCGCGCGAGATGGCCCGCGGCAAACGCGCGCTGCACTATCACCTCTATGCCGCCGGGCCGCTGGTGATGCTGGCAGAGTTTGGGCTTCCCAATGCCATCGATCTGTATGCGAAGGACGGCGGGGCGCTGAGGCATCTGGTGCGCGTGGCCACCGCAGGGATGCTGGATCCGTCGCTCTTTGAAAAGGGCGCAGGGATTAAGCAGGAGGTGCAGTCGCCCTCGGCCGAGGCGATTGGATGGGCGGAGCCGTTCAACAGGCGCTTTCCCGATCCAACCATCACGAAGCTGCTCGGCGAGTCCCACAACCTGAGCTATATGTATCTGGGCGGACTGCCCCCGGCATGAAGACGATTTCTGCTGACACCTTTATCTTGTATACGTATACTTTTCGCTGAATTCTTTATGTTGGTTCGAGGGGATATATCTTATGATTTCGATTCGCCGTTACGGTCTTCTTCTTGCGCTTGCCGCGCTCGCTTTCGTCTCCACACCGCTGTGGGGGCAGAGCTCCGGCATTGCGCTGACTCCACCCATGGGCTGGAATAGCTGGAACCACTTCCACCGTAACGTGACCGACGCGGTGATTCGAGCGCAGGCCGATGCCATGGTGAAGAGCGGGATGCGCGATGCGGGTTACACCTACATCAACATCGACGATACTTGGGAAGGCGAACGCGACGCGCAGGGCAACATTCAGACCAACAGCAAGTTTCCCGACATGAAGGCGCTGGCCGATTATGTGCATAGCAAGGGGTTGAAGCTGGGCATCTACTCTTCGCCCGGAGCGAAGACCTGCGCCGGCTTTGAGGGCAGCCTCGGCCACGAGGAGCAGGACGCGAAGACCTACGCGGCGTGGGGGATCGATTATCTGAAGTACGATCTGTGCGGCCTGCGCGTGCAGATGAAGGCAGCGCCTTCGCGCGAAGCCGCGCACCAGGTCATGGTGGACGCCTACGTGAAGATGCACAAGGCGCTGCTCAGCACGGGACGTCCGATCGTATATAGCCTGTGCCAGTATGGCGTGGACGATGTGTGGGAGTGGGGCACGAGTGTAGGCGGCAACCTGTGGCGCACGACCGGCGACATCTCGGACAACTACACCCGGATGGCTGACATTGGCTTCAACCAGCTTGGGATAGCGCAGTACGCGGGGCCGGGGCACTGGAACGATCCGGACATGCTCGAGGTCGGCAACGGCGGCATGTCCATCGACGAGTACAAGACCCACATGAGCCTGTGGGCAATTCTGGCTGCGCCGCTGCTGGCCGGCAATGACCTCTCGACGATGACCCCCGAGACGGTGGCGATCCTGACCAACCGCGACGTGATTGCAGTCGACCAGGACAAGCTGGGCAAGCAGGGAGACCGCGAATGGGCGAAGGGCCCGATCGAAATATGGGCCAAGCCGCTGGCCGATGGCTCGAAGGCCGTTGGCATCTTCAATCGTCTGTCCACACCGCTGACCACGCAAGTGGACTTTCACGAACTGGGCTTTACCGGCGCGGTCCAGGCCAAGGACCTGTGGCTCGGCAAGGACCTGGGGAAGATCGACGCTCCGTATGCGGCGACGGTTCCCGGTCACGGCGTGCTGATGCTTCGAGTGTGGCAGTAGAGCTGTAAGCCGCAGAAAGACGCGCCCGCTGAGCTTCAGCGGGCCGTTTTTGCAGTGAGGCCTTCGACCACGGACACGGACGGACGACCGCGGATTAAGAACCCAGATAAAGGTACAAATCCGCGCTGATCCGTGCTCATCCGCGGTCGTCTTTTCGCTATACCGAGTGCCTGCGCAACTGCTCATTCATGATGAGGAATGAGCCGATGCCGTGGAAGTCGTCGGTGTTGCGCGGGCGGTCGAGGTAGAACTGGAGATCGCCCACGTTGGTGCCTCCGCAGATGTTGGCGATATGAGCGAAGCCTTCATCATCGCGCGAGAGCTGCGTCAGTACGCCGCTGTATCCCTTGTGCATGGTGGCCGCGTATTGCTTGCCGATGTAGCCGCGCTCGATGGCCCGCGAGAGCATGTAGGTGTACATCGAGGAGCTTGAGGTTTCGAGCCAGTTGCCGGGCGTCGTCGCCTTATCGACGACCTCGTACCAGCGCCCAGTCGCGGGGTCCTGATATTTCTCGTAGGCCGCGGCGAGCTGGCGCACCAGTTTGATGAGGTCGCGGCGCTGGGCATGATGATGCGGCAACACCTCCAGCACCTCAATCAGCGCCATGCCGTACCAGCCGATGGCGCGGCACCAGAAGAATGAGGAGTGATGCGTCACGGGTTGCGCCCAGGGCTGCTGGCCGGACTCGTCGTAGGCGTGATACAGCAGTCCGCTGGCCGGGTCGTTGAGGTGTTTGGCGTAGATCAGCAGTTGCTTCACGGCCTCATCGCAAGCGTACTTTTCGTCGTTGAACGCCTGGCCGAAGCGAACAAGGAAGGGCATCGACATGTACATGCCGTCGAGCCAGAGCTGGTGCTGGCGAGAGAGCGCGTGCCAGAAGCCGCCGTCGGTAGTGCGCGGGTAGGTGTCGAGACGGTGACGGATGCTCTCGGCGGCGATTTTGTACTTCTGCTGGCCTGTCTCTTTGTGCAGGACGATCAGCAGGTTTCCGGGCAGCATGTAGTCGAGCGCGTCGATCTTGCGGTTGATCACGCCGGCGTCGCTGACGTTGTTATCCACCCAACCCTGAATGTAGTCAAGATATTTCTTGTTGCCGGTGCGCTTGTAGACGAGATATTGGCCGTAGAGGTAGAGCGAGATGGCGTAGCCCCATTTGCCGAGGTCGGCAGGCTCGGGCTTGCGGTGCATGGTCGATGCGATGACAGCCTCGGACCAGTCGAAGCCGGTCGCGGCGGAGTCCGGATGTGCCTGGGCAGCCGGGAGCAGGCTTGCGGCTGCAAACTTTGCAGTGAGCGGAAGCGCGGCACAGATTTTGAGGGCTTGGCGTCGGGTGAGAGATGTCATGTTCAGGTTTCTGTCCTTCGTGCGGAGGTCTGGCTGATTGTGATGTGGATGTTTACGGTTGGACGTTATTTGTTAGCGTATACATCTGTCAAATACTTTTTCTTTAGCGGTTTCTCAATTTATTTAGTAAAAGTTTTCCTTTTGAAAAAATTCGTGAGGACGAACACGGAAAAGCGTAGCCGAAAGCAGGGCGGAGGCTGGAATTCCGGACCCCGGCGGCGCGGCCGCCGGAGTCTGCCGAGCCGGCCCGGAATATGCCTGATTTGTGTCGT
>Ga0207667_10009335_pt1 | contig 11568 bp, 14 predicted proteins | sample KBSCornC52_FD_184301 | JGI IMG/M metagenome (GOLD analysis project Ga0207667, IMG submission 184301) | Corn rhizosphere microbial communities from Kellogg Biological Station, Michigan, USA - KBS Corn C5-2 (SPAdes) (version 2) | ecosystem: Host-associated > Plants > Roots > Rhizosphere > Soil ...
CCGCATCGGGACGGCGCTTTTCGGTCCGCGTACCGGGTAGGCCGCCCGCGCTGAAAGGAGAGAGATCTCCAATGGGAATGTTCAGGAAGATCGGCACGTTCTTCTCGATGCGAGAAGAAGACGACGATTACTACGAAGACGATGCGCCGGTGTCCAACGGACGCGTGGTGCCGCTCAGCCAAGCCGGCAACGCGCGCCGCTCCGGGACGGAGGTCAGCGTCTACGCCCCCCGGTCGTTCGCCGACGTCGTCGAGATCGCCGACGCGCTGCGGTCGCGCCAAGTCGTGATCGTCAACCTGCAGAACGCGGATCGCACGCTGCTGCAGCGGGTCGTCGACTTCACCTCGGGCGTCGCATACACGCTCGACGGCAAGATCCAAAAACTCGCCGAGGCGATCTATCTGGTCGTTCCGTCGGGCGTCGCGGTCAACGCCGCCGGCCTGCGCGACGCGATGACCGCCGACGGATCCCTCGATTTCATGGCCAACAGAGGATAAGGTAGCAGGCAGCATGCAGAAGATCACGCCCGTCGACATCCAGCACAAGACGTTCAAGAAAGCGCTGCAGGGATACGACCGAACCGACGTGGACCAGTTCCTCGACGATGTGATCGAACAGCTCGAGGACGACGCGCACCAGCGCGCCGCCCTGCAGGCGGAGATCGCCGACCTCAAAGAGCGCATCAGCCACTTCAAAGCGATGGAAGAGTCGCTGCAGAACACGCTGATCCTCGCGCAGCGCACGGCCGACGAGACCAAGGCGTCCGCGCACAAAGAGGCGGATCTGATCCGCGAGCAGGCGCGCGTCGCGGCCGACAAGGAGATCGCGCACCACAACGAGTCGATCGGCGAAGTGCGGCGCGAGCACCAGCGCGCGATCGAGGCGTGCGAGAAGGCCAAGAGCGAGTTCCGCTCGCTGTTGATGACGCACATGGCGCTGCTCGAAAAGGCGACCTTGCCGGGGCTCGGGAGCGATGCGCCCGGCCGGGCTCAGGCGCCGGTCCAGCCGGAGCTGATCAAGTCGGCCGACGCCGCGCCCGAACTCGGGCTCGAGTCGCCCGATGAGACGCCCAACAGCGACACGCAGCGCATCACCGTCTACTAGCTCGGCGCGCGGCATGGCGACGGTAGCAGTCCTGCCCGGCGACGGCATCGGGCCCGAGATCACGCGCGTCGCCGCATCGCTGCTGCGGCAGCTCCGGCCGGACGTCGAGACGGTCGAAGCGCCGGTCGGCGGCGCCGCGATGGCGCTCGGCAAGCCGGCGCTCCCGCCCGAGACGCGCGCGCTGTGCGATCGCGCCGAGGCGATCCTGTTCGGCAGCGTCGGCCTGCCCCAGTACGACGGCAAGCCGCTGGCCGAGCGTCCCGAATTCGCGCTGTTCCACCTGCGCGGCGACTACGAACTCTACGCCAACGTGCGGCCGGTGCGCGTCTTCCCGGGGCTCGAAGACGCCTCGTCGCTCAAACCCGAACTGGTACGCGGACTCGATCTGGTCGTCGTGCGCGAACTGACCGGCGGCATCTATTTCGGCAAGCCGAAAGAGCAGCGGCAGATCGACGGCGAGGACGGCGCGGTCGACACGATGGTCTACAAGGCCTCGGAGATCGACCGCATCGCGCGGGTCGCGTTCGACCTCGCGCGCGGCCGGCGCAAGCGCGTCACCTCGGTCGACAAGCAGAACATCTTGGAGACGTCGCGCCTGTGGCGCCGCGTCGTCGAGCGCGTCGCCGCGGAATACCCCGACGTCGCGCTCGACCACCTGCTGGTCGACAACGCCGCGATGCAGCTGGTCCGTCGCCCCGGCGACTTCGACGTGATGCTGACCGAGAACATGTTCGGCGACATCCTCTCCGACGAGGCCGCGATCCTGACCGGCAGCATCGGCACGTTGCCGAGCGCGAGCCTGGGTACGCGCAAGACGGCCGGCGGCGCGTTCGGGCTGTTCGAACCGGTCAGCGGTTCGGCGCCGGACATCGCCGGCAAGGGCATCGCCAATCCGACCGCCGCCATCCTCTCGGCCGCGATGCTGCTGCGCCTCTCGCTCGGCGACGACGCCAACGCGACCCGTCTCGAGCGGGCCGTCGAAGCGGCCTACGCCGGCGGCGCGCGGACGACCGAACTGGGCGGAACGCTCGGCACCGAAGCGTTCGCGGAGATCGTGCGCGCGGGTCTATAACCCGCATTTCATCGGCCTCTCACGCGGAGTCAATGCGGACGGCCGGCCCGCGACGGTAGCATGGCCTTCATGCATACGATCCATCGCTTCGCCGCGCTGGCGGCCCTCGGTATCGCACTCCTGGCCGGCTGCGGCGGCGGGGGCGGAACCTCCGCGCTGCCGCCCGCCGGCGGAGGGATGACGGTCACGCCGTCACCGGCGCCGAGCGTCACGCCCTCGCTCTGGACGACGGCCTTCTTCACGACGCCGGCGCCGTTCGTCGCGCAGACGCCCGACCCGTCGTACGCGATCTCCGTCGGCGCGACCACGCGCAGCTACCGCCTCCACATCCCGCCCGGCTACACCGGTGCGACGGCGGTTCCGCTGGTCGTGCTGATGCACGGCGGCGGCACTCAGCCGGTCGCGTCCACCCTGTCGTATCAGATGGATCCGGTCGCCGATGCGAGCGGCTTCATCGTCGCGTATCCGCTCGGCACGCCGGGCTCGCAGGGCGACTACACGTGGGACGCCTACGGCTGCTGCGGCGCGGCGCGGCTCGCCGGCGTCGACGACGTCGGCTTCATCCGGACGCTCGTCGCATCGCTCCGGTCCGCATATCGCATCGATCCCAAGCGCGTCTATGCGACCGGGATGTCGAACGGCGGGTTCATGGCGCAGCGGCTGGCGTGCGACGCCTCCGATCTGTTCGCGGCGGTCGCGGCCGTCTCGAGCGCGCTGGACACGACCGCGTGCGCGCCGTCCCAGCCGGTTGGCGTGATGATGTTCAACGGTACGGCGGATCAGAACGTCGTCTACGACGGCGGCTACGGCACGAACCAGGCCTATCCGCGCGACGACGAGCCGGTCTCCTTCGCGGTCTCGACCTGGACGCGTCTGGACGCGTGCGCGGGCTCGCCCTACGTCGCGACGTCCGCGCCGGGCGACGTCGTCGTCGACACGTACGCATCGTGCGCGGGCGGCCGTCAGTACGTGCTCTACACGCTCAATGGCGCCGGCCACGAGTGGCCGGGCTCGGATCAGCCGGGCGATACCGGCGATCCCCCGATCCAGGAGATCTCCGCCTCGAAACTGATCTGGACGTACTTCGCCGCGCAAGCGCGACCGTAGTCAGACCTTCGCGCTCTCGCGGAAGAACGCGTGGCCGTGATAGTCGACGAGGCGGACGGTCACGGTGGCGTGCTCGCCCGGATGCTCCTTGCTCCAGGCCTTCTTCCAGCGGTCCAGCGCCTCGCTCTTGATGGCTTGATCGGCGTCGTCGTCGATCGTCTCCCACTGATTGAGATCGATCCCGACGCTGATTTGGGAGCCCGCGACGTCGAAGCCGAGGACGGTGTCGTCGAACTCGCCGCGCATCGGCTGCATGGCGGTCATCTCGCGCGCGAGGCTCGCCTCTTGGGGGGTCGGGCCCGCGCAGGCGCAGACGACGCCGAGCACCAAGGCGACGGAAAACACCCGAGAGAGCGTCATAGCCCGGACACGCTTCGCTCATCTCGAGACGCTACCATTCCGGTATGGATGGTATGGCATGGGCGTCGAGCGCGATGGCCGCCGCGCAGACCCGACTCGACATCGCGGCCGAGAACCTCTCGAACCTCTCCAGCGCGGGCTATAAGCGTCGCGAGGCGTTCGGCGCGCTGACCGCGACCGGCGCGCGCGTCTCGGCCCGCGCGAGCCGCGGGCGCGTCGACGGCGTCGCCGAGATGATCGCGATCCTGGGCGCGCAGCGCGCCTTCGAAGGCGCCGGCAAGGTGGTGAGCGCGATCGATCAGGCGCGCCAGCGCGCCGCCGAAGCCGCGAGGGTGCGATGAGCACGGCGATGCTCGCGGCGGCCAGCGGGATGGCCGCGCAGCAAGTCGACCTGGACGCGATCGCCGAGAACTTGGCCAACGCGGACGTGGCCGGCTTCAAGGAGTCCAGCCCCACCTTCGCCGAGGTGCTCTCGCCCGGCGAGGCGGGCCTCGGAACCGTGCAGACCGGCACGCGCGTCGCATTCGCGCAGGGCAAGCTCGAGCGCAGCGGCGGCGCCTTCGACGTCGCCATCGACGGACCGGGTTTCCTGGTCGTCACCGACGGGAACGGACGCCGGGCCTACACGCGCGACGGATCGTTCGCGCGGGCCGCCGACGGGACGCTGCGTAACGCGCAGGGGTGGCGGCTCCAGGGCGTCCGGATCCCCGAAGACGCGACCGGCGTCGACGTGGGCGCGCGCGGGAACGTGGTCGCGCAGACGCCGCGCGGGCCGCAGACGCTCGGGCAGCTCCGGCTCGCCGAGTTCGCCGCCCCCGACGGGTTGCGCCGCCTCGGCGGCGCGATGTTCCAGGCGACGCCCGCGTGCGGCGCGATGCGCCTGCTCGTGCCGGGCGAGGACGGCGGCCCCGCGATCCGCTTCGGGATGCTCGAGAAGTCGAACGTCTCGATCGTGCAATCGATGATGCAGATCTTGAGCGCCCAGCGCGCCTACGAAGCCAATGCCAAAGGGGTGCAGGCGGCCGACGAGATGCTGCGCATCGCGGACAACCTCAGCCGTGGATAGCGCGATGCGGGCGCGGGTGCTCCACGCCCTCGAGGCCGCGATCTTCGCGCCGGCGATGAAGCCGTTCGAGGAGTCGCTCGGACCGCTCGGCTCGCTGGCGTTCGCCTCCGCGCTGCAGCGGTGCTTCGATGCGGACGATCGCTGAAGAGGATGCGCGCGAGGCGGCGATCCGCACCCATCTTCCGATCGTGCGGAAGCTGGCGAAGCGGATCCACCGGCTGGTCCCGAGCATGGACTACGAGGATCTGGTCGGCGACGGCTGCATCGGGCTGATCCGCGCGGTCGACGGCTTCGACCCGCTGCGCGGCCCGTCGCTGCAGCACTACGTGCGCCGGCTCGCGCTCGGCAAGATGCTCAACGGGATCCGGCGGATGGACCCGGTCTCGGAGCGCGCGCGGCGCGAACTGCGCGAGGCCGAACGCGAGCGCTTCGAACTCGCGTCGCAGCTCGGACGCGTCCCGACGCGAGTCGAGATGGAAGCGCGGCGCCCGGGCTACGCGCAGGCGCGCGCCGAGGCGTACGCGATCCCGCCGCTCTCGCTGGACCGCCGCCTGCCCGACAAGCTCGACGCGCCCCTCGATACCGAGGCCGACCCGGCCCGGATCGACGAACGTCGCGGCGACCACCTCCGGCTGCTCGCGCTGGTGCGCGCGCTGCCGCCCCGGCAAGCGCGCGTGATCGTGCTGCACTATTACGCCGAGCGGAGCATGCGCGACATCGCGGAGGCTTGGAAGATCACGGGGCAGCGCGTCTCGCAGCTGCACGTCAAGGCCCTGCGGACGCTCAAGAAGGCCGCGTATGCCGCGCAGGATTGACCGGGATCCCGAGTCCCTGCGCAGCGAGCTCGCACCGGTTCTCTACGATCCGCTGGCCGCGACCATTCCGGATGCGGAGCTGGAGACGCCCGCGCTTCCGCGCGACCTGCCGCCCTGGGCTCGCGACGCGATCGCGGTCTCGCAGCGGGCGCGCGAGCTGCTCGCCGGCCTGCGCCCGGCGATCGTCCGCGTGCTGACGTTCTGGGACCATCGGGTGCGCAACGCCGTCGTCGCCGGCCGCCGCCTGGATATCGACCCGAGCGGCTCCTACCGCCTGGTCCGGTAAACCGTTGACAATCCGAGCCGGCCTGGCTAGTATCAACTAAATCGTTAGTTTGAGTCGGCGGAGGTCGGTATGGCGGATTGGAGCGGCGCGGGGCGCTTGGCGGTCTTGGCGCTTGGCCCGGATGCCGTGAGATGAGGAACGCGAGACGACTCGTCTTGGCCGCCGGCCTGCTCGCGTGCTGTATCCGGGGGAACGCCGCGGCGCAGACCGCGCCGCAGGGCGGCGCGATCGCGGTCCCGACCACCGCGACCGCGCCCGCGATCGACGGCGATCTGACCGCGCCGGTCTGGGCGACGGCCGCCAAGATCGCGCTCGACCACAACCTGAAGAACCGGAGCGTCGCCGATCAGGCCACGACCGCCTATCTTCTGACCGACGCGCGCTATCTCTACATCGGATTCGACGCCAAGCAGACCGGTCCGGTCCAGGCCTCGCAGCACACCGACGACACCGGCGCGGGGACCGATGACGTGGTGACCGCATACCTGTGGCCGAACGGACAGAACGGCTTCGCCTATACGTTCACGTCCAATCCGATCGGCACGCACTATCAATACTCGTCGGAGAACACCTCGTACGCGCCGAGCTGGCTCTCATCCGGCAAGCTCGTCCCGGGCGGCTACACGGTCACCATGCGGATCCCGCTGGCCGCCATGCGCGGCGGCGGAAAGTCGTGGCGTATCGCGCTCGAACGCTACCAGATCGCGACCCTCAACGACTACATCTGGCCGTACGACCCGGGCGAGGGCGGACCAGGGAACGTGCTCTACGCCGGCACGATGACCGGCATCGGCGGAAGCGGTGCGAAGGCGCGGCCGCAACCGCGCATCGGCGTCTACGGGTTGGGGGCGCTCGCGTCCAAAGCGATCGGCGGTCCGACCTCGCGGGTCGGGTTGGACGCATCCATCCCGATCACCGCGACCACCTCGTTCGTCGCGACCGTGCATCCGGACTACTCGAACGTCGAACAGGACCAGCAGTCGATCTCGCCGACCGCGTTCGCTCGCTATTACAGCGAAGTGCGGCCGTTCTTCACCCAGCTCAACAATTTCTTCAACTCGTTCAACTGCATCGGCTGTCCGGGCGTGACCGAGCTCTACACGCCGGCCATCCCGACCCCCCGCTACGGGTATGCGATCGAGGGGCGTCAGAGCGGCTTCGGCTTCGCCGGCTTCAGCGCGGTCGGGAACCATCGCACCGACACGGCGCAGATCCTCGGCTATCACACGCCCGACCTCAAGAACCACTTCGACGTGCAGCGGACGAGCGTCGACGGGACCGACGTCTGCCCGTATACGCCGAACGTCTCGTCGATCGCGTGCCTGGGCGTCCCATCGGTGCACGAAGACACGACGATCTACGGCTTCTCGCACGACAGCCTCAAGGGACTCTACGAGTTCGCGAACTACGGCAGCGAGACCGGGACGTTCGTCACCGACCCGTCGGCCGCGCACCGGCGCGACGTCGGCATCGGCGCCTACAACAAGGATTCGTTCCTGGGCTTCTCGCTCCAGCAGTTCGGCGCGCAGTACCTCGCGGTGCCGCTCTCGAGCTACACGTCCCAGACGGATCTCGCGGGCTTCTCGACCAACGGCAGCACGGCGATCTACCGCAAGCCGACCGACTTCGTCTCGCGCGTCCTGCTCTACGCGACGGTCGACTCGTACCACGACGCGACCGGGCGGATGGATCGCTACGACACCCAGGCGGCGATCGGCCTGGACCTGCCGCACCGCATCCACGTGCGCGCGCAGACCGGTTCCGACTACGTGCGGCTGTCGGACGGCAACTTCGTGCCGACCAACCAGAACGGCGTCAACCTGAACTACAACTACAACACCGACGTACCGGTCAACCTCGGGTATTTCACCGGACGGTTCGGGCCCGGGAAGCTGGATAGCTGGTCGACCAATGCGACCGCGAAGGTGGGCGGCCGCGCGCTGCTGACCCTCGAGGCGGACGAGAACGTGCAATGGCTCGACGGCGGCTACGGGCGCCTGACGTCCTGGCTGGACCGCGCCAGCGTCGCCTTACAGCAGGGCAAGAACGCCTCACTGGCATTCGGGGTCCGGCGGATCATGGGGGTGAGCCCGATCCTCGAGAACACCTTCGACAGTCACGGCCGCTTCGTGATGCCGGGATATGCGAACGCCTGGAACGTCTCGGGCGCCTATTACCGGCGCTTCCCGCAGGACGAGGTCTACTTCGTGTACGGCGACGCCAGCGCGTTCACCACCTCGCCGCAGTTCATCGTCAAATGGATCCACTACTTCGGCGCCGCGAAGGGCACGTAGCCTACACGGCGAGGCGAGAATTGAGGAGAGGTGGGGCACCCCTGTCATCCCGGCTCGTCACGCACATCACGATTCAGATCGGTGGGCGCATGTTGTTGCTGTCGAAGCACGCATCGATGCAGCCCCCGCTCTAGCGAAAAGGGCCGCTGCAATTGCTTGCGGCGGTCCCTCGACTCTGGTCGCTTGCTCCCGACGCTCGGGATGACACGTGCGTTGCGCTCGCGCTTTCGCGCTCGGCTAGATCTTCGCGATCACGCCGTCGATGATGGCGGCTAGGCGCGGGCCGGCGAGGTTGGCCTCCTGCATGACTTCGGCGTGGGTCGTCTCGGGCGCGCCGACGACGTTGGTGATCAGGCTGACGCCGAAGACCTTCATGCCGAACGTGCGCGCCAGGATGGTCTCGAGCACGGTCGACATGCCGACCGCGTCGGCGCCGATGCCGCGCAGGTAGCGCGCTTCGGCTGGCGTCTCGTAGCTCGGCCCGAGCAGCCCGGCGTAGACGCCTTCGCGCACGCGCTGGTCGCCGAGCGATCCGGCGACGTCTTTGGCGATCCCGCGGAGGAACGGATCGTAGGCGTGCATCATGTCGGTGAACGGGTTGTCGAGGCGCGCGCCGGTCAGCGGATTGGCGCCCGTCAGATTGATGTGGTCGTCGATCAGCATCAGGTCGCCCGCGCGATAGGCCGCGTTCAGCGCGCCCGCCGCGTTGGTGGCGATGAGCGTCTTGGCGCCGGCCGCGTGCGCGAGCCGGACGTTGACGGTGACCTGCGCGGCCGAGAAGCCTTGGTACATGTGGACGCGGCCGGCGAAGGCGACGATGCGCTTGCCGTGCATCGTGCCGATCAGGGCCGCGCCCGCGTGTCCGGCCAGCGGAGCGACCGGGATGCCGAGCAGCCGGTCGTAGGTGATCGAGGTGAAGTCGGCGTGGGCGGCAAGCGCGTTCGAGAGACCGCTGCCGAGCACGATCGCGATGTCGATCGGCCCTCCCGCGGCGGCCTCGATCGTGGAAGCGTCCTTGGCGATCGTTTCGTCGTTGGGGTTGAAGCGGTCTGCGTTCACGATGCTACTCCGTTAGGGGTGAAAAGATCGCGGCCGGTCATGGCCGCGGGAACGGGAAGGCCGACGATGCCGAGCAAGGTCGGGGCGACGTCGCCGAGCCGGCCGCCCGAGGCCAACATGCCGTGCAGGTCGCCGATCAACAGCAGCGGGACGGGGTTGGTGGTGTGCGCGGTCAGCGGGTTGCCGTCGGCGTCTATCTTCTCCTCGGCGTTCCCGTGGTCCGCCGTGATGGCGAGCAGGCCGCCCTTGGCGAGCACCGCGTTCGCGAGCCGGTCGATGCAGCCGTCCAACACCTCGACGCCGGCGATGGTCGGTTCCCACTTGCCGGTGTGGCCGACCATATCGGCGTTCGCGTAGTTCATGACGATCACGTCGACGCCGCGTTCGATCGCGGCCACGGCGGCGTCGGTGATCTCGCGCGCGCGCATGGCCGGCGCCAGGTCGTAGGTCGGGACGGTCCGGTCCGACGGGATCAGCTCGCGGCCCTCGTTCGCGAACACGTCCTCGCGCCCGCCGTTGAAGAAGTAGGTCACGTGCGCGTACTTCTCGGTCTCGGCCAGGCGCAGCTGGTGCAGGCCCGCGCCCGCGACGACCTCGCCGAACGTGTCGAACTGCGGCCGCGGCCCGAACAGCGCCGGGTTCGGAAACGTCTCGTCGTAGCGCGTCATGGTCGCGAAGTACAGGTCGAGATAGCCCTCGTTGAACGCCGTGGTCAACTGACGCGCGCGATCCGGGCGGAAGTTGAAGAAGACCACCGCATCGCCGTCGCGGACGGGCCGGGCGGTGCCGACCAGGGTCGGCATCACGAACTCGTCGTCCTCGCCGCGCGCGTAGGCGGCCTCGACCGCCGCGGCCGCCGTCGGCGCCGTGAAGTCCGCCGTCCCGTGCGCGAGCATCGCGTACGCGCGGGCGGTCCGCTCGGCGCGCCGGTCGCGATCCATCGCATAGAAGCGTCCGCACACGCTCGCGATCGCGCCGGACCGGCCGAGCGTCGCGAGGTGCGCCTCCAACTGCGCGACGTACGTCTGGGCCGACCGCGGCGGCGTATCGCGGCCGTCGAGAAACGCATCGACCGCGAACGGGACGCCCTCGGCCGCGGCCACGTCGAGCAGCGCGAACAGTTGCGTGATCGACGAGTGGACTTGACCGTCGGAGAGCAGGCCCATGAAGTGCAGCGTACCGCCGCTCCGGCGCACGACGTCGATCGCGTTGCGAAGGGTCGGATTGGCCGGCAGTTCGCCGGCCGCGATGTCGGCGTCGATGACCGTCACGCCTTGCGGCACGACCCGCCCGCTGCCGAGGTTCATGTGGCCGACCTCGCTGTTGCCCATGATGCCTTTGGGCAGGCCGACGGCTTCGCCGGAGGCTTCCAGCGTCGTCCACGGATAGCGGTCGAAGTACGACCGCCAATGCGGGAGGTCGGCGGCCGCGATGGCGTTGCCGTGGGCGGCCGCGCGACAGCCCCAGCCGTCGAGCACGGCCAGGATGAGGGGCGTGAATTTCATCGCATTCCTTGACGAGCGGCGAGGATGAGGGCGGCGAAACCGGCGGGATCGAGCGACGCGCCGCCGACCAATCCGCCGTCGATGTTCGGCTTGCGCGCGTAGGCGGCGACGTTCTCGGCCTTCATGCTGCCGCCGTAGAGGATGCGCGCGTCCCGCAAACCGTCGACGCTGGCGCGCATCGCGCACATGGTCGCGTCGGCGTCGTCGGCGTCGCAGTTCTTCCCGGTGCCGATCGCCCACAGCGGCTCGTAGGCCATCACCACCCGCGCGACGCCGTCGCGGCCGAGCCCGTCGAGCGAGGCGCGGGTCTGCGCGACCACGCGCGCCAGCGCCTCGCCGGCGTCCCGCTCCGCGCCGCTCTCGCCGACGCACACGATCGGGGTCAAACCGTTCGCGAGCGCCGCGCGCGCCTTGCGGTTGACCGTCTCGTCGGTCTCGCCGAAGTACTGGCGGCGCTCGGAATGGCCGACGATCACGTACGTGCAGCCGGCGTCGGTCAGCATCGGCGGCGAGACCTCGCCGGTGTAGGCGCCGCTCTGCTCCCAGAAGACGTCTTGGGCGGCGAGCGCGATGGCGCCGCCGCGCAAGCGGTCGCCGACCCGGGCGATCGCGGTGAACGGCGGCGCGATCGCGACGTCGACGTCGTCGGGCAGCACCCGCGCCAGGAAGTCGTCGAGGAACGCCGAGGCCTGCGTCCCCGTCATGTGCATCTTCCAGTTGGCGACGACCAGATGGTTCATGCGAGCGCCGCGACCCCCGGAAGGACCTTGCCCTCGAGGAACTCGAGCGTCGCGCCGCCGCCGGTGCTGACGTGCGTCATCGCATCGGCGAAGCCCAGTTCGTGCGCGGCCGCCGCCGCGTCGCCGCCGCCGACCACGCTGGTCGCGCCCGCCTTGGTCG
>Ga0207667_10009336_pt1 | contig 11567 bp, 5 predicted proteins | sample KBSCornC52_FD_184301 | JGI IMG/M metagenome (GOLD analysis project Ga0207667, IMG submission 184301) | Corn rhizosphere microbial communities from Kellogg Biological Station, Michigan, USA - KBS Corn C5-2 (SPAdes) (version 2) | ecosystem: Host-associated > Plants > Roots > Rhizosphere > Soil ...
ATCAGCACCGCGATGAAATGGGTGATCGTCCCTGTCGCATCCGTCATCAAGGATAGCGTCACCTCGTTCCAGAACGGCGTGCCGTCCCGGCGATAATTGCGCGCCACCAGTCGCGTATGCCCTTGCCGCTGCATTTGCTTCAATGCATCTTCGGCTCTCTCCGGGCGGTCGCGCCCCTGAAGAAAGCGGCAATCACGTCCCATGATCTCGTGCAGCTGATAGCCGGTCAACTCGCTGAACGCCAGATTGACAAAGACGATGGGGGCATTTTCTGCGGTGGCGTCAACCACCATCAATGCCGCAGTCCAGGTGTTCAAGGCTGCCAATTCCAAGGCAGGCAGATAAGAGGCCGCGCTTCCGTTATTGGTCGTATTTGGCATGGCGAGGCACCTTCGGTACTAAGATTGATCTTGTCCTACTGGGAGAGATATAGATTACCATGCTATCAAAAGAGAGTTTTATCATGGTCAAGATGAGGAACTTATGAATGAACGTGGCGCTACTCCCGAAGAACTGATCGCTAGCCTTCGCCTCCTGCCGCATCCTGAAGGCGGTCATTTCAGGGAAACCTACCGCAGCGCAATGGAAGTGACACGATCAAGCGATGGCCTCATCCGCTCAGCCTCCACTGCGATCTATTATTTGCTGGGCGCCGGAGAAAGATCTGCCTGGCACCGGATCAAGTCCGACGAGATGTGGCATTTCTATGACGGGTCGCCGTTGCGCATCTATGTCCTCGAACAAGGCGGCGATCTGACTGTTCTCCACCTGGGGAATCCCGTCATCCATGACGGCGCAGAGTTCCAGGCCCTGGTGCCTGCCGGCGCCTGGTTCGCGGCAGAATGCGCAGATCCGCAAGGCCATTCCCTGGTGGGGTGTACGGTGGCGCCGGGTTTCGAATTCGAAGAATTCGAACTCGCCGACAAAGCGCTGCTCACGCGGACCTGGCCGCAGCATGCGCAGGTGATTGAACGCCTCGCTTAACGGCGCACCGCCAACGCCGTTGCCGGCGACCGCCTATTCAGCCGTCAAGGTAAACAACCGTTCGATGGCCGTATCGTACTGCGTGGACTGATTGGGAAGCGTGCGCAGAATGGCATATTGCGGCAATACGGTTTCGCGCAGCAGCGGCTCCTTGATCGGCAAGCCATTCTTGTCTCGTACCACAGCCACCAAAGGCGCCGTCGGCGTATTGCCGCGCCGGATCGTCACTGCCGTCTCGCCGCTTTTCAGCAGCACAAAACAACCCGGCGGATAGATGCCGAATTCCTTGAGCAGCGCCGATGCAATGGGATGTCCGTCGCTGGCCAGATACACCGACTGGGCGGCTTGTCTCGACGGCATCGCCGCCCTGTTCTTGCGTGCGGAATATTTGGCCGTAAAAATATCGGCGAACCGGATCATTTGCGACAATTCGCTGAGTTTGTTTCTTGTGCCGTAGGGGTAACCGCCGCCGTTCGGACTTTCGTGATGTTGTTCAACTGCCTGCAACCAGTCCTCATCGGTCACACCGGCATCCTGCAGCATGCGTACGCTTTCCGCCGGATGTACGTGGATCAGTTGCCGCTGTTGCCTGGTCGGCGCCCCCTCGCTGCGCGCAAGTTCGCCCTGCAAACCGATGATGGAGAGATTCATCGTCAACGCGGCGTTGATGACGGTTTCCCTGTTCTTCTTCGACCAGCCCAGCCGTTCGGCGAGAATGCTGCAGACGCAGGCGACATGGATCGAATGCGTGATGCCGTATGCGGCGAAGCGCTCCTGGTCGTGCCGGATGACCGAATAGATCGTCTGGTCGGGATGTTCTTCCGATGCGACGGTGATCATGGATTCCACGTCGCTGATTCCGCTCAGGAACTGCGCATCGCGATGATTCGCGAGCAGTCCGGTCAGGCGCTTTTCCACGGCATCCCATTGCGCGGCAAATGGCAGTACCGGCCGCTGGGTGCGGCCGAACAGGATTGGCGACGGTTCCTGGCTGGCCCGCACCTCGTCCGCATCCACAAACACGCCTCGCCGCAACAGGTTGAGCTGCATCTCCATGGTCTCGACCAGATAGCCGCGCGCCAGCAACAATTTCCCTTCCGTGTCCCGGACATTCCAGGGCAAGGGAGCGCCACAATTTATTTGCGCGGAGACTTCGCCAATCGGTATCAAGTTCATGATGAGCAGTCGAAAGATTGTCGTGAATGAAGCGCATGGAGCATCTGCGACCAATTCACCATTCACGACACACAAGTCATTGCCCGTACACCAGAAACTGGCGTGTGGATTGGATCCTTGAATGGAGGTACAGAAAATTGGCCCCGGATGTGCTGACGACATACTAAGAGCGACGCAGAAATATATCTGTCGGGAAACTATGATTCTTTGAGGAAAATAACGATGCCGAATAGGCAATGTTTTGGGCAAAGCGGAAGAGATGGAAGGAGAAGCCCCTACAAGCGAAGAGCGGCCGCTGCAGCCGTTTCCATACGATCTCCTGACGTGCTCGAGACTGTGTCTTGGCTTTCCATGGCATCTGACCGTGTTCGTGGCGACGCCTTCGCCAGCCACAAAAAAAAGGCCCCGAACGGAGCCTTTTTCATTTGTACCGAGAATTCCTTCTCTACTGTTCAGGTCGTTGACGTTCACAAAATTCTCACAACCCTCTTCGTCAACGCCCGGCATTTCAGGAGCCGACTAGAAATGCTCCCATGAATTGCCATCATCGCCCTGCGTCACCGAAAGAGCAGGTTTCCTTGACGGTTTTTCCGTTGACAGTTTCCGCGGCATCGGCGTGATATCACGGGTTCGCGGATTGGCAGTGGATGACTGGACTTGCGACACCACCCTCTTCGGATCAAGCTTGAAAACGCTGACCACTTCAGAGAGCTTGTTGGCCTGTTCCTGCATCGATTGCGCCGCCGCAGCAGCCTCTTCCACCAGCGCAGCGTTTTGCTGCGTCACTTCATCCATTTGCGTAATCGCAAGGTTGATCTGTTCAATACCCTCGCTTTGCTCCTGGCTGGCAGACGTGATCTCTCCAACGATATCGGTCACGCGTTTGACGCTGTTGACCACATCCTCCATCGTCGACCCCGCCTGGGCTACCAGCTTGCTGCCGGTGTCGACCTGAGTCACCGAATTGTCGATCAGCGATTTGATTTCCTTGGCTGCGCTGGCGGAGCGTTGCGCAAGGTTGCGCACCTCCGTTGCAACCACTGCAAAGCCGCGACCCTGCTCACCGGCGCGAGCAGCTTCCACGGCGGCATTCAAGGCAAGAATATTCGTCTGGAAAGCGATACCGTCAATCACGCTGATGATATCCACGATCTTTTTGGACGATGCATTAATTGATCCCATTGTTTCGACCACCTGGCTGACAACGCTGCCTCCGGCAACAGCGACCTCGGACGCAGAGACTGCCAATTGGTTGGCCTGACGTGCATTGTCCGCGTTCTGTTTCACCGTAGAGGTGAGCTCTTCCATGGCCGATGCAGTTTCTTCCAGCGAACTGGCTTGCTGCTCAGTTCGGGACGACAAGTCCAGATTGCCGCTGGCGATTTGTCCAGAGGCCGTAGCGATCGTATCGGTTCCTGCGCGTACCTGACCAACAATCTCCGCCAGGCGATTGCGCATCACTCGAATGGACGCAATCAGACTGGTTTGATCGCCCGGCCGGATGGTGATCGAACGCGCGAGGTTGCCGCTGGCGATATCACTGGCGATCGACATGGCATAGTCGGGCTCTCCACCGAGTTGACGAATAATGCTGCGGGTAATCAGCAGAGCCGCAATCAGACTGAGTGCGAACGCGGCGGCGCTGACGATGGTCAGCAACACACAGGCATGGCGATAGGTTTCCTGACTTTGAGCGACGGTCTCGTCCATCAAGGCGCGGTGATAGTCGGACAGCTGCTTCAGCGCCCCAAACATTGTGGCTTGTTTAATGCGCATGGCGCCGAAGATCTGCTTTCTGGCCTCGTCAGCGTTCCCCTTTGCCAGCAAGGCAAGCAGATTCTCCTGCTCAACGTAATACTCCACGCTGGATTGCTTTAGCGCCGCCATCAATGCCTTGCCTTTTTCGCTCGGAATGACATCATCTAGCTTTCGCAGGGTCGCATTGCTTTCCTCCCTGGCCTTCTTGATGCGATCCATCTCTTGCGATATCACCGACTCATCCGTAGACAACGCCACGTTCCGCACTGCACGCGCGATCAGATTGACGTTATTGGATATGGAGTCGACCAGCACAGTTTTGGCATAGCGATCGCTGACCAAAAAATTGACGTTGTCATTCAGGGACGACAAGCGGGTGTAACTGAAAACAGCAATCCCAAGCAGAAGGACCAGGAGCAGTCCGAAACCGAGGTAAAGCCGGCTGGATACTTTCAGGGCGGATAGATTCATGATGTTGTTCTCCTAGAATCGGGACGGCGTTAAATGACAAATTCAATTTAACAAATATTCCATAAAAATAAATCTGCATTCGTCATTCTTACTCAATTACGCCACGGTGGGATTTAATAAAACAACCAAGAAAAAAATGTACATACAGCAACTTATGGAAAGACGAGGATTCTCGGTGAGCAAACTCCTGGTTCCTTGACGTTGAGCTAACGGGTGCATGCTGCCATGAAGAAACTGAATGCCAAGGATCAACTGATCTGTCGACATTGATTATTTGATACTATTCAAAGCGCTGTTTCCGCCTGCGATCAACAAGAATTGAAAACTGCTCAGGGGGCGTATTGCCAAATACGTTGAGCCGATCCGCAGCGACGCGACAATCACCATTGCGTTCAAACAGCAATCCCTGCAGCCATTCTTCTTGTAACCACTGATCCGTCCATCATGGCCGAACTCAGTGACAAGGCCGTGGAAACGCCCTCGGCAACAAGCAGACTGGAAAGCTCCGAGTTCAAACAGAAGGCGCAGTCATCAAGCGGCCGAAAAACCGACACTTATCCAGTGAGCGGTTGGCCAGAACGACTGATCGGAATCAGTCATACTTTTTTGGGGCGGGGAAATGGATTTGAAAACGTGGCGCGAACTGGCGCCGGAAAAGAAGAAATTCGTCATCGGCATCGCCGTCGCCGTAGCGGTGGTTTATCTGATTTGCATACTGCTCAGCGTGAATGTTCTGCGCAGCAACCGTGTGACGGCGGAGCTCAATCATCAGGCGCGCATGTCCAGCCTCGGCAAGGAACAAGGCGACTCCTCGTCGGCGCTTGCCGCTGCTGCAAGCAATGTTCCTACCGTCTCGGTGGGCACCTATGTGGACGGGATTGATACGTTCTCGATCAAGGATTCGAGCTGGAGCGGGACCTTCTACGTCTGGTTCCGCTGGACTGGAGACAAGGCCCTCGACCCGGGCGCCAAACTCGTCGTCGTCGACGGCAACATCATCAAGAAAGAAGTGCTGGAGGAATACCACAACGATGACGGCACCCACTACCAGCGGCTCCGGGTCTCCGCCAAATTCCTGAAATTCTTCGACACCATGCGCGTCCCGCTTGAAGACCACATGCTCAACATCTATCTCGAAGACGGCGCGCGCGACAGCACCCGGTTGCGTTACGTCGCTGACGCAAGCTCCAACGTCAGTTCGCGGGTGCAGATTTCAGGCTACAAGATCACCGGTAAGTCCAACGTCGTCAAACCGCACGCCTATCGCTCGTCCTATGGCGATCCGCGCGTCGACGCGAAGAGCGAAAAAGTATTTACGCAATACATCGCCGGCATCAACATCGCGCGCTCCAGCGCAGGCGTCTACAACAAAATCTTCCTGTCGCTGTTCGCAGCGCTGGCGTTGGCCCTGTGCAGCTTCTACGTGAAGGCATCCGACGTCGGCCCGCGCTTCTCGCTGCCGTCCGCCGCCTATTTCGGCGCGGTGGCCAACTCCTACGTGGCCAACTCCATTCTGCCGCCGTCGGGCTCGTTCGGACTGGTCGACTATGTGGCGGCATTCGGCCTGGCGACGATCGCGCTGTCGCTGATCCTGGCGCTGCTGTCCAACTTCATCATGGTCAAGAAGGAAGACAAGGCGCTTTCCTATGCGCTGGATCGGGTGATGTTCTGGGTGTTGTTGAGCTCTTGTGTGTTGGCGAATATTGCTATTCCTTGGGCTGCTCGGGGGTGATGTAAACTTCTTTCCGCAGGCTGAGGCTTGCGGAAAGAAGACGTTTTCGTTATTTGAAGTAGCCTATATGACCGCAGAAACTATCAGCGGAAACAAATAAGAAAGTGAAAGGAACACAAATGCATGTTCTGATTGAACGCTTCAAGAGCCTACAGAATATCCCTTTAGAACTAGATGGTCTTACGCTTTTAGTGGGCGGCAATAATGCAGGGAAGAGCTCCGTGTTGCAGGCAATTCAATTCGGCGTCTCTGTAGCACAAACCTCCTCAATGCAAGGAGGTGGTTGGAATGGCGGACGCTTAGCCACATCTATCGGACAAAACGACCTTGTCTATTCACCGATAAAGGATGTGCTATCACTCGGCCCAAATGGGCGACTAAGGGAGCCAGAAGCTGAGGGAATTAGCATCACATACAGGAACGATGAACTTGAAACCAAGGTATTGGTAACAAAGGGCCGCAATAAGAATGTCCGTTTAGAACTGACGGGGCAACAACTTGGAGCGCGCTTGCAATCAATCGTAAATCCATTTAGTGCTCTAGTAACTGGTTTAGCAGGCATTCCCTCAGAGGAAGAGTTTGAAACAAAACTCGTAGTTCGAAAGGCCGCAGCAAAAGGAGACTCTAACGGAGTCTTTAGAAACATACTTCTTCAACTAAAAGAAAATCCCGAGAAATGGGCGCGTTTCCAAGATCAGATTGGACGTATTTTCCCTGATTACGTACTGGACGTTGCATTTGATCCTGATACTGACGAAATGATTCGCTGTAGCGTCATCCGCAATGGCATAACTTATCCCATTGATATTTGTGGAACAGGAGTCCTTCAAGCGATTCAAATTTTTTCCTATATCAATCTTTTTGAACCAAAGATATTGTTACTGGACGAGCCAGATAGTCATCTTCATCCGAACAACCAAAAGCAATTGGCGACAGAGTTGATCAATGCTTCAAGTGAAGGACTTAATATCGTTGTCGCAACACATAGCAGGCATTTGGTTGAAGCTTTATGGGAACGCGCACGTTTGGTCTGGTTGAAAGATGGAGAAATTCAACCCGATGTAGATGACTATCAAATAAAAGCACTGCTAGAAATCGGTGCTTTAAATATTGGTGAACGACTTGGGAATCCACGCTTCATCTTTTTTACTGAAGACGAGGACCACGGCATACTAGAGATTCTTTTGGAAGCAAATGGTTTCGACTTAGATGAATGCGATATCGTTTCATATTCAGGTTGCACACAATTAGCAACTGCAGCTGCACTTGTTCGGCAACTTCGCATACAACATCCCGCTGCCACCTTCATTTTGCATCGGGATAGAGACTTTTTGACCGATCAAGCCATAGAAGAATACAAGGCCAAATTTGCGGCATTAAATGTCACGTTTTTCATTCCAAATGGAAACGACCTAGAAGCTTATTTCATATCAACAGAGCATTTGCATCTGAGTTGTGGAATTTCCCAGAAAGAGGCAATCGAAATTGTTCAAACCGCGTTTGCCGCAAGACGCGATGAGATGACAAGAAAGTACGTCAATACACGTTGTGCCAATCTTAGACGAGATGGACAGCAACCAGACGCCGGGGACATTGCCGTGGAGTGTAATGGACTAATGACTGGTCCTCATACTCGAGCGGTGCACGGAAAGCTACTTATGAAAGGAGTACGCGACGTACTTCGTGATCGCGGACTAGCTGATCGTATTCTGTCAATTTCCGCTGCATTGCACTCTGACGATCTTGGAAATCTACAACGGTAATAGCGCACCACTACTAATGGAAAACACCTGATTTAGAGGAGACTAAACTGAGTTAGCATTTGGAACGACGGTCCTATCCAATGGTATCTATGCAGAAAAAGTTGATGACACTTCTGAGTGTCATCAACTTCTAAATGTCTCCCTTGAATCAAACCATCAAGCCGCCACCCGTTCGTCCCTGCGTGACACCCCCAAAAACTCCGCCATCAACACTTCCCACTCCCGATCAGCCTTATCCATCGCCGCCAGCTTGACGTGCCCATACCCACGAACCAGCTCAGGCAACTGCGCCAACTTCAACGCCGCCCCCTTGTTGCCGGCATCCAGCTGATCCACAAGTGAGTTCACAAAACCGAGATAGCGATCCCGCAACGCCCGCTCACGCCGACGTTCCTCGGTGTAGCCAAACACATCCAACGGCGTCCCCCGCAGCGCCTTGAACCGCGCCAGCACCGCAAACCCCGACATCATCCACGCGCCGAAACGCATCTTGGCCGGCACGTCTGAACCCGGCTTCTTGCGCGCCAGCATCGGCGGCGCAAGATGGAAGGCCAGTTTGTAATCGCCGTCGAACTGCGCGGCGATCTGTTCGCGGAATACCGGGTCGGCGTGCAGGCGCGCGACTTCGTATTCGTCCTTGTAGGCCATCAGCTTGAACAGGTTGCGCGCGACCATCTTGCTGATCGGGCGCTTGGAGGCGTTGCCTTCCAACCTGGCTTCGGCGCGTTCGACGGCGGCCACGGCTTCTTCGTAGCGGCGGGCGTAGGCGCTGTTCTGGTACCTGGTCAGGAAGTCGATGCGGAAGGCGACGGTGTCGGCCAGCGACTTCGGTGCGGCGAACTGGATGACCTGCTGCTTCGGCTTGCCGAGCTTGTCCAGCGCGGCCGCATCGGCAGCGGCCAGGCGGCCGAGGGTGAAGGCGCGCTTGTTCATGTCGATAGCGACGCCGTTCAGCTCGATGGCGCGCATCAGCGCCGGCAGGCCGACCGGCACCAGGCCGCGTTGCCAGGCGTAGCCCATCAGCAGGATGTTGCCGCCGATCGGGTCGCCGAGGAAACGCAGCGCCGTGTCCTGCGCATCGATCTGCACGATGTTGTCGGCGCCGGCCGAGGCGGCCAGCTTCTCCAGCAGGCCGTCCTTGTTGATCGAGGCGTCCGGGTTGCGCGTGAAATCAGCGGTCGGGATTTCGCGGTCATTGGCGATCACCTTGGTGTGGCCGCGGCGCATGACCGAGAGGCCTTCCGGCATGGCCGAGACCACCAGGTCGCAGGCGAAGACGGCGTCGGCCTGTTGCAGGTCAATGCGGACCTGGTTGAGCGCCGCCGGCGATGCGGCGATGCGCACGTGCGACAGCACCGCGCCGCCCTTCTGCGCGAAACCCATGAAGTCGAGCGTGGAGGCGCCCTTGCCTTCCAGGTGCGCGGCCATGGTGATCAGCGCGCCGACGGTGACGACGCCGGTGCCGCCGACGCCGGCCACGAGGATTTCAAACGGTTTGGCGAAGCGATGCGGCGCGGGTGTCGGATAGGCGGCCAGCGTGGCTTCCAGGTCGGCCAGGGTGAGCTTGACGCTTTCCGGTTTCTTCAGCGTGCCGCCCAGCACCGAGACGAAGCTCGGGCAGAAGCCTTCGACGCAGGAGTAATCCTTGTTGCAGGAGGATTGCTCGATCTGGCGCTTGCGGCCGAGTTCGGTTTCCAACGGCAGGATCGACAGGCAGTTGGATTGCACGCCGCAGTCGCCGCAGCCTTCGCATACCGCCGGGTTGATCATCATGCGGCGCGACGGGTCGGGGAAGGCGATGTGGCCGGGCTTGTTCTTTTTGCGGCGGCGACGCTTCTCGGCGGCGCAGGTCTGGTCGTAGACCAGCACGGTCACGCCGGGAATGTCGCGCAGCATGCGCTGGATGACGTCGAGTTCGGTGCGGTGATGCACGGTGACGCCGGCCGGCAGCTTGATCAGCGCGTAGTTCTCGGGCGCGTCGGTGACGACCACAACCTTCTTCGCGCCTTCGCTGGTGACCTGCTGCACGATCTGCGGCACCGACAGCGAGCCGTCCACCGGCTGGCCACCGGTCATGGCGACGGCGTCGTTGTAGAGGATCTTGTAGGTAATGTTGGTGCGCGCGGCGATGGCCTGGCGAATCGCCAGCGAGCCCGAGTGGTAATAGGTGCCGTCGCCCAGATTCTGGAACACATGCTTCTCGTCGACGAAGCGCGAGGAGCCGACCCAGTTGATGCCTTCGCCGCCCATCTGTGCGAGGTAGTTGGTGTCGCGCTTCATCCACGTCGCCATGAAGTGGCAGCCGATGCCGGCCATGGCGCGGCTACCTTCCGGCACGCGGGTGGAGGTGTTGTGCGGGCAGCCGGAGCAGAAATACGGCGTGCGCTTGACGCTGTCGGCGCCGTTGGACAACAGCTCGGCGGCACAGAAATCGGGCAGGAAGCGTTGCAGGTTCAGCGTCGGGAAGCGCGGTCCGAACCAGCGCACAAGCGCCGGCGCGATGCGCGACGGCCGCAGCTCGCCCAACGCCGACAACAGCGCTTCGCCGTGGGCGTCGGTCTTGCCGATCACTGACGGGCGACGCTCTTGCGGCAGGTTGTAGAACAGGTTCTTGAGCTGCTGCTCGATGACGGCACCCTTCTCTTCCACCACCAGGATTTCATCGAGGCCTGCGGCGAAGGACGACAGGCGCGTGCGTTCCAGCGGATAGGTCAGGCCCGGCTTGTACAGGCGTACGCCGAGGTCTTCCAGCTGATGCTGCGACAGGCCGAGGCGTTCCATCGCTTCCAGCAGGTCGAGGTAAGCCTTGCCGGCGCTGATGATGCCGATGCGCGCGTGCGGCGCCGGCACGATCAGCTTGTCGATGGAGTTGACGGCGGCGAAGGCCTGCACCGCCTTGAGCTTGTCGTCGACGCGTTGCTCCAGCGCGAGGCCGGGCAAGTCGGGCCAGCGGTTGTGCAGGCCGTCGGCCGGCGGTGCGTAATCCGTTGGCGTAGTGAAGCTTGGCAGCGGCGGCAACTCAACCACGGCGCCGCCTTCCACCGTTTCCGAGATCGCCTTGAAGCCGACCCACGCGCCCGAGAAGCGCGACAGCGCCCAGCCGTACAGACCGAACTCCATGTATTCCTGGATGTTGGCGGGATTGACCACCGGCATGCCCCAGGCGATCAGCGCCTGTTCGCTCTGGTGCGGCATCGACGACGACACGCAGCCGTGGTCGTCGCCGAGGATCGCCAGCACGCCGCCGTGCGGCGACGAGCCGTAGGCGTTGCCATGCTTGAGCGCATCGCCGGAGCGGTCGACGCCGGGGCCCTTGCCGTACCACATGGCGAACACGCCCTGCACCTTGCGCGTCGGGTCGGCTTCGACCTGTTGCGAGCCGAGCACGGCGGTGGCGCCGAGTTCTTCATTGATGGCCGGCAGGAACTCGACGTTGTGCGCGCTCAGCAACTTGGAGGCGCGCCACAGTTCCTGATCCACCGCACCCAGCGGCGAGCCGCGATAGCCGCTGATGAAGCCGGCGGTGTTAAGCCCGTTGGCGGCGTCGGCGACCTTCTGCATGCACAGCAGGCGCACCAGCGCCTGGGTGCCGGTCAGGAAGACGCGGCCGCTGCTGCGGGTGAGGTTGTCTTCGAGTACGTAATCCGGATCTGCCAGCGCGGAAACCAGCGACGCCGTCGTTT
>Ga0207667_10009344_pt1 | contig 11562 bp, 8 predicted proteins | sample KBSCornC52_FD_184301 | JGI IMG/M metagenome (GOLD analysis project Ga0207667, IMG submission 184301) | Corn rhizosphere microbial communities from Kellogg Biological Station, Michigan, USA - KBS Corn C5-2 (SPAdes) (version 2) | ecosystem: Host-associated > Plants > Roots > Rhizosphere > Soil ...
GGCTCGATGAGCCTCTGGGACCTGCAGGGCTCGTGGAGCGGGCTGAAGAACTTCGTCTTCACGCTCGGCGTGAAGAACGTGTTCGACACCAACCCGCCCGCCACGAACCAGCAGAACACGTTCCAGGTGGGCTACGACCCGTCGTACTACGACGCGCGCGCGCGCTTCGTGTACGGCCAGGTGAAGTTCATCTGGCGCTGACGGTCGCGAGGCAACAGCAGCACGGAAAAGGGGCCGCAAGGCCCCTTTTTCATTAGAATCGAATGATTCAGGCATGAAGACCTACCTCGATCTCCTCCGCCACGTCCGCGAGCACGGCGTGCGCAAGGGCGACCGCACCGGCACCGGCACGCTCTCCGTCTTCGGGCCGCAGATGCGGTTCGACCTCGCGAAGGGCTTCCCGCTGCTCACGACGAAGAAGATCCACATGAAGAGCGTGATCCACGAGCTCCTGTGGTTCCTCAAGGGCAGCACCAACGTCGCGTACCTCCGCGAGAACGGCGTGACCATCTGGGACGAATGGGCGGACGCGCGCGGGGAGCTGGGGCCCGTCTACGGCTACCAGTGGCGCTCGTGGCCGGCGCCGGACGGGCGCCACATCGACCAGATCTCGGAGGTCATCTCGCAGATCAAGGCGAACCCCGATTCGCGCCGGCTCGTGGTCTCCGCCTGGAACGTCGCGGACATCCCGAAGATGGCGCTCGCGCCCTGTCATGCGCTCTTCCAGTTCTACGTCGCCGAGGGACGCCTCTCCTGCCAGCTCTACCAGCGAAGCGCGGACATGTTCCTCGGCGTCCCCTTCAACATCGCGTCCTACGCCCTCCTCACCCTCATGGTGGCCCAGGTGACGGGGCTCAAGCCGGGGGAGCTCGTCCACACGCTGGGCGATGCGCACCTGTACCTCAACCACCTCGAGCAGGCGGACGAGCAGCTCTCGCGCACGCCGCGGCCCCTTCCGGTGATGAAGCTCGACCCTTCGGTGAAGGACATCTTCGGCTTCCGCTACGAGGATTTCTCGCTCGAGGGCTACGACCCGCACCCGGCGATCCGCGCGCCGATCGCCGTCTGATGCGCCGGTCGCTCGTGGTCGCGGTCGCGCGCAACGGCGTGATCGGCCGCGACAACCATCTCCCGTGGCGCCTTCCCGACGACATGGCCTACTTCAAGCGCGTGACCATGGGAAACCCGGTGATCATGGGGCGCCGGACCTATGAATCCATCGGGAAGCCCCTTCCCGGGCGGACGAACATCGTCGTGACGCACAACGCGGCCTACGAGGCGCCCGGCTGCATCGTGGTGCATTCGCTCGACGACGCATGGCGCGCGGCGGACGGAGCGGACGAGGCCTGCGTCATCGGCGGCACCTCGCTCTTCGAGGAAACGCTCGGGATGGCGGACCTGATCCACCTCACGGAGGTGGAGGCCGACGTCGAGGGAGACACATACTTCCCGCCGTTCGACCGCAGCCGGTGGCGCGAGACCGAGGTGTCGCGCCACCCCGCGGACACGCGCCACGCGTATCCCTTCCGGATCGTTCGCCTGGAGCGGCGGACGGAGCCGTCCTGACGGGCCTCCCCGCCGAACCCGCTACTTGCCGTTGTCGTGGTCGCGCTCGAGCCGGATCGCGATCTTCGCGACCACGATCCCCGCGGGATTGAAGGTCACGTTGAAGTCCGAGGGATAGCCCCAGGTGTCCTCGAAGCGATAGATCCACGCGTAATTCCCCGACCGGAAGCTCATGCTGTCGCGGGGCGGCCCGATGAGGTGCAGGACCTCGTCCTTCGTCTGCCCCTCGTGGATGCGGAGGAAATGGTCGTCGTCGAGCACCTGGTCGATGCCGCGGAGCACCCCGCCGGAATCGACATGCGCGACGAACGTCTGCGTCCCGAGGGGGCCCTTGGGATAGAAGAGCTCGCGCCCGCCGCCGCGATCCGGCAGCTCCAGGGCGGGCTTTCCCATGGTCCGGACGACATCGCTCTCGGTCGCGGACCCGGGGCGGAGCCCATAGCCGCTGTAGGCGGCGCAGCCGGCGAGCGCGAAGGCGAGGATGGCGGCGGGGATTCTCATGGGATGCTCCCGGTAGACATGGGGCCGCGGAGGCCCGTTCCGTGGCTGTCCATGGTGAACAGCCGCGCACGGAACGATCATCCGGCCGGAGCGGACCGGCCTCCAGGCATGTCCGAGGCAGAGCCGACCGATCGATGAAGCTCAGGCCGGCCTTCGGTCGCTCGTGGGCGTTCGAATTGCGCCCAGCGTTCTTTCGATATGGCGATTCAGCCGCGCGAGCTCCAGATCGAACGCATCACGGCACGCGCGGATCGCTTCCCAATCGCGGTCGCGCGCGCCCTGCTCGATCCTTTCGCACACCGCACCCAGGCTCATGGCACCAAACGTGCGGCTCGCACCCTTGATCCGGTGCGCCGCTTGGCTCACCTGATCGAGGTCGCGCGACTCCAGGGCCCCCAAGAGCCGTGCGGCATCGTCTGCGTTGAAGCGCCTGAACTCGGCCAGGACCTCGCGCTCCAGGTCTGCGTCGCCCCCCGTCGCCTCTGCCAGAACGGCGGCATCGACCGGCGAATCCATCCCGGAATGACCCAAACCCGATGCTGCGGCCGCTTGCCCGGCGGCATTGGACGGGATTGGAAGCCAGATCTCGAACTTCTCGAGCAGCTTCGGCAGCTGCACCGGCTTCGCGATGTAGTCGTTCATCCCGGCCGAGAAACAGTTCTCCGCCTCGCCCTTCAGCGCATTGGCGGTGCACGCGATGATGATCGTGGCCGGCCCTCCTTCGCGCTCGGCCGTCCGAATCGCGCGCGCAAGCTCGTAGCCGTTCATCTCCGGCATGTTGCAATCCGTAATCACGAGACGGAACTGGCCGGTGCGCCACTTTTCGAGGCCCTCGCGGCCATCTCCAGCCTCCTCGCTCGCATAGCCCAGGGCCGTCACTTGCCGCTTCAGCACCAATCGATTGACCGGATGGTCGTCCACGATCAACACGAGCGTGCCCTCCGCGCGCGCTTCTTCCACGGTCGGGGCCTTGCGCCGCGCGAGCACGATGTCCGCGATCGCTTCGGCCGCCACGTTCGCCTCTGCGGATGGCAACAACGACGCATCCGCAACCGGCAACGGCAGCAGCAAGCTCACCGTCGTACCCTCGCCCAGCTCGCTCGTTACCGTGATGCTCCCGCCCATCAGCGCGGCGAGCCTCTGCCCGATCGACAGCCCGAGGCCCGTGCCGCCGAACATCCGCGTGATGTCCTGGCCGCCCTGGGAAAATGGCTGGAACAGGGCAGCGCGCCCCGCGCCGGAAATGCCGATGCCCGTGTCCGTCACGGAAAAGCGCACGACATCCTTTCCATCGACACGTTCCACAAGCTCCGCCTTGACCTCGACGAAGCCCTCCGAGGTGAACTTGATCGCGTTGCTCACGAGATTGTTGAGGATCTGCTGGAGGCGCAATGGATCCACGGAAACGGCCGGGCTGATGCGCGGATCGCAATAGGATTTCAGCAAGAGCGCCTTGCTGCTCGCATTTCCGGCATAGATTCCGATGACGCTCTCGATCAGCCGGGCGACCGATGCGACCTCCGGCCTCACCTCGAGCTTTCCCGCCTCGATCTTCGAAAAGTCGAGGATGTCGTCGATGATCCGGAGCAGCGAGCGGCCGGAATCGCGAACGACGTTGAGCGTCGTCCGCTGCTGTGCGTCCAGATCGGAGAAGGACAGGATCTCCAGCATGCCGAGAACGCCGTTCATCGGCGTGCGGATCTCGTGGCTCATCATGGACAGGAAGTTCGACTTCGCGAGGCTCGCGCTCTTCAGCTGGAGATTCGATTCCTCGAGCTCGGCGGTGCGCTCGAGCACGCGCCGTTCAAGGTCCTTGTTGAGGCGCTGAATCTCGGCGTTCGACGACACGAGCGCATCGGTGCGCCGTTGGATTTCCGAGAGCATCTCGTTGAACGCGTCGACCAGCGTGCCGATCTCGTCCTGCGTCGTCCGCTTGGCGCGTACGGCATAGTCGCGCCTGTCCACCACGTCCCGGGCCAGGGTCGAGATCTCGATGATGGGCCGCGTGATGCTTCGCTGGAGCCACGTGGACAGTATCGCCGACACGAGCAACGCGACCAGGATCACCGCGAGCACGATGGCGGTGTAGCTCCAGATGCGGTCGTACATTTTCAGGTCTTCGGCGAGGTAGATGCTGCCGACGACCTCGTTGTTCAGCGTGATCCGATGGAAGACCGCGACCGTGTCGCCATGGATGGCGACGCCTTCCGCTCCCGGCGCGCGCGGTATCTCGGAGGGTTGCACGCCTTCGCGCGCGTAGCTCGCGAAGAGCGACCCGGACGCGGTATACACGGCGGCGGCGCGGATGTCGGGGCGCGCCTTCAGGAACGCGACGTTTTGCGCCGCCGAAGCCCGGTCGTCGAATTGGAGCGCGGCCGACGTCACGTGCCCGAGAAGCTCGGCCTCCACCGCGAGCCCGGTGGCGCTCGTGTCGCGATAAGCTTGCAAGTCGTAAACGAACAACCCCGCGCCGCAAGTCAGGAGCGCGGCGAGGCTCGTCAGCAGGACTCCGGCGAAGAGCTTGCGTCGCACCGACCTGGAAGCCGTTGGGCGTGTCATTGGCCGGTCGCCTGCTTTGCTACCGCGAGCAGCTGCGCTCGAAGCTGCAGCCCGTTGCGCTCCGCCGCCGGACGCGAGATGTCGAATCGGACGTGGTCGTCGTCGATGAGGAAATTGATGACGCTCCCCTTCGGATGGTCATCCGCCTCCGTCACCGTGAGGACCGGCCGTCCGCGCGTCTTTTCCAGCAGCTCGGTTGCGCGGCTGTGATCGGTGTCCGCGCCCACGAAGAGAATCTGGCAGCAATCGCCGGGACTCTCGTTCACCGCGATCCGGTGCACTTGCATGGGCCTGCCTCCCACCGTTTTTCCGGTGATGGCCTGGTCGAGCTGCCGGGCGATCGGCTCCGCGCCCGCCACGCCGATGACGAGCGGGCTCTCGGGCTGCGGAAACGCGCGCGCCGGCCACTCCACATAGGCCGCGAACTTGTAAAGGAACGCCGCTTTGATGCGCTGCTGCAGGGCGCTCGCGGATTCGTCGGCCGCCTGGACGACGCAAGCGGCAAATGCGACGACCGCAATCAGTAGGCGGGAAAATTCCATCGGACCGCCAGGTAGTAGCTGCGCCCGATTTCCGTGCGCGTCGCCTCGCTCGTGAATTCTCCATGACCGCCGCCGACCAGGTTGCGCCCGGCCAGCGACAGCTCGATGTCCCGGCGCGGACGCCAGCCGATCCGCACGTCCGCGGTCGCATAGCCGGCGACGGCCGGGTCCGAAAGCCGCGAAACGCCGCGAGCAGTCAAGTCCAGGTCCCATCCTGGAGCCACGTTGAGCGATGACCGTGCGAGCCACGTGAACGCCGGATCGCGCCCCGCCGTTGCGACGGCCGCCGCGTCGTTGCTGCCGGGCATCAAGCGGAAAGTCTCGTGCTGTGCCGTGTAGCCGGCACTCAATCGCCACGCGCGCGCGGCCTGCCAGCTCGCCCACATCTCGACGCCGTCCGATGAGCCCTCCATCTTTCCCGAAAACACGAGGAACGTGCCCGAAGGATCGATCTCCTGGGTATGCAGATGATCGAAGTCCGAGTGATAGCCCGTGATCGAATATGACACCGAATCCCATGGTTGGCCGCGATAGCCGATCTCGTAGACCCTCGCGACCTCCGACTGGACGTCGGGGCCACCGCGCAGGAGAAACGGCGGCTGGGCCGGCACGAACACATCCCGGTCGAGGCGCGAAGGGGCCCGCACCGTGCGCGAAGCGGCGGCCCAGAGCAGCTGGCCCGGCGCAGGTTTCCATGCGAGCCTCGCGCTGGGCAGAAACTCGCTACCGGTATAGTCGTTGCGTTCCACGCGCGCGCCCACGATCAGCCGCAAGTCGGGGCGCAAGGCCGCCTCGTCCTGCGCGAACAGGCTCGACCACCTTTGATCCACGTTCGCCGGCAGGAACGCGACGATATCGCCATTGGCGACGCGATCCCGGCCGTATCGGTATTCGGCGCCCCAGACGAGCGAATGGGACGTCCACTGCACGGCGTGCTGGAATTGCACGTCGGCGATGTCCTGCTTGTCGCCGAAGGTCGGCCGGACGGTACGCTCCGTGCGGTCCAGATAGGCCTGCAGCGTCCACTCCGACCCGCCTTCGAGACGGCGCGTCCATCGAGCGGTCGCGTTCGCGCCCGAAACCGGAATCGGCGCGAGATCCTCGGCGAATCCGGTGATCGATATCGCGCCCGGCTCGGGCTGGCCTATCAAGCCGCGATATGCGTTGCCCTGGAACATCAGCTCGTCGCTCGCCGCTTTCCAATCGGCGCGGAATCCCGCCTGCGACTTGTAGGCGCCATCGAAGATCTCCGCTCCGCTCGCGGTCGACGTGTGGGCGAGATCGAAATACGTGCCGTAGACCCGATAGTGCCAATTCGCGCCGAGCGTGCCGCCATACCTGGCGACATCGTGAAATTCCCGATTGCCGCCGCCCGCGGAAACGAGTCCCCCTTGCGTGTCGGCGGCCGATCGGGTCACCACGTTGATGACGCCATTCACCGCATTCACGCCCCACAGCGTCCCCCCCGGCCCGCTGATCACCTCGATTCGATCCACGTCCTCGAGCACGACCTCCTGCACGTCCCAGAAGACCCCGGAGAATAGCGGCGAGTAGACGGAGCGCCCGTCGATGAGGACCAGAAGCTTGTTCGCGGACGTATTGTTGAAGCCCCGCGCACGGATGTTGTAACCCGTCGCGCTCACTTGAGACACTTGCAGGTTGGGCGCCAGGCGAAGGGCCTCGGGCAGCGTCGTCGCGCCTGAGCGCCGGATGTCGTCCGCCGTGATCACGAAAACGGAGGCAGGGGCGTCGGCGAGGCGTTCGGGCCTCTTGGAGACGGATGTAATCTCCAGATTCGCAAGCTGCTCGAGACTCAGCTCCGAGAGCTCGCTCGCCGAAGGCAGGTCGGCTGCGTCGGCCCCCGCCGCCACGGTGAGCAACAGCAACGCTTTGAGGAAGGCCCCCGAGCGCCTTCCTTTGGATCCTGGCAAACCTCCGGTGCGAGCTCCGGCCTCATGGGCATGGCGCCGGCAAAGCCTCATGACGCTGCGAGTTTCGTACCGGTGATGCGGTCGCGGACAGTCAGCCACGCGTAAAATTCCGTTGCATCCACCGGCCTCTGGACGAAGTATCCCTGCGCGAGATCGCATCCGAGCGACCGGATCAATGTCCATTCGGCGCGACTCTCGATCCCCTCCGCAACCGCCGTCATGCGCAGCTTCCTGGCCATTTCCAGGCCCGACTCGAGCATGGCCCTGCTCGGTTCATGCGTGAGCGCCAGCCGGACGAACGACTGGTCGATCTTGAGCTCCGTGAACGCGACACCTGCGAGCCGCTCCATCGACGAGTAACCGGTCCCGAAGTCGTCGATCGAAAGGCCGAACCCCTTCATGCGAAGGCGGGACAGGTTTTCGAGCGAAGCGCCGTAATCCGCGGCATTGGCCGACTCGGTGAGCTCGATGACCACGTGTCTCGGCTCCAACCCGCCCTCCAGGACCGCGCGCAGCAGCTCGTTGCCGAATTCGGTGCTGCCGAGCGAGACGGCCGAGACATTGATCGACACCGTCGCATCGACCGACGCGTTGCGCCAACGAAGGCAGTTGGCAACCGCCTGCCGGAGCATGAGCATGGTCAACTCTTCGATCATTCCGCCCTGCTCCATGGAACCGATGAAGCGGTCGGGCCGAATGATGCCGTGGCGCGGATGCCTCCAGCGCGCAAGCGCTTCCGCGCCCTTGACGGCCCCGGTCAGCACTTCGACTTTCGGCTGGAAATACGCGAGGAATTGACCGCTCCTGAGGCCATCGGCCAGCTCGCTCGCGCTGAAAGCCGGTGAAGCCGCGGGAACGGCGCGCGTGGGTCGGGATTCATGACGGGCGATCATCGCTTCGAGCTTCCTCGCCGTGACCGGCTTCGGGATCACGCCAAGCACGGACAGGTTGTAGGCCCGCGCCATGCTCTCGACTCCGCGCAGGAGGCGCGGCTCGAGCGCGCTCGCGAGAATCACCGATGCCGAGGAATTCGCCGCTCCCAGATGGCGCATGAACTCCATGCCGTCCATCCCCGGCATGTCGATATCGCTGATGATGATGTCGATCGGTGGCTCGCGTTCGGCGATCACCTGGAGGGCGCTGGCGCCGTCCGCCGCGGAGAACACGTAACGGGCGCCCAGCTCTTCGAGCATCTTGCCGATGATCCAAAGCTGGAAGCCCTGGTCTTCGACCGCGAGGAAGCGCAGCTCGCTCAGCTTCGCATCTGATCCCATTGTCCCTTGTGCTGCACAGCTATTGTTTTCCATTCGCCGAGATGACCGACTCGCGGACCGCGCGCGGGAGCAGCTTGGTTCGGAACGATTCTACAACTCGCGTCTCGAACTCGCGAGATATCGGCGCAGCTTGCGCTCAAGCTTCAGTCCGCGTCAACAGGCGTTAATCCGCCATTGCGATGACGCGGGAACGGCATGATTGTGACGCGGGCTCACGCAATGGGCGTTGCGCAATGTTAATCGCCACGGTAACCTCCCTCGGGCACGAACCAGGTCCGAGAAACGTGCCGACGTCGGTCGAGCCTGTCTCCGGCTGGCCACGCGACGCGCGTGATGGCGCCCCATATATCGAGCTCAAGGTGGAGCAGGAAATGCCAGAGGAAACCGGCCAGGCGAATCGGATCCGCGTGCTCATCGCAGAGGATCACCAGCTGGTCGCCGCCGGATTGCGCCTGATGGTGGAGAAGGTGCCCGGAGCGATCGTCGTGGGGGAGGTCTTCAACGGCCGCGAGGCGGTGGCGGCCGCGGTCTCCGCGAGGCCGAACGTGGTCCTCATGGATATTTCCATGCAGGGCCTGAACGGGATCGAAGCCACCGAGCACATCGTGGCCGAGGCGCCCGGAGTTCGCGTCCTGATTCTTTCGTCCCACGAATCCGAGGATTTCGTGCTCCGCTCTGTTCGTGCGGGAGCCGCGGGTTACCTCGTCAAGGGGGCCGCAACCCAGGAATTGGCCACGGCGCTGAACGCGGTGGTCCGCGGCGAGATGTACTTCAGCCCCTCGATCGCGAAGCATCTCACCGTCGGCCTCGCCGGTGGCCAGGTCCGGGGCTCCGCGCTCGAGGCGCTCACGCCCCGGCAACGGGAAATCCTGCAACTGATCGCCGAGGGCCGGAGCACCAAGGAGATTGCGCACCTGCTCGACCTCAGCGTGAAGACGGTGGAAACGCATCGCGCGGTCGTCATGGACCGCCTCGACATCCGCGACGTGCCGGGCCTTGTTGTGTTCGCCATTCGTCACGGCCTGATCGAGATCGATCCGGGGAAATCAGGTTGACGCAGTCCCGCCATCCTGTCCGAAGGAAAGCGGCGAGGCCGTGCGCACGCGCGTTCAGCGGCAGGCCGGTACGGAAGGCGAGGCCACGAAGCGGGTGATGGATTTGTGAACCTCCCGCCCGTCGACCGAGTAGGCGAGCGTCGCGGAGCCGCCATCGGCGAATCTCAGCGTGATGGTTCCGGCCGACGCAACCGATGGAGACTGCGGGAAGCTCGCATCGAATCCCGGGCTGCGCGTGCGATAGAGCGTTCCCGCATAGCTGCCGTCGGGCAGGCGCCGGACTTCGGGCCCGACGATCCACATCGCGCGACCGTCGTCTCCATAAGTGAATAAGACCGTGAAGAGAGTATCCCCCTGGTGCGCCACCGCGAGCCCCCAGCCCGGTTCGGACATGTCCCACCACAGGTCCTGGTAATTCGTCTCGGCGCTCCGGCTACCCTCCGTGAAGGAGCATACCGGCCGGTCGCCGGCGCCGACCGGCATGGGCGAAATGTCCTTGGTGACCGCCTTCCCGTCGACTGTGTAAGTGAGGCGCGCCAGGCCCGAATCCGAGAAGACGATGCGCATCGTCCCGACCGTGCGCATCACCGTGCCGGTCCATGTCCTGGCGTCGAACCTTGGTCCGCTCATCTGGAAGAGCTCGCCCGTGAAATCGCCGTCGGCCTGCTCGCGGAGGGCTGATGCAATCAGCCATTGCGGATCGCCCTGCTCCGAGTAACTGAAGAGCGTCGCGACGATGGTGCCTTGCTCGTGGTTGATGTTCACGCCCCAGCCCGGCTCCTGCGGATTCGACCAGATGCCGGTGAAGTTCTTGCCCGCGACGTTGGCGCTGAGATAGGGCGCAAGCTTCGGCCACATGAGGTCGAAACGTGAATAGACGTCGAATCCGCTTGACGCCGCCGGAGTGCACGCCGACGAGCCGCCGATGAGCGTACCGCGCACCAGATAGTCGCGTCGCGGCGAATCGACGGCGGTGAACATGGCCGAGCCGCTGCTGCCATTTTCCGTGATTCCCATCGTCCAGGTGGCCGCCACGAAGCGCTCATCGGGATAACCCGCCTCCGTTCCCGTGCTGACCTTCTTGAGTCCGCCGCCCGGGTGGTGGATCGCCACGATCGCGGATCCCGGCTCCGCGGGGAGCGAGTCCCATCCCGCGAACACCGCGCCATCCGGCGGCGCGTTGTTGAGCCGCAGAAGCGCTCCGTCGAGCGAGGTGTCCGCGACGAGGAGCTGCGCGCCGCCGTCGACCTGCACCGGCGAGTGGGCGCTGCCGGCTCCGCACGAGGCTGCGTCGTCGAACCAGAGGGTGACGACAGTGCTCGCCGCGGCCTGGTCGTGGATGCAGTGCGCGGCGGTGTAGTAGTACGGCGTGAAGGAACCATCCGCCGGATTGAGCAGCGTTCCGGTACACGCCCACACATAACCGGCGCTAATGTATGTGATGCGCGATACGGCCGCACCCGCGTGCACGACCGCCGGATCCGCAGCCGCGACGCAAGCGAGGTCCACCTCGCACGTCGGCGCTCCGGCCGATTTTGCGAGGCTCCCATGCCGGGGCGCAAGAGGATCGACGACGTGATGCGCGACGCTCGCGATCGCGACCGAGATCGCGGAGCGCGCGGCCCCATCCGGGATGAAGAGCTCGACGATCGCGGCATCGCCTTGGACAACCGGACTCCAGAGCGAACCCGACGGCGGAAGCCGCGCCTCGCGGGCTTGTTGCGCATCGAGCGCCGGGGCGAAGCGAGCGACCGCGCCCGAGGGCGCGCGCTCGATCGAGAGCTCGATGCGCAGCGCCTGCGCGCCTTCGGCGGAAACGCGCCAGGAGGCGGCGCGCCCACCCGCGACCGCATGCCACTGGAGCGCTTCGCTTCGCGAGGCGGCCACTGCCGGGACGTCGATGACCTTTCCGAGCTTCAGCGCACGCAGGCCGCCTCCAGCGTTCTCCGCCCGCATGTTGCCGATCGTCGCCGCGTCGAGACCATCGAGCCGAATTGCCGTGGCCGAAGATACATCCAGCCGCAGCCCCGTTCCATGCGCAGCCTTCGCCGTTGCCGCAACCGGAAGCTGCGCCGAGAGATTGCGCTCCGCGGCGGCCGGGCCGCTCAGTGCGATCGATGCGGCAGAGAGCAGC
>Ga0207667_10009346_pt1 | contig 11559 bp, 12 predicted proteins | sample KBSCornC52_FD_184301 | JGI IMG/M metagenome (GOLD analysis project Ga0207667, IMG submission 184301) | Corn rhizosphere microbial communities from Kellogg Biological Station, Michigan, USA - KBS Corn C5-2 (SPAdes) (version 2) | ecosystem: Host-associated > Plants > Roots > Rhizosphere > Soil ...
CAGGTGACGTTGTATCGCAAGACGGGCCTGGCAGCGGGATCACACACCATCAAGCTGGTGAAGACCAGTGGCACCTACATGGCATTGGACGCGATCCGGTTTCAATAGCCGGTAGCGTAGGCTTTCCAGCCTGCGGGTTCAGGGGACTTTCCAGTCCCGCGTTCAACCTTCCGTTGTGTCCTGATTTGGTAGCCCATTGCTGCGGCAATGCGGCGGTGCGGCAGCACCGCCCTGCCAAATCAGAACGCTACCCTTCCGTTTGAATCCTTGTCAAAGCGGGTCATGGGGATAAAATAACGATGGTGGCCGCGATAGCTCAGCGGTAGAGCAACGGTTTTGTAAACCGTCGGTCGTCGGTTCAATCCCGACTCGCGGCTCCATTTCCGTTTGTCGAGGCGATTAGCGGTTGCGCTACGCCTATTGCTCAACAGAAGAGAGGCTCTGACTCAGAAGTTGTATGAAACGTATTCTTATTTCCATCGCTGCCATCAGCGGCCTGGTCGGCCTCTTCATGTCTGCGTCCGGCGCGCCGTTCGCCTTGACGAGCACGCTTACGAATTTCAGCACTTTTATCACGACGGGCGACTTGAACGGCGATGGCAGGCCGGATTTGGTGAGCGTGGATGGTCAGGGCAGTTTTACCGTCGACACGAACGCGGGCAAGGGCGCCTTTATTTCAAATCGTACCTACAGCGTTGGCAACGGGAGCCAGCCGGTATTCGCGGCTGTCGCTGACGTCGATACCAATGGCGGTCCGGATATCGTCACGGCAAATTTCTTTAATAACACGGTGAGCGTTTTTACCAATGCCGGCGGCGGCATTTTTGTGTCGAATGCCAGTTACACGGTGGGCTCTGGCCCGGATTGTATCGTGGCCCAGGACATCAACGGCGATGGTAAACCGGATATCATCACGGCCAACTTTAATGATCAGACGTTGACCATCCTGACCAATTCCGGAGGCAGGTTTCCTGTGAGCCATACCATCTCGAATATCTTTACCTACATCGGCCCTCAATACGGTCCCCAAACATTTGCCGTCGCGGATATCAACGGTGATGGAAAGCGCGACATCATCGCGTTAAATTTGGCTGGATCCGGCGCTTCCTTTGAGGTTCTGACGAATGCCGGTGGTGGCAATTTTATTACCAATCTCATTTATTTCACGGGGTATTCGATTCAAGCCCTGGTCGTGTCGGATTTCAACAAGGACGGCAAAATGGATGTCGCCGCCCTTTCCCAATTCGTAGTGATCGTGTTCACGAATGGTGCGAATGGCGTTTTGACAATGGCGCAAACCATTGCCTTGCCGGGGTTGGCGGGACCGGCTCCCGATTTTCCCCCTTTCTATCAAGGAGACAGTTATCTTTATCCGCAAATGGCGGCGGCGGACCTGGACGGCGACAGTTATACCGATTTGGTGGTCGTTGCGGGCATCAGTGTCGGCTCGCTTCACATCAATGACGTGGAACTGCTGTTCAATAACGGCAGCGGCGGCACGTTTTCGACGAACTATCTCACGCCGGGCGCTCCCGGCGCCGTGGGGATCACCAATTCCACCGGCATGTATATTCCGGGCGACGGATCCTACATTTTCCCGTTTGCCGCCACGGACATCAACGGCGACGGCAAGTCTGATTTCATCGGCGGGGAACAGGCCGGCGGACAGATTTTCGCGATGACCAACGTGATCTCCAACGTCATCAGCCTGGCGGTGCCGGCCAATATCGTTGTCAATGTCGGGCCATATGGATTTGCGCAGGTGAATTTCGCTCCCACATGGACAAATTGGATGGGATCGTTGCCCACGACGAATACGCCATATCCGGCGGATTTTCCCTTCACTCCCGGGCCCACCAACATCATCACCACCAGCACGGGCTACCAGCTTACCAGTGCGCTTTCCGGCAGCTCCAATGCCACGATCACGGTATCCGTTCGGGACGTGCCGATCCTTCGGCTGTTCGGACCTAATCCGCTGACGAATTTCGTGGGCGGATACGTTGAAGCCGGCGCCACGGTGTCAGATCCCGGCGACAATCCGCTCATCTATGTCTCAGGCAACCTGAACACGAATGTTCCGGGAACCTACACGGTCACGTATTCCGCGACGAATCATTTCGGAAATTTTGCCGCCACCAATCGGACGGTGGTCATGATCCCCGTGCCGTCGCTGGGGATCGCTTCGGCCGCCGGCAACCAGACGTCGCTTTTCTGGCCGGCATCCGCCGCGACGAACTATACCGTCCAGATGACCACGAACCTGAGCAGCGGACCCTGGGTGAATGTCCCCGCCAACAATCTTCTCATGGGTATTTCCGTCACCAATTCCACGTCGCCGGCATTCTTCCGTTTTAAATCACAATGACGATGTGCCGGTAGAACTGATCTTGTCCAATCCCGACAGCTGGCTCCATTCTTTGAAGCTTGTGCTTCAAGGTCTTATGAAATCGGAGAGGGCGACCTCCAGCAAAAGCTCCAGCAACTTTGCAACTCTTTTGCAACCGGTCAAAATTCCGGCAATGCCCGGAATCATCCCCCCACTATCCGCTGACGTAGATGCTTCACCTTCAGGCATCCTTGGAAATGGATGCACGTGAAAAATCGTTACCGAATCTTCAAACGCAGTAGTGGCATTTTCTTCATTCAAGACAACCTCACCGGCAAGCAGGAAAGCCTTAAAACGCGGGACAAGAACGTGGCAAAGCAGCTATTTGTCGCGCGCAACGAAGCGCACCGGCAGCCGGCCATGAATATTCAAATCGCCCAAATCTATTTGCGACATAGTGATGCCCGTCTTGCCACGCGCACCTGGCAGGACGTCATTAACCAAATTATCGAAGCCAAATCAGGCGACACCCGCACACGTTGGGAATACATCGGCAAATGCAAAGACTTCGAATTGATCCGAAATCGCAAGCTGATCGAAACAACGGCGGAACATTTTTTAAAAACCCTGAAAGACGGCACAACCTCAACGAACGTTTATTTGCGCCGTTTGCATAACTACGCGATCGGAATGCATTGGATTCCCTGGCCGGTATTGCCGAAACGTCAGTGGCCGGCGGTTGTTCATCGGGAACGAAGGGCAATCACCTTTGACGAACACCAAAAGATCATCAACCGCGAAGGTAATCTGGCAACGCGAGCATTTTATCAACTGCTTTGGCATTTAGGCGGCTCGCAAGGTGACATTGCAAACCTTCGGGCAGAGGACATTGATTGGAATGACCGAACGATTGCTTACGAACGGCAAAAGACGGGCGTTACGTCTCTGATTTCCTTTGGTGATGAAGTCGCGGAAATTTTGAAAACGTTACCACAAGTTGGGCAACTGTTTCCAGCATTGGCGCGAATCCATTCACGGCATCGCGCAAAGTTGTTTATTAAGCGTTTGCAGACCGTTGGCGTTACTGGCGTCTCACTTCATTCCTACCGTTACGCATGGGCAGAGCGGGCGAGGGCAGCGGGCTATCCTGAACGGTTTGCCATGCAAGCGTTAGGCCATAGCAGCAAAGCCGTCCACCGCGCCTATGCACGAAAAGCGCAAGTCTTGTTGCCGCCATTGGAGGACTATGAAAGACGCGCAAAAGCAGGAACAGTTGTGCCGATGCGATCCGAACCGGCTGTAAATGTGGGCTGATCTATCGTTGACAGAACTAGCCGCTTAGGAGTACATCGCCCGAATAAATCGGAAATTTATGCGGGAATTAAATCCAACTGGAATTCATTATGAAGAATTCCGCCAGCATGTGATAGATGAACATTGCGGGACGTTATCAAAGTTTCGCCGCCCAATTGCCGACGAAATGGTTTGGCGGGCAACAACAACTTTAGAGTTTTTTCTCAGCTTAAACGTCTATCCAGTGTGGCTTTTGGGACCGCAAGGCGGAAGTTTTCATCGTTGGCAATCGCCTGACTACCGTCGAATTTTGTTTCGTGACGCACTCAAACGCCAAGATTTCCGCACTGAATGTTCTTTAGATCGTCACCCAGCGGAGCGATTGCGTCATCCTGCTAACGTCGCCGTGCTCCATTGCACGACTTGCGATCACGCCGCGATTATTGATGGGAACCATAGGTTAACCATTTTGGCCCTTAACGCCCCGGCGGATCAGCCATCACCGAAAATCAATGTCATTGGACTTTCTGGTTCGAAATGGGCTCCGGACACGAACGATATTAACAAGGTTTGCAGTTGTCTCGCGCCGCAATGATATAAGAACATGAAACTCTGTTATTGTGACGAAAGTGGAACGGGTGAAGAGCCAATCGCAGTTATGGTTGGCATTGTGGTCGATTCTCAGAGGATGCACGTTACAAAAGAACATTGGAACGGTCTGCTGGACAAACTCTCGACGATTGTCGGCACACCGTTGAAAGAGCTTCATACTCGTTATTTTTATTCAGGCAGCGGCATTTGGAAAAAAATGGCAGGCCAACAACGAGCAGATTTTATTGGCTCGGTTTTTGACTGGCTTGCAGAGAGGAAGCACACTGTCGTCTATACGTCGGTGGTCAAGAAGCGTTATTTCGAAAGCCTTAAACAAAATAAAATCCCTTCGGAGGTCGGAACGTTGTGGCGATTTTTGGGGTTTCACTTGATGTTGGCGATTCAGAAAGCTCATCAAACTCATGAAAAAACAAAAGGGAACACCATTTTTATTTTTGATAATGAGAGCAAAGAAGAAAAACATTTCGTTGATCTTGTTCGTAAATCTCCTGAATGGAGCTACGAGTACTACGCCAAGAACAAGAAAGACGAACCTCTTAACCAAATTGTTGACGCTCCGTATTTTGCTGATTCGCAAGATGTCATTCTCATTCAGTTGGCTGACGTAGTATCTTTTTTTCTGAGGCGTTTTGCAGAGATCAGAGAAGGGGTCGTTCCAGCGAAATATGCAGATGAAGACCTGAAGGTTTCAACGTGGGTTGACCGTATCGCAGAACGGTCTATTGGGTGTTCGCATATTTATCCCCAGAAAGGACGTTGTTCGTGTGCTGAAATGTTTTTTTCTCACGCGCCGGAATCATTGCGTAGTTTGTAAAGGCGTTGTTTTGGATGATGTTTTTTGCTTTTTCTCGCTTAACAAAGGAAGTTTTGGTTGAATTGCGAGGCCACAAAAACATGGCTTATTTGATGCCAGTGAAGAAAATCATAGTTGTTTTGGCGAATTCAAAGAAAACGGGAGGTCGTTGCCTTGCCGGAAAAGAGCTTGTTAGAAAAGGCGATGCTTGGGAAGTCCGTTCATGGATTAGACCGGTGACTTCTGGTAAGGGGGGAGCAGTGCCTTTATACTTGATGACCGCTGGGCTCGGGCATGTTCCAAAATTGTTGGAGATTATTGAAATTTCGTTTGAGAAAGCCGTGCCAACAGACGATCAACCGGAAAACTGGTTGCTTGAGATGCCAGTGAAGCCGAACTTATGGAAATCAATTGGTATGTTTGAACTGAATGAAATAAATAAGTTGGTGGATAAGCCAATAAAGCTTTGGGACGACGACACCGACGAGCGACGGGTGAGGGCTGGTTACACAAAAACAATGCTCAGTCCTTCTTCGCTATATTTTATTAAGCCAGAAAGTATTGAAAGCGTCAAAATTTGGTCGGAAAACGACATGTACAACACCCTTAAGAAACGTCGTCGCCTTGCTTTTAGATACGCTAAAATCCGCCATGAATTTGATATTGATGACGTCGACTTTGCAGAAAAGTATTATCCACAAGTTCCCGGCGTTAATCATTCGCCCCTTTATCCGAAGTTAGAAAATCCAAAAAATACATATGTTTGTGTGAGCCTTCCGCCTGAATTTCATGGATACCAATACAAAATTGCGGCGGCCATATTGGAACCACCAATCAATTAATAGTTATCAGTGAACACACTTTTTACAATTGGTCATTCCAATCATTTAGCCGGTCAGCTTATTTCGTTATTGCGTTCTTACAATGTTAAGGCAGTGGTAGACGTTCGTTCTCATCCTCATAGTCAACGCCTTCCTCAATTCAATCGAGACTCTTTGGAAGCAAATCTGAAAAGAGCCAATTTATATTATGTCTTTTTAGGATGCGAATTAGGAGCAAGGCGCGAAGAACGTGAATGCTATGTAGATAACCGGGCTGACTATGGGCTAATCGCAAAAACGGCTGCCTTCCAAGAGGGTTTGAAACGCGTGCGACAGGGATTGGTGAAGATGTCAGTCGCTTTACTTTGTGCGGAACATGATCCGTTAACTTGCCACAGAATGATTCTTGTCTGTCGCCATTTGCGTGCTGATTGTCCTGACATACAGCATATTCTTCGAGATGGAAACGTGGAATCGAATCAGCGAACAGAATTGCGTTTGGTTCGACAATTTGGAAACGGAAACACTCTTGTTACGTCATCGATCATTGAAAAGGCATATGATTTACAAGGAAAATATATTGCATACAGTGACGAATGCACCGAAACGGAAGCACATGACAACCAATTGCATTTTTTACAATGAGTTCCATTCGAATTATCACGATCGGTTTTACCAAGAAAAATGCAGAACAGTTTTTTACGACATTGCAGCGGTCTAACGTAAAGCGAATGCTTGATGTTCGTTTGAACAACCAAGGGCAGTTAGCTGGGTTCAGTAAGCGTGACGATTTGGCTTATTTTCTAAAATCCATCCTTAACATTGAATATGTCCATCTTTCTGTTTTGGCTCCAACGCAAGAAATGCTGGATGCCTACAAAAAGGCAAAAGGGTCTTGGATGGAATATGAAAAGCGTTTTTTAGATTTAATGGCTCACCGGGAAATCGAGCGACAACTTGATCCTGTTTTGCTTGATAACGGTTGCCTGCTTTGCAGTGAAGACAAGCCACACCACTGCCATCGTCGACTTGTGGCGGAATATTTAAAAGAAAAATGGAAAGATGTATCGATTGAACATCTAACATAATTGTCTTCACAGGCCATTCGGTTTTAAATGAAATTCGATTCCACCACGGCCTGCGTTTTGATGGCGACATTCTTTCCGCCTCTAGTCTTCACAATCGCGGTTACATGGCATCGCAACAAGAGAAACCGCATCGCAAAGCTTCCGCGAATGGAAAAATTGTTGCGTCCGCCTGGGTATTCGTTATCCGTTAGGCTGGAAACCGCATTTGATTCGATTCTCAACTGTTTATTAGGCGCTTCGGCTTGTTCTGCAATTTCCGGCGCTTCTGCGGTTATGATTGCGGTCGCCTGTGATTCAAAAGCTTCTACTGTGGTTATCGGTCCCGGATAGCGGTTGCGTTGCCATTTACCATGGTTGGTCTATGGTTCTTGCAACGGCAAAGCGAGACACTGGATGAGAAATGCCGAGAACGGAAATCGAGCGTTGAAGGTTCTAAAGTGCTAAGGCGCCTCTTGATTTGGATTCTGCCAAAATACTTGTGCGGGGGTTCGGCCGTAACCTAATCTTCGCTCACTACACCGTGAGCCCAAAATCATTTTTACACCATCTTGGTATTAAACCAAAAAAAGGAAGAACCGCGCAGAGCCGAGTTCCAGAAAGACGAGAACCCTATCAATGATATCGACGAACTGGGCTTGATGGCTGCGGCTCTTGCTGCAGCTGGTCGGGTAGTGGTTACAATAATTACCGCAGGAGGTGGACCGGAAGATGTTCCCGCCGTCGTCCTAGCTCTTGGCGTCGGACTGGTTGTTTTGGGCGGCTATGGATGGTGGCAATCAACCCATCCACAGGCGCCAACTACGCCAACTACATGTCCAATAAATTCCACCCCAAAATTGGAGGATAAAGCGCCGGGCAAACCTGACTCCGATGACGGGTATACTCCTCCCAAGCGAGGGCCGGGGTCAGATGGAGAGCCGGTAAAAAACCCAAATGGTCCGGGCTACGGATGGTTAGATGACGCAGGCAATGTTTGGGTGCCGACTGGTGAAGGCGCAACGGCCCATGGTGGGCCGCATTGGGATGTACAAATACCCGGAGGCGGATATTATAATGTATATCCCGGTGGGAGAATAAGATGAAAAATATTCAAATTATTGATGGTGCCATTAATTGCACTTTTTCAATTTTTGGTATTCCGGACTCGGTGTTTCAAGAATTGTTTCCCGGCGAAAATCAAGATGTCGAGTTTCTTGAAGACGTGGTTGCTAGGCTTGGCGAAGTACGAGTCGGCGAGTTGATGAAGTATACTTGGCAAAGCCGGTTGGATAAACGCCACGCCCATGGAATTGATGGAACGTTGTTTATCGACTTACTTGGTCGAAAAAAATTCTATCCTAATAAAAAAGAATCGGACTTAGACAACCCGCATATACAAACCAAGATTAGAAACGGGCAAAACTGAATTAGGGTTTGATAAGAACGAAGCACTTGAGAAATAGACCGGAAATTTGAACGGGAGGATAAAAGTTGGTGAGCCACCGGGGAGGATCTCCTAGAGTTATGAGTGTTGCGGATTTCCCGGATTGGTCACAATCACCCGTTGTTAGATCACAAAGTGGAGGCGTCCGCTTCTTGCTATTCAGCCAGAGTTTGATTTGTCCGTCGCGATGGCCTTTTCTCATTTGATACCGCACGCCGTTTTTGGGTGTTAAATGGTATCCATTGGCATCATCAGCGGAGGAGACGCCGGAGCAGTTTGTGCGACAAAATCAGCTAAAATCATGAAAGGTTAAACCGCGTAAAACCATTGAAAACATTGGGCGAAATTAAGAGTCAACTGCTCTGCCAACTGAGCTGCCGAGGCAACCAAAAAACCTAATAAAGTCAAGCTAAACGAAGAGGTCGCGTTTTTCAATTTTCTGCGCTCACCCGCCGCGCTCACCCTATCGTCAACCAAAGGGGCGTTACAATACCGACGGAACCGCATCTCTAGAAACGCCCGGAAGATTTCCGTCGTCGTGTAATTTTTTCAAGAAATTTTTGGCATGGTTCACGGCATGGATGTTTAGTCCTAAATCAGCAGCAATTTGTTTTGACCTGCCCCAAAAACTGGGCGTGCCAGGATTCGGGTTCTGGGCCTTGCCTCGATTTGGTGGACAAGTGTTGGGTGGTTGTTACATATTGATGACTGTCATACTGACGGCTCTGTGTCCATCGAACCGCAGCCTGCAGAAAATCCAGCTTTTGCGCTCCGGGATGAAACCAACAGGGATAAATCATAACGTACATAGCCTCTAATGCGCTTGGTTTTAACGGGGGGCAACAATGGTGTGGCTTCCGATCTTGAGCAAACGGGCAGCGTCGAATATTTGCTATTTCGGTTTCTCGAACAGGACATTGCCACAAAAGTTGACGGGCGCTTTGCAACGGTAGTCACGGCTGCGATTCAGGTAGGTCTGGTCTATTATAATTTCCTAAGGATTCGCCGTATACTTTCTCTACCCTTTTTTTGTTAGTGGTGTTGGCAACGCCGGTGCTTTCTTTCCTCGTAACGAAAATGTTGCACGGAAGTCGTTGATACAAAAATTTACGAATGATAAAAGGGTCGCACTGACGGAAAATCGACGCTGCTTTCTCGGGGCTCCGAAATTCCGAACAAGGAGGCGGGATCATTCAACAGGGTTTAAAACCAAAGAGCCGTTATGAGCACAAACAAGATTTGTTTACTCGTCGTTATCACCATTCTTTTCACATGGTTGGATTCGGGGTTTGCCCAGCACTCGCCGGCATCTGGGACCAACGATTTGTCTATCGTCGGGCGTGGCGCCGACTATCGGATTTGGGAACGTGACGTTCCTGAGGCAGGTCGAAAAGGCGTTGGCATTATCCAAAAGCATCGTTATGTGGAGCTGGCTGCGGGGCTGAATTACCTCAAGGGCGGCCAATGGGTGGAATCCAAAGAGCAGATCGATCTTCTTCCCCAGGGTGGCGCGGCCGCTGTTCATGGCCAACATCAGGCCTATTTTCCAGACGATATTTATCAGGGCGCCATTCGGATGATCACACCGGACGGCAAGCAATTGCAAAGTCGACCGATCGGGATCAGTTACGACGATGGCACGAACACCGTGTTGATCGCTCAACTGAAGGATTCGCTTGGAGTATTGGTAAGTTCCAATCAGGTCATTTATCCGGACGCCTTTACCGGTTTTAAGGCAGATCTGCGTTACACGTATACCAGGGCTGGCTTTGAGCAGGACATCATTTTGCAGGAACAACCATTGACACCGGAAAGTTACGGGCTTAACCCGGCGACCGCGCGGCTACAAGTGTTGACCGAATTTTTCGATCCGCCTCAACCCGGCGTTGCTGGTCGGGCATTGCCGGCACAGGCAGGGTTGGTATTGACGGACGAAACCTTGGACTTCGGGCGGATGAAGATGATTCCCGGCCGGGCATTCCTTCTTGGCGGCGATGCCCGTGATGGGCAGGTGCAGGTGGCAAAGCATTGGATTTCATTGAATGGGCGGCAGATTCTGGTGGAAGAAGTTCCGGTAGACGCTTTGGCAGACCAGATTGCAACGCTTCCGGTCCCGGCAGCAACGTCCCAAACCGGAGATAAACGGCCGCAATCTATCGCATCGCGTCAGCTAAAACTGCCGGCGCAACGGTCGGTGAAGGCAAATTCAAAAAATCATTTGGAACGCCTCGCTTCGGTGCCTGCCAACGGGCTGGTTCTCGATTACCAGACGATTTCGACTGGTAATATGACCAATGTGACATTCCAGGCAGACACCACTTATTACATTAGTGGCACAGTGACGTTGTTCGGGACGAATACTTTTGAGGGGAACGCCGTGATCAAATATGGCGTGAGCAACACCATATCGATCGCCGGTACGGCGAAGGTGAATTGGCTCGCGGCGCCGTATCGTCCGGTGATCTTCACCGCCAAAGATGATGACACAGTGGGTGAACCCATTGCAGGATCGACGGGCAGTCCTTCGGGATATTATGCGATCGGAGCGCTGACGTTTAATACCAATAACGTTCCTACCTTGTCGAACTTCCGGGTTTCTTACGCCAAATACGGCATTGAAGTCGGATCAACGACAAGCGGGATAACCAATGGCGCATTTTACAACGTCCAATTTATCAACTGCAAAGCGGCTATCGAGGGGGATATCGGCAAAGCCCTATTTCGAAACGCTTTATTTGTGAACGCCCAAACAAACTTCTTCGATTCATCGTCGTTGCCAAGTGGGTCGACCCTGGACGTGCAAAACTCGACTTTCGTCAACCTGGCAACTCTTTCGGGCAGCGGCTCAGGATCGCAAAAGGTTAATCTCACCAATTGTGTCCTGGCGAATGTGACGAACCTCCACAGCGCGGGTGCTTCTTTTACCATGGGTGGCGCGTGGAATGGATTATACCGAACGCCTGTGTTTGGAGCGCATACCATCACAAATACCTTTTATCCGTTTCAAACGGTCGGAGCGGGAAGCTATTACCTGACGAATGGAACGAGCTTCCGGAATGCTGGCACAAACAAAATTGACTCCGTGTTGCTGTCTAATCTGCCAAAGACAACCACATATCCGCCGATCGTTTATTCCAACGCTGTTATTTCAACAGCGGTGACTTTCACGCCGCAGGCGCAGCGGGACACCAACAACACCC
>Ga0207667_10009349_pt1 | contig 11558 bp, 12 predicted proteins | sample KBSCornC52_FD_184301 | JGI IMG/M metagenome (GOLD analysis project Ga0207667, IMG submission 184301) | Corn rhizosphere microbial communities from Kellogg Biological Station, Michigan, USA - KBS Corn C5-2 (SPAdes) (version 2) | ecosystem: Host-associated > Plants > Roots > Rhizosphere > Soil ...
GCAGGCCCGTCCACCGCAGGGTCTAGAATGCGGGTGGTTGGCCGATTCGGCTCTCCAATGGAAGAGCGCGCGAATTCCTTGGTTTGAGGCTAATCCGGGCGTGTTCACAAATAGCCGGGAGTAGCCTTGAAGTTATTGAACGCGCGAAGTCTGCGGGGCACGGAATGGTGTGACGCTAATCCCGGCGATGGTCGAGTGTGTGGGGTGCTGGCAGGGCGCGGGATCCACCCTAGTTCGCGGACGGTCTCTCGACCTTGTCGATAACAAGCACCTCAATTGGGCCCTTGGTCGATTTCAGTTTTAGACCAAGTTGTTCCTGTAGAGCAGTAACCAGAGAGGGTCCTAACGGCTCAGCAGGCGGGGATGATTTGTCGATCTCGACGAGGCCACGGGATTGAGTCGGCTCGACGTACCATTCCACCGTAGCGTTGAAGGTAGGCTTATATCCGGTGTGATCAATAAACGGTCGAGGCGAAAAGTTGGAAAGCGAAAGAAGGAAATGCGTCATCGTCACCCCGCTCCCGGTTACTTTAAAGGACAATCCGTTTTGCTCGGACGGGGCTTGCCCGCAATATGCTGGACGAAACTGACCGGGCCTGAGGGCTGCCGGTCGATTCGGATCGAACGTGATGCAGTTCGCAGGCTGAACTTTTGGGCCGCCTTTAACGACGGTGACCGCGAAAATAGGAAGTTGGCGAATTTCGCGATGAACCTTCAGGCTGAACCTGGCCTCAAGCAGCGCCTGGAGTCTCAGCCTGTCCCGATCAAACATTGGTTGAATACCGTTGCGGGTGCTCCGCGCCTCTTCTGCGCTGGTTTCCGCTCTTGCCAGGATTTCGTACCCGTCCGAACTAACCCAAACCGGTCCTCCGAAGATGTACGCGGCTCTGATGTCGTAGGCTTGCGCGACGATGAGTTGCAGGGGCGTGTTCCTGGCAAGGTACTGACCTGGTCCGGCATTGCCGTAGGATCTCTGGTATGGGGAGGAGACCTCGCGCGGAACGGACGGCTTGATCGACGCCACGTCGAATTGGGGTCGGGAAGTGGATTCCGGAGTTTGACCCAGCAAGATGTTCAATGCAGCAATTGAAACTAGGCATAGGCGAAGCACACCTACTTTGACGGCGAGCATAGCCCAAATGTGGAATGATTAAAGCAATTTTCGGCTCGCGCCTTTAAGGGCTTCGTGGCGCGGCCTTCCGGCAAATTCTAGAGCTTGGGCAAAATCGTGCGGGCGATAGTAATTGTTTTCGTATTCGCGTCGGGAACCGGACCGGCAATGAGTCGAATGAGGGTGTTTCCCTGGAGAACGTTCAAACCGAGATTCGCAAGGCGCACGGCCCGGTCGCCCAAGCCAGGAATGTCAGCGCCGAAGCCTTCTTTTCCATCGGTGGCGCCTTTTGCAATTCCACCGAAGATAGCTTTGGAGGCGGTGAGGGCGGTCATCTGCGGCTTGCCGTCTTCACCATCGACAACTAACGTCAGAAGAGGAACATCGCCACTACTCCCCGCCGCATCCCCGGTTCCGGCGGCGCCTGCGGCGGCGAGGCCGCCCACCAGCTTGCTCAAAGAATCGGCCACGTCGTTTCCATTGACTTGCGCGCCCGGTTTTTGCATTTGCTTCAAGAGATCCGCGGTGCCCTCCTGGGCGAGCTTTCCGCTCAAGCCCGCGGGGCCATAGTAAAGGCACGTGGTTCCCTGGTCCTCAATGCGATCGATGGGCTCGCCGAGCATATCTGCGGCGTCCGTTTTCGAAAGCAGGCCGCAGGCTTTGTAGGTTCGAATTTTCGACGCAGTATTGGAAGCTTCAGGAGACGAAATCGAATTGAGGTCTACACCAACGCTCGCGGCTTTTTCGACTACAGCCTGCTTCACTTTGTGCGCGACGTAATACAGTCCGCCCACCGTTGCGGCCCCAGCCAGCACCACAAAGACCAGTACGACAGCAAGAATTTTTAAACCCGACCCCGCCTTTGCCGCTGGCGGTAGTGCGGCCGCCGGCTGAGGATCAGGCTGCGCGGGAGCGCCGACAGGAGCTGCCTGGCGCGCTCCACAATTAGCGCAGAAGGCACTAGCGGCACTCCGAGCGCCTCCGCAGTTACTACAAAAGTTGGCCATTTCCCATCACCTCCGCTACAGCGATTCCACACCGCCGGAAATACTCAGGGCTTTATTCTACACCGAGGAGGCCTGTATCAGTTGCTCGGAAGTGGTGTGATGCAATTACCGCGGTGGTCGAGCGCCGTTCGTCGTGACCCATATGCACCACACTGGTGCACTCTGTTATCCTGCGAGCATGGCTACCCGAAAAGCGACCCGGGCGAGGTCCGTTCGACAAAGCGTCACGATCCCCGCGATGCTCGTCTCCGAGGTCCGGCGCACGGCCAAGGAGCAGCACGTCACGATGAGCCGGGCGTTGGTCGCCCTCGCTGAACGCGGGGTTCGCGCAGAGGCGGAGGCCAAGGAACAACTGAAGTCCTCCTATAAACGCTTTCTTGCCGAGAACGATCCGGCCCGCAAGAACGAGGCGGGCAAAGACCTGATCCGCGCGATCTTCGGTAAGGATGCGCTTGCCGAAGATTCAATTCGCTAACCTGCCTCGGCCCGTCTGGCAGCACCTGCTCCAGCGAGTGGATGAGCGCCGCATTTCGGTCGCGGATTTGTTGGCGCTCCAAGAATGGGTCAAAACTGGCCCAGTCGCTCCCGCAGGTGACTGGTACAAGGATTTTGGTTCTTTCATTTTGTGCGGCATCGGCCAGTTTCCGAAGACGGTTCTGGAGAAGGGAATGAAGCCGTTCGGGAATCCGGTCGCTTGATTGCGTCGCTCCGTAATGACTCCAGTAGAGTAGGTGGATCGTTGCTCCTTTGTCTTTTTGGGGCCCCGTGCCGTGCGCTTTTACTCCCCCGGCGGGAGTCCGGAGACTGTACCGGCGACATCCATTGATACGCAGGCCGTTTCACCAGCAGGATCTAGAATGCTGGTGCTTGGCCGATTCGGCTCTCCAATGGAAGAGCGCGCGAATTCCTTGGCTTGAGGTTAGTCCGAGGCGGGCCGACAAACCGCCGGAGGTAGCGTTGAAGTTATTGAATGCGCGAAGTATTACGGTGCACGGAAATGGTGTGACGCTATACCTGAGTGGTGGAGTGCTCGGGCCCGTGGTAGGTTACGGGTTCCACGGGGACGTCCGCAGTGTTGAAAGATAACATAACTTTGTAGTCTATGTAAAACGGTTTACTTCCGAGTAGCCGACCATTCGGGAGCTATCCTAAACCGTAGGCCGTTTTGCGGTTCTATTCATGTTAGAGTTCCAAATGTAATGAAACTAATGCTCAGCGTACTCGTTTTCGCAGCCACTGGCTCAGGTCAACTTCAGTACACGAAGAGCGGTGAATTTGTCTTTCCGAAGGACTACCGGAGCTGGCCGTTCTTGTCGTCCGGGATAGGAATGACCTACTCCAACAACGCCGTCTCGAACCCGCGATTCAGCAATGTTTGCGTGAACACGAAGGCGTTGCAAGTATTCTTGCGCAAAGGTGAATGGCCAGACAAAACGGTCCTCATCACCGAGGATAGAGCTTCCAGCAGTCACGCCTCAAACCGGGATGGACGATTTCAAACCGACGTCGCCTTCTGGGAGGCTCATGTCAAGGATTCGAGCCGCGGTGGATAGTCTTACTACATCATTCTCAAGACCGCCGTCAGCGCGAAGCCGCAGCCAGAGTCGGCGGGCTGCTTGGCATGTCACGCGAAGAACGCAGCCACGGACACGACTTTCGTCCAGTTCTACCCAACTCTCATCGAAGCGGCAAAGCGCGCAGGTAACTACAGAGACCCGGGCGATGTGATCATGGAACAGCCCTCGAAGTGATTTCACGTTCACGACAATCGCCACTTGTCGCCTGGTGTTTACCGATCCCAGGCTGGGGTGAAGGAGATACCGCCTGTGTTACGGCGAATCCGGTAGCTCTTTCGTGCGTGAATGAGGCGGCGAAGCGGGGAGCTTCCGCTAGTCGGGCGCTATGTGCGCGCCGCGCGGCTTATGCCGGGGGGATTTCTACCTCGGTATAGCTGCCCGGTGTTGCTGCATTGACGGCGGCCACGATCTGCGCGACATGCAGCCTCATCAGGCTCCAGCGTCCTTTTCCCAAAACCACAATCGCAATTTTTCGGTCCTTCAAACTCTGCTGATACGGAAGGTTCCGGTCCGTAGTGACCAGCACCTCAAACCCAGCGGCCTCCGCCTTCGCCAGCAACTCTCCGTTTTCCAGTTCTTCCCATCCACGGGCCCGGGCCTCCGTGATGGCGTGGCGATCGATCAGATAGCGGGCCAGCGTACGCGGTGTGCCGTTGTCGAAAAGAACCAGCATCAGGGACGCAGCTTCGGCGCTTCCGCGCTGTGCGCCGCAAATTCCAGAACGGCTTGAACCTGCTCGCGCGTGACGCCGAATTCCTCAATCAGTTCGTCCACGCTCATGTCCTCAAGGTTCTCGAACACCGTCGAAACCGGCGTCCGGGTTCCCCGGAATACCCATGCGCCGCTACGCTTCCCGGGGATGCTCTCCACGGCGGGGCATTGTGACCAATCAAGGGTTGTCATGCTCTGCGCTCCTTCTTTCAGAGTAACCTTTCAAAAAACGCTCGGTCGATCTCGGCTATTCCTTGCTGAATTTTCGTGTCGATTGCGTCGCGGAACCGCTGTTCATGGTCCGGCCGTAGCGTAATCGCCATAAGGCCTCTTTTGCTTAGTGTAGAAAAAGGGGACAGGTCCTCGTTTACTGGTTTCTACAAGTGTCCTGAACTCGCGACCTGTCCCCTTTTTCCTGCTTCCGCTCTTCTACTGAGGTAGCTTTCCAGAAACGCCCGTGCCTGCTGGATCAGAACGTCGCTGAGCGGCGATCCATCCAGGCGGGCGTCGGCGACGTTGTATTCAAGCGTGCCGAACTCGGCGGGAGCGTGATCCTTTTCGACTACGTAGACGACTAGCAGCCTCGCCGGCGTGTCATCAGTCACTGAGAACCGCACGGCGTCGGCGGCGCTATTACCGGGAAAGCGGTCGCAGCGGTCACGGGCATAGCCGCAGTTGCACAGGTCTCGCTGGTGCTGGGATTCGGGTGGCTCGACGATATCGGCTGGCTGGGCGTGGCACGCGCCTGCGAAAGAATCACCCAAAGGAAACCGGGGCGGCCGGATCCACCCGGTCGTTTCCAAGCGGCGAGACGGTGCAAAGAAGGGGCAAGCCACGGGACTGCTGTATGCTAACAGATTGGACAATTCACGTCTAGAAACCCTGCGGCAGCTGCTGGCCGACAATCCCGCCAACACCTTTGCGCGTTATGGCCTGGCGATGGAACACGTCCGATCAGGCGATCTGGACGGCGCGGTCCGGGAGTTCGAGGCGGTTCTGACGACGGATCCCAACTATTCCGCCGCGTACTACCATGGCGGTCAGGCCCTCGAAAAGCTGGGGAAATTAGATGAGGCCCGCGACTTGTACCGCCGGGGGATCGCCGCGACGCGCGATCCGCACGCGTTGAGCGAACTCCAGGCTGCCCTGGATATACTGGGAGAATAAGAGGTTTTGTTGCGCCGCTTTGCGCATTTTTTGCTGATCGGGTTGCTGACGGCGGGCGTGGCGTCGCCGCAAAAGCGGCCGGCGCGAAGCGATACGCCTCCGCCGCGAGAAGCTCCGCCGCCGCCCGAACCGTACAACCAGCTCGATTCCAGCGAGACACTGTTCTACGTCCTGGCCGCAATTAATGCCGCCGGTTACGATGAACAGGCCGATTCACCGACCAACAGTCCCCTGCGCGGAAGAGTGCGCGAATATCTGGCCAAGCAGAATCTTCAAAGCCTCGCCCCGTTGCGACGATATGTGCGGGATCACAAGCCGAGGAACGGCGGGGAATTGGGCCAATACATTTCTTTCGCGCTGGTGAATAAAGGCAAGCCAGACTTCACGCCCGCCAATCCGGATTTGCCGCAGCCACTGGATGCAGATACGCTCTACGACTTCCCACCCGTACTCGCTGCCTTTTACCGGGAAGCGAAACTGGGGGTGCTGTGGCAGCAGGCGCAGCCCGATTATGAACGTGCCCTTGCGCAGCTACATGACCCCGTGGTGCTCGCTGTGCAGCAAGTGAACGCCTATCTGCGCAACGTCGACAGCGGTGTCCGGCGTGGCCGCTTTCAGATTCTGGTCGATTTGATGGGCGCGCCCAATCAGGTCCAGTTTCGCAACTACATCGACGACTACTTCGTGGTGGTCACGCCGGCGGTGGAGCAGCCCATTTTCGACATCCGTCACGCTTACCTGCGGTATCAGGTGGATCCTCTGGGATACCGGTTCGCTGAGGACCTCCAGAAGAAAGCCCGTTTGGGCGAACATGCCTATGACTCGCCCCTCCTTGGCGAGCAGTTCCGGATCGATTTCGTGCGGTTGGCGACGGAGTGCTTTATCAAAGCGGTGGAAAGCCGCCTCGACCGGCGGTCGGCGCTGGCGGAGGAAGCTGCGCGCGAGGGGTTTGTCCTGGCGCCGATTTTCGCGGAGCTGTTGCAGCAATACGAGCGCCAGGAAGTCGCCATGCGGCTGTACTTCCCCGATATGGTCAACCAAATCGACGTCAAGAAGGCGCAGCAACAGATCGCGCAGATCGATTTCCTTAAAGAGCGGCCGGTTCGAACGTACCGGGTTACGTCGGAAGTTAAGGCTCCCGAGTTGACCGGCGCAGCCAAGACTTTGGATGATGCCGAGCAGTTGTTCCTGGATCGCGAGAAATCGGCCGGGAACGCTGCCAAGGCCAAGGAGCTGTTCCTGAAAGCGCTGCAGGAGACGGATCAGCTACCGATGCACGCGAAGGCGTATTATGGTTTGGCGCGGATCGCTTTGCTGGACCGGGACCTGGAGACGGCCGACCGGTTCTTCCGCAAGATATTGGAGCTGGAACCGGATCCTGCCACCAAGGCTTGGGCGTTGGTGTATATCGGCAGGCTGGCCGATTCGCAGGGTGATAAGGACCCGGCCCAGGATAGTTACAAAGCTGCGCTGGCGGTTCAGGGTATTTCTGATCTGGCGCGGCAGGAGGCGCAAAGGGGTCTGGCGGGCGCCTTCGCAAGGAATCCTAAATCAAAGGAGCAGGAGTGATGAAGAAAGTATTTGCCACAATGGCGCTGCTGGGAATGGGAGCTGTGTTGCTGAGCGCGCAGCCGAAGCCGCCGGCACCCGACGAATTGAAGGCTCTCCAGGAGATCGCCAATGCCAAAACCGTGGAGACTCGGGTGGCTGCGGTGGACAGCTTTGTGACAAGTTTCCCCAAGAGCGAATATCGAAACTTCGCGCTAACGATGGCCGCCGAGGCGTATGAGTCGGGGGGGAACTCAACCAAGGCTATCATCTATTACCAACAGGCGCTCGAGGCGAATCCCAAAGACTACAACGCCATGCTCATGCTGGCGGCCGAGACCGCACGCACCACGCGCGAGTTCGACCTGGACAAGGAAGAGAAGCTCAGCAAGGCGGAGAAATACGCGAAAGACGGCATGGCGCTCATCCCCGGCGCGACCAAGCCGAATGCGCAGGTTACCGACGCGCAGTGGGAGGCGGTAAAAAAGGACGATATGGCTCGTGGGCACGAAGCCTTGGGGCTGATCGCAGTGGCGCGCAAGAAGCAGGACGCAGCCGCCGCCGAATTCAAGCAGGCCATCGAAACCGCGGCTGACCCCCAGCCGGCGACATACATCCGCATGGCCGGCGCCTATACCGATTCCGGCAAGCCGGACCAGGCGATCGCAGCCTTGGATAAGGTGCTGGCCATGCCGAATCTTCCCGATCAGATCAAGAAGGTGGCACAGTCTGAAAAGGACCGCGCCGAAAAAGCCAAAACCGCCAAGAAATAACTGGCATTTTTATGCCGGCTGATCTGGGGGTTCTCGAAGCGGCCATCGGGCATGAGTTCCGCGATCGTGAACTATTCCAGCGGGCGCTCACGCACAAATCCCGGATGCACGAGCGCCCGGGCGAGGTTCCTCCCGCCGGTGACAACGAACAACTGGAGTTCCTGGGTGACGCGATCCTGGGGTTCGTGGTCAGCGAATGTCTAGTTCGCCGATTTGCTTCCGCGCCGGAAGGGCGTTTGTCCAAGCTCAAGGCTCACTTGGTAAGCGCAGCCCGGCTCCACGAGGTAGCGCAAACCCTGACGCTGGGCGACTTCCTGTTTCTCGGCCGCGGCGAGGAGATGAGCGGAGGCCGCGCCAAGAAGGCTTTGCTGGCGGACGCCATGGAAGCCCTGATCGCGGCGATGTATCTGGACGGCGGCATCGACGCTGTGCGGGCGTTCATCGAAACCCATGTGGTGGGTTCCTTCGCGGTTGCCGACGGGAGCGTGGATGGAGCCGTGGCGGATTACAAGAGCGCGCTCCAGGAAATGGCGCAGGCGCTGCGGCTGCCCCCGCCACGCTATTTCATCGTGGCGGAAGAAGGACCAGAGCATTCCAAGACTTTTACCGTGGAAGTCCGCATTGGTAAGGACTGGGCGGGACAGGCGCGGGGGCTCTCTAAGAAAGCGGCTGGGCAAAAAGCTGCGGAGAGCGTTCTCCAACAGTTGACTGAATGGGGGAGGTAACAACCTTCTCGGTTTAGTGCTCTAATGAGTTACGGAGCGATGACCGTTGGCCCGGTCCTCTCACAACTCGCCGCGCGTAAGATCGTGTGCGGTGGGCTGCGCATCCATCCTTAGCTGGATCTTTCTCGGCGGTCCCGCTTGCGCGCAAGTGCCCCTGGCGGGCGTAGGAACGCAAATCCAGCTCAACAGCTCCGATTTGGCGGTCCTCGAAGCCCAGGAAGTTCGCAAGGATCTGGCCTGCACGGTGGATCCAGTGAAGCCCGCCCTGGGTTTCGATTTGCGCTTCCACGGCGGGTACGATATCAACGTCCCCTTGCGCGATGTTGCAGGCAACGAGAACCTGCTCTCCATTCTGGTGCGGGTAACTTCGGATGCCCACAAAGACGAGCCCTCGTATTTCGTCCAGCGCATTAGTGTGCCAAAACTTCCCGACGACGCCAAGGGCGAAGCCGTCTTGGGCGGATTGTTCGATCTCGGGGAAGGCAAATACCACGTCGACCTGTTGATGAAAGACCGGTCAGAGCGGGTCTGCTCGTTTTATTGGGATGCGGAAGCCGCACTGGCCGATCGGGATAAAGAAATAAAGCCCGCCATAGAAGCCGGAGCGGTGGAGCGAGCCGAGTACGAGCAGTTCAGCGAAGAGCCGCCGGTCGAGCGCGCTCCCGGCAAGCCGCTGAACATCAAGATCCTGGTTAACTTCGCCCCCCAGAATGCGAGCCTGTCCAGCCTACGGCCGATCGACACGCTGGCGCTAGTGACGGTGTTGCGGCGGCTCTCCCGAGAGCCGCATTTCGGAAAGTTTTCGGTAGTGGCTTTCAACGTTCAGGAACAACGGGTTCTATACCGTCAGTCGAGCTCGGAGAGAATCGACTTCCCCGCCCTGGGCCGGGCCATCCAGGGCGTCGAGCCGGGGAAGGTGGATCTAAAACAGCTTTCGCAGAAGCACGGCGAAGTGAGCTTTTTATCGGACCTTATCAAGAAGGAAATTGCCAACGACCATCCGGATGCTTTGATCTTCGCCGGTCCCAAAGTACTGCTGGATGATTCAGTGCCGGAAGAGGACTTGAAGCCTCTGGCTTCGGACGTAACCTTCCCCGTCTTCTACATGAATTACAATTTGAACCCGCAAGCGATCCCTTGGAAAGACGCCATTGGAAAGGCGATCCGGAACTTCCGCGGTACGGAGTTCAGCATCAGCCGTCCGCGGGATTTGTGGTTCGCGGTGTCGGAGGTGGTTTCTCGTATAGTAAAATCAAACCAGGTAGGAAACGCTCTCGTTTCCGGCAAGTAGGGGTTTTATTATGCGTGCTTCCGTTGGTCTTCTTCTGGCAGTAGCCGTGTTGCCCGCGTTTGCCCAGAATCCCCGAGCCTATACCAACAAACTTGCGCCTTATGTGGCCTCACCGGCCCGTGTTGTGGATCTGATGCTTGAAATGGCCAAGATCAAGCCCGGTGAGACGGTTTACGACCTGGGCAGCGGAGACGGCCGGATTGTGATCGCCGCGGCGGGCAAATATAAAGCTAAGGCAGTTGGGGTCGAGATTTCCCCCAAACTGGTGGCGTCGGCCACTGCGGAGATCGAAAGGGCGGGTCTCAGCACGGATGCTCGGGTCATTCAAGGCGACGTTTTGCAGACCGATTTTACAGGCGCGGACGTGGTCACTATGTACCTGGAGACCAAGTTGAACGCAGAGCTACGGCCGCACCTGGAAAAGTTCCTGAAGCCTGGCGCGCGCGTCGTTTCTCACGACTACCCGGTTCCAGGCTGGAAACCTACTCGAGTGGAAAAGGTGGAAGGGCGCGTGATGCACACCATCTATCTCTACGAAATCCAGCCGCCGAAGAAATAATACTTATAACTTCTCTGCGATCGATTTCGCCTGGCTGAACAAGTATAGGTAATCCGCTCCGCCCGCCTTCGAATCTGTTCCCGACATGTTGAATCCGCCAAAGGGGTGCGCGCCGACGATAGCCCCGGTGCATTTACGGTTGATGTACAGGTTCCCTACAAAGAACTCGTTTCTGGCCCGTTCGATCTGCTGCGGGGAAGCGCTATAGATCGAGCCGGTGAGGCCATACTCGGTGTTGTTGGCGATGGACAGCGCGTTATCGAAATCCTGCGCGCGGATCACGGCCAACACTGGTCCAAAAATTTCCTCCTGTGCCAGGCGAGCCGTGGGCGCAATATCGGCGATTACGGTGGGCTCAAGAAAATATCCGTCGTCGAATCCAGAAAGAGCGGCTAGTCTACCACCGGCGATCACGCGGCCTTCCTTGGCGCCAATATCGATGTAGCTGGAAATCGACTGTAGGGCGCCGGCGTTCACAACGGGACCCGCGGGAGCATTCTCCGCCGGATCGCCGATGCGAATCTTCGCCACGCGGGCTTTGAGTCTCTCGACAAAGTTGTCGTATAGAGTGGTATCCACAATGACCCGAGAGCAAGCCGAGCATTTTTGTCCTTGAAACCCGAACGCCGAAGCCGCCACACCTTCGACGGCCGCGTCCAGATCGGCATCAGCGGCCACTAGGATCGAATCCTTGCCGCCCATCTCGAGAATCGTGCGCTTGATCCAGAGCTGGCCGGGCCGATGCTGCGCGGCGCGCACATTGATGTCGAGCCCCACGTCGCGCGAGCCCGTGAACGCGATGAAGCGCGTTTTGGGGTGCTCCACCAGGCCGTTCCCAAACGTCGCGCCAGAGCCGGGGCAGAAGTTGACGACACCGGGCGGCAGGCCGGCTTCTTCCAGCGCTTCGAAGAACTTGGCGGCTATCGTGGGCGAATCGCTGGACGGCTTGAGCACCACGGTGTTGCCGCAAACGATGGACGCCGCGGTCATGCCGCACATGATCGCCAGGGGGAAATTCCACGGCGGGATCACCGCGCCCACGCCTAGCGCGATGTAACGTAGGGCGTCCCTTTCGCCGGGAAGCTGCAC
>Ga0207667_10009351_pt1 | contig 11555 bp, 10 predicted proteins | sample KBSCornC52_FD_184301 | JGI IMG/M metagenome (GOLD analysis project Ga0207667, IMG submission 184301) | Corn rhizosphere microbial communities from Kellogg Biological Station, Michigan, USA - KBS Corn C5-2 (SPAdes) (version 2) | ecosystem: Host-associated > Plants > Roots > Rhizosphere > Soil ...
GTCGCCCGCGCGCATCGTCGCGCGGCGCCGGCGCAACTATCTGGAACTGCAGCGCGCGCTGGACGGCGCGCCCGGCTGCCGTCCGCTGTTCCCCTGCCTGCCCGACGGCGCCTGTCCGTGGATGTTCCCGCTGCTCGTCGACCGGCCGCAGGCCGTGTTCGACACGCTGCAGCGCGCCGGCGTGCCGATGACGCGCTTCGGCGCGACGTTGTGGCCGGGCGTCGATGCGAGCGTGTGCGCCAACAGCGCGGACCTGGGCCGGCGCCTGATCGCCTTTCCGTGCCACCAGGCGCTGGACGACGCCGAACGGGCCTGGCTGCACGCGCAAGTGCGGCAGGCATTGGAAACCTGCGCAGCGGTGCCGGCATGAGCTGGACGGTCGTTCCCGCGCGCGACTTCGCGCAGCACGCCGCGCGCTGGCAGCGCCTGCACGCGGCCGGTCCCGCGTCGCCGCTGCTGGCGTTTGACTTCGTGCAGGCCCTCCTCGACGTATTCGGCACGGGCCGCGAACTGCTCGCGTGGCACGGCCAGGGCGACGCCACGGACGCGATGACGATCGTGGCGCCGCGCCGCGTCGGCACCTGGGACACGTTCCAGCCGGCCCAGGCCCCCGTCGGCCTGTGGCTGCAGGCCGACACGCGCCCCGCCGACGGCCTGCTCGCGAGCCTGCTGCAAGCGTTGCCCGGCCCCGCGCTGATGGTTGGCCTCACGCAGTGCGATCCGATGCTGATGGCGCGTCCAGCCGGCGCGCGCAGCTTCGATTACATCCGGACGGCGCGCATCACCTTGCAGGGCAGCTTCGACGACTACTGGAATGCGCGCGGCAAGAACCTGCGCAACAACCTGAAAAAACAGCGCAACCGCCTGCGCCAGGACGGCATCGCCACGCGCCTGGAAATCGTGCGCGCCCCCGAAGACATGGCCGGCGCCGTGGCCGACTACGGCCGGCTGGAGACGGGCGGCTGGAAGGCGACCGAAGGCACCGCCGTCGCCGCGGACAACGACCAGGGCCGCTTCTACCGCACCATGCTCGAAGCGTGCGCGCGCCGCGGCGCGGCCAGCGTCTACCGTTACTGGTTCGACAGCCCGGATGGCCCGCAGTTGGCCGCGATGGATCTGTGCGTCGAAGGCGGCGGCTGCATCGTGATCCTCAAGACGGCGTACGACGAGGCGCTCGGACCGCAACTGTCGCCTGCGCTGCTGATGCGCGAGGATGCCACGCGCGGCCTGTTCGACGAAGGGCGCTTCGAGCGCATCGAATTCTACGGACGGGTGATGGAATGGCACACCCGCTGGACCGACGAGATCCGCACGATGTACCACCTGAACGGCTACCGCTGGCCTGTGCTGGGCCGCCTGCATGCGCTGGCCGCGCGCCGCAGCGGGAGCGATGCGGACGTCAGCGCTGCGCCGCCAGCGCCTGCCGCAGCTGCGACAGGCTCATGAACTCGCCGCCGACACTGTCCCGGAACCACGCGCAGTAATCATGCACCGTCCTGATGAGGCGTTCGAGGTCCGCCTCGCAGCGCACGTATGGCGTGTGGCCCGGCGTCATCGACGGGCTGTGATAAGTGAGCGAAAAGACCTGGCAACCGCCGGCCAGCAGTGCGTCCGTCAGACGGCACATCTCGGCACCGCTCGCCACCTCGGGACTCAGGCGCACGCGCTCGAGCGCGTGCAGGCGCGCCAGCACGCCGCCCAGCCGGACGCGCCGGCCCCAGCCGGTCTGGACGGCGTCGTACAGGTGCGGGCCGAAACGGCGCAGCCAGCCGCAGTATCCCGTCGTCACGGGCAGTTCGAGCAGTTCGCGCTTCCCCGCCTGGAACCAGTAGGGATGCTCGTCGAACGCGCGGAAATCCGGTCCGCCATCGGCCGTGAAGGCACTGTAGGGGACGACGCTCGCATCGATGTCGTAGCCAAGGGCGGCGATCGAATCGGCCGTGTGCGGACCGAGGCCATAGCGGCCCGCCTTGAACGCGCGCGGCCGCTGGCCGAATGAATCGGCGATGGTTTCGGTGAGCAGGCGCAGCTTGTCGAACTCGAGCTGGCGCGGCAGGTTGCCGCCATAGGAGTTATAGTCCGACAGCACTTCCTCATACGGCGGCGAGACCCAGGGATGCAGGTGCGCGCCGATCTCGCAGCGCCCCGCGTCCAGCAGCCGGCGCAGCGTGGCGATGGCGGCAGGCGTCGTGGCCACGGGCCAGTCGACCATGTAAGTGGGCACGATGCCGAACGCGTCGAACACGCGCGCATGCATCAGCGGCTGGCTGGCGATCGACGATGTCCCGATCGCATTGCGGTTGAACGGCTGATCCCAGGCGAACTCACCCTCGGTGTCGACGATCACGAGCAGGACCGGACGCTGTCCGGGTGCCAGTTGCGCCGGCACTTGCTGAGTTTTTTTCAACATTACTCTTGAATCATGCAGCCGTATCGATGGCACTGTGCGCGCACGGTCGAACACGCTCGACATGAGGCTGCTGCGCACGGAATTGTTGCCGTTAAAAGTATTGCAATACTAGCACAACGCGTTTGTCATTCGGAAATCAATCGTGCGACATAAGCGCGAATTATTTCCTAACGGAAGGTTGCGCCAATCCGACAAACACCTCGTACAGACACGCGCGCACGGTAGCGTTGCACTGCAACATGCCAAATAAATAGATGAGCTATAATTTTGTGCTAAATATTGCAAGTTTGCGTCTTGACTAGATACCGGAGTACGTGGTGACAACAGTGGAAAAGCCGGGCGTCGTGTTTACCATGCGCTATCCCGACGATACGGGATATGTGTGGAATTTCACAGCCGCCGTGCGCGACCGGGCAAGTTGCGACTTGCGCGAACGGGCGAACGTGTACATGGCCTTTCCCAAGCTGACCGGCAATCCCAGCTATCAGCCCAAAAATCTGCAACCCGTCGAGTTGGATTGCTACGACAACTCACCGGCCGGCCGGGCGGCGATCGAACAATTCGTGCGCATTCACAACGTAAAAGTGATGGTGTTCATGAGCGCGCTGTCGCACACCGTGTGCCTGGACCTGTTGCGCCGCCTGGGTGTGCGAACGATCAATACTGAGAACGACAGTTTCGACCCACGCCAACGCGACAACGCGATCAAGAAAGTGGCGAAGCACATCATACGGCGTGTACTGCGTATGCAACAGCACGATCTGCACCTGGCCAATTCCGTCGCCCAGGAAGAATTCCTGCTGAATTATCAGAAGCTGCCGCGCGATAAGGTCATCCTGATGCGCAATTCGGTCGATGCCGTCAAATTCCACCCCGGCGACCGGACCAGCGCGCGCGCGCAGCTGGGGCTGGACCAGGACCGGTTCTGGATGCTGGCCGTCTCGCAGGCGCGTCCGGAAAAACGCGTCGACCGCCTGCTGCGCGTGGTGCGCGACGTCGTCGATGCGCGGCCAAGCCGGCGCATCGGCTTCATCTACGTGGGCGACGGTCCGCCGGCCGCGGGCTGGAAGCGGCTGGCGTCCGAGCTCGACCTGGGCGACCAGTGCGTGTTCGCCGGTCGCCAGAACGACCTGGTGCCGTACTACCGCGCCGCCGACCTGCTCGTGCACGCGGCCGAGCGCGAAAGTTTCGGCAATGCGATCGTCGAGGCCATGGCGTGCGGCATCCCCGTCGTCGCCAGCGCGGCACTGGGTCCGAAAGAGACGATCCTCGACGGCCATACCGGCGCCGTGATCGGCCTGGACGATTTTGCCGCGTTCACGCAGGCCGTCCTGCGCTATGTCGACAATCCGGAAATGACAAAAATGCATGGTAACAACGCGCGTGCGCACGTCGATACCGCATATAATGTTGTGCGTCAAAGCAAGGAGTTCGCCGCACACATCGCGCGGTTCCTGTGATGGCCAGCAAATACGATCAGCACAAAAGGGAGTCCTGAGGAATGTCTTTAGTCGAGAGGGTGGTCCAGCGCGTCAGGCGAGACTATTTCCGATGGCAGTACCAGAAAGTCGCACGCCAGATCCTGGACACCCGTCCCATCAAGCGCGGCGACCTGCCCTTCACGCTGCTGTCGATGGTGCACCAGCGCGACGTCCATTCCTACCTGGTCGCGGTCAAGTCGTTCACTCACTTCCTGAATCCGTCCCGCATCGTCATCGTGTGCGATCCATCGCTCGACGAGAACGACCGTGGCGTGCTGAAGCGGCATGTGCCGCACGTCGAACTGCGCGAAGCGCATGAATTCACCCATCCGGACATCCCGCGCGGCGGCACCTGGGAACGCCTGTTCGCGATCTCCGGCTATGCGCTGGACAGCTATGTGATCCAGCTGGATGCCGACACGCTGACCATGCAGCCGATCCCGGAAGTGCTGCACGCCATCCAGACCGGCGCCGGCTTCGTGCTGGGCGAAATCCCGGACACGCCGATCCGCCCGCTGGACGCCGTGCGCGCCCACGCGCTGCCGAAGGTGAAGGCGGGCGCGCACATCCAGACGCTGTCGGAAGCGGAAATGGCCAACGTCGGCCTGCCGCAGGACGCGCGCTACGTCCGCGGCTGCTCCGGTTTCACGGGATTCCCGCCGTCGGCGACGATGCGCGACAAGCTGCTCGACTTCTCGCGCCGCATGACGGGCAAGCTGGGCGAGGACTGGAAACGCTGGGGCACCGAACAGGTGACCTCGAACTACCTGGTGGCGAACGCGTTCGCCACGACATCGCTGCCGTTCCCGAAATACGGCACCCCCGACTGCGCCACGGCGGAAACGGCGTTCTTCCACTTCATCGGTCCGATGCGCTTCATCAACAACAAGTACAAGACAACGTCGCGCGCGGCCATCCACCTGATCTCGAGCGCGCCTGCCTGACTTTCGGCGCGCCATTTTCTTCCCGTTCGCCCTGTCATGGCAAATTTGCGTCGTTCGCTGGTCATCAATTTTTTCGCGACCTCGGGCGCCAGGGTCCTGCAATTCATCGTCAGCATCCTGCTGGCCAGGATTCTGAGCCCGAGCGAGATCGGTATCTATTCGATGACGGTCGTGTTCGTGAACTTTGCCCAGGTATTCCGCGACTTCGGCGTCGGCAATTACCTGCAGCGCGAACCGGACCTCGACAACGACAAGATCCGTTCGGCGACCGGCGTCGTGTTCACGACGTCCTGGCTCATCGCGGCCGTCCTGTTCGGCGCCAGCGGGTGGCTCGGCATATGGTTCAAGGAACCGGGCATCGTGCCGGTGATGCGCGTGCTGGCCATCGGGTTCGTGTTCATCCCGTTCGGTACCGTCACGGGCGCCCTGCTGAACCGTCACTACGCTGCCGAAAAGCAGGCCGTCGTGCACGTCGTGGGCACCGTGTGCTTTTGCGCCAGCACGCTGATCCTCGGCGAAATGGGCTTCGGTGCCATGGCCATGGCGTATGGCAACCTGATCAATATCCTTGCCTGCGGCATCGCCTACATACCCCTGCGCCCGAAAGGCATGCCGTGGATGCCTGGCTTCCGCCACTGGAAAAGCGTCGTCCATTTCGGCGTCGGTTCCCTCGTGACGAACTGCGCCACCACGTTGAATAATTCACTCCCCGACATCCTGCTCGGCAAGCTGGGCTCGGCGCGCCACGTCGGCCTGTTCAGCCGCGCGAATTCCACCGTCTCGATCTTCAGCTACGTGGCCGGCTCGACGATGAATTACGGCGCCGTTCCCTACCTGTCCCAGACCTGGCACCGGGGCGAATCGCTGGCGCCGATCCTCGCGCGCTCGACCCTGCTGCTGACCGGGATCGGCTGGACCGCGCTGGCGCTGACGGCCGTGCTCGGCCAGGACATCGTCATCGCCCTGTATGGCGCCAAATGGCTCGACTCCGTGCCGGCTATCCTGCCGCTGGCACTCGCGGCCGCGCTGACCCTCGCATTCAACTACATCCCGATGGCGGTGACGGCAATCGGCCGGCCCTACCTGAGCGCATTCCCCGTGGCCGTCACCCTGGCAACCCGCGTCCTGTTCGGCGTCCTGCTGTACGACGGCAGCCTGAACGGATTCGCATGGGCGCTGTTCCTCGCGACCGTCGCCAGCGCCCCCGTGACCACGATCCAGCAGAGCCGTTATTTCGGCTTCACCACCGGCATGATGATCCGTGCGCTGCTGCCCAGTGCGCTGGTGGCGGCCGGCACGGGCGCCACCGCCTGGGTGCTGGCGGCGCTGCTGCCGGCGGAAATCCCGGCGATGGCGCGCCTGCTCGTGATGGCCCTGCCGCTGGCCGTGACCTGGTACCTGCTGCTGCGCGCCACCCGCCACGAACTGGTGGGCGAAGTGCACCGCCTGGCCGTGCCGTTGAAAGCCCGCCTGGCCCTGCTGCGCCCGAATGTATAAACGACAATCGACGGAATGAGCATCATGACGAATCTCGACGCGAATCTCGCTGAAGTGAAAGCGACCCTGATCGACGTTTTGAGCCTGGGCGACGCCGGCCAGCGCCTGAATGCCGATTCGCCCCTGCTGGGCAGCCTGCCCGAGCTCGACTCGATGGCCGTCGTCAGCCTGATCGGCGCCCTCGAAGAACGCTTCGGCATCGCCATCGACGATGACGACCTCAGCGCCAGCACATTCGAAACCCTGGGCAGCCTGGCCGCTTTCGTGGCCGAGAAACGCGCTGAATGACGCCGGCCGGGGCTGAGGTGGACTCGGAACCGTTCTTCCTCGGCAGTGGCGCCGGCCAGCGCTTCTGCCTGTTCCACCGGCCCGCCGGCACCTGCCGCGGCGCCGTCCTGTACGTGCCGCCGTTCGCCGAAGAACTCAACCGCACCCGCCGCATGGCCGCCCTCGGCGCGCGCCGGCTGGCGGCGCACGGCTATGGCGTGCTGCAGATCGACCTGGCGGGCACAGGCGACAGCGCCGGCGACTTCGGCGATGCCCGCTGGGACCTGTGGAAGCAGGACCTGGACACCGGCGCCGCCTGGCTGCGCGCGCGCATCGATGCACCCCTCACGCTGTGGGGCATGCGCCTGGGCGCCCTGCTCGCCCTGGACTACGCGCGTACAGCAGAACCCCCGCTCGCGCCGCTGCTGCTGTGGCAACCGGTGGCGAGCGGCGCCACGTACCTGACCCAGTTCCTGCGCCTGCGCACGGCGAACGCGATGCTCGGCGACGATGCGGCCGCGCAGAACGGCACCAAGGCACTGCGCGCGGCGCTGGAAGCCGGCCAGACGCTGGAAATCGCCGGCTACGACCTCACCCCGGCACTGGCGCGCGCCATCGACACCCTGCCTTCCCCCGACGCGATGGTGCCGCCCGTCCCCGCGCACTGGTTCGAGGTGCTCGGCGCGCCCGGCCAGGCACCGGGCGCGGCCGCCGGCCGCGTCAAGGCGGCATGGGAAGCGCAAGGCACGCAGCTCCACGTGCACACGGTGGCGGGATTGCCGTTCTGGGCCACGACAGCGGTGTCCACCTGCCCCGCGCTGCTCGACGCGACCATGGCCGTGCTGGAGGAGCAAAGCCATGCAGTTTGAAGAACGCGCGCTGGCGTTCTGCTGCGGCGGCGACACGCTCGTCGGCATCGCCTCTGTGCCCGCGGCGCCATGCACGCGCGGCGTGCTGATCATCGTCGGCGGGCCGCAATACCGCGTCGGCAGCCACCGCCAGTTCGCCCTGCTGGCGCGCCACCTGGCCGCACAGGGCATCGCCGCCATGCGCTTCGACGTGCGCGGCATGGGCGACAGCGGCGGCGACGAACGCGATTTCGAAGGCATCCAGGACGACATCCGCGCCGCGCTCGACGCCTTCGCGGCGGCCGTCCCCGGCATGCGCGACATCGTCCTGTGGGGCCTGTGCGACGGCGCCTCGGCGGCTGCGCTGTATGCGCCGGGCGACGCGCGCGTGCGCGGCCTCGTGCTGCTGAACCCGTGGGTGCGCACGGACGACGGCGTCGCCCGCACGACGTTGAAACACCACTACCGCGACCGCCTGCATGATCCTGAATTCTGGCGCAAGCTGGCGCGCGGACAGTTCGATTACGTGGGCTCGTTCAAGTCGATGCTTGGACTCGTGCGCGCCGCATTCGGCGCCCGCAGTCGACGACAGGAGGGCGCCACGGCAGCGCTGCCCGAGCGCATGCGCCAGAGCCTGCACGCGTTCGGCGGCCGCACGCTGCTCGTGATCGGCGGCGCCGACCTGACGGGACGCGAGTTCTGCGACGTGGCCGGGTCGACGCCGGCCTGGAAGCGTATGGCGAGTGCTCCGCACGTGGCCTGGCGCCGCCTCGAGGATGCCGACCACACGTTCTCGCGCCGCGCCTGGCGCGACCAGGTCGCCGCGTGGACGGCAGAATGGGTCGTGTCGTGGTGACGCTCAGCGCGCCGTCACGCAGTCGCTGAAACGGGCGAATGCCCCAACCACGGCGGGTTTCGAACGTTGCTGGCCGCACAGGTCGGGCGCATCGGCCGGCCGGCCTTCCATGTCGGCGTCTTCTCGCAGCGGCGCGCCATCTCTCCAGGAAAAATCGCCCATTTCGGGCGCGCGGAACAGGCTGCGCACGGGATGGCTACCGAGGTAGCTGCGCCACAGCGGCGTCGCGCGATTCTCGCCCAGGTGCACGATGGCGCCGTCACGGGCGCGGACCGGCCCGTCGACGAGATTGCCGTCCACGATGGCGCTGCTGTTCGGATAGCGCACGTCGATGCCGGTGGTGTCGACCAGCGTGTTGTCGACCACCTTGCTCGCAGCCGCGCCGTTCAGGTAGATGCCCGCATCCGAGCAGCCGACGACCAGGTTGGCGCGCAGGACGCTCCCCTCCTGCTCCGTGATGCAGCGGCCGTCGCGGCAGAGTTCCCGGCCCGTGCCGCCGCCGCCCAGCGACAGGCCGACACGCTGGCCCGGCAGGCCGCGCAGCGCCTGTTCGCACCACACGACGTTGCGCTCGAAGACGTTGTTCCTGCCGCCGCCCTTGGCGAAGGCGCCGTAGCTGACCTGGTTGCCGTCGCCCTTGACGAAGTCGCTGATCAGGTTCGCGCGCAGGACCCAGCCGCTGGCGGTCACGAGGTCGATGGGCGTCACCGGGTTCGCCGTCCTGCGCACGTGCGTGGCCGTCAGGGTCGTGTGCTCGATCAGGCCATCGTCCGGGTAGCGGTTGCCGACGCCATTGATCTTGAAGTGCGCATTGAAATCGCGGATCGTGTTGTTGACGCTCGTAAAATGGTGGCCGGCGCCGACGACGTGGAAGGCGTGCTCGCAATTGTCGTCGGCCGGGCACACGCCGCGGATGTCGAGGTTCTCGAAGCGCCAGTACGGCGCGCTGACGACGAAGCCCTCGAGCGTCTCGAGTTCGATGTGGACGGTGCCGGGCCGGGCCGCGCGCACGACGATGGGCGCGTCGTCGCGGCCTGCGCGCGCGACGTCGATGCCCTTGCCCTGGAAGCGGTATGTGCCGGGCGCCAGCGTGATGACGTCGCCCGGGGAAGCAGTGCGCAACGCCGCGCGCAGGTCGTCCGGCGTGGCGACGGTGGTGCCGGCGGCGTCCTTCCCGGCCGGCTGCGCCTGCGCGCCCGCGCTCAGCGCCGGCGCGGGCAGCGGTGCGTCGCCAGCCGTGCGGTCGAGCGCCATCAGCACTGCGGCGACGCGGCGTCCCGTGCCTTCGATGGCGGGGTTGTGGCCGCTGGTGCGCTTTTCGATATAAGGTGCCAGCGTACGCGGCGCGACGCCCACGCGGTCGACGGCGACAGGCAGCGCGGCCGCCAGCAGCACGGTGCAGATGCCCGCCGCCAGCAGGCCGCGGCGCGCCAGCCTGGCCAGGGTCACGTGCTGGCCTTGATGCCGTGGCGGCTCATCAGGTCGTACAGCGTGGGGCGGCTCACGCCCAGCATCTCGGAAGCCTTGACGATGTTCCCGTCGGTGCGCGCCAATGCCTTGACGATCGCCTTGTACTCGGCCTCGTCGCGCACCTGGCGCAAGTTCAGCGGTTCTTCCTCGGCGCCCGTGTCGGGCAGGCCCAGGTCGTCGGCGACAACGGTATTCGCATCGGCCATGATGACGGCGCGCTTGATGCAGTTTTCCATCTCGCGCACGTTGCCGGGCCATTGATAGCCCTCGATGGCGGCCAGCGCGTCGGGCGCGAAGTGCAGCGAGGGGCGCGATTCCTGCGCGCAGAACTTGTTCTTGAAGTGATGGGCCAGCAGCGCGGCATCGCCTTCGCGCTGGCGCAGCGGCGGGATCGTCACGACGATTTCCGACAGGCGGTAATACAGGTCCTCGCGGAAGCGGCCCTGCGCGCACAGGTCCTTCAGCTTCTGGTGCGTCGCGCAGACGATGCGCACGTCGACGGGGATCTCCTCGTGGCCGCCGATGCGCTCGATCACGCGCTCCTGCAAAAAGCGCAGCAGCTTGGCCTGCAGCGCCATCGGCAGGTCGCCGACCTCGTCGAGGAAGAACGTGCCGCCGTGGGCCAGTTCCACCTTACCCTTGGTCTGCTTGGCCGCACCGGTGAAGGCGCCCTTCTCGTAGCCGAACAGCTCGCTCTCCAGCAGGTTTTCCGGAATGGCCGCGCAGTTGATCGCCATGAAGCGTTCCTTGGAACGCGGCGACAGCGCGTGGATCGCGCGCGCCAGCACCTCCTTGCCGGTGCCGGATTCGCCCAGCAGCATGACGGAGGCCGACGTCGGCGCCACCTTCTCGATGGTGCGGCAGACCTTGAGCATGCCGGGGTCGCGCGAGATCACGCCGGCCAGCGGCGAATCGGCCTGCGACTGCTGCATGCGGCGGTTTTCCTGCTGCAGGTTGTGCAGGAAGAAGGCGCGCTGGATCACGAGGTTCAGCACTTCCGGGTCGACCGGCTTCTGGTGGAAATCGTAGGCGCCCATGCCGATCGCCTTGACGGCGTTGGCATGGTCCTGGTTGCCGGTCAGGACGATCACGCGCGTGTCCGGCGCCAGCGCCAGGATCTGCTGCAAGGTGGCCAGGCCTTCGGTCGAACCGTCCGGATCGGGCGGCAGGCCCAGGTCCATCGTGCACACGGCCGGCTCGTGGCGGCGGATCTGCGCCAGCGCCGCCTCGCGGTCGCCGGCCACCACCACCTCATAGGCATCCAGGCTCCAGCGCAACTGCTTTTGCAGGCCCGGGTCGTCTTCGATGATCAACAGCTTGGGTTTTTGTTGGGTCATGGTGTCTTCTTGTCAGGCGATCGTCGCGGCCGCCGCAACGCGGTGCAGCGGCAGGACGACCTTGAACGTGGTGCCGAGCGCAGGCTGGCTGGTCACTTCCAGCGCCCCGCCCAGCTCGGTGATGTATTCGCGGCTTTCGAACACGCCGATGCCCATGCCGGCCGACTTGGTCGAGTCGAACGGCTTGAACAGTCGGTCGCGGATGAATTCCTCGGTCATGCCTTCGCCGGTATCGGTAATCTCGACCTCGACGGCATGCTCGCGCCCGCCGCCGGCCGGCGCAACGCGCACCAGCACGCTGCCGTCGCGCGGCGTCGCCTCGATCGCGTTCTGGATCAGGTGGCCGAGCACGCGCTCGAGGCGTTCGCGGTCGGCCAGCACGAGCAGGCCGGCCTGCTCGACAAGCAACTGCGGCTGGGGCTCGAACGCACTCTTCAGCGCCAGC
>Ga0207667_10009352_pt1 | contig 11555 bp, 6 predicted proteins | sample KBSCornC52_FD_184301 | JGI IMG/M metagenome (GOLD analysis project Ga0207667, IMG submission 184301) | Corn rhizosphere microbial communities from Kellogg Biological Station, Michigan, USA - KBS Corn C5-2 (SPAdes) (version 2) | ecosystem: Host-associated > Plants > Roots > Rhizosphere > Soil ...
CATGCGGAATTCACCATAAGGCGTCGACAAGGTCGCTTCGCCGGCGCGGTGAATATAGCGCTCGTGTTGCAGACGGTATCGGATCAAGGCAGCGACGGTCACCATCTTCAGCCCATGCTCCGCACAAAAGCGGCTCAGGTCCGGAACCCGGGCCATCGTGCCGTCCTCGTTCATCACCTCACAGATCACGCCCGCCGGGATCATGCCGGCCATGCGCGCCAGGTCCACCGAGGCCTCGGTCTGTCCTGCCCGCACCAGCACGCCGCCGCGCCGGGAACGCAAGGGAAATACGTGGCCCGGGCGAGCCAGATCGTTGGCCGTGGATTTTGGATCGATTGCGACTCGTATCGTGTGCGCCCGGTCCGCGGCTGAGATGCCGGTAGTGACGCCCTCACGTGCTTCGATAGATTCGGTAAACGCCGTGCCGAAACGGGAGGTGTTCTCGCTGGTCATGGGCGGCAGCCGCAGATAATCCGCGCGTTCTTCGGTCAACGTCAGGCAGATCAGCCCACGTCCATATTTGGCCATGAAGTTGATCGCCTCCGGCGTCACATGCTCGGCCGCCAGCGTCAGATCCCCTTCGTTCTCCCGATCTTCATCATCGACGACGATGACCATCCTGCCGGCGCGGATCTGAGCCACCGCTTCTTCCACATCGGCAAAAACTGAGTGATCTGCCTCTCCGCCCATCCTTACTCCTCCACTTCGACGGGTGGAATCAACCTGGTGAAGGCGTAGGCGATCGCCTCATAGAGTGCCGCCCCGATGAACGCCAGGATCAATCCGGCGATCAACGTCACGGTCATCGAGTGGGTCTTGGTAATCCTGTCAAACTGCACGTTCTGCTGGGCCAGAAATGCCTGCCGTCCCGCAGTGAGCTCACGGATCTGTTGAAAATGCCTATAGGCTCCGAACAGCAGCCCAAGAAAGGCCGCGGCGACCACACGCGGCGTCTTGCTCTCTCTCATGAGGAAGTCTCCACTTCCCATGATATAGTTCCGTGGCCTGCTGCGACGGGCAGCCTGGTGAGATCCTAAAAAGAACGCTTGTGGAATGGGTGGAATTTCGGAACGAGCCTCACCGGGCTGCGCGTAGCTCGCTCAGATTTGGCAAGTGCTTGGAGGATTCCAGCCTAAGCCATCTTCAGTGAACTTCGTTCCAGCGACGCCAATACTCAAACAGGGTGCGTAGCCATTTCATCGTACTTACTTCCTTCAACCATCTACAGTCTGCGGGCCGGCTTGTTTTCCGGACGGCTAAATCATACGACCAGTTCACCAGTTTTACACCAGAAATCTGTCGTTCAATCCGCACAGCGATAACCCATTTCGCCTCAAGGGAAATAGCCGTAGTTCCCGTCCTTCGCGCTACGGGGTGCTGAGTTTCCCATCAGTGTTCGTGGTTTCTCAGACGTGATGCGAGGCAATCGCTTCGTCGATTCCGGCCGAAACAGCGGGCGTGAAGGGGCGACGCAGAACCGAGCTCTTGGAAGGCGCTCCCCCAATGCGGTAGCCCACGCCCCGCACCGTCTGGATGAGGTCCTTGTCCGAGCCGCCTTCCGTGCTCTCCAGCTTGCGACGCAAATAGTTGATGTACACATCGACGATGTTCGTACCCTTGTTATCCTCGGTCTTCCAGACGTGGGAGAGAAGTTCGCTTCGGGAGACGTTCTCACCGCGGTGCAGCATCAGGTACTCGAGCAGAGCAAACTCCTTCGCGGTGAGATTGATCTGCCGCCCCTCGTAGAGAACACGGTGATGAATGCGCTGAAGTTCCAACTCCCCATGGCGCAGCACGGAGTTCGCGCCCTGCCAGCGGCGGCGGAGCAGCGCCCTGCAACGGGCCGTGAACTCGAGGAAGCTGAACGGCTTCAGCAGGCAGTCGTCCGCGCCGGCATCCAGGCATTGAATGCGGGTCTGCAGATCGCTGCGGCCGGTGAGTACCAGAATGACGGCATCGGAGCCTCGCGCCCTGAGTTCGGTAAGGACCTCCAGCCCATCACGGCCGGCGATTCCCAGGTCCAGCAGAATGAGATCAGGTGAGTTCTCGGCAGCGTACTCGAGTGCTGCCTCCGGATCCAGCAGCCATTCTGTCGAATGTCCCTCGTTCTCCACGCCCTTCTTGAGGAAAGGCCCAAGATCCTGATCATCTTCCACAATCAAAACGCGCATACTGCTCTCCCTCCGTCAAAACACGTAAATCTCGGCCAGGCGGTGGATAAGGGATCTTTCCGAATCGCCAATCGTCATGTTTTGAAGTACTGCCACTCCAGAATCCGCTACTTGGAGGATTTATCGGCAGTAAATTAGGAAGCTTTAGGAGTTCGCAGTTTCAAAATGGGAATCAACTCGATGTCCGGCCAATCGGCCGGCGTCGGAGCATTTGGCTCCGGGTTAATTTCCAACCGTGAGCAGCGGCACTTCCACAGCTGAGGGATATTGCGGAGAGCTGTAGAACGTGATGGTCTGGGCTTTGTACGCCTTCCGCGGAGCAGTCATGATGTTGGTCACAAACGTCTGCGGGTTGCGATCATACAGCGGGAACCAGGAGGACTGGACCTGCACCATGATGCGGTGGCCGCGCAGGAAGGTGTGGTCGGTCGCATGAAGGCTGAAGCGGTACTCTTCGACCTGGTTGGGTACCAGCGGCTGCGGGGTGGAGAAGCTGTGCAGGTAACGGCCGCGGAAGATCTCCCCAGCGATCATCAGTTCATAACCCGGTGAAGCGGTATTTTCTCCCGGAGAGACATCGATCAGCTTCACCACAAGATCGCCGTCCGAGCCGGTGGTCGAGGCAAAGAGGTCGGCGAGGACCTCTCCGACGACAGTAACGTCGTGGTCGAGGGGTGGCGTCGTGAAGCTGGCGACATCTTTCCGCGACGTAACGAAGCGCTGGTCCTCGACCATCCAGGTGTACCACTTGGACCCGGAAGCGTAGGTGGACTGAATGGGACGATGGCGGTAGGGTACGGGGGTGGCGGGATCGGAGACGTAGGAGGCTGCCACCGTGTTGCTGGTGTCCATGGGTGCGGTGAAGGACAAGGTGTGGCCGCTCGAGAGATACAGCCGCCCGGCTGTGGTCTGAGACACGGGCGGCCAGGCCGAGTAGGTCTCCCATTCATTGACGCCGGTGCGGAAGGTGGTGGCGCTTGCCTGATTGAAAGCGGCATCACCCTTGAGGAAGTGGGAGAAGAACGGATCTTCCAGCCTGGAGCGGTAGTAGGTGCCGGTCGGCTGGCCGAAGTCGACCTGTCCGTAACCGTTTCCGAGGCTCTTCCCTGTTCCTTCCCAGCCGCCGTGGTTCCAAGGGCCAAGGACGAGCCAGGTATCGGGGTTGTGCGGCTTGAGAGCGGCGTACTCGGCCTGGGTTCCCCATAGGTCCTCCTGATCCCAGAAGCCGCCGACTTCGAGCGTTGGAACATGCACTGAGGCGAGATGAGGCTCGACCGCCATGTCGCGCCAAAACTGCGTGTAGGCGGGCTGAGTGAGGAAGGCCTGCGCGGTGGGCAGCTTTTCCATGTGAGCGGCAGCGGCGGCTCCAGCAAAGTTGACGTGCTCGAGGAAGAAGTCGTACGCGTCCTCGTGCATGTCGACGCTGGTGTCGGTCTTCTGCGCTTCCATCTGCTGGACGTAGTCGAAGCCGTAGGTTTCTCGGAAGGCGCCGTTGTGAAAGAAGTCGTCGCCGAGCCAGACGTCGGTCATCGGAGCCTGGGGCGAGATCGCTTTCACCGCTGGATGGGCGTGGATCCCGGCCATCGCGGCGAGGAAGCCGTCGTACGAGACGCCGTAAACGCCGACTCGGCCGTTGTTGTTGGGCAGGTTTGCGAGCAGCCAGTCGATGGTGTCGCGGGTGTCGGTGGTCTCGTCTATGCCTTCCGACGAAGTGGCCAGCGGACGGTTCATGACGAACTTGCCTTCCGAGCCGTAGCGGCCGCGGATGTCCTGGAAGACGAAGATGTAGCCTGAGGCGGCAAGCTCCGGCTTGAGGCGGTTGACGTTGTCCGAGTCCCAGGAAGCGATTCCGTAGGGCGTGCGATCCATGAGGATCGGGAGCTTCTCGCCGGGCTGGAGCTGCGCGGGGCGAAGGACGACGGTGTGCAGATGAACGCCGTCGCGCATGGGGATCTCAGCCTGTTCGCGAACGTACTCGCGGTAGTGGTTGAGGCGGGTGGCCGTGGTGGAGAAACGCTGCTCCTCGGAGACGACCTGGTTGCTGCCGTTGAGCAGGACGCGCAGGCCGGTGACTGCTCCGGCGGCATTGCGCAGGAACACGACGTGGGCGTCGGGATTGGGAATGCGGAAGCGGTCGGGCGCTTCGGACACAAGCGGCTGGCGCGCGCGCTGCTCGCTTTCGGCGTAGAGCGTCCCGCCCTCGACGTAAATCGAGTGCACGACCTGCGGGTCGGCGGCGCTGCGGTAGAGGCCGGTGTACTGGCTCAGATCCGGCGGCTGGGCAGCGGCGGCGACGGCGAGCAGAGACGCGAGGACGGCGGCCAGTACCGTACGGCGGAGGCCGAATGGGATCTGCGGAACGGAGCCGCGGTCTAGGTGAGAGGCCCGGGACTTGCCGCGCATTGGAAGCCGATCGTTTTATGAGAGCCGTCGCAGAAGGGGCGATTCTGGCTGGCCCCACAGCGGCAGAGGGAGATAGCGGGCTTGCCGGTCAGGTCCCACTGGCGACCGTCGGCGTCGGTGAGGACGATGGGGCCTTCGACGCGGAGCGGGCCGTTGGGGCGGACGGTGATCTTTACAGGTTCGGACATCGAGTGTGGTGGGCTCCAAGGTATTGGCGTTCGGTTTTAGCCAGCATAGCAGCCGGGCGGACCGGCCTCTGTCGGCTCGTTTCTTGAACCCCGGGATGTTGGCAGGATAGGGACCCCTCCCCCCGGGTATCCATCCAGCTTGTGTTGATGCTGCTTGGGTTAGAGATGGGGAGTCACGAAGTGGTTAATAGCGTGACGGCGGGTTCAACAAGGAAGGCCTGGCAAGATGCCAGGCCTTTTTCTCTTTCTACTTTAAGTCTACAGGATGGGGCATAACTCGTGTCACATCGAAATGATGCGGCTATGCGTGTGCAGCTGTTGGGGTTGTGGGGTTTTCAACAGGTTTGGGGGCTTGACAGCGATTGCTGATGGCCCCGAGTGGATGACCGAAGGCGTGAGAGCTTGCAGATAGTGGGCTTCGCGCCTAGGTGGCGACGTTGAGGTGGATGGTCAGTTCCTGAGTCGCATGCCTGTCAGGGCGCACCCGTAGCTCGAAGATATCCATGCGTGGTGCGGACACTCGGATGTAAAACAGCCTTCCCATCGGAGGATGTTCAATCGAGAAATGTCCGTTCTCATCCGTTTTCGTGGAGGCCGTCACTGTCTTCCAGTCGGAGCTACAGAGCTCAACCGTCACCCCAGTCGCTGGTTGGTCCGTTCCACGAACCAGGACATAACCGGCCAGTGCGCGACTCACGGAGATCCTCTTTTGCACAATCAGGTTCGTTGCGAAGCCCGTCTGATGTGCGAGGAAGAGTAGCAGCGTCAGAATCGCAAGCTGCTTGAAGACTCTCATGGTCATTTTCTGTTGATTATCTTACCTTCAGGTCCGCGGCGTGGCTGGTTATCGCATCCTTCGGCTGCACTCAGGACACACTCTGAAGCTGTGCTCTTGAGCACTGCGGTTGGGCGTTGCTGGTCGTCCCGAGAGGCTGGGCGGTGGCATATTCCCACCCATGCGGAAGCGCAGGAATGGGGCACCCAGCACTCATCCGAAGATGATGTAAAGGCCGGCCCCGACGCAGACTGCGCTGGCGGCGAGTTGAATCCAGACCGAGTAAGACCTGGTCAAGAAATCTTCCTTCTCCATGGGAGCGCTGAGTGCTTCCGCGGAAAACAAGGAAGTCCCAGCTGAACGCGGCGATGCCTTCAGGAGAGTGGCCTGCACGGATGAGACCTCAACATACGGGCGCAGACCACGGCGGTACCAGCCGCGCAGCTTCACCCGCTCGCCGATTAAACGGTCGGCATTGCGCACAGCGAAGAAAAATCGACCGAAGGGAATGGATGAGCGGTAGTAGACGAAGATCATGCCACTTGCATCCTGTAGGACGAGATCTGCGCTCCAGACAGCGCCCGGGATGCCGTGTCCGATGATCTCGCCCTCGAGCTCGACTGCGCGGGGCTGCATCTGCGACACGTCCAAGTCTTCGAGCAGGTCGGCTACGGTGGCAGGTTTGAAAGCGCCGCGGTAACGGTACGCGATGCGCGCGGCCCAGCTTATCCCGAGTGCAATCAGCAGGACAGGAATGAAGTTGTCTGGGGCCACGAACCCGAGTTCGCGCAGGGGCTTCCGGATCCACACATAGGAGAGAACAGTGAACCCACAAAGCAAGGGAGCAGCCCAGATAAGGAACTGAAGCGGGAAACCAGTCCAGCGAATGCGTGTATCGCTGGGTAGTGGGTATTCGGGCTGTTGACCGTAGCTTGCTGCCTCACGGTTGAGCGCTTTGAGCCGCATTGCAGTGAGCGGGTGGGTGGAACCGAGCTCGTAGACTCGCGACCAGGGATTGACCAAGTCCCAGCGCATGACCTTGGCCGCAGCGTCAGGTGTGTTCGCCACCAATGCAAGAGCTTCACCGCCGCTTGCAGCAGCAATTCCCATCAGGCTGAGCGAGTGCCCGAACTGGAGGGCGCGCTTCGCGTTGTTCTTATCGGTCTTATCTGCGCCTTCCTGCAGCATTCGCCTGGATTCGCTGGTCTCACGAATCATGCCGTAGGCGATCTTCACCAGCGCGCTTGATAGAGCAGAAGGCTCGCGGGTGACTTGAGCGGAAAAGTGATCTGCCCCATACTCGCGTGTGCGATTGAGCAGCAGGACAAGGAACTGCCCCACCCAGTAGGCGAGATAGGCGGCATAGCTAACCAGCCGCAGGTTGTTGACGCGATCGGTCCACACATAGATCTGGTAGAGCAGGAGCGGGCAGATGGCAGCAAGCGCCATCACGGCGAAATCGTAGTGGGCGACATGGCCGACTTCATGGGCGAGGACGGCGTTGATTTCGTCATTCGAGAGGTTCTTCAGGATCCCCTCGGTCACTACAATCCTGGCGTCGCGGCGGACGCGTCCGAAGGCGAAGGCGTTGGGAGTGCCGCTCCAGATGACGCCGAGCTTGATCGGGGGCAGGCCCCGCTCGCGACAGAGATTCTCTACAAAAACACGCTGCGCCTGCGGCAGCGCCTCGGGATCCCAGTCGATCGAGAAGAACCACTCGATGAGCCACGGAGCAGCAAGATATTGAACTCCGATGATGGCGAAAACGAATGCGACGCCAGCCCACATGGGAGCTCCGCCACGGAGAAGAAAGACATCGACAACGGCGAACAGCAGACCGTACAGAACGGATAACACCAGCAACGAACGACCGATGAATCCCATCGCAATACTCTCCTGGGTGCTGAAGTGCAACCCAGCATACATGCGGCGGTGGTATGACGCGACTAAATTCCGTCGGCTTCTCCTTCGAGCCTGCTTCACCAATTTCAAGGCAGTTGGCGACCGGCCTACGGCCTAGAAATCGGTGGGTGGGGTGGGGTGGAGGCGCTCGCGGGCGCGGCGGCGGAGGTGGGCCTGGAGCAGGATGGCCATCAGGAAGCAGAAGAGGATGGCGACGACGGCGACGATCCAGGGGAACTGCTGGAGGGTTCGGGTGATGCGCTCGAGCAGCGTGTTCTGGCCAACGCGGTACTGCGCGGCGGGAACGAGGTAGGAGGCGAAGCGGCCATCGCGGAGGGCGGTGACGTTGTGGGCGATGCCGGGTGTGGACGATGCGGCGGCGAGTGAGGCGCCGGAGCCGGGGGTCGGAGTGGAGTCGGGCATGCGGTTGGCGTCCTCGAAGGCGCTGAGGAATTTTGCTGAGGCGGAGTCGTCGCGCAGGGTGATGGCTACGACGGTGTGGGAGCTGGATGCGGGCCAGTTGAACTGCTGGAGCAGAGCGTCGGGCAGGCCGCCGGAGGTGAGGAGTTCGCTTCCCTGCTCCGCGGTGGACAGACGCCACCAATGCGAGGCGCCGAGCAGGCCGGCGGAGGGCTGGATGTGGAGGCCGTTCGGATCGAGCTGAACGGGCGCTGCGCGGCCGAAGGCGCTGAGTGCAGGCTGGTTGGATACGGTGCCGAGGACGAGGTAATCGCGGCCGGGCTGGATAGAGCTATCGCCGGCGATGGTGATGCGGAGGGCGGGATAGCCGGTCTGCGCTCCGAAGTGGGCCATGAGGCCGAGCAGCAGTTGGAGCTCGGCGGGCGTGGGCTGGCTGGGGAGGATGACGGTGGTCTCGGCGAGGTCGGCGAGGCGGGTGAAGGGGAAGCCGGCGGAGGCGAAGAGCTGCAGGTTGGGGAGTACGGCGGAGTGGGAGATGCCGGTGAGGTCGAGCGCAGAGTCGGGAACGATGGCGGCGGGAATGGGGGCGGGCGGTGAGGCGCAATCGCGGTTGGGGGCGGGGTGGAGATCGAAGCGGAACTGGAGGAGGTTGCGGAAGGGGTGGAGGTCAGCCACGGGAACGGGAATGAGGGTTTCGAGGACGCGCGAGGCGCGGTCGGCGTGCGGGAGTGGCGTGGAGCTGAGGTAAGCGCCGTTGAGGTAGACCTGCAGGCTGCTGCCCTGGGCGACCGCGACGGAGTTGTAGCGGTAGTCGAGGCGGAGCGGGAGGTTCTCGCGATCGGCGTAGTCGAGGTCGGGCGGGAGGTTGAGCGGGACGCTGACGGTGTTGGAGCCTGAGGCCTCGAATGCCTCGGGAGAGGCTTCGGTTTGGCGAGCGGCGCGGGTGAGATCGGCGAAGGTCTGGGCGGTGTCGGTGCGGAGCCAGCGGGGAGCGTCGTCAGGGTGGCGCGCTGCGGGGAGGACGAAGTTGCGGATGAGGACACGCGGGCCCTGCCAGGTGACCTGATGGAGTACGAGAGCGCGGGCGGCGGTGAGCAGGTCGTCGGGCGTGGAGCCGCTGACGACGAGGATGGAAGAGGTGGGGTCGGAAGGGTTGGGTTGGATGGAGATTGCGGGGCCGATTGTGTCTGCGGAGGAGTCGCGGAGCGAGGTGGGGAGGTCGGCGTCGCGCTCGGCGAGCAGGATGACGTTGCCGGACGGGATGGTTCCGATGCTGACGGGAAATCGGAGCTGACGCGGGGCGGAGAGTACTCCGAACCAGGAGGCGACGATGGCAGCGGCCTGAATGGAGGTGGTGGAGGGCGGCGCGGCGAAGACGATGGGGACGGCCGCGCGGCGGCTGCCTCCTGCGTCGTAGAACGGCAGCGGCAGCGAGGCGAGATCGGAGGTCATGGTGAGGCGCGAGCCGGAGAGCTCGATGGTGGAGGCGGGATCGAGCTGCGCCCAGAGGGTGGAGTTGGCGGGGTTGTCGCAGGTGGTGGAGACGTGGGCGAGGAGCTGGAAGACGAGTTGGTTCTGGTGGTGGAGGAGATCGGGCAGGAGCGTGAGGGTGACGTCGTTGGGTAGGGCGCCGGTGGAACTGGGCGCGAGTGCGCCGACGACTGTGCCGTTGAGCGTGACGACGATCTGGCTGGAGGCAGGGATGAGGTTCGGAGCGGTGCGGTAGCGGAGCCTGAGATCGGCGAGCTTGACGAGGCGGTCGCGGGAGAGGAAGAAGTTCAGCGTCTGCGAGCTGCCGTTGCCGCGAAGGATGGAGCCCGGAGGCAGGCCGAGATCGGCGAGGGTGAGGACCTGGGCGAAGGTGTCGGGGGCTGGAGTGGGAGCGGTGGCTGGGACGGGTGATGTGGCGTGGAGTCTTCGGGTGGGTGCGGGCTGCGAGGTCGCTGAGGGTGTGGGTGTGGGTGTGGGTGTCGGAGGCGCGGCGGGCTGCGCGGCATCCTGCGCGCTGGTGTGGGCGGTGAGTGCGAAGGCGAGCAGGAGCAGAGGCGCGGCGGAGGAAGCGAGCGAGCTTCGGGAACGTTTGCCGATGCCGAGGATTCCGCGGAAGGAGAGGCGGAGGAGACGAGCGAGGCTGTGGAGTGGGTGGAGCGGATCGGGATGGGTGCCCGACTGCAGCCATGAGTCGGCGCGGGAGTAAAGGAGGGTGACGAGGGACTCGTCTTCCTGAAGCGAGAGGCGATCGAAGCGGGCGCGGAGCTCGCCGGCGCCGTGGGCAACTACTGTGGCGGGGATGGTTGCGGAGCCGTCGAGCAGGGGGAACACGAATTTGATGGGGTCACCGGGGGCGATGTGCGCGTCGCCGGAGACGTGGGTGCGGACGCCGCCGTAGGAGAGGTCGGAGGTGACGCCCTGAAGCATGGAGCCGTCGGGCAGGAGGATGTCGGAGGGGAGCTTGACCGAGAGGCGGATGGACTCGCGGCGCTGCTGGGTTTCACTAGCGACGGCGATGGCCACGCCGAGCAGGACGATGTTCCAGAGAACCCAGACGAGATTGACGGCGACGATGCCGGCTTGATGCGGCGCGTAAAGGTGCGCTGGCCAGTTCAAGAAGCCGAGCCGAGCAGGAACGTGGAATTGCGGTAGATGGATCAGGCACGCGATGGCGCAGAGGACGCCGGCGAGGTTGAGTGCGAGCAGGAGGAGATACGGCCAGGCGATGCGGCGATCGAAGTAGTCGCGGTCCACGGTGCCGCCCTTGCGGGTGACCTCAAAGCGGCGGCTGCGGGAGCTGAAGAGTGCGGCGAGTGTGGGAAAGAGGAGAAAAGGAGCGAGGACGGTTTCGTAGACCTGATCCCAGAAGGCGTGGCGATGACGGCCCTGGACGCGGTTGCTGCAAAGGAACGAGAGCAGGAGATGAGGGACTGCGTAGGCGAGGATGGCTCCCCAGAAGCCGGGTAGAACCGTGCTGCCGAACAGGAGGTAGACGATGGGTGCGGTGAGGAAGATGAGCCGCGGCAGCGCGAAGAGGAAGTGGGCCATCGCGTGGAAGTAACAGAGGCGCTGGCAGGCGGTGAGACCTGGGGCACTAAGAGGATTTTCGAGGCGAAGGACCTGCAGCATTCCCTGCGCCCAGCGGATGCGCTGGCGGATGTAGCTGCTGAGGCGCTCTGTGGCGAGGCCGGCGGCCTGCGGGATGTTGAGGTAGGCGGTGTTCCAGCCGTCCATCTGCAAGCGCAGCGAAGTGTGGGCGTCTTCGGTGAGGGTTTCGGATGCGAAGCCGCCGACCTGATCCAGCGAACTGCGACGCAGGATCGCGCAGGAGCCGCAGAAGGAGGCGGCGTTCCAGAAGTCGTTGCCCTCCTGCAGGACGCGGTAGAAGAGCTCGCCTTCGGCGGGGACGCTGCGGAATTGGCCGAGGTTGCGCTCAAACGGATCCGGTGAGTAGAAGTGGTGCGGCGTCTGCAGCATTGCGAGGCGGGAGTCGCGGAGCATCCAGCCCATGGTGAGCTGGAGGAAGCTGCGGGTGGGAACGTGGTCGCTATCGAAAACGGCGATGTAGGGGGACTGGAGCTGAGGGAGGGCGTGGTTTAGATTGCCGGCCTTGGCGTGAGTGCGCTCGCTGCGAGCGATGTAACCGGCTCCGGCTTCTTCGGCAAAGAAGCGAACCTGCTCGCGATCGCCGTCGTCGAGGATGTA
>Ga0207667_10009353_pt1 | contig 11555 bp, 12 predicted proteins | sample KBSCornC52_FD_184301 | JGI IMG/M metagenome (GOLD analysis project Ga0207667, IMG submission 184301) | Corn rhizosphere microbial communities from Kellogg Biological Station, Michigan, USA - KBS Corn C5-2 (SPAdes) (version 2) | ecosystem: Host-associated > Plants > Roots > Rhizosphere > Soil ...
CACCCGTTCTTCACCGGTGAGGAGCGCATCGTTGACGTCGAAGGCCGGGTAGATAAATTCAAGGCCCGCCAGGCAGCCGCCGTCAAAGCCCGCGAAGCCAAAGCCGCAGCCAAGCCTAAGGCTCCCAAAAAGATGCGCGTCGACGAAACCCAGAAGATCGGCGCCAAGCCGGCAGCCAAAGCCAAGCCGGCCGAAGGTAAGAATTTTTCCGAAGGCAATCGCGTAGCGGCCGCCGAGTAACTGAATAATAATACGAGCTTCCCTGCCGATAGGCTTTAAGGGAAGTTTTTTATACACTTAAAAGAAGATGGAAGCCCAGGAACAAGCACTGCGCGAAGAATATACCGGCCTTAAGCAGCGGCTTGAGGACCCGGCTATCTATTCCTCAAAGGATTATCCCAAACTGGCCCGGCGGATGAGTGAGCTGGAGAAAATCATCAACTTATTCGACGAGAAGATAAACCTCCAAAGCAAACTGACAGAGGCTCAGTCGATGGAAAATATCAACGATGCCGAACTTGCCGAACTGGCCAAGCATGAAGCACAGGAACTCCGCCGGCAGCTGGCTGCCAACGAGGAGACAATAAGTGACGCTTTGCTGACTAAAGACCCGAACGATGAGCGGGATTCAATCATTGAGATCCGGGCGGCGGCCGGCGGCGACGAGGCCAGCCTGTTCGCCGGTGATTTATACCGGATGTACAGCCGCTGGTGCGAGACCCACGGATATAAAACCGAGCTGATCAGCGAGAGCCCGTCCGAGGCCGGCGGCTTCAAAGAAATCATCTTCATGGTGCATGGCGAGAATGCCTACAAGGCCCTGAAGTTCGAAGCCGGCGTCCACCGCGTCCAGCGCATCCCGGTCACTGAAAGCCAGGGCCGCATCCACACCAGCACCGTTACAGTCGCAGTGCTGCCGGAGGCCGAGGAAACCGATATTGAAATCAAACCGGAAGACCTTCGGGTGGATGTGTTCCGGGCCAGCGGCCACGGCGGCCAGTCAGTTAACACAACCGACTCGGCCGTGCGCATCACCCACCTGCCCTCCGGCATCGTCGTGTCCCAGCAGGACGAGAAAAGCCAGATCAAGAACCGCGACAAAGCCATGGGCGTGCTGCGCTCGCGTCTGCTGGCCCAAAAGATCGAGGACGAGCAAAAACAACTGGGCGACGCCCGGCGCTCACTGATCGGCAGCGGCGACCGCTCCGAGAAAATCCGGACTTATAACTTCCCTCAGGACCGTATAACCGACCATCGCATCGGCTACTCACGCAGCAATCTGCCCGGCGCTCTGGATGGCAATATCGACGACCTCATGGAACAACTTCAGACCAAAGAGCTCGAGCTTATGAAAGCCGGCCAATGAGATATCTGATAACCGGCGTGGCCGGAACCGGCAAAAGCACTATCGCCAAAGAGCTGCGCCGGCGCGGCTATGCCGCCTATGACACCGAAGAAGGTTTCAGCTATTACATCGATAAGAAGACCGGCGAACGCTGCGCTTACCCCAAGCAGCCGTCGCAGGAATGGTATGACGGCCACGAGCGGGTATTTGATGAAAAGGTCCTGACGAATCTTCTGAAAAAACACGCTGATGAGACATTGTTCATCTGTTCCATCACCGCCAACCAAGCCAAGTTTTACCCGGATTTCGATAAGATTTTTCTGCTGAGCGCGTCCGATGAGCTCATAACCCACCGTCTGGGCACCCGCACGAACAATTATTTCGGCCGGAATCCGCTGGATCTGCAGCGGGTCATCGGCCGCCACCAGCAATTCGACGACGAGCTGCTGGCGCTGGGAGCCATCCCCATCGACGCTTCACAGGACATTGGCAGTATGTGCGACGATATCATCTCTAGGATTTGAATGACAGCCGGTGAGTTTTTAAAACAATCCGAAGACAGCTTTAAGACAGCCGGCATCAGCTCGGCCAGGCTGGACGCGTTAATCCTGCTGGAGGACAGCCTGCATAAGGACCGGGCCTGGATCCTGGCCCACCCGGAAACCAAGATCAGCCAGGCTGTCGCCGGCCGGCTGAGCCGCAAGGTCGAGCGGCGGGCACGGCACGTGCCGCTGGCTTACATCCGCGGCCACACCGAATTCTATGGCCGAAGCTTCAAGGTCAACCGCCACGTGCTGGAGCCGCGCCCGGAAAGCGAAACGATGATTGAGCTGCTCAAACAAATCGTTGATGGTGAATCGTTGATGGTGAATCGAAATTCCAAAAACCATAAACCAAAAACCATAAACCCCTTAAACTCCTTGGCAATCGCCGACGTCGGCACCGGCAACGGCGCTATCGGCATTACGGCTGCCTTGGAGCTGCCCGGCTCGACAGTCGATCTGTATGATATATCGGCTGGCTGCGTGTCAGTGGCCAAGCATAATACCCATCTGCACGAACTGCACCTGCACGTCCGCAAAATGAACTTACTCAGCCGGCCGCTGCGGCCTTATGAAGTCATATTAGCTAACATGCCCTACGTGCCCGATAAGTGGCAGATAAACCAGGCGGCGATGGCCGAGCCCAAGATCGCTATCTTCGGCGGCAAGGACGGGCTTGATGTCTATCGGAAACTATTCGCCCAGCTGGGCCGGTTCACCTGGAAACCGTCATATGTTCTCACCGAAGCCCTGCCGCCGCAGCACGAGAAGCTGGCGGCCATCGCCGCGGCCCACGGCTTCAATCTACGAAAATCCGACGACTTCATCCAGGTTTTCGCTCCTGTTCGCGCCTTAAATGATTAAAAATACTTAACTTGTTAAGTATTTTGCTAGGGCGAGCGAGGGCTGGCATTTTTTCGGACAATAAGGAGCCGACTGAGTAGATGTATCTGCTCGGCGACGCGTCCGAAAAAATACCAGACCGAGTTTTTTACTGCGGCAGGTTGGCTAGCGTGGCTTTGATGTGAACAGTTTCACCGTCCCGGTTGATTGTTAAGTTCACGCTGTCACCCACCTTGAACTTAGACAAGGCGCTGGTCAGGCTGGTCTTATCATCGATAGTGGTGTTATTCACCTTGGTGATTACGTCGTGGTCCTTGATGCCGGCCAGGGCCGCCGGGCTGCCGGCTACGACCGCCGGCTGATTATCCCCGGAGGTGACATAGGCGCCGCGGTTTACTTTGAGATTGAACTCCTTGGCCAGGTCGTTGGTCAGAGATACGTAGCGCACGCCCAAGTACGGCTGCTCGATCTTACCGTTATCCAAAATTCCGGAAATCAGGCCTTTTAAGTCGTTGACCGGTTGGGCGAAGCCGATGTTCTGGGCATCGGACGCCACCGCGGTATTGATGCCGATGACTTCGCCGTTGATGTTGACCAGCGGGCCGCCGGAGTTGCCCTCGTTAATAGCGGCATCGGTCTGGAACAGATCAGTCAGGCTCTCGCTGGCCTGCAGGCCGCTTTGGTCGCCAGCGGTTACATCCCGGCCGAATCCGGAGATGATGCCAGATGTAACCGTGTTCTGGAACTGGCCCAGCGCGTTACCGATGGCTACTACCCTGTCGCCGATCTGGACTTTGGATGAATCACCGAGCGTCACCGGCACCAAGGTCCTGCCGTTAAGGTCCTGGATCTTCAAGAAAGCGACGTCTTGCGAGCTGGAGTCGCTGGTCCGGCCCAGCACCTGGACGTTATCGAACTTGGTACCGTCGGCCAGAGTTACGCTGACGGCGGTGGTGCCGCTGGGAACTACATGCCGGTTAGTCACGATGATGCCGTCGGCGCTGATGATAAAACCGGTGCCGGCGGCTTTGGTGGTCTGGGTCTGCGGCAAGGCGAAGCCGAAGAAATCACTAGTTGGTGAAGTGTCCTGGCCGGTGACATCCACTGATACCACGCTCTGGCCGACATTCTTGGCGATGGATTCGATAAGCTCGCTCTCGTTAGAGATATATTGCTGCTTGGCGGCCGTGCTGGTACCGATGGCCGCGGCGCCGTGAGTATAAGTCCTGGCCCCCAGCCAGCCGCCGCCGAACCCGGCAGCCAAACAGATCAGAACCGCCGCCAGCAGATAACCCGCCCTGACCGGCAGCTGTGGCCGGCGCGGCAGTTTGCTCTGCGTCCTGGACTTCAGGGCATCGAAGTTAATAATCGGCTGGGGCCGGGTCGAATAGACCGACGGCGTGCTTTTAATAACTTTTTTCGGCGGCTCTTTATCCATAACTGATATTGTAACCAAAAAACTGAATAATAACTGAATCGCGAGAAGTTCTAAGCTGACGCCATAATCGGCCGGACGCGGAGCTTAGAGCGTGGCGCCGGTCCAGTTGGAGAAAACCAGAATAATCAAGAGGATGGCCAGCATGCCGCCCATCAGCTGCTTTTGAAGATTGCGGCTGAGCCGGTCGGTCGCATCCAAATAATAAAGCGCCGCCAATCCGTAGCCGATAGTCGTTAAGATAACTATGATCTGGGCGATACTTCCGTAAAACAGCAGCCAGTGCCCCAGGATGAACGCCAGGCAAGCTGAGAAATATGCCCAGATGTGGGCCAGCAGCGGCCCGTGCGGCTCCTCGAACGAAGTCAGGTAGTGCCGGGCGGCCAGGTAGGCGATTAGCCAGGTGCCGGCCACCAATCCTACGATGCTGGAATCGCCGAATTTTATATAAAGTACCGCCAGTCCCAGCAGCTGTCCGATCATCGCTTGGGCCGAGACGCTCAGCACATCGTAGCGCGGTTTGAGCCAGACCAGCCAGCCGGCGTAGGCTATCGTCCAGAGCAGCTGCCACCAGACCACGGTAGTGCTGGCGATGAAGATTATCAAAGATACGGCCACCATGATGTCGATGCCGTTTTGGATGAGATTGGCGATCCAGTAACGAGGCCGGACGGCGAACATCCGCCATTTGCTAAGGACCACCAGCAGGATCGCCAGACTGACGAAATCAATCCGTACTAATATGTACGCTAAGACGGGCAGCGCCACATTAAACGCCAAATATAATAAATGGGAAAATCCCTTTGTAGGCTTAATCCTGGCCGGAAGTCGCAACATCTTCACCTAGGATTATAACAAAATTCGCGTCGGCCGGAGGGGTGATTCCCAGGTCCGACGGCATTTTTTCGCTGACCGTTACCCCGTAGCGTTTCTGCAGATAATTGCGGGTGTACTTGTCCTTGCCCTTGGTCAGGTCGACTATGGTCGTGGTCGACGGATTGGTGGCGCTGGCCGGGCTATCGGTCTTAATCACGTTATAACCATATTCTTTGAGCTTAGCGGCCTGAGCCGTGGCCACGCCGGAAGTATCGGTGGCATTGTAGACGGCGACATGGGCGTTCTCTCGAAGGATCAGGCCATCTTTGAGCGCGGAGTGCAGGAATTTATGGATGTCATCGTATTGATACAGACCGGCTTTAGGCTCGACGATCGACAGGCCGTTCATGTTGCCGGTAGTTAGCAGATCGGCAGGCGGCGTAACCATATCGAGCGACTGGATGGCCGTACTCGGGATGGTCGAGACCTGGTTATAAAGACACTTAATATCACTGGCCGAGAAGTCAGTGTAGACATTCTGGCCCAAACTATCCAGCAGACTCGATATTTTGAGCGGATTAGTAAAGGTTCCGGCGCTGAAAGCCTTCTGTTTGATCGCCGTGATCACCAGCCGCTGGCGCTCGCCTCTGGCGAAGTCGCTGGAGGTCTCGCGCGAGCGGACGTAAAGCAGCGCCTGCTGGCCACTGAAAGTCTGAACGCCTTTTCTGGCGATGGTCGGATTACCATGGTTTTCCCAGGCGATAGTCGGATCATAAAGGGTTTCCGGCACGTTGACAGTCACGCCGCCCAGAGCATCGACCATCTGTTTGAAGGCCGAGAAGTCCAGCAGCACGTGGTAATGGATATTTACCCCGTCCAGGACTGGCTGCAGGGTCTTATCCAGCTCGGCGATGCCGGCCTCTTCTTGGCCGACCTGGGTTTTGGCTTTGGACTCATCGACGGCATCAGCGTAGGCGGCATTGATTTTCTGGCTGCCATTATTCGGTATATGCACCCATAAATCACGCGGAATCGATAATAAGACGGTCTTATTGGTTATGGGGTCGATACTGGCCAGAAGAATCGTATCCGTTAAATTGGCGCCGTCGTGGCCCGGTCCGCCGATACCTAGCAATAAGATGTTGATGCGGCTGTCGCCTTCTTTACTCAGCTCGCTGACATCGACGTCGTCGGAACAGACCGTCGCGGCCTTGCCACCGCCGGCCAGGACCTTTTTCTGAGTGTGATATAGCTTATAACCGAAGTAGGCGCCGCCGGCCAGAATAAGGACCATGAAAGCCAAAGAGGTACGTTTGATAGTTTTCTTGAGCCTGGTATGGCGCTGCCAGAACTTCGGTTTGCGCCGTTTTTTCTCCTCTATCTGATCCAGGACGATCGGCTCATCCAGCAGCTGGGCTTCTTCGATTTCTGACCTATCAGCGCCGCGCGCAGTCTGCTGGGCCGGATAAAAACCGTCCATCTTACCACTGTGCGAGCCGAGTGTCGGAGTCGGCCTTTCCCTGTTAGGCTGGTACGAACGCGACACCGGCACGCCCAGATTACGGCCGCTGCGCACAAAACCATCGATACTCGGAGCCGGACTATGGCCCCACCTTGGGCGTCTCTGTTTTTGCATAAGCTACCCACCAGTATACCATCCGTCCCGCGGCTTTAAGCATAAAAAGCTTATGCAGTCTTCCACAGCTTTAAACCCATACGGACAGTCTGAACAAAGTGCTAATGGCGTCCGGCAAAGTCCTATATAATAGGAGACTGACTATGGATATTATCCCGCCCAGGAACCAGCGGCCAGCCGCGCCGCCGCCTCAGACACCGGAGCCACTGCCCAGGCCGGCGACCGAACCGCTGCCCAGCGTGAGCTATAAAGAAGATAAACGGTCCTTCCGTTCGGTCTTCTCGACCATCATGCTGTTCGGCTCGGCATTCGCCATCGCTATCTTCTTAAATACCTTCGTTATCCAAAGCTACCAGGTCGATGGCCAGAGCATGGAACATACTCTCCAAAATGACGACCGGCTGATAGTCGATAAGGTACCGCGCACCTTGGCCCGCATCACCGGCCACCAGTACGTACCCAAACGCGGCGATATAATTATCTTCAACATGGATTCGCTGCCGGGTTATGTCGGCCAGAAACAGCTGATCAAGCGCGTCATCGGCCTGCCGGGCGAGCGGGTGGTTGTGCACGCCGGCAAGATTACCGTTTTTAACAGCCAGCATCCCGATGGCTTCGATCCGGACAGCTCAGGCGCGTACCAGCCGGTCGAGCCGACCGGCCAGGAAGTCGATATCCGCCTGCAGAGCGACGAGCTGTTCGTCTGCGGCGATAATCGCCCCAACTCGGAAGACTCGCGTTATTTCGGCCCGATCAAGACCGATCAGGTAGTGGCAAAATTAGTACTCAGGATCATGCCGCTCAACGACGCCAAGAAATTCTAGGCATTTTTTTATTCAGCCGGAGTTTACCAGCTAGCCCAGTTTTTCAGCGATCTGCTGCAAGTGGTCATCGGAATCGAAGCGGATAATCAGCTGTCCGCCTTTGGCGGTATGCTTGATTTGGACCTTGGTGCCCAGGCGCTTACCGACTTGGCGGGTCAGTTCGGTCTCGCTGGCCGTCCGGCGCTTGGCGGTATCGGCGCTGGCACCTTCCTTGGCGGCCGTAGCGAACTGTTCGGCTTGGCGGACAGTCCAACCATTGTTTAAAATACTACTTAATAATTCGGCTTGTTTATCTGGTAGCCCCTTTAGTGATAGTATCGCCCGGGCATGGCCTTCACTGATCTTACCGGCGCGCAGAGCCTCACGGGCTTCATCAGGTAACTGTAGTAAACGGCTTAAATTGCTTATGGTTGACGGGGCTTTGCCTAATTTTTTGGCGATCTCATCCAGGCTGAGATTGAATTGCTGTTGTAATTTATAAACACTCAAAGCCTGTTCCAGGGGTGATAGGTCCACCCGCTGGATGTTCTCTATAAGTGACAGCTCTATCTCCTCTAGCTCCTGCATGGAACGGACGATGGCGGGCAGGTGGGTGAGCTTAGCCAGCTGGGCGGCACGCCATCGGCGCTCGCCTGCGACGATACGATAAGCCTGATTATGCCGCACCACGATGATAGGCTGGACCACTCCATGCTGTTCAATACTTTTCGCCATCTCATCAAGGGCCTGCGGGTCGAATTCACGGCGTGGCTGGTCGGGGTTAGGTACTATATCCTGTATGAGTAATTTCTGTACCCTCTCATTGTCTTCGGTCAATATCGAGCGGTCCAGGTCCTCGGAAATCAAGGCTCCCAGTCCCCGCCCTAAGCTTGGCTTTTGTGCACTCATATTCTTTTATTATATACGATTTGCCGAATACGCCGGCTAGAGAGTTCTTTTCTCGATCTCTTTAGCTAAAGCTTTATACGCCCGGGCACCTTTGCTCCATTTATCATGTTCGATGATGGTCTTGCCGAAGCTGGGCGCCTCGGCTAAGCGGACATTGCGCGGCACCACCGTATCGAACAGCTTGGCGCCGAAGTAATTCTCTAGTTCTTTCTTAACCTGTTCGGATAGACTGTTGCGGCTGTCATAAAGAGTTATCAGTACGCCGATGATGTCCAGACCGGGGTTGAGTGCCGTGCGCACCTGCTGGATGATGCTGAGCAGCTGGCTTAAGCCCTCCAAGGCGTAATATTCGGCCTGGACCGGGATAAGCACGCTGTGGGCGGCGGTCAAAGCGTTGATAGTCAGCAGACCCAGGCTGGGCGGGCAGTCTATTAATATATACTCGTAATCCAGCCCGGCCAGTATCCGCCGCAGCTGGGTCTCACGGCCGGCGGCGCTGACCAATTCGACCTCGGCGCCGGCCAAGTCGGCATTAGATGGCAGAACGAACAGCTTATTATTGATTTTTTGGACGGATTCATCCAGCTTGGCCCTGGAAAACAGTACGTCGTACAATGTCGAGCCCAGGTTCTGCTTGTCCAGACCCAGTCCGCTGGTGGAATTGCCCTGCGGGTCCAGATCGGCTATCAGCACGCTGTGCCCGGCTTTGGCCAGGTATGCCGCCAGGTTGATAGTGGTGGTGGTTTTGCCGACGCCACCTTTCTGATTCAGTACGGCGATGATGTTAGGCATCTTTGTATCCCATATAACTTCTTAAGGTTAGCATATCGGGCTGTCCTGGTCGAGATGAGCCAAATACTTAACAAGTCAAGTATTTCTATCCTTGTTAAGCGTAAGCGATTCCTGTAAATTACCCTTATGGATGATATCAGGCGGCCCTACCGCGGCGAGCGTGGCAATTATGCTCTGCCGACCAATAGACCGGCCCCCCGCCCGCACGTTACGGATCTGAGGCCGGCCGCGCCGGTCCATCCGCCCGTCCACCATCCTCAGCCTGTCCATCACCAATCACAGCCTGTCCATCAAGCCGTTCATCAGGCTCAGCATCATACCCACCCGAACCCGTATCAGACTGTCGCCCACCAGCGACCGGTAAAACGAAGATTGTCGAGAATCAGCCTTAACAAACAGGTTTTAGTGGCAATAGTCCTGGCCGTTGTGGCGATTTTCGGCGGCTACCTGCTGCTCAAGCCGGACAAAGCCAAGACTTTTACCTCCGCCAGCCTGGCCAAGCGGGCCGGCTTCGGATTTTATTACCCTTCGCCAATGCCTTCGGGATACTCTTATGTAAATAACATCAATGCTTTCCAGGACGGCCAGGCATATTACATGCTGGGCCGCGGCAATAAGCATATAGTTGTCCGTGAACAGCCGGCCACCGGCAAGTCTCTCGATCTTACCAACCTGTCCAATCCGATTACCTTCGAGGCAGCCGGCGGCAAGGCGGCGGCCGGTGATGTGACCGGGCAGCCGGCCGGCCTGGTGCTAACCGGTTCCACCCTTATAACGCTTAATTCTACCGGCGCCGTGACACCGGCCGACCTGACGGCTGTAATCAACAGCCTAAAGCTCGTAAACCGCTGATCAAACTTGCTTACGCTTATGGTTTTAAGGTAAATTAACACCTATGGATGATATGAGGAACCGTTACCGCATGCCCGGGCAAGATGACGGACCAGTCCCTGCCCGCCCAGTGCACGAGACTCTGCGACATGCCTATCAGCCGCCGCCGTCTCAAAGCCGCCCCGCCCCAATTCCGACCCAAACACACCTGCCTGCGCCGGAGCCTCCGGCACCTCCTCAAGAGCCTGCCTTCCCAACGGAGAGGCCAAGTGTACGTCATCGCCCGCATCTCCAGCCCAAGCGGCTGTGGCGTAAGCTGATTGCCGTCGGCGTAGTTTTGGTCTTGCTGGCCGTCGCCGGATTGTACGCTTATCCCAAGTATGTAAACGCCAATCCATTCCCGGCCGATATACGGACCTCATCTGACCTCAGCCTTTTTTACCCCGGCAAGCTGCCGGCTGGCTATACGGTTGATAAGACGTCTATCAATTTGGCTAACGGCATAGTGATATACGCTGCCAGCAGCGGCGATAAACGTTTGGTATTTACTTTGCAAAAAACACCTCCGGCCTTCGATTTCGCCAATTTTTATAAACAGCAGCTAACCGGCACCCAGCAATACCAGACACCTTACGGACAGGCTACGATCGGCAAGAACGGCAACCACTATCTGGGTAGTTTGACCGCCGGCGATACTTGGCTGCTGCTCAGCTCCAGCGGTCCGGGAGTCAGCCTGGACGATATGTCTCTCGTCATGACCCACCTCAGGCGCTATTAGTTGCTGCTCACGATCATTTGGGTTATGTTGGCGTTATTGCCCGCCGCGCTTGCACCGAAAGAGGGGAAGATGTATAGGTTTTTAGCAACGTTAGACACAACTGTCGTGGCTGTTGTATTCGTCAGCGGCCACGAAACAGTACCAACCGTCGATGACAGGGCGGCGTTTTGTATGGTTGCCGTTCCGGTGACCATCATAGATGATGTGCTGTAGCAAATAATGTCGAAGTTCAGCATCCATATCCACGACGTTGCCGAGATAGTAGCGGTTGCCTGCGTTGTCGATCCGAGCAACACATTGTTTATACTTGTCTGACCAGTACTGGTACCGTCAGTACCGTAGTATAGTCCGAAACCACCAAACGTAGTTGCGCTGGTATTGTAGTACCCGCGTGCTTTAATAGTTATTACTCTGCCTGCTTGACAGTAGTTAGCTGGTATATTCGCGACCGTACTGAATGCCGGGCAAGCAGTGGTACAGCTAGAAATAGCAGTTCCGGGGGTCGAGGTGTTGGCATACAGCATTCCGGAGCAGTTTTGCCAGGCGCCGGCCGCGTAACATCTAAAGTCATGGGTCGTCGCATTATAGTACATAGCTCCGTTTACCCCGGTAGGGTCAGCTGAGCTGCCGGTCTGGTTATCCAGCACCAGAAGTGACGGCGTGGTTTCGCCGGCAGAGCCGGCGCCAATTACAACCTGTTTACCACTGGTATCTACTGACAGGATATTCACATTACTGGTGTTCTGCACTTGGAAAGCTGTCGAGCCCGCAGTAGATGGCCGCACGAGCATATTGCCCTGGTAATCAACTTTGCCTACTAATGTC
>Ga0207667_10009362_pt1 | contig 11551 bp, 7 predicted proteins | sample KBSCornC52_FD_184301 | JGI IMG/M metagenome (GOLD analysis project Ga0207667, IMG submission 184301) | Corn rhizosphere microbial communities from Kellogg Biological Station, Michigan, USA - KBS Corn C5-2 (SPAdes) (version 2) | ecosystem: Host-associated > Plants > Roots > Rhizosphere > Soil ...
CGGCGCCCGCGAACATCGCCGCGGCCCCCCATCGACCGGTTTCGATGAGGCTGTGCATGCGCTGCGCCGGGTAGCCGAAGTAGCCGGCGAACAGCTCGTCGCCGCCTTGGCCGTCGAGCGTCACGATGACGCCGTGCTCGCGCGCCAAGCGGAATACGCGGTACTGGGCGTAGATGCTCGTTCCGCCGAACGGCTCGCCCTGGCTGAGGATGAGGTCGTCGAGGTCGCGCTCCAGGTCGCCGGGATCGGCGGCCACGGTGTGCGATGTCGTGCCGAGAGCCTCGGACACCAGCGAGATCCAGTCGTGCTCGGATTTGGCGAATCCGGGGGCGACGAAGCTGAAGCTCTGGATCGGCAGGTCCGGCTCGAGGTGCCGTACCGCTCCCGTGATCGCCGACGAATCGACGCCACCGGAGAGGGCGATCCCGAGTGGAACATCGCTTCTGAGGTTGCGCTTGACCGAGTCCAGGAACAGGCCGCGCACGTTGTCGACCGCGTCGGCGTATGTGACGTCGTAGCTGGTGGCCACGGATGGCCACCAGTAGCGCACCGGCGCTCCGATCGTTCCGGTGACGGTGTCGATGATCGCGTAGTGCCCGGGGCGCAGATGTTTGACGCCTTCGATGAAGGTGCGCTCGGTGTGGTCGTACATCCCCCACTGCAGGTAGTCGACGGCGGCCTGCCAGTCGAGCTTGGGGGCGGGGACGGCGAGCTCCAGCAGACCCGACAGCTCACTGCAGAAGGCGATGCGATCCGTGCGGTGCGTGTAGAACAGCGGCTTGATCCCGTACGGATCCCGAGCCAGCGTGATGGTCCGCTCGGCCGTGTCGAGAACGGCCATCGCGAACATGCCCTCGAGCCGATCGAGGGTGGCGGCGCCCCACCTCGCCCACGCCTTGAGCAGGACCTCGGTGTCGCCGTCCGACACGAAGGTTTCGCCCAGTCGGACCAGTTCGTCCCTGATCTCGATGTAGTTGGTGATCTCGCCGTTGTAGCTGATCGTGTAACGGGCGCCCGCCAGGGTCATCGGCTGATGACCCGCGGGACTGAGGTCGAGGATCGCGAGCCGGACCAGGCCCAAGTCGACGCGCGCGGACGACGAGGGGTCGGCCCAGGCGAACTCGCCGAGGTCGTCCGGCCCGCGGTGACGGATCGCGTCGAGGCCGGCGCGAAGGCGGACCCCGTCTTCAGCCCGGCCCTCCCGAGCCCAGCTGCCCGCGATTCCGCACATTCCAGTAACCCTAACGGAGCCGTGCTGACGGCTCAGGCGACCGGCGCGAGTGCCTTGCCGATAACGCGGTAGGCGATTCCGGGCCACTGCTCGGCGCTGGAGACGCGGCGACCGTCGATGAGCGCCGAGATGCCGGGGAGCTGGTCAGGGCCGATCGAGCGGTATTCGGCGTGGTCCGCCTGCACGACGGCGGCGTCGACGGGCTCGCCGAAGTGGTACGGGGTGAAGCCGAGTCGCTCGAGTTCGTCATCGGAGTAGAGCGGATCGTGCACAACCGGCACCGCTCCCCGTGCCGTCAGCGCCTCGACCGCGCCGAAGACGCCCGAGAATGCCGTCTCTTTCACGCCCCCGCGGTACGCGGCGCCGAGCACGACCACCTTCGCGCCGGCCAGGTCGCCGTACGCACCCTCCAGCAGACCGATGGTGTAGTCGGGCATGCCGGCGTTCGCGGCCCGTGCGGCCGACACGACGGTGGCCTCCGGGTCGTTCCACAGATACAGACGGGGATAGACCGGGATGCAGTGGCCGCCGACCGCGATCCCGGGCTGGTGGATGTGGCTGTACGGCTGCGAATTCGATGCCTCGATCACCTGGTAGACATCGATCCCGCTCGTGGCCGCGAACCGCGCGAACTGGTTCGCCAGTCCGATGTTGACGTCGCGGTAGGTGGTCTCGGCGAGTTTCGCCAGTTCGGCGGCCTCCGCACTGCCGAGGTCCCAGACGCCGTTCGGACGCACCAGGTCGGCCCGCTCGTCGAAGTCGAGCACCGACTGGTAGAACTCGACGGCGCGCTGCGCTCCGCGCGGGGACAGGCCGCCGACGAGCTTGGGGTACTTGCGCAGATCCGCGAACACCCGCCCGGTAAGTACGCGCTCGGGCGAGAAGACCAGGTCGAAGTCGACGCCCTCGGTGAGGCCGGAGCCCTTCTCGAGAAGCGGCTTCCACCGGGTGCGCGTCGTCCCGACCGGGAGAGTCGTCTCGTATGAGACGAGCGTGCCCGGCGTGAGGTGAGCGGCCAGCGACTCGGTTGCGGCATCCATCCAGCCGAAGTCCGGCTCCGCCGTGACCTCGTCGACGAACAGCGGGACGACCAGGACGACCGCATCGGCGCCCGGCACCGCATCGGCGTAATCGGTGGTGGCTCTGAGCCGGCCGGCCGGAACGTATTCCGACAGCATCTCCTGGAGGTGCGCCTCGCCCGGGAACGGCTCGAGCCCGCGATTGACCAGATCGACGACCGCGGAGTTCACGTCGACGCCGACGACGTCGTGCCCCTTGCTGGCGAACTGGACGGCGAGAGGGAGGCCGATCTTGCCCAAGGCGATGACTGCGATTTTCACTTGAGCAGTCTACCGGCCCTCGGTGGGCAGACTTTCGGCCACCACCTGCTCGGCGATGGCGGTCAACGAGTAGTGGATGCGGGTCCACTCGCTCAGGCGGGCCCTGACCTCGTCGGAGGGCGAGTCGGCGATCGCGCGCTCCATGGCCGCCACCACCGCATCGATGTCGTAGTCGACCGCCACGCCCACGTCAGGCGAGTCCGCGTCGCGCAGGAACGGGCCGGTGGGTCCGACGCCGGCGAAGATGACCGGGCAGCCGGCGGCCAGCGAGGAGTAGACCTTCGTGGTGAAGGCGTAGTCGTACCCCTGCCCGGGCTTCAGGCTCGCAAGCGAGGCCGTCGCGCCGGACAGGATGGGTGCGAGCTCGGCGGGCGGGATCGGCCGGTGGAAGTCGACCGCATCCGAGATGCCGAGCCCGGCCGCCTGCGCGGCAAGCGACCTGCGCTCCTCGCCGTTGCCGATGAATCGCAGACGGGCTCCGGGATGCCGCGCCACGACGCTCGCGAACGCGTCGACGAAGATGCCGGCGCCGTGCCATTCGGAGTGCGTCCCGGGATAGACGAAGACCGGGGCGGCGGGCTTCGGCTGAGGCTGGAACCGGAAGGCCTCGGTGTCGGCGCCGAACCCGATGGCTGTCGTCGGGGTGTCGATCCCGACCTCTCGGAATCGCGCGAGCAACGGAGCGTGGGCGGCGAACAGGCGCCGGGCCCCGCGCAATCCCCAGACCTCGACGCGCCGCAGGGCGCCGAGCACGAAGGCCGAGTCGGTCACCATCGCGGCGGCATCCGACCACAGGTCGGCCGCGCGCACCACGTAGGGCGTACGGCGCAACCACCCCACAACGCGGACCACCGCGACCGTGGTGGGCGGCGGCTCGACGACGTAGACGTCCGCGTGCGGCGCGAACAGCAGACGGAAGAACAGGGGGATGTCGTAGCTGAGATACGAGACATAGCCGCGGACGTACTGCTGCCGATCGCGCAGCACGGGAGCGCGTCGAACCCGGACCCCGGCCGGATCAGAGATCGCCATGCCGTGCGGCGGCCGTGTCGTCACCACGTCGACCGCGAAGCCGGCGTCGCGGAACGCCGAGGCCCACGACCGCAGGATTCCGGCGGCCGCCGACACCTCGGGCCCGAAGATCCGGCTGACGATCACCACGCGTCCCCGCACCGGTGCCTCCCGCCCGTCGGTGAAATCGGGGCATGCTGCACCCGGAGCCTGTGATCCCAGTCTAGGCGGTGGCCGCAGGGCCGGACCGGGCCGGGCGGTCGCTCCCGCCGATTCGAGGAGGCCGATCGAATAGGATTGCGGAGTCCGCGCGACAGGAGGCATTGCGTGAAGTCGGTCCTCGCCCTCTACCGCGATGTCGTCAGAGAGTTCCCGGCGGGTGGTCGGCGCTTCCTCAACGTCTACGCGTGGCTGCTCGCCTCGTTGGCGGTGTTCGACGCCGCCGCCCTGGGTCTGCTCGCGATCGTGATCGGACCGGTCGCCGCCGGGCAGCCGGTCGTTCTTCCCTTCGTCGGCAAGCTCGATTCGGGCGGGCTGGTAATTGCGATCCTGGTCATCTGCGCGCTGATCGTGGTCAAGGCCGTCTTCGCCGTGCTGGTCACCTGGTGGGCCACCCGCCGCATCCCCCGCTACGAGGTGGCGATCGGCGACCGCCTCCTCCGGGCGTTCCTCGCCGCCCCCTGGCGCGAGCGCTTGCGCAAGAATTCCAGCGACATCATGCGGTTGTCGGATAGCGGCATCGACGTCACTGTGAACAGCTTCGTCCTGCCCGGTGCCACCCTGCTCGGCGAGGTGGTCAGCCTGGTGGTCGTCATCGCCACACTGGCGGTGGTGCAGCCGGTGCTGGCAGTGACGACCCTGCTCTACCTGCTGCTGCTCGGAGCCGTGCTGTTCTTCTGGATCGCCCGCTACTCGCGCATCGCGGGAGAGGTCAACACCGAGAACTCGATCCGGACCTCCCGGCTGATCCTGGAGATCATCGCCGCGATGAAGGAGGTCACGCTCCGGAACAAAGAGCCCGAGGTCGCCGACATCGTCAAGCAGACCCGGACCTCCAGTGCGCGGGCGCGCTCCAATATCTACTTCCTCAGCCAGCTCCCTCGGTATGCCCTCGATGCCGGTCTGGTCGGGGGGTTCGTGGTCATCGGTGGGGTGGGACTGGCACTGGGGGGCATCCAGCAGGCGATCGCCGCCGTCGCCCTGTTCGCTTTGGCGGGGTTCCGCGTCGCACCGTCGATCATCCGCTTCCAGTCGGTGCTCTCGACCATGATCGCTCTCGCCCAGTTCCCGCGCCTCGTGCTCGCCGAGCTGAAGTCTACGGAGAGCAGCGGCGAAGAGATCGCCTCGCGGGAGGTTCAGGCCCTGCCGGCGTCCCCGCGCGAGATCGAAGTCATGGGCGTCGGCTTCCAGTACTCGCCCGACGCCGCCCCCGCCGTCAACGATGTCTCGCTCACCATCCCGTTCGGGTCGTCGGTCGCGTTCGTCGGCGCCTCTGGCTCCGGCAAGTCGACCATGGTCGACCTGCTGCTCAGCCTGCTCGAACCGACAGCGGGCCGCATCGCCGTCGACGGCATCCCACTCTCCGAGTTGAGGACGTCATGGCGCGCCCGCGTGGGCTACGTACCTCAGGAGGTGGCGATCTTCGACGCGAGCATCGCGCAGAACGTCGCGCTGACCTGGGGGACCGAGTTCGATCCGGAGCGCGTGCGCCGCGCTCTCGAGCAGGCGCAGTTGTGGGATCTCGTGGCCGCCCGCGAAGGGGGCATCGAGGCCCAGGTGGGGGAGCGGGGCCTGGCGCTCTCGGGCGGCCAGCGGCAGCGGTTGGGCATCGCTCGCGCGCTCTACTCGGATCCGCTCGTCCTGGTCATGGACGAAGCGACGAGCGCACTCGACACGCGCACCGAGTCGCAGGTCACGGCGGCGATCGAGACGATCGGCGGGGGGATCACCAAGATCGTCGTCGCTCATCGCCTGGCCACGATCATGAAGTCCGACGTGATCTTCTTCATGCGCGACGGCGAACTCGCCGGGCGGGGCACCTTCGAGCAGTTGGTCTCCACGATCCCCGACTTCGCGCTCCAGGCCCAGCTGGCCGGACTCGCGTGAGCCTCCAGGAAGTGCGCATCCGCCGCGCCTAGAATCGAGTAGCAACGGCTTCGCAGTAGTGTTGAGGTTTCGTGCCGAGCGGCGTCGAGCGCCGCCGATCGTGAGAAACGGACTCCCATGGACATTGCTGGAAAGAACATCGTCGTCATCGGGGGGGCCGGTTTCATCGGCAGCCACGTGGTCGAAGAACTGCTCACAACCGACGTCGGTCGCGTCACCATCTACGACAATTTCGCCCGCGGCAAGCGCTCCAACATCGCCGCGTCCCTCGAGGATCCCCGGGCGACGCTCTTCGCCGATGGTGGCGACGTCCGCGAGATCGACGTGCTCAATGCGGCCCTGAAAGACGCGGACGGTGTGATCGACCTGGCGGCGATGTGGCTTCTGCACTGCAAGGACTATCCGCGCACCGCGTTCGACGTGAACATCGCGGGCGTCTTCAACGTGCTCGAGGCCTGCGTCAACAACGACATCGAGCGGCTGGTCTGGTCGAGCTCGGCAAGCGTCTACGGCGACGCCGTGTCGGTGCCGATGACGGAGGAGCACCCGTTCAACAACCGCAACTTCTACGGGGCGACCAAGATCGCTGGCGAAGCGATGGCGCGGGCGTTCAACGACCGGTACGGCCTGAACTACGTCGGCCTCCGGTACATGAACGTCTACGGGCCGCACCAGGATCAGACCGCCGCCTACACCGGCGTCATCCCGATCATGCTGAACAAGATCGAGGCCAACGAGGCGCCGGTGATCAACGGGGACGGTTCCCAGGCGTACGACTTCGTCACGGCGCGCGACACCGCGCGCTGCAACGTTCTCGCCCTGCGCAGTGACGTCAGCGATGAGTTCTACAACGTGGGCACGGGCGTGCAGACCAGCATCAAGGAGCTGTGCGACCTCATCCTGGAGATGACGGGCTCTGATCTGAAGGTGGAATACCGCCCGTACAGCGAAGAGGACAGCAGGCGCATGGTGCAGAACCGGATCGGCTCGACCGAGAAGGCTCAGCGGGACCTCGGTTTCATGTACGAGGATTCGCTTCGAGACGGGCTGCAGGCGCTGATCGACTGGCGGGCGTCGAACCCGGGCAACGAATAACGAGGGATTGCAGATGTGCGGAATCGCCGGGGTCATCAACCTCAACGGCGACAGCGTCTCCCCGGTGCTGCTGCAGGCCATGACCGACTCGCTTGCGCACCGCGGACCCGACGGCGAAGGCCACTGGATCAAAGAAAACGTCGGCATCGGCCACCGCCGGCTGGCAATCATCGACCTGTCCCCGCTGGGGCATCAGCCGATGGTCTCGGCCGACTCGCGCTACGTCCTCACCTTCAACGGGATGATCTACAACCATCGCGAGGTGCGTGCCGAGCTCGAGGCCCGCGGGCACCGATTCCGCGGTTCGAGTGATACCGAGGCCGTTCTGAACGCGCTCATCGAATGGGGCCCGGATGCACTGCTCCGCTTCAATGGGATGTTCGCGCTCGGCTTCTACGACTCCCTGGAGCGCAAGCTGATCCTGGCCAGGGACCGCTACGGGATCAAGCCGCTGTACGTCAGTCAGCAGGGCGGCGTGTTCGCCTTCGGATCCGAGCAGAAGGCGATCCTCGCGCGCTCGAGCTTCGTGCGCCGGCTCGACGCGTCCGGGTTGATCGAGTACCTGACCTTCCAGAACATCCTGTCGCAGCGGACCCTTCTCGAAGACATCGAACTGATGCCGGCCGGTCACTTCGGCGTGCTCGATCTGCGGGCGGCATCGCCCCGGCTGGCGCTCACCCAGTACTGGGACTTCAACTTCCGCGAGGAGTCGCCGGAGGCCAGCCACGACGAGTACGTCGAGGAGCTGGATCGTCTGTTCTCCCAGGCGGTCAATCGCCAGCTGCTCAGCGATGTCGAGGTGGGGAGCTACTTGAGCGGAGGAATGGACAGCGGTTCCATCACCGCGGTCGCCGCCACGTCGTTCCCGGGGATGAAGACCTTCACTTGCGGATTCGACCTGAGCAGCGCATCGGGCATGGAGCTCGCCTTCGATGAGCGGGCGATGGCCGAGGCGATGTCCGCGGCTTTCAAGACCGAGCAGTGGGAGGTCGTCCTGAAGTCGGGCGACATGGAGCGCTCGCTGCCCTCGCTGACCCATCACCTCGAAGAGCCGCGCGTCGGACAGAGCTACCCGAACTTCTTCGCCGCGCAATTGGCCGGAAAGTTCGTCAAGGTCGTGCTCTCTGGTGCAGGCGGCGACGAGCTCTTCGGCGGCTACCCCTGGCGGTACTACCGGGCGACGAACCACCGCAACTTCGAGGAGTACATCGACTCCTACTACGACTACTGGCAGCGGCTGACTTCTCCGGAGGAGTTGCAGGGCCTCACCGCACCCATCCGCGACGCGGTGGCGGGGTTCTCGACGCGTGACGTGTTCCGGGGTGTGTATCCCGCGGATCCCGGGCCGCTGGAGCGACCCGAGGACTACATCAATCAGTCGCTCTACTTCGAGGCGAAGACCTTCTTGCACGGGCTCCTGGTCGTCGAGGACAAGCTGTCGATGGCCTACGGCCTCGAGTCGCGCGTGCCGTTCCTCGACAACGATCTGGTCGACTTCGCCATGCGGGTCCCGGTGAAGTACAAGCTGAACAATCTGGCCGAGGTGGCCCGGCTCAACGAGAACGAGTCGGGCGCGAAGAAGGAGCGCTTCTTCGAGCGCACCAAGGACGGCAAGCAGATCCTGCGCGATGCGATGAGCAGGCACATTCCCGAGTCGGTCACCAGCCGCACCAAGCAGGGTTTCTCGTCTCCCGATGCCAGCTGGTTCAAGGGCGAGAGCATCGACTTCGTGCGCCGCAAGCTGAGTGGCGCGACGCCGCTGTTCGACGTCCTCGACAGGGACGCAGTTGCACGGGTGCTCGAATCGCATTTCAGCGGCACCGAGAACCGCCGCCTGCTGGTGTGGGGGCTGCTGAGCCTCGACGAATGGCTCACGCAGGTGAACCCGTCCCGATGACCTCGGGGCGAACCGGGTTTCGTTCACAGGGGGTGAGCATGAGAGTCCATCATTACGGCAACACGGCGAACAACGCCTTCCACAACCTGCTGCTGCTGAAGAAGTACGCCGGGGTCGATTCCGAACTCCCGATCCGCACCTTCGGGCTCGATCATGCGATCTCGGCGCCGGCCTGGGAGGGCGTCGAATTCGATGTGCCGGACGCCGAGTGGGTTGCGCATCCGGACTGGACCCCGTTCCCCTCGGCCGACGCGGTGAATCGGGACTACGCCGATCTTCCCGTCCCGTCTGCGAGCGCCGAGACACCCGACGTCGACGGCGACCGGGGCCCAGGATTCGTCACGGCGCTGCGATCACGGGTGTTCGGGCCCCTGCGCGGCAAGGCGTGGGCGCAGCCCGCCGTCGAGTTCCGCGACCGCCGTTTCCTGGCGCGGCGCCCGATCCTCCCGGAACCGGACGACGGGGTCAACATCGTCTACGGCTCGGCACCGCTTTCGGACATGCGGCTGTCGCGGGAGTCACGCCGAACGATCTACTTCGAGCACGGAACCCTGCGGTGGATGGCAGACGGACACCCCGAGAACCGGGCATTCCGCGAGGCGTACCGGGATGAGGTCGCGCGCGCCGCTCACCTGTGGGTGACCAACCTCGACCCGCGCACCCTCGAGATCGCCGAAGACGTCGCGCCCGGGCGCTGGACCGCGCTGCCGCATCCCTACACTCCGGATCCGCGCATCCCGTTCGCCGAATCTCCGCGGCGCGCGAAGATGAAGCGGGCGACGAGTTCCGAGCACCTGCTGCTTCTGCCGTCGAGCCAGAACTGGGGCGTGCACCACAACAAGGGGTCGAACAAGGCTCTGAGAGCGTTTGTCGACTTGCGCCGTGCCGGGGTCGACGTCGGCCTGGTCGCGGTCGCATGGGGGCATCAACTCGCGGAGTCCAAGGAGTTCCTCGTGAAGGCGGGTGTGGGGGCCCACGTCACATGGATTCTCCCGATGGCGCGGTTCGCGCTTCAGCGGCTGATCGCCGATGTGGATGTGGTCTGGGACCAGTTCGGCCTCGACGCCTTCGGCGGCCTCGCCCTGCGGGTGGTGGAGCAAGGCACGCCGCTGATCAGTCGCGGCCTCACTCCAAGCGGTGAGAAGGTCATCGGCGGTTCGGTTCCCTGGCTCGCCGCCGCGTCGCGGGACGAGATCGTCCGCCAGACGACGGCGGTCCTCGAGGACATGCACCTCCGCGGCCGCGATCTGGTCATCGCCGAGACGCGCGCGAGCTACCGCGGCTGGTTGTTCGGGCGCCATTCGCCCGCGCTCACCGCGGAGATGCAGCGCGACCTGTATCAGGCGATCATCGAGGACGGCCCCGGAGGCGCAGCCATGGCCAACGACGAATGGGCCCGGCGGGTCGACGCCGGTGACGAGCGGGGGAGCCGCGCACGATGAAGATCCGCCATTTCGGCAATACCGCGAACAACGCCTATTTCAATGCCATGCTGCTGCGTGACTTCGCGGGCATCGAATCCGAGCTTCCGATCCGGATGTTCGGTCTCGCGCATGCGATTTCGGCGCCGGCCTGGGAGGCGCTCGAGTTCGACGTTCCCAGCGCACCCTGGGTGCACCACCCCGATTGGTCGCTCGTTCCCGGCGCCGTCGAACTGAACTCGGAGTACACCGATCTGCCGGTGCCCCTCTCGGACGACGCAGCTCGCGTGCGATTCAACCCGAGGAACGCGGCGATGTCGGTGGCCAGAGCCGTGCTCGAGCCGCTCCACGGACGACGCTGGGCCCAGCCGATCTTCGACCTGTCCTACCGCTGGGTCCTGGCCAGGACCGTCGCGCCAGCGCAGGTCGATGGGGTGATCGATGTGCTCTACGGGGCCGACTCGCTCGTCAAGATGAAGATGCCGCGCAGTGCGTCCCAGTTCGTCTGCGTCGAGCACGGCACGGTGAGGTCGATCTACGACGGAGAACGCGAGATCTCGGTGTTCCGGCGCGCATACCGCGACCAGGTCCGCCGATCGCGCCATCTGTGGGTCACCAATCTCGACCCGCGCACCCTGGAGATCGCCGAAGAGGTGGCTCCCGGCCGATGGTCGGCACTTCCGCACCCCTATGTTCCCGACCCACGGGCGCCCTTCGCCGGTTCCCCTGAGCATCGCGAGGAGCTGCTGCGCGCGACGGACTCCGAGAGCGTCGTGCTCCTCCCGTCCAGCCAGAACTGGTCGAAGCATCACGACAAGGGTTCGATGAAGGCATTGAAAGCCTTCGTCGAACTCCGCAAGTCCGGCCGCGACGTCGGCCTGGTGGCGATCGAATGGGGGCTGCAGGTCGCCGAGTCGAAGGCCTTCCTCAAGAAGGCGGGGGTCTCGGCGAACGTGGTCTGGGTGCGCCCGATGGCACGGGTCTCGTTGCAACGGATGATGGCCGACGTCGACGTGGTCTGGGATCAGTTCGGGCTGGAGGCGTTCGGCGGCTTGGCGATCAGGACGATGGAGCAGGGCGCGCCGCTGATCAGTCGTGGACTCGCGCCGGCCGGCGAGCGGCTGCTGGGCGGCCCGGCGCCCTGGCGGCACGCGGCGACCGCCCAGGAGGTGGCACACGAAACGGCGGCACTGCTCGACGAGATCGCCGAGAAGGGACGCGACCGGGTGCTCTCCGAGTACCGCTCCCGCGCGCGCGCCTGGTTCCTCGAGACCCACTCCCCGCTCATCACCGCGCGTTTGCAGAGCGAGGTGTATTCCGGCATCTTGGACGGGACCTGGGAACCCGGCAGCGCCGCTCCCGATCGCTGGGCGCAACTCGTCCGGGAGGGGATCCCGACCGGACGCGACACGGGACGAGGAAAGGGTCGGTGACACCGTCGATGAAGACC
>Ga0207667_10009364_pt1 | contig 11548 bp, 15 predicted proteins | sample KBSCornC52_FD_184301 | JGI IMG/M metagenome (GOLD analysis project Ga0207667, IMG submission 184301) | Corn rhizosphere microbial communities from Kellogg Biological Station, Michigan, USA - KBS Corn C5-2 (SPAdes) (version 2) | ecosystem: Host-associated > Plants > Roots > Rhizosphere > Soil ...
GGCAAGGCCGCCGGCGATTCCAGATTGTACGCCCCGCACGGCGGGATTGAATCCGGTCAGGAAGAATGGAATCGGGAAATAATGAATCCCATAGCCCCCCCGGAAGACGAATCGGTTCGTCGGACGGAAAGCCAAACCGACGCGGGGCGCTACATTATTCAGGTCCGTACGGGTCGATCGTATCCCGACACCATTGACTCCTAAGGTGGCAGTTGTGTTGGTCGCAGGATCATAAACCACCGCCCCTCCGGCCTGTCCAGGCTCGAGTGGACTGAAGATGTCGTAACGAACGCCTAACTCAAGGTATAGCTTCTGAAACAGGTTCAGAGTGTCGGTCAGATAGGCTGAGTATTGTCTCTGCCGATACGCGGGGGTAGTTGTAAAGGTAGAAATACCCGACTGCGTGGGGGCACCAACTAAAAACGCCGCGATAGCATTGGCTTGCAGGGCTGTGGGACTTAAGGTCGCAGCTGAAGCCGTCGTTCCCAGAGTCGCCCCAGGACCGAACTCGAAGCTTCCCAGACTGCTGAAGAATGGATTGCTGAAGCCATTCGACTGCAGTTCCCGGGCGCCGACACCAATCTTTAGCGAGTGAATCCCCGTATGATACATCCAGTTGCTTGCGCCATCATAAACGTTATCCGTTTCTTTCCTCGGAACGTTCACCGGCAATCCTAAAGGAGAAAATCCCGAGATGTTAATGGACGGGAGGCCGTTGGGAAAATCAGGAAGTCCCATCAGACCCGGCGAATTCCATGGAGCGATCTGATTCCGATACCGGTCATATCCCAGCCGAAACTCCGCCAGTAGATTGGTCGTGAAGATCTGTGTAATACTGCCGACTGCGTTCATACCGCGAAACTCGGAATTGAGCGGACTTCCAACTGGCCCGAGCAAGGACCCTTGATCCACGCTCGACTCAGTGAAGCCATAGCGCAGGAACCCGGTAGTTTTCTCGGAGAAGCGATAGTCGAGTTTCCCATCCAGGCGATGATTGTCATCGAGTAGCGGAATGCTGCCCACCAGATTATTAGAGAATCCAGGCAGATTCGGTGCCGGAAGCTGCGCCAGGATACGTTGAGAAGTTGGATTGAACTGAAATCCGGGAATGACGTTACCAGGAAATGGCGTCCGCGATCCTCCAAAGATACTGCTTTGCGGGTTGAAGATCGTCGCGCCTGGGACCTGGCTAAAGTTGCCGGATGCAAATCCAGCCGTTGGAACCGTTGCGACAGCCTCCTGACCGCCACGCTGAATATATCCTTCATAGGACAAGAACCAGAACATCCGATCGGGGATCATTGCGGCTCCTGCGGTAGCACCGAATTGGTTGGTATTGAAGCGCGGACTGGTTTGCGAGGCGGCCAAAGTTTTGCCGCTTCTGAAATAGCTATTGGTGTTGAATTCGAAGAGGCTCCCGTGAATCGCATTCGTCCCAGGACGTGTAACGGTGCTCGCCCAGCTGCCCGCAGCTATTCCATATTCCGCGTTGTAGTTGCTGGTGCGAACTTCCAGCGCCTCCACGGCTTCGTCTGGCTCCGTGCGCAGCGGACGTCCTGAGAACGGCTCGTTATCATAGGCGCCATCTTGGTTGTATAGATTGGTATAAGCTGCCTGTCCGTTCACATTAAAGGAGCGCGTCCTTTGCGGATCATTGATTCGGTCCGTTGCAGTCATAGGCGGCGTGATTCCGGGCATGAGCGTGATTAATTCCTGATTCTGGCGATCCAGAATCGGAAGAGACCGAATGGTCTGGCTGTCATAGCTTCGCGACACTTCGGCTGAGTTAGTCTCGACTGTGGGCGCCGTGCCGTCCAACTCGAGGTTCGCGGCAGTTCCCCCTGTTCGCGAAGTAAACGCGACTTGGATCGGGCCCCCGGCGGGAGTCACTTCCATCGTGCTCTCTTCCAATTGCAGCCCGGACTTAAGGCGAACCATCACCCGATATGAGCCTGGCGTAAGATTGGCAAACGTGAACATGCCGTTGCTGTCGGCTGTGGCTGTTTGGGACGCTCCAGTGGCGGTGCTGGTGATCGTCACGGTGGCTCCGTCCATGCCGCCGCCGGTCAGCCGGCCAGAGAAAGTGCCGGGCGTGCCCGCGGGAGCTGAGGGACTCGCTTGAGTCGGTTGAACGGGCCGGTTTTGGGCAAAGGACCCATACGCGCCCGCGCACAACAAGATCGTCGCTCGTAAAGTTCTTCTAAATATCCTATTTCGAGACATAACTAGACCTCCTGATTTCCCCTCTTGATGGACCACGATGTAGAACCGCTTCTAGCTGGTTGTGTCGAGCAATTCCGCTCGCACGATAAAACGTTTCGGCGCAGGGCCGAGGTAGTAAAACGGATAGCAAGTCACCAGCGTCAGCACCGCCTTGGAAGTCGGCTGGTAGAAGGTGTTGTCCGTGGGCCGCACGATCTCGAGCGTCACGATCCGGTACTGGAATGCATGACCATCCCGCTCAAGCGTAATGATGTCGCCCTTCTTAAGATCTTTCAGAATTCGGAAATGGGTGTCCCGGTGCGCGGCAATTACTGAGTTGCCTCTGTCCCCCGGGATACTGGACCATTCCAAACGGGCAGGACCCAGCATTAGATTCTCGACCGACGCTCCGTCCCGTACGATAAAGTCGGCGTGGTGCGCAGGGAACGAAAGTCGGGTGTACTTGCCGGTGGCGCCGTGAAATCCGGTGACTCCATCAGCCCAAAGAGCCTTTGCGCTCTGTTGGCCTGTCCAACCCGCCAGACCCAACGATCCACCGGCGAGGGCAATAACACACCCCACGGCCATCAGCGCAAAAGCAAGACGTCGCATCGTACTCTTATTGGCCTTTACTAACGCTGCCTGCTATCGGTTTGAACGTTCACGCCAATAACGTTCACGCCAATAGAGAAATCCGCCCGCGGAAACCAATGCCATGCCGAGTAGCGCCAGCTGCATCCACCCCAGCGCAGTTGCAGGGACCTCGCGCGTGGTATTTTGCGCGGTGTCGGACGATGCCGCACCCTGATTCGATGATTGCGATGACGGAGCCGGCGTCGTCTGAGTTTGCGGCGGGGGTGCGGGCGTTTCCGCCGGTCGATTCTGCGCGACCACAGCGTTATTGGCCGGTGGCGCTGATTGCGCAATGGTCGCCGGTGCCGGCACCGGCTCTGGCGTCCTCTGCTGGGCTACCGCAGGTGCGGCGGGCGGAGCAGTTTGGGCCACATACGTTCCCTGGAGAGCAACCCCATTAACGGCGGCCGCGCTGGCATTGCCGTTGCCCGGGAATTCATATCCGTAACTTTTTCCCTGTACCCAGATCCGGGATACCCGAGGTGCCCCGCCCTCATTGTCGAGGATGACCCGTGTCTTTGAGGGAGGCGTATTTTGAAGGATCGGCACAGCAGCGATGGTCGCGTCCAGTTTCGTGCCATTGTCAGAAGTGAATTCCAGCACACGCGGATTGCTAGCGCTGGTCACTTGCCTAATCGTATACTTGCCGGCTGGAAGACTGTGAGAGCCGACCTGCACCGTCTGGTCGAAAGTGACGATAACCTCGTCACCGACAGGTCCTTGTGCAAAGGAAGGGTGGGTAAAAACGAGACCGAGAGCGGTCGTCAAAAGGAAAGCTTTGTACTGCATGTTCTTCTCCTGAAGGGTGCCAGGTTCTATACGTCATGGGACCCATTCACGTCATTTGAGCCCTATGCCGTATGGTTGTTTCTAAAAAACGTTCTTTTCTCGCGGTTGTTTGCCCTCTGGATTTAAGGATTCAGCAAGCGCAGGAGTTCCATTTTTGGAAGCACAAAAGCTGCGGTGTGCCGCCGGCCTTCACGTTCTCCACCAAACTCTTGGAGAGATTCGCACAACATGACAAGAGACAAGCGTCTTTGAGGAGACTCCAGAACATGGCAGCCGATGTGCCTGCAGGCACGCCAGCCTGGTGCGTGGCGATGTCGACTTCACTCTGCGAACGATCGCCTATTGCGGCCGCACCTCTTGGCTTGCTCGCGCTCCTTGCGGACTGGCGTTTGAGGCGAGGGTCAGCGAATCATCATCGGCATTCGTAGTCATAGGCGGTCAGGCGCCTGCCGGCGGAGCGGCAGGCACTCTTGGTACGCCTTGTAACGGCCGAAATCGGCCGCGTGGTCGTAATCGACCCTCGCTGCGCACTCACAACCTGACAGTGGGACGCAAAACCCGCAAAGGCGGTAATCTGTCTGTTATCGCGCTTTGGATTCCTGCTGTTTCTGCCCGGCACTCTCGCCTTCTACAGGTTTGCGTTCGCTTGATGCCCCGGTGATCGGAATCTGCCGCCGCCGGTTTTGCTGCTCGGGCACGGGCACCGAGACTTCGAGCACTCCGTCTTTGAATTCCGCCTTCGCCGTGTCGATACTCGCGCCTTCCGGCAGAGGAATCGTCCGATAGAAACTGCCGTAGGTCCGTTCCGAGCGGTATCCCCACGCGCCGCGTTCTTCATGCTCTCGTTTTCGTTCTCCTTGGATCGTCAATCCTTCGGGCGTGACTTCAACTTTCACGTCGTTCGCATTGATCCCAGGCAAGTCTGCCCGGACCACCAAGGTATTGCCGCGTTCGGTCACTTCCACGGCCGGCACCCACGATGAGCCATCGCCGGACGCTGTGGCACCGGAGAACATCCGGTCCATGTCCTCGGACATGCGGCGCAGCAGCGAAAACGGACTCATCGATAACGCGCTCCACGGCGGCTGGCCGCGATACTCTTCATTTCTGTTCAATAAGCCCTGACGCGATCCCTCATCGCGCGATTCCTCAGGACGCCTTCGGTCGATATTCAGTTCGGGCATGATGCTGTACCTCCTGGATGGGGAAATTTGGGCCCGCCTTTTGGATGCTGCGAGACGCGTTTCTATTTCCGCTTATCTGAGGCGCGATTATCCGCAGTATTTAACCGGCCTCATTCAAGATCTCCGTGCGCGGGAACTGTTCAGGAGTTGAACGCGGTCAAGATGTTTCTTCTGGCTCGGCTGGAGTTGCATTAACAGCAAGATGATCCTGCAAAAGCTGCTTCTCGGCCTCGCAAACAGAAGCAAACCCATCCATGAGTGCTCGTACTTTACCAAGAGCTATGTACTGATCTGACAATAGGTTGTCTAGTTCTTCGGCCTCATCAGAGTCGTCGGGTCGTTGCATTTTACACCGCGTTGACTTGGACTTCGAGCAGGTTTGTGCCCACTAGGGCAATCACTAGTTGCCGCGCCAGCATTTCAGCCCTACGATAGAGACCGTTGTTAGCTGGCAGAAGATTCAAGCTGGAGAATCCCACTCTTGCGCTCGATGTTGTAGATGGCAGGCGAGTCGCGATAACTCTGCCCAGAGGTGCTGTTGTTAAGGTCGTGGCTGGCCCGACCGGCGATGGCGACCGCCTCGTAGACGTTATCTCGGAAGGCCGCGTTGTGACTGTATTCGCTTTCGATCTAACCGTGCGGGGGACAGAAATAAAAGATCCCGGCACAGAGGGTTTCCGCTTTGAGAAAAGCGCAAGGGCGTAGGCACTCAGCCAAGTGGCTAGGTTGGACATTTCGCGCTCCGGCCCGCCCTGTTGTGTCAAGTCAAGTGGCGTCGCCGACTAATTCTGGCGCGGCTGCTGTAACTAGGGAACTCCCCGATGTTATTTTCTCTCCTTCGGTGATATCCTTCTGAGAGTGCGCTTCTGAGAGTGCGCTTCTGAGAGTGCGCTTCTGAGAGTGCGCTTCTGAGAGTGCGCTTCTGAGAGTGCGCTTCTGAGAGTGCGCTTCTGAGAGTGCACTATGAGATCTCAGCCATCCCGAGCAGAATTGAATGCTAGACTGATCGCTGCTCGCAATGACTACCACCACGCTCTACGCTTGGCGTCACACGCTGAACAGACCGAATTCGAACTGAATGCAGATGTGGAGAGGGCCGCAAGGACGTACCGAGAGGCCCTGCGTGATTTTGTTCGCACCTTTCCGCAGCGTGCGACGCGGCGTCGGCTTTATTCAAAACGTCTCGTGGTTGGCCCTTGCTTAACTCCTTAACCGGCGCAGCGAGGGCTAAGAGGTAGTTGCATGCATACATAGTCCTTGGTTTCGTCACCAACTAGTGAGTCGGGGGCGGAACAGTTCTGTAAAAGAAGAATAGAACTATAGCGCAAGCGATCAGCAGAAGGGCCACCGCCGCGATGGTGGTAAACCACATATGCCGAAGCAGAATGTCCCCTTTGATCGGGTTTAACCCGAGGGACATGCCTGGTAAAGTCCTTGACAGTAAGATTTGTGTCAATGACGAGCGTCAGCGATACCCGGCACAGGGGCGATGTAACCTGTTCTTGCAAGCCGCCAGTCATAATAGTCGTATGCGATTTGCTCGAACAGTCGTGGAAATTGCAGAACGGCGACCGGCTTTAGCGGCTGAGTAATGAGGAAATTCTCAAAGGGTCCTGCAGCGTTAGTTCTCAACGCCGGCTATGCTGGCCTCGCGGCTATCCGAGGGCTGGGGCGAGCCGGGGTTGAGGTCCATGCCATGGATCATACGTATGGTCCGGGTCTCGCTTCGCGTTACGCGGTTGCAACCACTATATGCCCCGATCCCCTGAATGAGGATTCGGAGCTCTTGCAAACTCTACTAGAATATAGAACGAAGTTCGCTGAATCGCCCGTAGTCTACCCGGCATCTGACGCATTCTTCGAATTCGTCTCCAACAATCGTGACGCTCTTTCTCCTTTATACCGGCTAGCTTTGCCGCCAGCATCGCTTTCGGCCGCAGCCATTGACAAACGCAAGCAGTACGAGCTTGCGGCGGCCACGGGGATTCCGTTTCCGCGAACGGTTTATCCCGCCACTTTTAACGACGTTAGAGAAGTTATGAATTCGATTGTCTATCCAGTTTTCATAAAACCTATTGTCGGCCATACATGGCGCCGGCACTTTCTTGGTAAAGGCTTTCTGATCGAAAACTCATCGGACCTTCTTGCGACATATTTGGAGATTCTTCCGACCGGTTTGGAAACGATGATCCAGAGCTATATAGTGGGACCGCCAACGGACATGCATTCAGTTGCCCTTTACAGAACCAAAGACGGAAGATACCTCGGGCACTTTGTCGCCCGGAAAATCAGGCAATCCGGCGAGGATGCCGGCGTAGGAACTTTGATGGAAAGCTGCAATGATGAAGAATTGGTCGACATGAGTATACGGTTTGTTAATGCCATGAATTATCATGGGATTGCGGAGCTGGAGTTTAAACGTGATAGCCGAGACGGCATCCGCAGACTGATTGAACTAAATCCCCGCTTATGGCTGCAGGCACAGCTTGCGTCTGACGCCGGAGTGAATTTTGCTAAGATTCAATACAATGACTTGACTGATCGCGCTCCGGATCCGGTCTTCCCCTCTCGAAAGGGGTTTATATGGCTGGACTGGGTTGCCGACTATCAGTCATGCCGACTGGCTCATAAAAAGGGACAACTGTCGCTTTACGCATGGCTCAGGTCATGGATCTCTGCGCGTTCCTACGCCACCTTCGCGGGGGATGATCCGAAGCCGTTTTATGTTTCCTCACGGCCAGCCATACAAGGTATGCTTAAGAATGCGATGGCGAGAATTCGCCGATTGTGCGGGCTTAAGTAGCAGCGATAAAGTCGAACCGGCTAGAGTTTGAATACAGCGGCGCTTCAGATCCAAACCTAAGCGAGGAGACTCCGGTGGTTGAAAAAACTAATGATTTTTGGAAGGACAGTTGGGAACAGCATTGGTCCTCATACCTGTCGACCCCACCGCACCAAGGTCCTTGTCTCGAACTCCTATTCCCGAACAAATCATGGAGCATTTTGGAGATGGCCGGCGGAACTATGCGCGATTCCGCTTACTTGGCCGGAACGGGGCGAACAGTCACTGGTAGCGACTATCTGCCGGAAGCGGCCGCCCGCGCGCGAGAAACGCACAAGGCTGCAATGGAGATTATCACGCTAGATGCATTTCAAACGGGGTTGCAGCCCGACGCGTTCGACATTACTTATCACAACGGCCTTTGGGTCCTCTTCTCAAAGGACGAAGACATCCGAAAGATGGCGGCTGAGCAGGCTCGGATCACGCGCAAGTACATGGTAGCTACGGTTCATTGCGCACACAATCAAAAGTATAAAGATGACTTCCGAGAACGCGCAAACTCCGATGATTTATACAATCTGCGCTTTTTTGAAATTGATGAGGTGCGAGCCTTTTGCGAACCTTATGGTGAAACTCTGGTATTGCCGTGCGGCAGCCCATTGACCTACCAGCTCGTGGGTGGATGGCGGTGGGGACGATTACCGCGCGCTTTGCGGCGATGGCTATACATTCACGCGGGTCCGCGCACTTCGCCCGCCGAATGGCATCGGATCATGGTAGTTACCCATCTGGGATGAGTTATGGTCAGCCTCAGGTAGTGTCTGAAATTCTGTCTTGAGAAAACCGCTATCGATTGCTTTCCGCCGTGCAGGCCGTACCGTTGAAGTATGGCATCTGAATTCTACGGGTGCTGGAGCTTTCTCGTTGTATATCAGGGAGGAATCTGCACCGCAGTTGTCGCATTTCCTCTGCTCATCGAAAAGTTCGCGGGGCTTCTGAAATGGAACGGCTTTCGCGTGTGGCCGTTTACAATACGGACCGGCCGCACAGCAGCCTTGGTTATCGAACACCACTGGAGTTCGCAGCGCTTAGCCGCGCTGCTGGCCAACCCAGTGCTGGGGCGGGCCAAGGGCTCTCAAACGCCGACCCCTTGCCCCACACCCACACCCCCACCCCCGCTAAAACGGGGAGCAAATCGAAGTAAGCTGTCTTATGCTCGAATGAACGAATTCTGGGGGCAGGTCAGGGCCAAGATCACGGCCTGGCGGGATGAGTACAATCGCGAACGACCCCACAGCAGCCTGGGTTACTGAAGCCAAATGAGTTCGCCAAGACCTTGAAATCCTCAGTTACGACTGCTGAAATAATCGAGGCAGGTCCAGATGGACCGACGGTTAGGCTGCCTTACAGATCTCGGTGCGAACTTCCAGCCGCGACAATGCAGGAATCGCTGTTTGTGTGGCCGATTTGAGACAGACCATGCATGAGAACGAAGTGGGTGTTCCGGCCGTCAAGCTATGGATGGAAGATTTAATGGCCTTTATCACGGCGTCTTTATAAGCGCTGTGAGGCCACGCGGCAACGAGATGCAGCCTTTCATGTTCCGCCGCCAGTAACGGGTATAACTTGGTTTCCAATCGTTGTTCTGTGAGTGCCATTTGCTCCGCCTTAGGGTATGCAAGTCAGGGGCCATAGCGGCCTCGCCTCGGGCACTCGCCCCGACATTCCTTGCTCCGCAAAAACGAAGCGCTAAGACATGGGCAGGGTTGATATAGCTCCCGTCTGGCACTCGCAATCACCTTGAAGTTGGACCACAAGTGGAATACGATATGGACGGGTTGTTTTTACAATGATTAACCTAAAAACCAGCTTCCTATGGATGCTGGTCCCTGCGGCGTTCGCCAGCACTCTCACGGAACCTGCTCCGGCCCCAGTTATCTCCACGGCTTGCACGGTTGCGGGTCAGCCGGTTGACTGTATGGGTATGGCCGGCGCCGTATATGGAACCGAGAAAGTCGACGCCAGCGGTGCGATATCCATCCTTGGGCTAAACACCTCGAATGGTTTGAACATCGACGCAAACGCGGAGGCCGCAGCCGGGACAATTTTACCGGGGCCCACCATTTTAACTCTTGGGTCTTCGGCGATCGCCGCCGTGAATCTCGATTTCTTCGCTGCTACAGACGGACCGGAACGCCAGGGTTTTGCTACGTTTGTGGTGTACTCAGATGGTGACCACGGCGCTGATGGCGGGTCTTTCGAATCGAGCTTCATTAGCGGCTTGGCTTCCTGCCAGGTCGTGTTGTGCCATCAGAGTGGATCGCTCGTACCGTTTGAGTTGGGAGTCCCGTTTGAAATTGGATTATCCGTCGCCGCGTATGGGCAAAAGCAGGATTATCAACATGTGTATGACGGAGGATCTAGCGATGCAATTGTGCGGCTTCAATTATTCGATGCCAATGGAACACCAGTTGTGATCGTCAACGCTCCGGGGCCTTCCGTGCCGGAGCCTGGGGCATGGATTCTCACTGCATTGGGACTGTCGGGCATGCTTGCCCTTATAAGACCGTTCTCCATTACTCGATAGACTTCTTGGAACTGAGCCAACGCGCTGTCTACCCTACCCTGCCTGTCCGCCCGGCCTGATTAGTGCACCGCTTTAGATGATTCACTTGGCCGCGTCCTAGCGCGGAACTCTTCTGCGAAACCCGGGACCAATTCCCCAACGAAATCCGTCACCCGCGTCGCAGCTACTCCCACTAACGCGTCTTTTATGTGATCCCAAGTATCCAAAGCCTTCTGCTTGCGTGGGCTGCGGTCGGTGTACGTGGGCGTGTCGCGACGGGATCTTCCCAACAACGTCGCCACTAACACTCCCCCTCCGAAAGCAGCACCCAGAAGCGTCGCAGGATGCTTCTGAAAGTGATGGCGCCAATCACCGATTTGCTTCACCTTGTGCTCAAGTTCGTGCAGATTAGCACCAAGCTCATCACGCTTACGTTCAATGTCGCTCTCTATTTGGTTTGTGGTTTTGTCCATTAAAAATTGTCCTTCACAGTTTCAACCGTCCGTTCGGGAATCGGATGAACATTCCTGAGCCGGTTACGGCCGGCATAAACTAGCGACGCCGCTACGATGCCGGTCGAGACAGCAACGACCAAGGCCGCCGCCCAGTTTGCAATGACATTGCTTAAAGCAAACACGATGGCGACTAAAGCAAACAGGACGGCCAGGAAACCGGAGGCGGCTCCCAATCCGAGCAGAATTCCTGCGGCTTTGGCCTCGATGATTTCCTTGGAAATCTCCGATTTAGCAAGGCGCATTTCGGCGCGAACAATATCTTGAATGTTTTGGACAATGTCGCGCAGCACGCCGGATATAGAGCGCCCGTCGGTTTCGATAGCCATTAATCGTCTCTGCGCAGCGTCCGGCCAACCAAGAAGCCGATCACTCCAGCGACCATAAGGGATGGACCGGGGTTCTTCTTTACCAGTTGCTCTACATCGGACATCATGCTCTTGAAATCGTGGTTCCTGAGGTACTCGGCCGACGAACTCAGCTTGTCAGCAGTCGAATGAGCGAGACCGGTCATTTTCTCGCCGCTTTGATGAATCGCCGAGGCCGTGCTTTCGAGCCCGCTGGCGGCTGCGGTGCGGCCCTGCTCCACCTTATCTGCGGCCGTACGACCTAAATCATTTACTCTGTCTTTGAGTTGCGAAGCCGTTTCAGAGACCTTGTCGCCGAGCGATTTAACCGTCTCCGAAGCCTTGTCCGCTGAGGGATTGTTTGTTGGTGTCATGAAAACTCCTACAGGCATCAGTGCAAGTAGAGCGCCATCGTTCGCGATCGGTCCGGAATTCTGACGCCTACGATTAGAAGGTTTATATGCGCAGAGAAGCTGGGATGGTCAAACCAACGTGCGTGCATGACATGCATTCAGTGCAACCCAGACCCGTAT
>Ga0207667_10009366_pt1 | contig 11546 bp, 11 predicted proteins | sample KBSCornC52_FD_184301 | JGI IMG/M metagenome (GOLD analysis project Ga0207667, IMG submission 184301) | Corn rhizosphere microbial communities from Kellogg Biological Station, Michigan, USA - KBS Corn C5-2 (SPAdes) (version 2) | ecosystem: Host-associated > Plants > Roots > Rhizosphere > Soil ...
GACTTCGGTCCTGAAGCCGGCCCGAGCGACACCAGCGGCCTGCCCGACGCGCTCGGCGAACAGGTCTGTGCCCTGGACGCGGTCACCGCGGCCACTCCGCATCAGGCGCCCTGATCCGGCCCCTCCGGTCCGGGCAGCCATTCGAACACACATCGTACCAAAGGAGATATCGATGTCCTTACTGCAGCAGCTGGCAACAGCCCTTTCCAACGGGTCGGTAGAGGTCATCGACCTTACCCATACGCTCGAGGAGCGCATCCAGATCATTCCGCTGCCCGAACCCAACCACCAGCAGTGGCCCTTTCGCATGGAGGAGATCTCCCGTTTCGACGAGCGTGGTCCGGACTGGTACTGGAACAACTTCAGCTGCGGCGAACACACCGGCACCCATTTCGATGCGCCGATCCACTGGATCTCGGGCCGCAACTACGAGGACGGCTCGGTCGACAAGATCCCGGTCAAGAAGTTCATCGCGCCCGCCTGCGTGATTGATCTCACGGACCGCGTCCACGCGGACTACCTCACCACCATCGACGACATCGAGCGGTGGGAAGAGCAGTATGGCCGCATCCCCGCCGGATCCTGGGTGTTGCTGCGCACGGGTTGGGCCGCGCACCAGTACACTGACAAGTTCCTCGGGGTTCGCGAGGACGGTGGCCACTGGCCGGGCAACACTCCCGAAGTCACCAAGTTCCTGGCCAAAGAGCGCGACGTGATCGGCGTGGGAACGGAGCCCGTGGGCACCGACTCCGGACAGTCGTCCACCTTTGCGGAACCGCTGCCATGCCACTACAACATGCACGGCAACAATAAGTTCGGCCTGTCGAGCCTCAACAACCTTCATCTTCTGCCGCCGACCGGCTCGATGCTGATCACGCCGCCGCTCAAGATCAAGGAGGGTTCGGGCAGCCCCTGCCGCGTGCTGGCGCTGGTCGAGCGCTGAGCCGTAACCGATAACCCGGCAACCGGAGCCGCCATGGATCCTGCCGCCCAGCAAGCCCTCCTTGAACGCGGGCTCGAACGCGCCGCCGAAGCTCTCGGCGATGTGACCGAGCCCGTCATGGCGGCGTTCTACGCGCGGTTTCCGGAAGCGGAGGCGGCGTTCGAACGGCTGTCGCTGGGCAACCGGGCCAGACTGGAAGGCGAGATGGTGGCTCAGGCCCTCTATTGCCTGATGACCTGGTTCGAATTCCCCGGCGAAGTGCAGGGCGTGCTGATGTCCTCGGTGCCGCACCACAAGCAGACGCTTGAGGTGCGGCCTGAATGGTACGAAGGGTTGCTGGCCAGCAGTTGCTCTGTTTTGTCCGCGCACGCCATCGACGGCGAGCAGCAGGTGTGGGAGGACGTAGAGACCGAACTGCGGGGTCTTATTCTGGATGCCGCTTGCTGAAAGTTGCCGGCGCCTGAATTGCTTCGCTGTGAGCGTCGGACCTGCCAAGCCCCGTCATACCTGCTGTGTTCGCGGGGCTTAGTGAGGCTGCGGGTTGATCGTCGAGAGGGTCGTCCCGAACCGGCCTTCACCTTCGGCATTGCGCAAAAACAGCACCGCATCGACCAGGATTTCCGCGGGCGTCGGGGTCCTCTCCAGAAAGGACAAGACCTGGTCGGCAAAGTCTGCCAGCGCCAGGAATTGCTCCTCATGTTCCTGCCCGGGAACCAGTTCGGTGCGCACACCCGGCGGTACGATCTCGATCACCTCGATCCGCCCCGCGAGCGCTGCGCGCAGTGAAACCGTGTAGCTGTGGAGTGCAGCCTTGGTCGCCGAGTAGGTGGGCGCGGCGACCAGGGGCACGAAACCGAGTCCGGAGCTGACGTTGACAATCGCCGCGCCCGGCCTGCTGGCAAGATGCTCGACCAGCGCATTGGAGAGCCGGAGGGGCCCCAGCAGATTGGTGGTAATCATCGCTTCGGCATCGCGCAGATCACGTTTATGCGCGAGATCGGGTTCGAAGCGCATGATCCCAGCATTGTTGAACAGGACATTGGTCTCGGGAAAATCGCGAATAACGCGCGCCGCAAAGGTGGTGATCTGGGCCGGATCATCGATGTCGAGTGGCAGCACGTGGATCCGCTCGCGACCGCCGGCGGCTTTGTCCAAGGCTTCGGTGCGGCGACCAGCAACTATAACGGTGTTGTCACGATCATGGAGCCGATGGGCCAGGGCTTCACCGATGCCGGTGCCCCCGCCAGTGATCAAGATCGTGTTGCCACTGATTTTCATGGACAAGTCCTCGTTGGGCGCGATGCCCTGATCGGTTATCGATGATGTATCCGGAAAAAATGACTAGATTTTCTTCCGGCTTCTCTTCCGCGGCGGATCGGTTGGTGGAAATAGATCGGCATATTGGGAAAGTTCGATGCGGGTTCGGCGGATATGCTCGGTCAGCAGATGCGATGCGCTCTCGGTGTCGCGCCGCCGGATCGCGTCGACGATGAGCCGGTGTTCGGCGTGGATGATCCAGTTGCGTTCGCGGCCGAGGAGGGTGGTGAAGGCGCGGCGATAATGCTGCGTCGTGTTCCAGAACCGCTCGATCATGGCGAGCAGCTGCTTCATTCCGGCCTCGGCATAGGACGCCAGGTGAAAGGTCCGGTCCAGCCTGAGGAAGGTCTCGGTATCGGGGGAGGCGGCCATTTCTTCGACGAGGCGCTCGAGCTCGCCAATCCGCTCGTCGGTCATGTTCGGGATCGCCTGGGCGAGGGCCAGCGGCTCCAGCCGCTCACGGATCATGTAAATCTCGAGGCATTCCGCGAGGTCCACCCGCGCTACCCAGGCGCCGCTGCTCGGTTTCAGCACGACTAGCCCGTCGCTTTCCAGCCGGCCGAGCGCGACGCGCACGGGGATACGGCTGACCGAGAAGCGGGCGGCCAGTTCTTCCTGGCCGATCCGGCTTCCGGGCGGCAGTTCGCCGGCGAGGATCAGCGCGCGGATGCCTTCCTCGACACGATCGGTGGTGAGCGACGTTTCTGGCGTGATCGCTACGGCGGGGGCGGTACTGGCGATTATCTCAACTCCCTCAGCTGGCCGGGTCGGCAGGGTGCCACAAGCGACGCTCGGTGGTCGCTTCGTAGCCCTTGCCGCCGGGGAAACACACCAGCTCCAGTTGCATACCCCATGGCGTGAGGAAATAGACCCAGCTCTGGCCGGCGCTCGGCCCCGCGGTGCGGACGGTCGGCTCGCCCAGGACGCGCAGCCCCTGGGCTTTCAGATAGGCAAGGGCGCTGTCGAAGTCGTCGACATAGAAGGCGAGGTGATGACCGCCCACGTCGCAATTGCGGGGCGGATCCAGGTTCCGGTCGTCACCGTCGTATTCGAAGATCTCGAAGTTGGGACCGAAGCCGCAGCGGAAGAAGCGCAGTTCCTTCACGCGCGAGCGGGCCGGAACGTTGAGGTGGCGGACCATCCAGTCCCCCTCGGCATCCCCGATCGGCCCGAGCGAGTAGAAATACTCACACCCGATCACCTCGACGAAGAAGCGGGTGGCCGCCTCAAGGTCGGGCACGGTGAACCCGATATGCTCCACGCCCCGCAGCCCGGGGAGCCCGCCGCCATTTTCCATCACTGCCTCCGATTGGATGCCATTCTTGGCAAACTTGCACATCACACGGGTCAGTCAAGCCGAAAAATGACTCAATTGGATCCAATGGCTTGACATGTGCGTCGCGGCATGGTTGTTCGGCGCCAACCAGGCCACCGGATTGGATTCACCGTGAAAGCAACGATCATCGAACCCCTGAAGCCGCTTGCCCCATGGGTATCGCTGGCGACCGATCCCGCCGCATGGGCCGCTGCCGACCCGGCCACGCTGGACACGATGCTGACCTCGATGGTCCTGATCCGCGCCTTCGAGGAGAAGGTGCTGGAGCTGGCGGGGCAGGGCCTCGTCCATGGTCCGGCGCACTCGGCAGTGGGCCAGGAAGGCGGCGCGGTGGGATCGGTGCTCGCCATGCGCGGGTCGGACCAGATCAACGGCTCGCACCGCGCGCACCACCAGTTTCTCGCCAAGGCGCTGCACTATGTCGCGCCGGACGGGCTGAAATCATCGGCCCCGTTCGGTGATGACGTGCGGACCATCGCCGACCTGACGATGTCGGAGATACTTGGCCTGGCGCGCGGCTACTGCAAGGGCCGGGGCGGCTCGATGCATCTGCGCTGGGCGGAGTCGGGCAACCTCGGCACCAATGCGATCGTCGGCGGCGGCGTGCCGGGGGCTGCGGGCGCGGCCTGGGCGCACAAGCGCGCCGGCACCGGCGACGTGGCCTTCACGTACTTCGGCGACGGCGCGGTCAACATCGGCTCGGTGCTGGAGACGATGAACCTGGCGGCCGCATGGAAACTGCCGCTGTGCTTCTTCATCGAGAACAACCGCTACGCCGTTTCGACCACGGTCGAGGAGGCGACCGCCGAGCCGAGGCTTTCTTCCCGCGGGCTGGCCTTCGGCATCCCGTCGTGGAAGGTCGACGGGATGGATCCGCTCGCGGTCTATCTCGCTGCCCAGGAAGCAGTGAAGCTGATGCGGGCGGGCGAGGGGCCGACCATCATCGAGGCCGACGTCTATCGCTACTTCCACCAGAACGGGCCGATGCCCGGCAGCGCGTTTGGCTATCGCAGCAAGGACGAGGAGAAGGCGTGGCGTGCGCGCGATCCGATCGACCGGGTGGCGGCGGAGATGGCGGCGCGCCAGCTGATCGGGGAAGACCAGGTCGCTTCACTGCGCGCACGCGCGGTGGCGCTGATGAACGAGATCGCGGGCGAGCTGATCGAGGAGCACGAGGGCAAGCGGCGGATTGTCCCCTCGCTGTGGCCGTCGCCTGATTTCCGCGATTTCGGGGTGCGCGGCGACCTGTCGGAATTCCAGGGCGCCCGCTTCGTCGAGCAGGAAGAGTTCACCGGCGAGATCGAGGAGAAGCGCTTCGTGGACGTCGTTGCCGACGTCATGGACCGGCGGATGCAGGAGGATCAGGGCGTCGTCGTGATGGGCGAGGACGTCCACCGCCTCAGGGGCGGCACAAATGGCGCCACCCGGGGCCTGTCCGACAAATACCCTGACCGGGTGCTGGGCACTCCCATCGCCGAGAACGCCTTCGTCGGCCTTGCCGGCGGCATCGCCATGGACGGGCGCAACACGCCCGTGGTCGAGTTCATGTATCCCGATTTCATGTGGGTGGCCGCGGATCAGGTGTTCAACCAGATCGGCAAGGCGCGCCACATGTTCGGCGGTGATGGCGAGGTGCCGCTGGTGCTGCGCACCAAGGTCGCCATGGGCACCGGCTACGGATCGCAGCACTCGATGGACCCGGCCGGGATCTACGCCACGGCGCCCGGGTGGCGGATCGTCGCCGCGTCCACGCCCTATGACTACGTCGGGCTGATGAACAGCGCGCTGAAGTGCAAGGACCCGGTGCTGGTGCTGGAGCACGTCGACCTCTACAACAGCAAGGGTCCCGCTCCGGTGGGCGACCTCGACTATTTCATCCCGCTGGGCAAGGCGAAGCGGCTGCGGACTGGTCAGCGCCTCACAGTGCTGACCTATCTGGCGATGGTCCGTCCGGTACTCGAAGCGGTCGAACGGCTCGGCGTCGATGCCGACGTGATCGACCTGCGCAGCCTCGACCGCGCGGGAATCGACTGGGCGCTGATCGAGGAGTCGATCGACAAGACCGGCAATGTTCTGATCGTGGAGCAAGGGTCGATAGGAACTTCCTATGGCGGCTGGCTCGCCGCCGAGATCCAGAACCGCTGCTTCGACATGCTCGACCAGCCGGTGCAGCGGGTGCACGGGGGCGAGGCATCGCCCAGCATCTCCAAGGTGCTGGAAACCGCCGCCTGCGCCGGGCCGGGCGAGATCGAGGCGGGCCTGCGCCTCGCGATGGCCTCGCAGGGCCGGCCCTTGGCCTGAGCGCGACACCGGCAATGTCACATTCGATCGAGATGCCGGCGCTTTCCGCCGGTATGGAGCAGGGCACCATTGCGCGGTGGTTGAAGGCCGTCGGGGACACGATTGCGGTCGGCGAGGTCATCGCCGAAATCGAGACCGACAAGGCGACCATGGAGCTGGAGGCGGAGCAGGCCGGGACGATCGGAAGGATCCTTGCCGGCGACGGCGCGACGGTTGCGGTCGGCGCGCCGATCGTCCTGCTGCTGGGCGATGGCGAGCAGGCCGCCGATCTCGGCGACGATGCGGCGGCTGAGACCCGGCAAGCGTCGGTCGCAGCCGCGCAGCCGACCCCGGTTGCTGCGGAGCGTGCTGCTCTTGCGGCGGAGCCTGCTGCCGAGGTCGCGGCGGAGTCCGCCGGCGCTGGCGCGTCGCATCGCCGCACCCCCTCTTCGCCACTCGCGCGGCGGCTTGCCCGCGAACAGGGGCTGGAGATCGATGGCCTGAACGGCAGCGGTCCGCGCGGCCGGGTCGTGCGGATCGATATCGAGGCCGCCGCGGCCGTGCAGCCGGCGTCGTCCGCGGCGCCTGCGGTTGTCAAACCGGCGCCGGTACGTCCGGTCAATCAGCCTTTCGTCGAAATCCCGCTGACCACCATGCGCAAGGTGATCGCCCGCCGGCTGGCCGAATCCAAGGCGACTGTCCCGCATTTCTACCTGGAGGTGGATTGCGAGATCGATGCGCTGCTCGACCTGCGCGAGCGGCTCAATGCCGAAGGCGAAGGGCAGTACCGGCTTTCGGTCAACGACTTCGTGATCAAGGCTGCGGCGCTGGCGCTGCGCCAGGTTCCGGACGCGAACTCGGCCTGGGCCGAGGATGCGATCCTCCAGTTCGAGGATGTCGACATCTCGGTTGCGGTCGCCACCGACGGTGGCCTGCTGACCCCGATCGTGCGGCAGGCCGACACGGCGGCGCTCTCCGGCATCTCGGCCCGGGTGAAGACGATGGCGGAGCGCGCCCGGGCAGGGCAGCTGCAGCCAGCCGAATACCAGGGCGGAAGTTTCACGATTTCCAACCTGGGCATGTTCGGCGTGCGCGCCTTCGCCGCGATCATCAATCCGCCGCAGAGCTGCATCCTGGCGGTTGGTGCGGCCGAGAGCAGGCCGGTGGTCAAGGGCGGCGCCTGCGTGCCGGCCACGGTCATGTCCTGCACCCTGTCGGTCGACCACCGGGCCGTCGATGGCGCGGTCGGCGCGAGATTCCTGAGTGCGTTCAAGGCGTTGATCGAACAGCCCTTGCGCGTGCTGCTGTAAGAAAAGGAATTCCCATGAGCTTGTCGCTGAGGGATCCGTCCCTCTTGAAAGACCAGTGCCTAATCAATGGCGCCTGGACCGGTTCACCCGAGGTTGCGGTTACCGATCCTGCCAGCGGGGAGACTCTTGCCGCCGTGCCGAACTTCGGCGCGGAGGAGACCCGGCTGGCGGTCGAGGCCGCTGATGCAGCGCTTCCCGGCTGGCGGGCGCGGACCGCGGCACAGCGGTCGGCGATCCTGCGGCTATGGTTCGAAGCGATCCGCGACGCCACCGACGATCTGGCGCTGATCCTGAGCAGCGAACAGGGCAAGCCGCTGGCCGAGGCCCGCGGCGAAATCACCTACGCCGCCAGCTTCATCGAATGGTTCGCCGAAGAGGCCAAGCGCACCTATGGCGAGGTCATCCCGAGCCCGCGTCCCGACGCCCGGATCGTGGTGATCCAGCAGCCGGTCGGCGTTACCGCCGCGATCACCCCATGGAACTTCCCGGCAGCGATGATCACCCGCAAGGCGGGTCCCTCGTTGGCGGCGGGCTGCACGATGGTGCTGAAGCCGGCGACGCAGACGCCGTTGACCGCCCTGGCGCTGGCCGCCCTGGCCGAGCGCGCCGGCGTTCCCGCTGGCGTGTTCAACGTCGTGACCGGCCGCTCGCGCGAGATCGGGGGCGAACTGACCGCGAACCCCACCGTGCGCAAGATCACCTTTACCGGGTCCACCGAGGTCGGCCGTCTGCTGATGCAGCAGAGCGCGGCGACGATCAAGAAGACCTCGATGGAACTGGGCGGCAACGCGCCTTTCATCGTGTTCGATGACGCCGACGTCGATGCGGCGGTCGAGGGCGCCATGCTCTCGAAATTCCGCAACAGCGGACAGACCTGCGTCTGCGTTAACCGAATCTATGTGCAGCGCGGCGTGGCCGAGGCCTTCATCGCGAAGCTGGCGACGGCCGTTAACGGCCTGAGGGTCGGCCGGGGAACCGACGAGGGGGTGACCCAAGGGCCGCTGATCGACAAGGCCGCTGTCGCCAAGGTCGAAGAGCATGTCGCCGACGCCCTGGCCAAGGGCGCAAGGCTGGTCACGGGCGGCAAGCCGCACCAGCTCGGCGGAACCTTCTTCGAACCCACTGTGCTCGCGGGCTGTTCGACCGACATGCTGGTGGCGCACGAGGAAACCTTCGGGCCCGTGGCCTCTGTCTTCGTGTTCGACGAGGAGGACGAGGCGGTCCGGCTGGCCAATGCCAGCGAATTCGGCCTCGCCGGCTACTTCTACAGCCGCGACCTTGGCCGGGTCTGGCGCGTTGCCGAGGCGCTCGAATGCGGGATGGTCGGCATCAACACCGGCCTCATTTCCAACGAGGTTGCGCCGTTCGGCGGGATCAAGCAATCCGGGGTCGGCCGGGAAGGCTCATCGCACGGCATCGCCGATTACATGGAACTGAAATATCTCTGCATGGCCGGACTGTAGGCCGAGAATCCCTACTAGCGCGATTATTTGGCTGCCTTGGTTGCAAGGTCGTCCAATCTCAACCGTATCCAGGAGCATCATCAATGACAAACCTCTCTCTCGAACAGGCCCAGACCATCGTCGCGGCAGCGCTCAAGGAGGGGCGATCACTGGGCCTCAAGCCGCTCAGCGTGGCCGTGCTCGACGCCGGTGGTCATCTCGTCGCCTTCGCGCGCGAGGACAAATCGTCGAACCTGCGCCCGCAGATCGCCGTGGCCAAGGCCTCGGGCGCACTGGCGCTCGGGGTATCCTCACGGGTGATCGGCGAGATGGCAGTCGAGCGCCCGACCTTCGTCAATGCCGCTGCCGGCCTCAACCCGGCGGGGATCGTTCCGGCGGCGGGCGGCGTGCTGATCCAGTCCGGCGGCGTGACCATCGGGGCGGTGGGCGTCACTGGCGACCTCAGCGACAATGACGAGCAGTGCGCCGTTGCCGGGATCGCCGCGGTCGGGCTCTGACCCGATCGCCTGCCCCACGGCAATGCGGGGTCGCCACAATCGGAATACATGGGACAATGACATGGGCGTGATGATTGACGGAGTCTGGCACGACGAGTGGTACGACACCTCCTCCACAGGCGGCCGTTTCGTCCGCAAGGACAGCATCTACCGCAACTGGATCACTCCGGACGGATCCGCCGGGCCGAGCGGGCATCCAGGATTCGCCGCTGAGGCTGGCCGCTATCACCTCTACGTGAGCCTGGCCTGTCCTTGGGCGCACCGCACCCTGATCATGCGGGCGCTCAAGGGGCTTGAGGGCATGATCAGCGTGTCCGTCGTCAATTGGCTGATGGGAAAGGATGGGTGGACCTTCGCCGATGGCCCGGGGGTGGTCCCCGATCCGATCAACGGTGCGTCTTATCTCCGCGATGTCTACACCGCCGACGATCCGCACTACACCGGATCGGTGACGGTCCCCGTGTTGTGGGACAAGCGCACCGGGAAAATCGTCAACAACGAGTCGTCCGAGATCCTGCGGATGCTGGGCTCGGCCTTCGACCACATCGGAGCCGAGCCGGGCGACTATTACCCGTCGGACTTGCAGGCGGAAATCGATGCGCTCAACCAGCGGATCTACGAAACGGTCAATAACGGGGTTTACCGGGCGGGATTCGCCACCAGCCAGCAAGCCTATGCCGACGGGGTGGGGCCACTGTTCGATACGCTGGAATGGCTCGAAGAAAGGCTGGCGTCACGGCGTTTTGTGCTGGGCGAGCAGTTGACCGAGGCCGACATCCGGCTGTTCCCGACGCTGATCCGGTTTGACCAGGTCTACTTCGGTCATTTCAAATGCAACCTGCGCCGGATTGTCGATTATCCGCATCTCTGGCGCTACACGCGAGAGATCTACCACCTGCCTGGGGTCGCCCAGACCGTGGACGTGCAGCATATCAAGCACCACTACTACCAGAGCCACCCGACCATCAATCCGACCGGCATCGTGCCCCTGGGGCCGAAGACCGTCTATTAGGGCCGCCTTGGCCGGGTCTAAGCGGCAACGTCCTCGATCCACGGTTGGATCAACTTGGGCAGCTCCGATTTCAGGAGCGATACAAAGCGCAGCACCTTCGGTGAAAGGTGGCGCCGGTCGGGATAGACGGCCCAGATTGGCTCCGCAGGGGAAAGGTACCGGGTGAGGACCGGTCGCAGCAGGCCGCGGTCAAGCGCGTCGCTGAGATAGAAGTCCGGCAGCTGGCAAATGCCCATATCTTCGAGGGCGGCGTCGAGAACCGCCTGGCCGTTATTGCAGCTCCAGACAGGTTGCGGGCTGTAGATCACGACCTTGCTATTGTCCGTGAAATGCCAGGTGGCGGAGGAACCGACTAGGCAGGCGTGCCGGTCAAGATCCTCAATGGTCTCGGGGCATCCGAACCGGTCCAGGTAGGCTGGGGTGGCGCAAGTGTGGAACTGCCGCAAGGCGATCCGGGTGGCGATGAGATTGGAAGAGCTCAGGTCGCCGGTGCGGATCGCCAGGTCGTAACCCTCGCCGACCAAGTCGACCACCCGGTTCGACAGGTCGAGGAACAGGCGCAGCTGCGGGTGCTGCACTGCGAATTGCCGCGCGATGGGGGCGATGAACCGCTCCCCAAGGGCAATGGAGCAGGTAACGCGCAGCACGCCACGCGGCTCGCCCTGTTCGCGAACGAGGGCCAGGGCCTCGTCGCGTTCGTGGATGAGTCGGTTGCAGTGATCGAGAAAGATGCGCCCGGTCGGCGAAAGCGACACCGATCGCGTGGTGCGATGGAGGAGGCGCGCCTTGAGCCGGTCCTCGAGTCGGGCGACGGCCCTGCTCATATGGGTGCGCGAAACGCCGAGCGCTGCGGCCCCCTCGATGAAGGAACCGGTGCGGGCCACCGCCACGAATTCGTCGATCCCGTCCCAGCCGTCCATCAGCGATTGGTTCCTATTTGGTGCAATGCGTTTCGTTTCGTCCCCTTAATTCCATCGGCGGCGCTATGCTAGACCCTGCGGTATCTGGACAGGGAGGAAGCCATGAAGACCCGCGCCGCCGTAGCTTTTGCCGCCAAGCAGCCGCTGGAGATTGTCGAGGTCGATCTCGAAGGGCCCAAGGCCGGCGAAGTCCTGATCGAGATCATGGCGACCGGGGTGTGCCACACCGATGCCTATACGCTCGATGGCTTCGACAGCGAGGGGATCTTCCCGAGCATTCTCGGCCACGAAGGCGCGGGCGTGGTGCGCGAGATCGGGCCGGGGGTCACCAGCGTCAAGCCCGGCGATCACGTGATCCCGCTCTACACGCCCGAGTGCCGGCAATGTAAATCCTGCCTCTCGGGCAAGACCAACCTGTGCACCGCGATCCGCGCGACGCAGGGGCAGGGGGTGATGCCGGACGGGACC
>Ga0207667_10009368_pt1 | contig 11544 bp, 16 predicted proteins | sample KBSCornC52_FD_184301 | JGI IMG/M metagenome (GOLD analysis project Ga0207667, IMG submission 184301) | Corn rhizosphere microbial communities from Kellogg Biological Station, Michigan, USA - KBS Corn C5-2 (SPAdes) (version 2) | ecosystem: Host-associated > Plants > Roots > Rhizosphere > Soil ...
CGACAGCGTCGTCGAGGTGGACGATCCGCTCGAACCGGTGGGTCGCCAGTGCGGCATTGAGCCCGGCGGTATCGGCGATGTCGTGCTCGATGAAGTGGAACCGCCCCGCCCCTTCGCGCCGCAGCACGGCCAGCCGCGCCTCCTTCAGCGCCGGGTCGTAGTAGTCGTTGCAGTCGTCCACCCCGACGACGCTGTCGCCCCGGGCCAGCAGGGCGCGGGCGAGATGGAAACCGATGAACCCGGCGGCGCCGGTGACGAGAACCTGCATGGGCGCTCCCTAGGCCCCGCGGCTTAGAGCCGGGTTAATCAGATCCCCGCGTACCACGCATAGTCCGCCCGGTCCTCCCAGAACCCGCCCTTGCCGCCATAGAGCCCGGCAAGGCTCGAGCGGGCCTCGATGCGGGTGACGAACTTGGCCTGCTTGTAGCCGAGCTGCCGCTCCACCCGCAGCCGCAGCGGCGCGCCGTGCGCCACGGCGAGGGGGCCGCCGTTCATCGTGTGGGCGAGGATCGTCTGCGGGTGGAAGGCATCCATCAAGTCGATCGATTCGTAGTAGGGCGCCGCGCCGCCGAACTTGTCGGCGCAGTGGAACACGAGAAACCGCGCCGCCGGCAGCAGCCCCGCCGCCTTGAGCACGCTCGAAAGCTGCGGCCCGGTCCACTGCCCGATCGCGCTCCACCCTTCCACGCAGTCATGGCGGGTGATCTGGGTGCGCTGGGGCAGGGCCTTCAGGGCGTCGAGCGAGAGATCCAGCGGCCGCAACACCAGCCCGTCGACCCGGAGCTTCCACTGCGCGAACCCGCTCGCCGCATGAGCCGCCCATTCGGCGTTGTCGGCCGCGGTGCGGCTGCCGTTGGCGCGGAAGTTGGGCGACATGTCGGCCGCGGCGAATTCCGGTGCGAGCATGCCCCCGCCGAGCAGGCGTTGGCTCCCCCGGTGCGCGTCCTCGGCGCTTTCCAGCAAGCCGCGGAAGGTGGCGTTGCCGTTGAGCTTATCGCACCCGGAGAGCAGCAGCCCCCCCGCCCCCGTCGCCCCGAGCGCCAGCATCCGGCGGCGCGAAACCCGCTCAGTCATGGCCGCGCTCCCCTTCACGCTCCTTCGGCAGGCGATACCATCCGGTGATCATCGAGCGCACCTCGTTCACCGGCCCCGCCAGCACGACCATGGCAAGGTGCACCGCCACGAACAGCACCAGCCCCATCGCTGCCAGGAAATGCAGCGAGCGCGCCGATTGCCGCCCGCCGAACAGGTCGAGCAGGAACGGCGCCACGGCATTGAACGCCGGCGACATGGTCAGTCCGGTGAGGATCGCCAGCGGGATCAGCCCGAACAGCACCCCGCAATAGGCCAGCTTCTGCAGCACGTTGTAGCGCAGCGCCGCCACCCCGGTCGGGAAGCGCAGCCGGGCATGGTCGATCACGTCGGCAACAATGTGCCGCGGCGACCATTCGGCCCGGGTGATGTGCAGGTCCCGCCGTACATGCCCGTTGAGCAGCGACCAGACGAGATAGCCGAGCAGGGCAAAGGCCAGCACCCAGGCGAAGGCAAGGTGCCACAGCCGCGCATCTGCGAGGCTGTAAGTGGAGGGAATGGTCATCCACCCCGGGAAAGCCTGTGCCTGGACTTCGCCGTGAGCGTCAGTGGCGACGCCCATGAACCCGGTCGTATCGAACGCATGGCCGGCAATCCGCAGCTGCCCCCGCCCGCCCATGTCGGTCACTTCCAGCCAGGGATGGTCGGGATTGGCCCCGAACGGCCCCCAGTAAAGCCGCGGGTGAGCGTTGAAGATCATCAGCCCACTCATCAGCATCACCGTGATGGCGACGAGATTGGTCCAGTGCCACAGCCGGGTGGAGAGGCGATGCCGGCGAACCCGGTCGCCGCCACGCGGTTCCCCGATCGGCTCGGGCACAGGCTCAGGCTGGGACGGCTCGCTCATCACGGGCGCTCTCCTTGTACGGTGAGATTAGCCGCTCGCCGGGCCGGCGGCAATCAGGCGGCAGCGGCGGCGGCAGGCCGGCGCTCGGCCAGCTTGTCCTCGACCGCGCGCCAGACGCGGTCGAGCGCCTGTCCGGCGGCGGACCCGCGGGCGAAGGCGCCGAGCGGCTCGCGCCGGAACGCCGCCTGCTCGATCTGGCTCGACTGCGGAATGACCGCGAACTGGGCCATGGACCCCTCGCGCGCCTCGCGGTGGGCCTTGCGGCGGGCGTCGTACATCGAGATCACCGGCAGGATCGGCGCATGGCGGCGGTCGATCCGGGCGATATCGCGCACCAACAGGTCGAGCGCGCGGGCGGCCAGGGGTGAGGGCGGCAGCGGCAGGACGATGAGATCCGCCGCGGTGATGATCTGCTCGCTCACCTCGTTCTGGTGCGGCGGGCAATCGAGCACCAGGCGCTGGTGATCATTGAGCAATTCGCGCCCGAGCGAGGCGAGGCGGTTGCGCCGGCCGAGCCGCGCCAGCTGCAGCGGCAGGGCGCGCAGGCTGTCATCCGCCTGGAGCAGCGAGAGCCTGTCCCACCGGGTCGGCCGGACCTGCCGCCGGGGCGAACCCTCGCGCTGGAACAGCGAGGCCGCGCGCGGCAGGACCGGCTGGTCCTCGCCGAGCAGGAAGGCCGAGCCGCCTTGCGGATCGAGATCCCACAGGACCGTGCTCAGCCCGGCGTGGGCCATGCGCCAGGCCAGGTCGACCGCGATCGTGGTCTTCCCCACGCCGCCCTTGGCACTGTAAACCGCGACGATCCCCATCGCTTCCATCCATTCCCCTGGCACCGCCCTTGGCGAGCGGCGTCCGCTTCCCGTGGCAATCGTTTTACCTGTGGATAAGTCGGTGGCAATTCTTTTTTCACCATGTCTCGCGGCTGTCCCGGGACGGGCCAGTCCCCATTGTTCCCGGGCGGACAATGCCTATCTCCGCCCGCGCAGGCCCAACCACCTGCCGAGGACACCCCGACATGAGTGAACCGACCATCGAGCTGCGCCCCTTCGCCACGCTGGGGGCCGCCAACCACGGCTGGCTCGACGCCCACCACCACTTCTCCTTCGCCGACTACTACGATCCCGCTCGCACCCAGTGGGGCGCGATCCGGGTGTGGAACGACGACGTGATCGCGGCCAAGAGCGGCTTCCCGCCGCACCCGCACCGCGACATGGAAATCGTCACCTATGTCCGCCAGGGCGCGATCTCGCACCGCGACAGCCTCGGCAACGAGGGCCGCACCGGGGCCGGCGACGTCCAGGTGATGAGCGCTGGGACCGGCATCCAGCATGCCGAGTACAACCTCGAGGACGAGGAATGCCGGCTGTTCCAGATCTGGATCCTGCCCGACTCCGGCGGCCACGCGCCGAGCTGGGGTACCCGCCCCTTTCCGAAGGACGACCGCGCCGGGGCCTTCGTCACCCTTGCCTCGGGCCTTGCCGGTGACGAGGACGCGCTCAGGATCAATGCCCGCGCCCGCGTGCTCGGCGCCATGGTCAAGGCCGGCGACAGCGTGACCTACGCCACCGAGCCCGGCCGCCACGCCTATCTCGTCCCCGCCTCGGGCCGGGTGAAGGTCGGCGACGTGGAAGCCCAGGCCCGCGACGGCGTCGCCATCACCGGCGCGGAAACGATCACCGTCACCGCGCTGGAGGACGCCGAACTGGTGCTCGTCGACGCGAGCTGATCGCCCACCGCCAATCCCCCCTCCCCGGCGGCGGGGAGGGGTCAGGGGGAGGGGGTTCCACGCGCGAAACGCAGAACCCCCATCCCAACCGTCAGCTCACTTGCACTTGACGAACTTGCCCTTGGCGTCCTTGCACGGGCCCTTCTTCACCGTGACCTTGGTCTTGGTCACCTTGACCGCCGGGGCCGGGGCCGGCGCCGGCTTGGTGACCACGGTCTTCTTGCTCGTCGTGGTCACTGCGGCCGCCGGGCACTTGGTGAACCGGCCCTTGGCGTCGCGGCAGGGCGCGGCATGGGCCATGCTCGGCACGGCAAGCGCCAGCGGCAGGGCGGCGAGCGTGGCGGCGAGAGACAGCGTGAACTTGCGCATTGTTGGCATCCTTCCAGCTTGTTCCAGGGGCTGCGAAGGTGCCACGCCGGCCGCTGTGGCCGCGTTGCGCGCGCATTACGAGACGGTAAGATAATCGATTGAATTCAATCGGGTGAAGCGATTTTTAGGTGAGAGCGAGCTCGCCTTGGCACCACCGGCCCGGGTCCTCGTTGATGGGACGCCTGCGCCGGCTTGACCGCCGTCAATGCCCGGCGCCCGGCAAGGACCATGTTCCGCAGACACTTCCCACGTGCACCCGTGCTCACCAGGGAGACAGTCCGATGCCCAAGCTGCCAATTCGCCTCGCCGCGTTGCTGCCACTCGTGGCCCTGGCCGCCTGCAGCCAGAAGAGCCCCGACCAGGCCGCCACACCCACGGTCGAGGGCACCAGCCCGGCCCAGGTGTCGACCGACTGGACCGCCGAGAATCCGACCGAACCGGCCGTCCCGGTCACCCTGCCGACCACCCGGATGACCAACGAAAGCGTCCAGGCGACCGCGCCGGCGAAGTAGGAGCTTGCCAGCCCGTCGGATCGTCAGCCCAGCTCAGCCGGGCCGGCGCCACGCCATGCCGGGGATCACCGCGAAGCCGATCTGCCCGGCCACCCCCGCGAGCCCGGCGGGCGCCGCCAGCGCGCGGGTCCACTGCGTGGGAGACTGGCCAAGGCCCCAGACCGCAAGGGCGGCCTCGCTGGCGAGCAGCAGTAGAAAGGCGAGGGCTCCCGCTTGCAGCGCTGCGCCACGGCTGGCGAGAGGTCGGCGGCCCAGCAACCGGCGGGCGACCAGCCACGAGGCGGTGAGCATCAGCGGCAGTTCGGCGAGCACGGCGGGAAGCACGCCGAGGCGCGGAGCCAGCCACAGGGTCCGCACCGTTCCCAGCACGAAACCAACGGCGAACACCGCCGCCCAGTAGCGCACCGCCACCGCGACCACGGCGCCACGCCCGCTCACCGCTTGCGGACGAACTCCGCGCGCAGGACCAGGCCCTTGATCCCCTCGAACTTGCAGTCGATCTCCTGGGGGTCCCCGGTCAGGCGGATCGACTTGATCAGCGTGCCCTGCTTGAGGGTCTGCCCCGCGCCCTTGACGGTGAGGTCCTTGATCAGCGTCACCTGGTCGCCATCGGCCAGCAGGTTGCCCACCGCGTCGCGCACTTCCACGGCGTTTTCCGCGGCGCGCTTCGCGGCGAGCTCGCTCGCCGGCAGCCACTCGCCGCTGTCCTCGTCGTACACGTAGTCTTCGTCGCTCATGGGGCCTCCTGTCGCCAGCGCTCTGCGCCTCGACAGCCAGGCTGGCAAGTGCCGATCAGCCCGCCGGATCGACCGGCCCGCACCAGTCGCTGCGCCGCCCGCGCCAGGGTTCGGCCAGGCCCTCGCGCACCAGCTGTGCACCCACCGACTGCCCGTGGCGGACCACCACCCGCAGCAGCCTGCCATAGCGGTCGCGGTCGCGCTCATAGGGGGCGAGCTGGAAGGGCCCGGCGTTGAGCAGGGCGATCAGCCGCCGCGTCGCCGCATCCCCGCGCGCCTGTTCCGAGGCGCAGCGCGCGCCGTGGGTCTCGGGCGCGTTGATGTCGGCGATGCGCACCTTCTCGCCGGAGAGCCAGAAGGTGTCGCCATCGACGACGCAGGTGGTGCGCGGGCCTTCCGGGCAGAGCGAGAAGGCGGCGGCGGTGAGCGCGAGCAAGGTGATGGGCATGCGCCCACAACCACGGCAATCGATCGCCGGTTTCTATCGGGGCAAATACTTGGTTTTGCACGAAAATGGAGAAGAGTTGCTCGGGATTACAGCGAGTTGTGGACCGATCACGGGCTTGATCGCCCCGCCCGCCGATAAGGATCCCTCCGCCAATCGCGGTCCCGCCCGAGGCAATTCGCTCCAAAGCGGCGGCAAAAATCCGCGCCGGCGGCCGGTCACGCCTGCCGCTCCGCACCCCTAAAACCGCTTCAAATTGCGCTCCAAGCGATTAAGGGGCAGGGCATGACCACTTCGCAAGCCGCCACCCGCGATCCCGCCATGCTCGCCAAGGCCGAGACCCTGATCGAGGCCCTGCCCTACCTGCAGCGCTATGCGGGGCGAACCTTCGTGGTGAAATACGGCGGCCACGCCATGGGCGATCCCGAACTGGCGCTCGATTTCGCGCAGGACGTGGTGCTGCTGAAGGCCGTCGGCATCAACCCGGTCGTGGTCCACGGCGGGGGCCCGCAGATCGGCGCCATGCTCAAGAAGCTCGGCGTCGAGAGCCGCTTCGTCGACGGCCTCAGGGTCACCGACAAGGCCACGGCCGACATCGCCGAGATGGTCCTGTGCGGCTCGATCAACAAGGAACTGGTCGGCTGGATCGCCAATGCCGGGGGCAAGGCGATCGGCATCTCCGGCAAGGATGGTGGCCTCGTCACCGCGCGCAAGGTCGAGAAGATCATGCGCGATCCCGATACCGACGAGATGCTCAGCGTCGACCTCGGCTTCGTCGGCGAGCCCGACGTGATCGACACCACCGTGATCGACACAATGACCGCCGCCGGGATCATCCCGGTGATCGCCCCGATCGCCTGCGGGCCTGACGGCGAGACCTACAACGTCAATGCCGACACCATGGCCGGGGCCATCGCCGCCGCGCTCGGCGCTGCCCGGCTGTTCCTGCTGACCGACGTCGCCGGCGTGCTCGACAAGGACAAGAACCTCCTCACCGACCTCACCCCGGCCGATATCGCCCGCCTCTCTGATGACGGCACGATCAGCGGCGGGATGATCCCCAAGCTCGAAACCTGCGTCCTCGCGGTCGAGGCTGGCTGCGAGGCGGCCGTGGTAATCGACGGACGGGTGAGCCATGCCATGCTGATCGAGGTCTTCACCTCGAAGGGCGCCGGCACGCTCATCCGCAAGGCCTGAGCGCCGGGACATGCCAGCCGGGAACCTTGCCCGGCCCAATCGATTCCGCTTGCAGATGACCCTCCCCCGCCAGTCGCTCGCCCAGGTCTCCGCCGCGCTGCTCGCGCTGGCCGGGTGCCAGCAGCACGCCGCCACGCCCCAGGCCACCGGCGGCAATCCGCTTGGCGAGGAGAGTGCCGATAACATGGCCGCCCCCGGCTCGGCCCCGCTCTCCCACGGCACCGGCGCCGCCGCGGCCGTGCCCGCGCCGCCGGCAGCCGACGCTCCCCCATCGCCCGGCGATCCCCGCGCGCCCGATCTGGTCCTCAGGCAATGGGGCACGGCGATCGAGCACCGCGACTGGGCCCAGGTCCGCGCGCTGTGGGGCCACGGCGGGGCCGACAGCGGCGTCGGCGCGCGCCACTTCGCCGCGCGGTGGGACCGGCTCAAGCACCCCGTCGTCACCATCGGCCAGGGCACCCAGGAAGGCGCCGCCGGCTCGCTCTACTACAGCGCCCCCGTCACCATCGTCGACGGCCAGCGCAAGATCACCGGCACGGTCACCATCCGCCGCGCCAACGACGTCCCCGGCGCCACCCCCGAACAGCTGCGCTGGCACGCCGACGCCGCCACCCGTGCCCCGTGGACGACGCTGCACTGACCCGCTAAGAGCCAGCGCATCTGCCCTTGCGAGGACGCTGCGGTGCTGTTCCTGACCCTGTTCGAAATCGTCGGCTACCTGATCTCGATCGTCGTCACCCTGGTCATCGTCCAGTTCGTGATGAGCCTGCTGATCAGCTTCAACGTCGTGAACATGCACAACAACGTCGTCGCCGCGATCTGGCAGGCGGTGAACGCCCTGCTCGATCCGGTCCTGCGTCCGATCCGCAAGATCATGCCCGCCACCGGCGCGCTCGACCTCTCGCCGATGGTGCTGATCATCGGGCTGACGATCCTGCAGATCGTCCTCAAGAACATGGCCATGGCGGCCCTATACTGAACGGAGTTTTGCGCGCGTGACTGACCTCATCGACGGCAAGGCCTTTGCCGAAGGCCTGCGCACCCGCGTCGGCGCGCTCGCGGCCGAGTTCGAGAGCAAGGCAGGGCGCAAGGCGGGCCTCGCCGTAGTGCTGGTCGGCGAAGATCCCGCCAGCCAGGTCTATGTCCGCAACAAGGGCAAGCAGACCGTGGCCTGCGGCATGGCCAGCTTCGAGCACAAGCTTCCCGCCGAGACCGCCGAAGCCGATCTCCTTGCCCTCGTCGCCCAGCTCAACGCCGACCCGGCGGTGGACGGCATCCTCGTCCAGCTCCCGCTCCCCGCGCATATCGACGAGCAGAAGGTCATCGCCGCGATCAACCCCGACAAGGACGTCGACGGCTTCCACGTGGTCAACGCCGGGCGCCTGGCCGTCGGCCTCCCCGGCTTCGTCCCCTGCACCCCGCTCGGCTGCCTGATGCTGCTGAAGGACCGCCTCGGCAGTCTCTCCGGCCTCGACGCCGTGGTGATCGGGCGCTCGAACATCGTCGGCAAGCCGATGGCGCAATTGCTGCTCGCCGAAAGCTGCACCGTCACCGTCGCCCACAGCCGCACCAAGGACCTGCCGGAGGTCGTCCGCCGCGCCGATATCGTCGTCGCCGCCGTCGGCCGGGCCGAGATGGTCAAGGGCAGCTGGATCAAGCCCGGCGCAACCGTGATCGACGTCGGCATCAACCGCGTGCCCGCAGCCGAAGAGGGCAAGACGAAGCTCGTCGGCGATGTCGACTTCGCCTCCTGCCAGGGCGTCGCCGGTGCGATCACCCCGGTTCCCGGCGGCGTCGGCCCGATGACCATCGCCGTGCTCCTGCGCAACACCCTCGTCGCCGCCCACCGCAACGCCGGCCTCGCGCTTGCTGCGGACGTGATCTGACGGGGCCATCTGACAGCCTGCGTTCACCGGCAGCGCGGCAAGGTGGCGCGATGAAGCGCCCCCTCCTGCTGCTCGCCCTCCTCGCCGCCCCCCTTCCCGCCGCCGCGCAGGAGCGCCCCGGGGTCGACCGCAACGAGGGCGCCTTCGGCCGCGGCAGGATGGGCGCCCCCTCGCGCGGCTATGCCAACCCCAGCGCGGTCATCGCCGCCGAACTGGCCCTCTCGCGCGACACGGCCACCCGCGGCGAGACGACCGCCCTCCTCGCCGCCGCCGCACCCGAAGCCGTGGTCTTCACCCCCAAGCTCGCCTGGGCCCACCCCTGGCTGAAGAACCGCCCCAACCCATCCGCCGCCCCGCGCTGGCAGCCCCGCGCCGTCTGGTCGAGCTGCGACGGCGCCCTCGTCCTCAGCCGCGGCGACTGGAGCGACAACGCCGGCCATTCCGGCTGGTTCACCCGCCTGTGGCAACGCCAGGAAGACGGCGCCTACAAGTGGCTCGCCCAGACCACCGGCCCGCTCGCCAAGGCTGACGCCGAACCCGACATGATCGTCGCCGAAGTGGCGGATTGCCCGGCGCGCAAGCCGCGCGGGCTGGTTGATGAACCGCGCAAGCGGGAAAAGCCACCGAAGCCGGTGAAGGTCAAGAACCTGCCGCCGCTCGATCCGCTGCAGCACGGCGGGGCGTCGCCTGATGGCTCGCTGCGCTGGGAAGCCAAGTTCGATGGCGATGGTGGGGCACACTTGGAAGCGACATGGCGCAAGGACGGCAAGGACCAGGCGCTGCCGTCGGACGGCTGATTTCTACTGCAAAGTCGCCCGATCCTCGTCCGAATCCCGCCGCGAGAAGAACTGCATCAGCTGGATCACCAGCTCGCACCGGCTGCGCAGATCCGGCGCCTCCAGCAGCGCCTGTTTCGAGGCCGGATCGAACGGCGCGACATGGGCCGTGCCATTGATCAGCCGCTGGTCGTCGAGCCGGCTCAGCGCATCCCAGTCCACCCGGTAGCCCTGGATCGCCGCGAAGCGCCGCGCCTCGCGCTCGAACAGCGCGCGCTCTACCGGCGCGAGCACCTCGTCCTCGGGCTCGTCGAACAGTTCGCCGTCGACCTGGCGGAACGGCGTCGTCACCTCGCGCTCGGAGACCACGCGAAAGCGCGCCTCGCCTTCGAGCACCAGGTTGAAGCGCCCGTCCGGGAGCGCCTGGATCTCGCCGATCCGGCCAAGGCAGCCGACGGTGAACAGCGGCGCGCCCTCCACCGGGTGCTGCGGCTGGATCATCCCGATCCGCCGGTCGCGCGCCAGCGCGTCGGAGATCATCGCCCGGTAGCGCGGCTCGAAGATGTGCAGCGGCAGGGGCAGCCCGGGAAACAGCACCGCGCCCGAGAGCGGGAAGATCGAGATGCGCTGGGTTGCCATCCGCGTGCTCCTCCCGTGCCCTGCGCTCAGCCGAACAGGATGGTCGAAAGCTTGCGCCGCTGGCCTGCGACCCACGGGTCCTCGAGGCCGACCGCCTCGAAGATCTGCAGCAGCTTGGCCCGCGCCGCGCCCTCGTTCCACGCCCGGTCGGCCTGGACCATGCGCAGCAGGACCTCGGCCGCCGTATCGCGCTCGCCCGCGGCGAAGGCCGCGCCGGCGAAGGCGAACTGCGCGTCCATGTCGGCGGGGCGCTCGGCCGCTGCCGCACGCAGAGCCGCCAGCTCGCTGTCCTCGGGCTTGGAGCGTGCCAGCTCCAGCCCCGCCCGCGCCTGGGCGACCGCCGGATCGCCCGCCACCCTTCCATCGAACCCGGCCAGCGCCGCCTCGGCCTCGTCAAGGTGCCCCGCCAGCGTCAGCGCGCGCACCAGCCCGGCCGACGCCGGCGCGCTGTCGGGCGCGATCTCGAGGATCTGCGCATAGATCGAAACGGCCCGCTCGCCGTCCCCGCTCGCCAGCACTTCCTCGCCCATGGCCAGCAGCGGGGCGATGTCCTGCGCCGGCGCGCCGCCGCCCGGCTGGACCGGCAGCTTGGCCAGCAGCTGGTCGAGCATGCCCTTGAGCTGGCTCTCGGTCCGCGCATTGGTGAGGTCGGCGACCGGCTGGCCCTGGAACACGGCATAGACCGTCGGGATCGAGCGCACCTGGAACTGCGCGGCGATGAACGGCTCCTCGTCGACGTTGAGCTTGGCGAGGACCACGCCCTTGTCGGCATATTCGGCGCAGACCTTTTCCAGCACCGGTGCAAGCGCCTTGCACGGCCCGCACCACTCGGCCCAGAAGTCGAGCACGACCAGCGAGGTCATCGACGGTTCGGCGACGCTCTTGCGGAAGCGGTCGACCGCCTTCTGTTCGTCGATGCTCAGACCCATGCTTGCCACGCCGTCACTCCATTTCCCGCGCGCGCGGGCGAACACCGGCCGCCCCGCACTTTCGCGCCCAATGTGGGCACGAGTGCGCATTTGTGAAGCGAAAAAGCACCGGCCATGCCCCACCGGGCCGCCCCCGCACTTTTGCCCAAGAAACCCCTTGCGGCCCATCCACCCCGTTGCTAATGGCGCGCCTCAACCCCGGCGGCCGCCTTCCAGAAGGCCCCGCCGCGATGCCAGAGCGGGCGTAGCTCAGGGGTAGAGCACAACCTTGCCAAGGTTGGGGTCGAGGGTTCGAATCCCTTCGCCCGCTCCAGTATTTCCATCCATTTGCGAATTGTTCCCCGCCCGGGCGCCTGCCCCACGGGGCCGTTGTTGCGCCCAATCCGCTC
>Ga0207667_10009372_pt1 | contig 11538 bp, 10 predicted proteins | sample KBSCornC52_FD_184301 | JGI IMG/M metagenome (GOLD analysis project Ga0207667, IMG submission 184301) | Corn rhizosphere microbial communities from Kellogg Biological Station, Michigan, USA - KBS Corn C5-2 (SPAdes) (version 2) | ecosystem: Host-associated > Plants > Roots > Rhizosphere > Soil ...
CCGGCGAACTACTCCGCGAACTAGAACTCGACCCCACCCGCGACTACCAAGCCCTGAACAGCAGAAAACCCCCGAACATGTGAGTTCGAGGGTTTCCTATGTCCCGAGAGAGGACAGTGGCGGTACCGGTGGGATTTGAACCCACGGATGGCTTGCACCATCACATGTTTTCGAGACATGCTCCTTCGGCCGCTCGGACACGGTACCGGGAGCGAGTTTAGACCAGACCACCCCGCTGTTCGCACACGGGGGCTGTTCAGGGCCGAGAGCCCGACGTAGGGTGCTGAGGGTGCCCCCTGTTCGGGGGTAGAACGTTTCCTCAGGAGAACGTGGTGATTATGTCTTCTCTCTCTCGCAGACGGCTCGCGGCCGGAGCGACGGCGCTCGCGCTGGCCGTCGGCTCCGTGCTCATCGGCTCGGCATCCGCTCAGGCCTGGGCCCCCGATCCGCACCACGGTTCGCTCGACTCCACCCTCACCCCGCAGACCCACTTCACGATGCAGCCCGACGGCTCCAGCGGACTGACGGTCGGCGGCGAGCACATCCCCAACATCGACATCGTCAAGAAGACGATCGCCACCTACTATGGCGACCCCGGCACCGGGATCGCGAACAAGACCGCGAGCCCGTACATCACCGAGATGAACGGCATCGTCGCGCGCATGATCGCGCAGCTGCCCTCCCTGTATGCGGCGGCACAGTCGACTGGCAAGACGCCGGCCATCGTGCTCGACACCGACGACACCATGCTGTGGACCTACGACCGCGAGGTGTCGGCCATGCACTTCAACTTCGATCCGGTGCAGAACAACGCCGATGTGCTGAATGAGGTGTTCCCCGCGACTCCGGCGATGGTGGCCTTCGAGAACGCCGCGATCGCCCAGGGGTTCGCCGTGATCGGGATCACCGGGCGCAGCGCGGCGCAGCAGGCGGCATCCATCGACAACGTGACGAAGGTCGGCTACACCGGCTTCACCACCGCGAACTACTTCACCAAGTGGGCGCCGGGCGCACAGCCGAGCTACATCACCTGCGCGACGACGAGTTGCACGACCGTCGAGTACAAGGCGGGCACCCGCGCGCACCTCGAGACGACGGCCGGCGGCAACTACGACATCGCGCTCAACGTCGGCGACCAGTGGTCCGACCTGCAGGGCGGATCGGCCGACCACACGGTGAAGCTGCCGAACCCGACCTACTACCTGCCGTCTCCCGACCTGCCGGGCATGAGCGAGCCGCAGCTGGCTCCGCACACGCACTTCGAGATGAAGGCGGACGGATCGAGCGGCGCGACGCAGGGCGGCGAGGGCATCCCGAACATCGACTCGGTGAAGAAGACGATCGCGACCTACTACGGCGACCCCGGCACCGGGATCTCGAACAAGGTCGACTCGCCGTACATCCGCGAGATGCGTCAGCTGACGCAGCGCCAGGGCGCCATCACGGCGGCCGCATGCTTCGTCGGCAAGAAGCTGCACCAGAACCCCGCCGTGATCCTGGACACCGATGACACCAACCTCTGGACCTATGACATGGAGGTCGCGGCGATGCACTTCAACTTCGACCCGGTGCTGCAGAACCAGTGGGTGCAAGAGCAGCTCTTCCCGGCGACGCCGTACATGGTCGACCTCGAGAAGGCCGTTCAGAAGGCCGGCTGCACGGTGATCGGATTGACCGGCCGCAACGACGACCAGAAGGCGGCGACGCTGGGCAACCTTGCGGCGGTGGGCTACACCGGCTTCACGCCGGCCAACTTCTACACGAAGTGGACCGGCGTCGGCACCTCGCAGCAGCCGTCGTACATCCACTGCGCGGCGGTCAAGTGCACGACGATCGAGTACAAGTCGCAGACCCGCGCCTACGTGCAGACCCAGGCCGGTGGCCGCTACCGGATCGTCGCGAACTTCGGCGACCAGTTCAGCGACCTGATCGGCGGATCATCGCTGCTCGACGTGAAGCTGCCGAACCCGACGTACTACCTGCCGTAGCCCGTCACGCCTCGAACGCCCGGCGGATCATCCCGTCGGGCGTTCCTGCGTTCACGGCTGTTTCACAGCCCGGCCATAACCCGCACTTATGCGGGCTCGTGACCATGGCGACCATGAAGATCCCCCGCCGCGCGCTCATCAACGGGGGGCTCGCCGTCGTGATCGTTGCCGCCCTCGTCATCGCCGGCATCCTGCTGTTCAAGCCCTTCTCGGCGACCAACGCCAGTGCGACCGGCACCCCGTTGACCGGCACGGTGCAGCAAGGCACGGTGAGCAGCACGATCAGCGCGAGCGGCGCCATCGCCGAGGCGCGCGATGTCACGGCCAACTTCGGGGTGTCGGGCACCATCGCCAGCGTGGATGTCGCGGTCGGCTCGACCGTCACGGCGGGCCAGACACTGGGCACCCTCGACACCACCGAGCTGCAGGCGACGGCGAATGCCGACTACACCGCGCTGGTCTACGCGAACCAGGATCTGGCCGCAGCCCAGGCGCAGCCGAACGCCCAGGTCTCGCAGATCAACCAGGCCAAGCAGTCCGTCTCGCAGGCCAGGAACACCTACAACCAGGCCAAGGCCGACCTGGCGAAGGCGACCCTGACCGCTCCGATCGCCGGGCTGGTGATCGCCGTGAACGGCGAGGTCGGGGGCACCTCGGGCGGCTCGAGCAGCGGAGCAAACCCGAGCAGCTCGAGCAGTTCCAGCAGCTCGAGCAGTTCCGCCTTCGTCACGATCGCCGATGTCTCGTCGTACGTCGTGACGGCCAACATCGCCGAGGCCGACATCGCCAAGGTGACCGTCGGTCAGGCAGCCACGATCACCTTCCCGGCCCTCACCGGAACCACCGCGACGGCCAAGGTCACGGCGATCTCGCCGACCGCCACCACCTCGAACTCCGTGGTCACCTACGCGACCACGATCACACTCGACAAGATCCCGGCCGGGCTGCGCCTGGGGCAGACCGCCCAGGTCGCCATCACCATCGCGTCGAGCGCGTCGGACGCGCTGTACGTGCCTGCCGCCGCCATCACCACGGCCAACGGCACCTCGACGGTCAAGGTGGTGGATGCCAAGACCCACAAGACCGTCGTCACCGATGTCACGCTCGGCGTAGTCGGCGACGACGGAACCGAGATCACGTCCGGGCTGACCGCAGGCGAGACGATCGTGATCGGCACCGTCGCACCGACCACGACGACCGGGACGAACACGGGCACCGGCACCGGCGGCCGTGGCGGCTTCGGCGGCACCGGCGGGTTCCCCGGGGGCCGCACCGGCGGCTTCCCGGGCGGGGGAACCGGCGGGTTCGGCAACCGCAACGGGACGAACGGATGACCGACGCCGCGCCTGTTCTCGAGTTGCGCGACATCCATCAGACCTATGGCACGGGCGAGGCGGCGGTTCAGGCACTGCGCGGCATCGACCTCAGCGTGACCCGCGGCGACTACGTCGCCATCATGGGGCCGTCGGGATCGGGCAAGTCCACCCTGATGAACCTGCTCGGCTGCCTCGACATCGCCACGCAGGGCCAGTACCTGCTCGGCGGGGTCGACGTGAGCGAACTGGATGACCGGCAGCTGGCCAAGGTGCGCAACAAGCAGATCGGCTTCGTGTTCCAGTCGTTCAACCTGATCGCGCGGATGACCGCGCTGGCCAACGTCGAGCTGCCCCTGATCTACGGCGGAGTGAAGCGGGCCCAGCGCCGTGACCTCGCGCTCGAAGCGCTCGACATGGTCGGTCTGGCGGATCGCGTCGACCACCGCCCCCAGGCGCTGTCGGGCGGGCAGCAGCAGCGGGTCGCGATCGCGCGCGCGCTGGTGACGAGCCCCACGATCGTGCTGGCCGACGAGCCGACCGGCAACCTCGACAGCCAGTCGACGGATGACGTGCTCGGCATCCTCGACTCCCTCTCGCAGGCGGGGCGCACCATCGTCGTGATCACCCACGAGGATGCGGTGGGGGCCCACGCGGCGCGCGTGGTGTCGATCCGCGACGGCCTGCTGGTCTCCGACCACCGCAATCGCGCGGTCGGCACGACCGCGCTCATTTCGGCGGGCACGACCGGCGGCTCGGGAGCCGGGATATGACCCTCTTCGAGACCCTGCGATCCGCGTTCCGCGGCATCACGACCAACAAGCTGCGCTCGGCCCTCACGCTGCTCGGCGTGATGATCGGCGTGGCCGCGGTCATCCTGCTGCTCGCGGTCGGCAATGGCAGCTCGCAGCAGATCAACAACCTGATCACTCAACTGGGCACCAACACGCTCACTGTGCGGGCAGGCAGCGGCTTCGGCTTCGGAGGCGGCACCGCGGCCACCGACAACTCGACCAAGAAGCTGACCCTCGATGTCGCGAACCGCCTGGCGCACTCCGGCCTCGGGCACGTCGACGCCGTGGTGCCGCAGGTGACCACGAGCCTCACCGTCTCGAGCACCGCGGCCAGCGAGAGTTCGGTGTCGTTGATCGGCACCACTCCGAACTACTTCACAGTCACCACGTCGAAGGTCGGCTCGGGGTCGGCCTTCACTCAGGCCGATGTGACCAGCGCAGCCAAGGTCGTGGTGATCGGATCCACGATCGCGACCGAACTGTTCCCCACCGGGTCGGCGCTCGGTCAGACCATCTCGGTCGACGGATCGCCGTTCACGGTGGTCGGCATCCTGGCCACGCAGTCCAGCACGGGGATCCAGGATGCCAACTCGGTCGTCGTCGCGCCGATCAGCCGGGTGCAGCGCAGCTACACCGGCTTCGGAGCGATCAGCACCATGACCGTGGAGGCGACCAGCTCGGCCGACGTCGCCGCCGCCCAGGGCGAGGTCGAGGTGATGCTCGATCAGCTGCTCAAGTACGACCCGGCCACCGCGACCGGCAGCGCGCCGTACACCGTCACCGACCAGACCCAGCTGCTGCAGACGGCGGCGGCCAGCGCGCAGAGCTTCACGGTGCTGCTCGGCGCCGTCGCCGCGATCTCGCTGCTGGTCGGCGGCATCGGGGTCACCAACGTCATGCTCGTCACCGTCACGGAACGCACCCGCGAGATCGGGATCCGCAAGGCCCTCGGCGCGACGCGCTCGGCGATCCTCGGGCAGTTCCTGGTCGAGGCCGCCACCCTCACCCTGCTCGGCGGACTGCTCGGCGTGGTCGCCGCCCTGATCGGCGCCCGATTCGAGATCAACGGCACCCAGCCGATCGTGCTCGGGTACTCCGTGCCGCTGGCGCTCGGCGTCTCGGTCGCGATCGGGGTGTTCTTCGGGGTGTACCCGGCGGCTCGCGCGGCGGCCATGCGCCCGATCCAGGCTCTCCGATCCATCTGACAATGAAAGGAAACCACCATGGCTGACAACAAGGACACCTCACCGGCGTCCGCAGAACCGCCCGCCGAGGAGGCGCCCGCTGCGGCACCCGTCGTCGCGTCGACGGCGGCTCCGGCCGCCGCCCCGGCGGCTGCTTCGACTCAGAAGAGCTGGACCCGCTTTCTGACGCCCGCTCTCGCGCTCGTCGCGGCGATGATCGTCGGCGGAGTCGCCGGCGTACTGATCGGGCAGAGCACGGCATCCGCCAGCAACGCCTCGAGCGTGCGCGGCGGGTTCCCCGGCGGCGGCGAGGGCTTCCCCGGGTTCGGCGGCGGGCAGGGCGGCGCGGGCAACGGCACCGGCACCGGCACGGCCGGCGGCGCGCGCGGCGGGTTCACTGCGGGCACGATCACCTCGATCGACGGTGGCACCATCACGCTGAAGCTCGCCGACGGCTCGACCGTGAAGGTCAGCACCGGTGACAGCACGACCGTGACCAAGTCGAGCACCGCCAAGGTGAGCGACCTGAGCACCGGCGAGACGATCACCGTGGTCGGTCAGCGGGACTCGAGCGGTGACGTCACGGCGACGCGCATCTCCGAAGGTGATGCCGGATTCGGCGGCTTCGGCGGCGGTCCCCGTCCGAGCGGCGCGCCGACCCCCTAGTCGGCAACTGACCGGGCCGCCGAGCGCGCCTCGAACAAGACCGCATCCCCGGAGTCTCAGCACTCCGGGGACGCGGTGGTCTGCGTTCACGGGCCGACGGTCAGGGGCGAGCGGTCAGGGGCCGGCGGTCAGGGCCGAGTGGTCGGGGCCGAGCGGTCAGGGCCGAGCCGTCAGAGGTCGAGCACCAGGCTGCTGCTCCCGCGCGAGACGCAGGGGAACATGACCCCGAGTTCGTCCTTCTCGGCATCGTCGAGCACCGAGTCGCGATGTTCCGGGACCCCGCCGAGCACCCGGGTCTCACAACTGCCGCAGACGCCGCGGCGGCACGACGCGACCATCGGGATCCGGTTCTCTTCGAGCACCTCGAGCACGCTGCGGTCGGAGGGAACGGTCAGCCGCACGCCACTGCGCGAGCACTCGATCTCGAGCGGGCCGGCGATCATCGGCGGGCGCGACACGGGAACGAAGTGCTCGGAGTGGAAGTGGGCCGGGTCCGACGCCGTGCGGACGGCGTCGATCAGGCTCTCGGGCCCGCAGCTGTAGACCTCGCCGCCCAGTCTGCGCACCAACGGGGCGACATCCAGGCGGTCAGGATGCTCGTCCCGCGCGTAGACGAGCACCTGCTGCGGGTACTGCTCGAGCAGCTCGGGAAGGTAGGCCATGGTGCTGCGACTGCGTCCCAGGTAGACCAGCCACCAGTCGCGGCGAGCGGGAAGCGACTCGATCATCGACCGGATCGGGGTGATCCCGATTCCGCCCGCGACGAAGAGGTACTGCGCGGCGTGCACCAACGGGAAGTGATTGCGGGGCTCCCACACCGAGACGGCCATGCCCGGCCTGAGGACGTCGTGCACCCAGGCGGAGCCGCCGCGGGAGTGCGGATCCCTGAGCACCGCGATCTCGTAATACCCGCGTTCGGCGGGATCGCCGCAGAGCGAGTACTGACGGGTCTCCCCACCCGGCAGTTGGAGTGTCAGGTGCGCTCCCGGATGCCAGGGCGGCAACTCGGCGCCACCCAGCGGAACGAGCCGCACACCCCGCACGCCGTCGGCGAGCGACGCGATCCCTCCCACGATCATCGTCATGACGCCGGGAGCCATCCCTGGCGCCTCGATCCTGGGCGGGGTGCGCTCAACGATCGCGTCCCCCGATCCACCGGCGGGGCCGGGCGCCGGGCTCCGGCTGCTCATGACGATCCGCACCACGATCGCGATCGCGGTCAACGAGATGATGAACACCGAGACCGAGAGATACCACCACTGGCCCGCATCCGTTCCCGACAGCCCGGCGTGGAACGCGATGAGAAGCACCGCCCCGTAGTTGGCGTAGTGCAGGCCTTTCCAGAACTTCGGAGGCAGCCGATCGCGCAGCAATGACGAGCCGTAGACGACCACCAGCAGATAGAAGGCGATGATGCCGAGCGCGACCGGGATGGTGCGGTAGAGGGAGTGGCCGGGGATGAGCAGTTGCCCGGGCGTGAAGTGCAGCCAGCCGTCGAGCGTGAGCGAAACCATGTGCACGGCGACGCCCAGCAGCGCCAGGCTGCCGAAGTAGCGGTGCAGGTCTTGCAGATGGCCGGGGCTGTCGACCTTGCGGAAGATGCGGGTGGACAGCAGAACGCCCCAGACGACCGAGAGCGACATCAAGGCCCAGGCGATGATCGCGCTCGAGCGCGTCACGTACCACCAGATGTGCGGGTCGTTCACCGGTAGTCCTCCCAGTTGCGCGTGCTCCGCAGTTCGCCGGATGTCGTGATGACGAGTCCGGCCGCGTTGCGGGTGGGCAGCCACTCGAGGAAGCCCTCCGGCGGGGGGACGAAGGCCGCTTTGGTGAGGACCTCGGCGCGGGCACCGGTGTTCGCGATCACGGTCGCGGTCGCCAGGCCGGTGCGCGCGGGCATCAGCGTGCGCGGGTCGAGCAGGTGATGGCGGGTCTCGCCGTCGACCGACCAGGCCCGGCGGCGGGTGCCAGAAGTCGCGACCGCTCCCGATGCGATGCGGATGATGTCGAGGTGCGTCGACGGGTCGTCGGGGTCTTCGATCCCGATCGTCCAGGCGCCGTCGATCGGCCCGGTCCCGGCCGCGACCAGGTCGCCGCCGATCTCGATCAGGGCCCCGGATGCGCCGCGCTCCTGCGCGCGCTGTGCGAGCAGGTCCGCTGCGAGCCCCTTGCCGATTCCGCCCGCGTCCAGGGTCATCCCCTGCGGCAGCCGAACCCGCCGGCCCCGGATCTCGATGTCTGCAGGATCGCCGCCGGGTGCCGTCCCTGCGGGAACCGCGCTCGCCCGGCCGGGGTGGACAACGGACTCCCGGTAGCCGGCACCGACCAGCGTCGGCAGCAGGGTGGGGTCGAAAGCACCGGCCGTCTCGGTGTAGCCGCGCTGCATGGCCCGGATCAGCGCGACGGTCGCGCTGTCGACCTGCAGGCCGTCGCCCCCGGCCGCGTTGAGCCGGCTGAGCTCGCTCTCGGGAAGGAACCGGGACCAGAGGCCTTCGAGTCGGTCCAACTCCTCGCCCAGTTCGTCGAGGAGGCCGCCGGGCGCGTCGATGACGGTCATCGTCACCCGCCCACCCATGGCGGACGTCCCCCTCGACTCGATCATGGTGCGGTGAGGTCAGCCGCCGGACGCGCCGGTCGAGGCCACAGGCGGGGCAGGAGCGGGAGCCGGCTTGGGGGCGACGGGCACGGGAGCCGGGGCCGCCGGCGCAGGAGCCGGCGCCTTGGCCGCCGGCGCCTTTGCGGCCGGCGCGGGAGCCGGCACGGCAGCGGGCGGCGCGCTGGACGGAACGCTGCTGGGTGGCGCCGAGGGCGTCGCCGTTGCCGGCGCCGGGGTGGGTGTCCCGGTCGTCGGCGACGCGGCCGCCGTCACCTGGTAGCCCGCGATCATGCCGACGAAGGCGACCGCGGTGGCGGTTCCGACCAGGGCGCGAGCGCCCGCCGCCGGGTGCGAGCTAGTCATCAGAGCCGTCGCCGCCGGAGCCGTCGCCGCTGTGGTCGTCGCCTCCGTGGTCGTCGCCGGACTCGGTGTGCGTGGGGCTGGGCGATGTGCTGTGTTCGCTGCTGTCGTCACCGGACTTCGGCGCGGTGCTGCTGTGCTCGCTCGGCTCGGCGGTCTCCGACGGCTCGGGCGTCGCCGTCGACGTCGGGTCGTCCGATGTGGGCTCTCCCGACGGCGTGGCCGTGGGGTCGAGGACGGTCGGCGCATTGCCGAGGTGGGTCTGGCTGAAGCTGGCCAGCGTTCCCGCGTTGACGGCCATGGCCGCTCCGGCGGTGCCGAGCACTCCGACGATGGACAGGGCGATGACGATCGGTGTCTTCATGCCTTCGACGCTAGGGACCGGACTCCGAAGAGCGCACCCGCGGATACCCAAGAAACAGCCAAGATCGAGCAAGGCGCTCTGCGGCGATCCCGGGTCGTGCCCCCACAATGGACCATGCGCGTGCTGCTGATCGAGGACGACCCCGCGGTCGCCGCGGGCATCGTCGACGCGCTGACCGGGGCCGCGCACGAGGTCAGGCACGAGAGCACAGGCGCTGGCGGGATCCGGGCCGCGCTCGACGACGCCCCCGACCTGGTCGTGCTCGACCTCGGCCTGCCCGACCTGGACGGCACGGACGTCTGCCGCGCCATCCGGACGGAATCCACCGTCCCGATCATCGTCGTCAGTGCGCGCAGCGAAGAGATCGATCGGGTGCTCGCGCTCGAGATGGGCGCCGATGATTTCCTGGTCAAGCCGTTCGGGGTGCGGGAGCTGATCGCGCGGATCCGTGCGGTGACGCGCCGCACGATGGGCGACGGGCAGGCCTCCGCTCCCGCACCGACCGAGCGGCGACTCGGGCCCCTGCTCATCGACCTGCGCGGCAGGCGGATCTGGGTCGACGACGTGCCGGTGCACCTCACCACGATCGAATACCAGTTGCTGCTCTTCCTGTCGCAGGAGCCCGGCGCCGTGCGCCCGCGGTCCGACATTCTGCGCGAGGTGTGGCAGACCGAGTGGTTCGGCGCCACGAAGACGCTGGACGCGCACGTGGCCGCCCTGCGCAAGAAGCTCGGATCACCGGCCTGGATCGAGTCGGTGCGCGCGGTCGGCTTCCGCTTCGAGATCCCGGCATGACCTGGCGATTCATGCTCGCCCTGATGGGGGTGACGGCCGTCGTGCTCGCGGTGCTGCTGATCCCGATCAGCGGCTATCTCGCTCAGAGCGAGCACGACCGCATCACCACCGCCCTCGAACGCGACGCCTTCGTGCTCGCCGGCAGGTCGGAGAACTCGCTCGCGACCCCCACCCCCGCGGCCTCCGCGACGATCGCCGACCTGGCCCGCCGGTACCGCGACTCGAGCGCGGGAGCCCGGGTGGTGATCGTCGACAGCACGGGCACCGCCATTGTCACCAGCGATGACGACCCGGCCGCCGTGGGCTCGTCGTACCAGTCCCGCCCCGAGATCGCGAGTGCACTCGGCGGTCAGATCGCCAGCGGAACGCGGTACTCGCAGACTCTGTCGCTGGAGCTGCTCTATGTCGCGGTCCCGGTGCTCAACGGCGACCGGGTGCTCGGCGCGGTACGCCTCACCTACCCGGCGCAGGTCGTCACGGATGCCTCAACCGCCAAGCTCGGCGGCCTCGCCATCGTCGCGCTCACCACGGTGCTGCTCGCAGGCGCCATCGGGTGGATCCTGTCGCGGTCGGTGACGCGGCCGCTGCGCCGGCTCACCGACCTCACCGAGCGATTCGCCGAGGGTGACCTGTCGGTGCGTGCCGAGGAGCGCACGGGGGCGCCCGAGCTCCGCTCGCTCTCGCGGTCGTTCAACGCCATGGCCGAGCGACTCACCATGGCGCTCGATCAGCAGCGACGATTCGCCGCCGACGCCTCGCACCAGCTGCGCACCCCGCTGACGGCTCTGCGGCTGCGGCTCGAGAGGGCCCGGCAACTGGTCGGCGCGGAGTCGGCAGAATCCGCCGAGCGGATCTCCGCGGCCGAGGCCGAGGCCGACCGCCTCGAGACCCTGGTCGAGGGACTGCTGCAGCTCAGCCGCAGCGAAGGCTCGATCACCTCGATCAGTCAGGTGGATGTCGCCGCGATCGCCCGCGAACGGGTCGAGCAATGGCGTCCCCTCGCCGAGGAGCGCGGGCTGGCGCTCGACTACCGGGGCCCGGATACGGCCGTCGTGCTCGCGGCACCGGCGGCGGTCGAGCAGATCATCGACAACTACCTCGACAACGCGATGAGCGTCAGCGGGCCGGGCGCGACGATCGAGGTCAGGCTCGACCACGGCCCCCATTCCAGCACCGTCCACGTGATGGACCGCGGGCCCGGGATGTCGCAGGAGGGGCTCGAGCGCGCCTTCGACCGCTTCTGGCGGGGGCGATCGGACGGGACGGGGAGTGGACTCGGCCTGTCGATCGTCCGCCAGCTCGCCCAGGCGAGCGGAGCCGAGGTGTCAGTGCGCAATCGGGGCGGAGGCGGACTCGACGCCTCCGTGCGATTCGGCGCCGAGTGGACGCCCGAACGGCGTTCTACCGGCCGGCGTTCGGCTCGCCGCCGTTTCACGAGGCCGCCCGCATCGCCGTCCGCGCGCGGCGACCGCGGGGCT
>Ga0207667_10009373_pt1 | contig 11538 bp, 10 predicted proteins | sample KBSCornC52_FD_184301 | JGI IMG/M metagenome (GOLD analysis project Ga0207667, IMG submission 184301) | Corn rhizosphere microbial communities from Kellogg Biological Station, Michigan, USA - KBS Corn C5-2 (SPAdes) (version 2) | ecosystem: Host-associated > Plants > Roots > Rhizosphere > Soil ...
GGTCCGTCGATTCCACATGGGTCGCGCCGTGCGCGCCCCTGCCCTTCCTGCTTTGGGCGGCGTTGCGTTTCGGCACGCGCGGCGCCACCGCCGCCTTCGCGGGAATCGCCGTGGCCGCGATCTGGGCGCTGGCGAGGGCCTCGGCGCCTTCGCCTCGGGCACGCCGCTCTCGACCACGCATTCGGTGCAGATCTTCCTCATGTCGATGGGCTCCGTGCTGCTCTGCCTCGCGGCCGCGAGCGAGGAACGGCGTGGCGCGCAACAGGCCCTCGACGTGCTGCGCTACCGGCTCAACCACGCCTCGCGCCTCGCGGTCATGGGCGAGATGGCCGCGTCCATCGCGCACGAAGTGAGCCAGCCATTGGCCGCCATCCTCGGCAACGTCGAAGTGGCGCAGGCCCTGTTGCGCGCGGGCCGCCTCGACCAGGACAAGCTGCGCCCGATCCTCGAGGACATCCGCGAGGACAACCTGCGCGCCGTGGACATCATCCGGCATATCCGCAACCTCGCCCGGCACCGGCCGCCGGCAATCGCGAGCGTGGACCTGGCCGAGCAGGTGCGCGCGGTCCTCTCGCTCGGCGCGCCCCTCGCGCGGCATCGCGGCATCACCCTGGAGAACCGCTGCGAGGAGCGCCTGATGGTGCGTGGCGACCCGATCCACGTGCAGCAGGTGCTGGCCAACCTCGTGCTCAACGCGATGGATGCGATGGACTCCGCGCTGCCGCAGGATCGCCGCCTCGAGGTCGAGGTGCGGCAGGATGGCGCCATGGCCCGCGTCTCGGTGCGCGATCGAGGCCATGGCATCGCGCCTTCGCAGCTCGAGGACATCTTCGACTCGTTCTTCACCACGAAGCAGGAAGGTACGGGCCTCGGGCTCTCCATCTCGCGCTCGCTCGTCACCGCGCAGGGCGGCCGCATCTGGGCGGAGAACAATCCCGGCGGCGGCGCCACCGTGACCTTCACGGTGCCGCTGGCCCACGCCGCCGCCAGGGCCGGCGCGTGACGGCATCGCGGCCGGTGGTCGTGATCGTCGACGACGACCCGGGGATGGTGCGAGCCATGGCGCGCATGGTGGAGCTCGCGGGATACGCCCCGGTCGTCTTCGCTTCCGCGGAGTCGATGCTCGAGAGCGCGCCCGGCGTGATCGATTGCGTCATCGCCGACGTGCACCTGCCGGGCATCGACGGGATCGAGCTCGCCGGGCGGCTCGAGGACTCGGTGCCGGTGATCCTGGTGAGCGCCTCGGAAGAGGCGGAGTCGCGCGTGCGCGCCATGCCCGGCCCGCCGCGCGTGTTCCTGCCGAAGCCGTTTCCCGCGCAGTCGCTGCTCGAGACGCTGTCGCGAATGATCGGCGGCGCCGACGGAGGCGAAGCCGCGGTCCGCCGTCGCTACTCGTAGAAGCCCGCGCCGGTCGCCCGGCCCCCGGGCGTTATAATTTCGCGATATCCCGCAAGGACACCCGAGGAGGAGCCATGGCTGCCAACCCCCAAGCCCGGCCTGCGCAGGCCCCCACCGTCAAGCTGCTGATCAACGGCAAGTTCGTCGAGTCGAAGGCCCGCGAGTGGCGCGACGTCGTGAACCCCGCGACCCAGGAGGTGCTCGCGCGCGTGCCGATGTGCACGGCCGACGAGGTGGGCGCGGCGGTGAAGGCCGCGGCCGAAGCCTTCAAGACGTGGCGCAACACGCCGATCGCCGCCCGCGCCCGCATCATGCTGAAGCTCCAGGAGATCATCCGCCGCGACATGAAGAAGATCGCCGCGGTGCTCACGCGCGAGCAGGGCAAGACCCTGCCCGATGCCGAGGGCGACGTCTTCCGCGGGCTCGAGGTGGTCGAGCATGCATGCTCGATCGGCACGCTGACCCTGGGCGAGCTGGCCGAGAACGTCGCGAACGGCGTCGACACCTACTTCATTCGCCAGCCCCTCGGCGTCTGCGCGGGCATCACGCCGTTCAACTTCCCGGCGATGATCCCGCTGTGGATGTTCCCGATGGCGATCGTGTGCGGGAACACCTTCGTGCTGAAGCCCTCGGAGCAGGACCCGATGACCCCGATGGTGCTCGCGGAGCTCGCGCTCGAGGCGGGCATCCCGCCCGGCGTGCTCAACATCGTGCACGGCGGCAAGGAAGCGGTCGACGCGCTCTGCACGCACGAGGACGTGAAGGCCGTCTCGTTCGTGGGCTCGTGCCACGTGGGAGAGCACGTGTACAAGCTCGCCTCGGAGCATGGCAAGCGCGCGCAATGCATGATGGGCGCGAAGAACCACGCGGTGATCATGCCCGACGCGAACAAGGAGCAGTCGCTGAACGCGCTCGTGGGCGCGGGCTTCGGCGCGGCGGGCCAGCGCTGCATGGCGGTGAGCGTGGCGGTCCTGGTGGGCGACGCGCAGAAGTGGATCCCGGACATCGTCGCGAAGGCGAAGACGCTCAGGGTCAACGCGGGCGACCAGCCCGGCACGGACCTGGGACCGGTGATCTCGAAGGGCGCCAAGCAGCGCATCGAGGGATTCATCGAGAAGGGCACGAAGGAAGGCGCGAAGCTCGAGCTCGACGGGCGCAACGCCACCGTCGCGGGCTACGACCGTGGCAACTTCATCGCGCCGACCATCTTCTCCAACGTGAAGCCGGGCATGACGATCTACAACGAGGAGATCTTCGGGCCGGTGCTCTGCCTGGTGAACGCCGGCACCCTCGACGAGGCGATCGACATCATCAACCGGAACCCGTACGGCAACGGCACCGGCATCTTCACGCAGTCGGGTGCGGCCGCGCGCAAGTTCCAGAACGAGATCGACGTGGGCCAGGTCGGCATCAACGTGCCGATCCCCGTGCCGGTCCCCTACTTCAGCTTCACCGGCTCGCGCGGCTCCAAGCTGGGCGACCTCGGCCCTTATGGCAAGCAGGTGATCCAGTTCTATACGCAGGTGAAGACGGTGACGGCGCGCTGGTTCGACGACGCGACGACGTCGCCGGGGATCCATACGACGATCAGCTTGAAGTGAAAACCGGGGACGGACCCCAATTTCGAGGAGCGAAAACAAAAATGACGAACATCGCGCGCATGAATTGGGGTCCGTCCCCATGAAGATCGGGTTCATCGGCCTGGGCAACATGGGCAACCCCATGTGCCGCAACCTGCTGAAGAACGGGCACACGCTCAAGGTCTACGACGTGGTGCCCGAGCTCGTGCGCAAGCTCAAGGACCAGGGGTGCGAGGTGGCGACGTCGGCGGCCGATTGCGCGCGCGGGGTCGAAATCGTGGTCACGATGCTGCCTTCCTCGCCCCACGTGCGCGCGGTGTACATGAACTCGCTGGGCGTGCTGGAGTCGGTCCCGGCCGGCACGCCGCTCATCGACTGCTCGACCATCGATCCCCTCACCTCGCGTGAGGTGGCCTTCGAGGCGAAGGCCAAGGGCTGCCCCATGCTCGACGCGCCGGTGTCGGGCGGCGTGGGGGGCGCCGAGGCGGGCACGCTCACCTTCATGGTCGGTGGCGAGGCCGCCGACTTCGAGCGCATGAAGCCCGTGCTGCAGCACATGGGCAAGAACATCGTCCATTGCGGCGGGAGCGGCAACGGGCAGGTGGCGAAGATCTGCAACAACATGATGCTCGCCATCGAGATGATCGCCACCTCCGAGGGCATGACGCTGGCGGCCAGGCTCGGCATGGACCCGAAGATCTTCGCGTCCATCGTCAACACGTCGAGCGGCCGCTGCTGGAGCTCGGATACCTACAACCCCTATCCGGGCGTGCTCGAAGGCGTCCCGGCATCGCGCGGCTACTCGGGCGGATTCGGATCCGACCTCATGCTGAAGGACCTGACCCTCGTCACCGAGGCCGCCAAGGCCGCGAAGCAGCCGGTGATGATGGGCGCCCTCGCGCAGCAGATCTACCAGAAGCACTCGATGGACGGCAACGGGCCGAAGGATTTCTCGAGCGTGATCCTGCAGTACATGAAGCCATGATCCGGCACGAAATCCGCGGCCACACGGCCTTCATCACCAACGACAACCCGCCCGCCAATACGTGGACGCCGGAGAGCCTGCGCGCGCTGGAATCGCTCGTCGCCGGGCTCGATGCCGACCGCAACGTCTACGCGGCCGTGTTGACGGGCGCGGGCGAGAAGTTCTTCTCCGCGGGCGCCGACCTCAAGACCTTCCAGGGCGACAAGGCGATGGCGCGCGAATTCATCGCGCGCTTCGGGGCCGCGTTCGAAGCGCTCATGAACGCGCGCTTTGTCACGATCGCCGCGATCAACGGCTACGCGATGGGCGGCGGCCTCGAGGCCACCCTCGCCTGCGACATCCGCATCGCCGAGGCGCATGCGCAGCTGGCACTGCCCGAGCCGGCGGTGGGGCTGCTGCCCGCGGGGTGCGGCACGCAGATGCTGCCCTGGCTCGTCGGCGAAGGATGGGCCAAGCGCATCATCCTCACCAACGAGCGGGTGGATGCGCAGACCGCGCATCGCATCGGCCTCGTGCAGGAAGTGGTGGAGAAGGGACAGGCGCTCGCGGCAGCCACGAAGATGGCCGAGCGCGTGGCCACGCTCTCGCCGCGCGCGCTCGAGAGCTGCAAGCATCTCATCCACAACGCGCGCAACGGCGTGCCGAAGCCCGGCGGCCTGGCCCTCGAGCGCGAGCGCTTCATGGATCTCTTCCAGTTCGACGATACGCGCGAAGGCGTGGCCGCCTTCCTCGAGAAACGCAAGCCGGAATGGAAGAACGCTTGAGCGCGGCGGGCGGCGAGCTCGCCGCCTCGATCCGCGCGGGCGTGGCGACCGTCACGCTGGACCGCCCCAAGGCGCTCAACGCGCTCTCGTACGGCATGATCCGCGGCCTCGCGGACTGGCTCGATGCGTGGGAGGGCGACGAGCGCGTGCAGACGATCGTGCTGCGCGGCGCCGGCGACAAGGCGTTCTGCGCGGGCGGCGACGTGCGCGCGCTGCACGCGAGCATCACCGGCTCGGGCGGGGCCGTGCATCGCGACTTCTTCGAGGTCGAGTACGCCCTCGACTTCCGCATCCACACGTACCCCAAGCCGATCGTCGCGATCATCGACGGGATCGTGATGGGCGGCGGGATGGGCCTTGCGCAGGGCGCGGCGCTGCGCCTCGTGGGCGAGCGCACGCGCATGGCGATGCCCGAGACCCTCATCGGCATGTTCCCCGACGTTGGCGGCACCTACTTCCTCTCGCGCTGCCCCGGCGAGCTGGGGACTTACCTCGGGCTCGTGGGCCCCACGATCCATGCCGCCGACGCCATCTATTGCGGGCTCGCCGATGCATACGTCGGTGCACCGGCGCCGCTGGAGCCGACGCTCGCGGCCCTGCGCCCCGCCATCGACCATCACTTCTCGCACGATCGCGTGTCGTACATCCTCGCGTCCCTCGAGAACGAATCGGCGCCGGCGTGGCGCGACTGGGCGGTGCGCACGCGCGAAGCGCTCGACAAGCGCTCGCCCACGCTCCTCGCCGTGACGCTCGAGGCCCTGCGCCGTGCCGCCGCGATGCCGCTGGAGGACTGCTTCCGCATGGAGCTGGACCTGGTGCGCGCGGCGATCGCCCACGGCGACCTCGTCGAGGGGATCCGCGCGCAGATCATCGACAAGGACGGCCGGCCGCGCTGGAACCCCGAGCGCATCGAGCAGGTCACGCGCCTTGCGGTCGAATCGTTCTTCGCGCCGCGCGAGCCGGCCACGAGCCATCCTCTCGCAAGATTGGGCGGTTCGCGCGCGAACCCGCGTGCCGGCGCCCGCTTCAATCGCCTTCCCTGACGCATCGACAACCCGAAGAGAACCATGAGACTCGCCACCTACTCCCCGCTGCCTTCCGGCAAGCCGCGCCCCGGCCTCGTGATCGAGGGCCAGCGCATCATCGACGTTCCCGCCGCGCTCGGCGCGGACGCGGACACGAACACGTTGCTCGGCATCATCCAGGCCGGTGCCGCGATGCTGGAGCGCCTGCGCAACCTCGAGAAGAACCCGCCCGCCTCGATGGCGAAGCTCGCGGACGTGAAGCTGCATGCGCCGATCCCGCGGCCCGCGAAGAACGTGTTCTGCGTCGGCTGGAACTACCTGGAGCACTTCGACGAGGGCGCCAGGAAGCTGCAGGACAACCGCGAGCTGCCGAAGTGGCCCGTGTTCTTCAGCAAGGCGACGACCGCGGTGAACGGCCCCTTCGACCCGGTGCCTTTCGAGGCGAAGGTCTCGACGTCGCTCGACTGGGAAGTCGAGCTCGGCATGATCATCGGGACCACGGGCAAGAACATCGGCGAGGGCGACGCGATGCGCCACGTGTTCGGCTACACCGTGATCAACGACGTCTCGTGGCGCGACCTGCAGCGCCGCCACGGCGGGCAGTGGCACAAGGGAAAGAGCCTCGACGGCACCTGCCCCATGGGCCCGTGGATCGTGACGGCCGATTCGATCGACCCGAACAACCTGCGCGTCACGTGCCGCGTGAATGGCGTCACCAAGCAGGATTCCAACACGAAGCACCTCTACTTCAAGCTGCCGCGCCTCATCGCCGAGCTCTCCGCCGGCATGACGCTCGAGGCGGGCGACGTCATCTCCACGGGCACTCCCGAAGGCGTGGGCTTCGCGCGCAACCCCCCGGAGTTCCTCAAGCCCGGCGACCTGCTCGAAACCGAGATCGAGGGCATCGGCGTGCTGCGCAATCCCATCGCCTGATGTGACTTTTCCGGGTGACAGCCCGGCGTGGCCTTGCTAGAGTCCCGCCCGAAGGGAGACACCTTTCGGATGGTCAGCAAGATCGAGCCGGGCCGCACCGTCCTCGACCGCATCGGGGTGTACCGCCATTTCATGCGGCTCGCGCCGTTGCGCCCGAGCTACCACGGCAAGTTCGCGCTCGCCGCGGCCGTCGGCATGCTGGTGCCCCTCGCGATCTTCGTGGTCTACCTGCTCGCCACGCGCACCGACTTCTCGGGCATCTTGCCCGTGCTCGCGGCGCTCGTGCTCGCGTGCTTCATGGGATTCCTCGGCACGCTCTGGGCGCTGCGCGAGCTGCTCGTGCCCATCGACCTCACCGCCGAGGCGCTGCGCGCCTACATCGAAAGCCGCAAGTTGCCGGACCTGCCGGTGAGCTTCCCGGACCGCGCGGGAAAGCTCATGGAGGGCACGCAGTACACCCTCACGCAGCTGCACGAGACCATCACGCGGCTCGAGCGTGCCTCCGACATCGACGACCTCACCGGCGTGTACAACCGCCGCGCCGGCGAGAAGCGCCTGTCCGAGGAAGTGGCCCGCGCGGAGCGTGACCTCCAGGCCTTCCAGCTCGCGTTCCTCGACATCAACGACTTCAAGACGATCAACGACGAGTACGGCCACACCGCGGGCGACGCCGCCATCTCGCACGTCGCGGCGCTGCTGCAGCTGAACGTCCGGCGCGGCGACTGGGTCGCGCGCTGGGGCGGCGACGAGTTCGTGGTCGGCCTGCACCGCAACCGCGCGCTGAAGATGGTGATGGGCCGCATCGTGAAGGCGATCGCGTCGAGCCCGTGCGAGATCGGTCCCGGCGAGGAGATCCCGGTGCACGTGAGCTGCGGCGTCGCGGAATACCGCTTCGGCACCGGCGCCGACGGCGTGCTGGCCGATGCCGACCGCGCGATGTACGCGGCGAAGGAGCTCGCGCGCCTCTCGCGCGAATCGCACGTCTGCTATCGCACCGAGCTCGACATGCCGCGCGAGGCGAAGCCCGACCCGGTGAGCGCCGACTGAAAATTCGCACCGCCGCCTGGATCATCGCTCTCGTCACCCTCGTGGGCTTTTCGCTCCACGAGGCGCGCGAGGACTTTCCGTACCAGTACGCCTTCGACCTTTATCATCCGTGGGCGATCGCGCTCGCGCGCGGCGAGGCGCAGGCGCCGGCCAATCCTTATACACAGACGCCGGCATACGGGGCATTCGCCGGCGGCGTCGCCGAGCGTTCCACCAGCCGCTCGTTGCAGGCGGCGGGACGCTTCTGGCAGGGCCGCAACGCGCAGACGCGGTTCGAACCCACCGGGACGCCGCTCTACTACGCCGCGCTCTCGCTGCTGCCGTCGGATTTCGACCGTGCCCATGAGGTGATGGCGCTGCTGCAGTTCGCGGCCCTCGCCGCGGCCGTGGTGATCCTCGGCCGCCTGCGGCGCTGGTCGTGGCTCGCCTGCCTGTGCGCCGCGGCCTTCGCCTGGGCCGCGTTCAATCCGTTCACGCAGGACGTGAAGTTCGCCAACGCGGCGTCGCTGCAGACCGCGTGCGTAGCGGCGCTGGTCGCCGCCGCGGCGCGCCGCGCGTGGGCGACGAGCCGCTTGGCGGATCTCGTCTATCTCGCCGCGCTCGCATTGCTCGCCCTCTTCAAGCCGAATACCGGGCTCATCGCAGCATGCCTCGCGATGCACTACGCGTATGCGCGCGGTCCGTGGGCGTTCCTGCGCGGTGCGGCGATCGCGATCGCGACGTCGGCGATGGCGGTGGCGCTCTCGTCCTGGGTCTTCCACGACGCTGTCATCTGGCTCGACTGGTACCGCTACGTGAACGGCGCCAACGGCGGCACGCTGCTCTATCCGGCCGCCGACGGCAATCTCTCGCTCGTGAAGATGCTCTCCGAACGCGCCCCGCTCCACGGCGTGACGTTCTACTCGGCGATGGCCGCCGCCGTCTTCGCGCTCATCATGTACATCGGCCTGACCGCGATGGGACGTGAATCGTCGCGGCTGCGCCCCGGAATCCGCGCGCTGCTCGACGATCCGTGGCTCCTCGCGAGCGCCGGTGTGCTCGCGACCTTCCTCGTGGCGCCGCTCGTGTGGCCGCACTACTGGGTGCTGCTCGTCGTGCCGCTCATGCGCTTTGCCGGATGGCAGGGCCGGTGGGATGCGTCGAGCGTCCTCTCGATCGTGGCGCTGGCCGCGCTCTCGCGCTGGCCGCTGCAGTGGCTGGTCGAGAACGCGCCGGCGGCGATCTACGTCTTCATGCTCTTCTCGTGGATGCCGCTGCTGCCCGCGCTCGCGATGCAGCTCGCCCGCGCTCAGCGCGCGTTCCGCGGCAGCCCGTCGGCGATCTCGTAGTAGTCGCCCTTCTCCGAGACGAAGATGTGCATCTCGAGGTGCGTCGCGGTGGCGCCGTCGAAGGCGCCCATCGCGAGGCCGATCCAGTCGCGATGGAGCGGATCGAAGAAGAGCGTCGAGCCGCACACGGAGCAGAAGCCGCGCCGCACCTTCTCCGACGATCGATACCAGGTGACCTTGTCCATGCCGTGGAGCGTGACGCGGTCGCGCGGGATGTCGGTCGAGGCGAAGAAGTGACCCGACGTCTTGCGGCACTGGACGCAATGGCACGCGTCTGGCGGCTTCAGCTCGCCCTTGACCTCGAACATGACGGCGCCGCAGAGGCAGGAACCCTTGTGCATGGCCTGTTCCTTCACGAAGAACTATGGAATCACCGGGTCGCGGTCGGGCACGTCGTAGCCGGCGCCGCGCAGCACCTTGCGCGCGTCTTCCGTCGCGGGATGATAGGGATGGAAGTGCTGCGCGAGCAGGCCCGGAAGCGGGTCCGGCACCAGCGGCCAGATTGCCCACCGGAACCCGGTGATGGGCTCGGCCGCGTGCGGATCGTAGAACTGCGTCCACTTCAAACCGGGCATCGGATCCAGGTCGAGCCGCGCCATCGCCGCGGCCAGGTAAGCGGCCTTCATGTACCAAGGCATTGCCGACCAGCGGAAAGGCCACTGCTGGCGACGCATCTCGCCGACGCGGTCGCGGATGCGGCGCTGCTTGTCCGCGTCGAGAAGGGGTGGGACATAAGCCCCGAGGTACAGGGCGACGGCGGCGAGGAAGATCTTGTCGCCGTGCCGCGCCTTCACGACCTCGGGCACCGAGATCGACACCGCCGTCCCTAGAGCAACGCTTCCTCGACCGCGAGCACGCTTTCCGCGCCGCGCGTGGCGGCTGCCGCCAGCGCCGGCGCCTGCGCCATCACGTGGTCGGCGAAGAAGCGCGCCGTGAGGATCTTCGAGCGGAGGTAGTCGCGATCGCCCTCACCCTTCGCAAGGTCGCGCGCGGCCACTTCCGCGCTGCGCGCGAGCATCCACCCGCCGCCGGCGATGCCGAAGAGCTTGAGCACGTACACGCTGCCCGCGCCCACCGCGGCCGGGTTCGACGGATAGGTCGCGGCCACCCAGCGTACGGTCTCGCGCAGGTCGCGGATCGTATCGCGGAGTGACGGCGCGATGCCGCGCACGTTCTCGTCGGGCGACTTCTCGAGCTCGGCCACGGTGCGATCCATGAGGTCCGCCCACGCGAGTGCGGTCCGGCCCTCCTCGCGTCCCATCTTGCGGCCCACGAGGTCATTGGCCTGGATGCCGGTCGTGCCTTCGTAGATGGTGGTGATCCGCGCATCGCGCAGGTGTTGCGCGGCGCCCGTCTCCTCGATGAAGCCCATGCCGCCATGCACCTGGATGCCGAGCGAGGCCACCTCGACGCCCATCTCCGTCGACCAGCCCTTGACCACGGGGATCAGCAGGTCGACGACCGCCTGGCAACGCCGCCGCTCGACTTCATCCTGCAGCTTGCGCGCGCGGTCCAGCATGGCCGAGACCCAGTACGCGAGGCCGCGCGCCGCTTCCGTCGTGGCCTTCATGGTGAGCAGCATGCGTTTCACGTCGGGGTGATGGACGATCGGCGCGGTCTTCGCGCCCTGGCTGCCGAGGGGCCTGCCCTGCATCCTCTCGCGCGACCACGCGAGCGCGCGCTGGTACGCACGCTCGGCGATCGCCACGCCTTCGAGGCCGACCGAGAGGCGCGCCGCATTCATCATGATGAACATGTACTCGAGCCCGCGGTTCGCCTCGCCCACGAGGTAGCCGAGCGCTCCATCCTTCTCGCCGTAGGCCATGACCGCGGTCGGGCTCGCGTGGATGCCGAGCTTGTGCTCGATGGACACGCACTTCACGTCGTTGCGCGCGCCGATCGAGCCGTCGGCGTTCACGAGGAGCTTGGGGACGGCGAAGAGCGAGATGCCCTTCACGCCCTCGGGCGCGCCGTCGATGCGCGCGAGCACGAGATGCACGATGTTGTCCGTGTAGTCGTGCTCGCCGTAGGTGATGAAGATCTTCTGGCCCTTGAGGCGATACGTGCCATCGGATTGCGGAGTGGCGCGCGTGCGCACGAGCGAGAGGTCGCTGCCCGCCTGCGGCTCGGTGAGGTTCATCGTGCCGGTCCACTCGCCCGAGACCATCTTCGCGAGGAACTTCTCCCGCACCGCATCGGGGCCGACATGGTCGATCGCCTCGATGGCGCCCTGCGTGAGCATGGGGCAGAGCTTGAACGCCAGGTTGGACGAGCCCCACATCTCCTCGACCGGCGTGGCGACAAGGTGCGGAAGGCCCTGCCCGCCATGGGCCGTGGGCGACATGATGTTGCCCCAGCCGGCCTGCACGTACTGGTGGTACGCCTCCTTGAACCCTTTCGGCGTCGTCACCTTGCCGTCGCTCCACTTCGCGCCCTCGCGGTCGCCGGTGGCATTGAGCGGCGAGAGGACCTCGCCCG
>Ga0207667_10009376_pt1 | contig 11536 bp, 6 predicted proteins | sample KBSCornC52_FD_184301 | JGI IMG/M metagenome (GOLD analysis project Ga0207667, IMG submission 184301) | Corn rhizosphere microbial communities from Kellogg Biological Station, Michigan, USA - KBS Corn C5-2 (SPAdes) (version 2) | ecosystem: Host-associated > Plants > Roots > Rhizosphere > Soil ...
GATTCCAGCGTGCCGGCGATGCGGGCGCGTTCGCGCAGGTTCTGTACCGTATCCATCACCGACGGCTGCTGGGCGAGGAAGGCCTGTCCCAGCTGCTGGGTCCAGTCGAGGCGATCATTGAGCATGGCCAGCACCGAGGGGAACTGCACCAGCGCCTTCACGCTCGGGTCCCACGGCATGGGGGCCACGGCGCGCGCCAGGCCATCGCCCTGCAGACCGGGCCGCGCTTCGACGAAGCGCTGGGCCTGCACCACTTCCAGCGGATAGGTCGAGGCCATCAGCACCTGGGCCAGCAGCGAATCGGGATAAAGCGCCACCGGGGCCAGCATCTGGTCCAGCTGTTGCTGGGTATAGACGGGCGCGGGCGGCGGGGCGTAGGCCGTCTGCGCCTGCACGGGCAGGCCCGAGACCAGAGAGAAGACCAGGCAGGTGGCCCAGGCCAGGGATGTCTTGTTCACGTTGTTCTCCTTGCGCGATGGCGTGCAGCCGGAAGAGGAAAAACAAGATGCTCGGTCCGGCGCACTGAGGTGAGCCTATGGTCTGCCAGCTCGGAGAGGCGAGGTGTAACGGAATTGCAAGCGATGTTTCAGCGCGGGGACGGCTGAGTCTCGCGGGTTGCTGATGGGAAAGCCTTGCGCAAGGCAGGGGAGCCTGTGGCATCATGAATGGCCACGGAACAAATCTCATCAACGGAATCGATCAATCGAGCGGTTTTCATGCTTCGCGCAGATCAATCGCCACGCTTCCTTGCACGCGCTGCAGCGGCCGGACAACCAGGGCCGGCGTGCCTTTTCTTGTTGAAGAGAAACGTTCTAAACAGTTTTCGCAGTATCCGCAGTACGTACCAAGGCAAATTTTTTACGACAACAAGCCATCAAGCAAGGAACGACCATGAGCCATCACCTGATCTGGCGGCGCGATGATTTCCTCATCGACACCGATCCCGACCGGCTGGACATCCCCCTCATCCACGACGTACTGACCCATTCGAGCTGGTCTCCCGGCATCGACCTCAACACCGTGCGCACGGCGCTGGCCAACAGCCTCTGCTTCGGCCTCTATCGCGGCAAGCAGCAGATCGGCTTTGCCCGCGTGGTGACCGATCATGCCACCTTCGGCTACCTGTGCGACGTCTTCGTCGTCGGCGACCTGCGCGGCCAGGGCCTGGGCCGCTGGATGATCGAATCAGTCAACCAGCATCCCACGCTGCAGAAACTGCGCCGCGTCATGCTGACCACATCTACCGCCCCGTGGCTGTATGCCAGCTGTGGTTTCGAGGCCATCAATCGCGGTGACTTCGTGTGGCATATCTCGCGTCCGGATATCTACAAGCAGGGCGTGCAGCAGTAGATCGGCATTCCCTGACCGGCGGAGCGCAGTGTGGCTCCGCTGAGTTTCCTGAGGCGTCCTTGCTGACGTAGTCAGGAAACTTAGTTTTTCAGCGCTTTCCCTTCCTTGCTCCTCTCTCGTGTCGCGACTGACGATTCCCGCGGTGTGCGATGCGATGGCTTCTCTCGCCTCCTTCTTCCGTTTTCGCTCCTAAGTTTTTTTCTTCCATCCGCCCTGTAAAACCGGCGTGTACGGAGCATGCAACTTAGTTTTGATGAACACTTGATCCAGTTCCGGTCGCAATGACCCAAAGATGATCCGCATCAAGAAGCGGCCAGATGTGAATTTTCATCATTTTTGCAGACTTATAATTTTGACACTCATTCATTTCAGCTCATCGACCCGCTGCGCCATGCTGCGCACCCACGAATCCTGACCATGACCATTGCCAACAAACTCCGTCTGCTTCTGCTCGCCGTCGTCCTCGGCCTGGCCAGCCTCACCGGCTTGAGCATCTATCACAGCAACCACATTGCCGATGCTGCCAGCTATTCGTCGTTCAACACGGTCCCCAGCCTGCTGGTGCTGGGGGAGGCGGGTGAAGCGGTCTTCCGCATCCGGGTTGGCATCTGGCGCTATGCCGCTGCCACGGATGCCGCCACGCGCGCCAAGCTGGAGAAGTCCATGAACACCAACCGCGACAAGGTCATCGCCGCCTTCGACCGCTACGAGAAGGAAGATCTCTCCGACGCCACCGACCGCCAGCTGCTGCAGGCGGACCGTGATGCCTTCGCCGATTACGAGAAGAGCCGCCAGGCCGTCATCGCCCTGGGCGCTGAAGGCAAGACCGAGGAAGCCTTGCATGCGGTCGAGCACCAGGTGGTCCCGCCCGGTGACAAACTCATCAACGCCCTGGCGGCCCATCGCCGCTACAACGAGCAGCTCGGCCAGCAAGGCGTGCAGGCGGCGCAGTCCAGCCTGCGTTCGGCGGTGGTTCAGGCGGTGCTGATGAGCCTGGCCGTGTGTGCAGTGGTAGCGGTGGTGAGCCTGCTGATTTCGCGCACCATTTCCACGGCACTGGGGGAGGCCATCATGACGGCCCGCGCCATTGCCACGGGCGACCTCAGCACCCGCATCCGCCGCCGCGCCAATGACGAAGTCGGCCAGTTGATGCAGGCCATCCAGCAGATGAGCGACAGCCTGGTGCGCATCGTCAGCAACGTGCGCAACAGTGCCAACACCATCGCCACCGCCACGGCGGAAATCGCCGCCGGCAATCTTGACCTGTCGGCGCGTACGGAAGCCCAGGCCGGTTCCATCGAAGAGACCGCGTCGGCCATGGAGCAACTGACCGCCACCGTGCGCCAGAATGCGGACAACGCCCAGCAAGCCAATGTGCTGGCCACATCCGCCTCCAGCGTCGCTACCGAGGGTGGCCAGGCGGTGCAGCAGGTGGTGCAGACGATGGACGAGATCAATGCCTCCTCGCTGAGGATCGTGGACATCATCAGCGTGATCGACGGCATCGCGTTCCAGACCAATATCCTCGCGCTCAATGCTGCCGTGGAAGCAGCGCGTGCGGGCGAGCAGGGACGCGGGTTTGCGGTAGTGGCGGCCGAAGTGCGTTCACTGGCCCAGCGTTCGGCTGCGGCTGCGCACGAGATCAAGGAACTGATCGATGATTCGGTCGGCAAGGTGGAGAGCGGCAGCCGGCTGGTAGCACAGGCAGGCCAGACGATGCAGCACGTGGTCGATAGCGTGCGCCGCGTGACTGACATCGTTGCCGACATCACGGCCGCCAGCGCCGAGCAGAGCGATGGCATCGTGCAGGTCAACCAGGCCATCGGTTTGATGGATCAGGCGACACAACAGAATGCGGCGCTGGTGGAGCAGGCGGCTGCGGCCTCACAGTCGATGCGGGAGCAGGCTGCCGGCCTGGCCGAAGCGGTGGCGGTGTTCAAGCTGGCGCATGAGGTGCAGATGCTGGGCGAAGCAGGGACGGGCGTGGCGGCGGCCGGCGCCTTGGCAGGCCGCGAAGTACTGGCCTTGCCGGCCTGATACGGAGGGTGCGGGTCAGTCTTCGTCAGAGCAAGAGTCTGTCGTTGAGGCTGATTTCTTTCTGGCGATGTGCCGGTTTGCGGGTGGTCAGGAGTGGTCATGAGATGTGAGCGTTGGTGATCCTCAGTTGGGCTAAGGTTCGTGCTGCCCGGTTGGGCAAGCATTCTGCAGTGACCCACTCATGCGCCCAGGAGAGCCGAACATGACCATTGCCAAGAAGCTGTACCTTCTCATCATCGCCGTCATTGCGGGCCTGTGTGCGCTGGCGGCATTGAGCATCTACCAGAGCTACCGGGTGTCGGCGGCAGCCGGTTATTCGACGCACAATACGGTCCCCAGCATCCTCGCTCTGGATGAGGCGATCGAGGCGGTTTACGCGATACGGCTGAATGTGGCGCGCTACTTCATCGAGCCAACTACCCGCGAAAAGATTTTCCCCGTCCTTGAGTCACTGCATGAAAAGGTGCAGGCCGCCTTTCTCAAGTACGAGAGAGAATGCATCTCCGACGCCAATGACACAAAGATGCTGGAGCAGGACCGTGCTGCCTTTGCCGATTACGAGAAGGCACGACACCAGACCTTGGCCCTGGTCGAGACCGGGCAGCCGTCCGAACTGCAGCGTGCGCGGGAAGAGCTGCTGGTGCCCGCCGGCAACCGATTGATGAAAGCGCTGATCGAGCACAAGCGGTACAACGAACAGTTGGGCCGCCAGGGGATGGAGAATGCGGCTTCCATTCTGGAATCGTCCATCGTCATCATCGTCGGCGTCAGCCTTCTGATCGGCACGCTGGTGGTGGGCTTGAGCCTGCTGCTGGTGCGCATGATCGCGACTTCGCTGCGCCACGCCACGCACGTGGCCGATGCCATATCCCGCTACGACCTGACCAGCAAGATCGAGCACGCCGCGCGTGATGAGATCGGCCATCTGATGCAAGCGCTGGGCCGCATGAACGACAGTCTGCGCAAGATCATGGGTGGCGTGGGTGACAGCACTGGCACGATCCAGGTGGCCGCGCGTGAAATCGCCACCGGCAATCTTGATCTGTCTTCCCGCACCGAATCGCAGGCGGGCTCGCTGGAAGAGACGGCCACCGCCATGGAGCAACTGACCGCCACCGTCCGCCAGAATGCGGAGAACGCGCGGCAGGCCAGCGAACTGGCGATCTCGGCCTCGGCCGTGGCGGCCCAGGGTGGCAAGGTGGTCGATGAAGTAGTGCTGACCATGGAGGCCATCAATGCCTCGTCGCTGAAGATCGTGGACATCATCAGCGTGATTGACGGCATCGCTTTTCAGACCAATATCCTGGCCTTGAATGCAGCGGTGGAGGCAGCGCGTGCGGGCGAGCAGGGGCGCGGCTTTGCGGTGGTGGCCTCGGAGGTTCGTTCGCTGGCCCAGCGTTCGGCGACGGCTGCCAAGGAGATCAAGGAATTGATCCAGGATTCGGTCGACAAGATCGGTGCCGGTGGCCGCCTGGTCACGGAGGCGGGCAGCACGATGGCACAGGTGGTGACGAGCGTGGGGCGGGTCACCGATATCGTCAGCGAGATCAGCGCGGCCAGCACTGAACAGAGCCAGGGCCTGGAGCAGATCAATCAGGCCATCGGGGCCATGGATGAAGTCACGCAACAGAATGCGGCGCTGGTGGAGCAGGCGGCTGCGGCCTCGCAATCGCTGCAGGAGCAGGCGGTGCAGCTGGCGGGCGCGGTGCAGGTCTTCAAGCTGGATCGTGAACGGGAGCTGGCCATTGACCTGGTGTCCGGGGAGACTATCCCGGAGCGGGCTGCCGATCTGCTGCTGGTGGGTGGGCGGGTGCAGGCTTGAGGAAGATCGGTACGCATTGAGGGACGCATTGCTGCGTCCCTCTTTTGTTTCTCGTCTTTCCCTTTTTTCTTTTCTTCAGGGCGACGGCAATGTCGTACTGAATCGAAGCGTTCTTACTTCTCCGGCATGCCTGACGAGTGATGGCTGGTGATCAGCCACTCCCTGCCATTCCATTCATAGGTAAAGCTGTAACGGGCATGCACGACCTGGCCGGTAGTGCCGAAGGTAAAGCTGTAGAGGCCGGCATCGATGGCGGTGTTGCAGCCTATCCAGAGCCAGCGCTGGTCGATCTTGCCGACCGGCTTGTTGTGGAGGAAGTGTTCGAAATAATCGATGCGCTCTTCGTTGGTGAACCGGGGCTTGTTGGACACGGTGGGCAAGAGCAGGGAGCGCGGGGCGTAGTTTTCGGCGACGGCTTCGGGATCGAGGGTTTGCAGTGAGGCATTCCAGCGGTCGAAGAGGGCGGCGATTTCTTTGCCTGTGGTTGATTTGCAGACCACGCCGGTGCCGGGGCCGGCGAAGGGCAGATCGGGAGCGGGGCTGCTCGACGGGGTCGAGGCGCAGCCGGTGAGGATGAGTGCCAAGGCTGATGCGGAAAGGACTGTTTTCATTTTTCCCTCATTATTGTTGATCTGTACAGGTGATTCGCGGTGAGCCGGGTCTCGCTCCCGGTGGTTCCTATCGTTTCGCGGAACGATGAGCCGGTTGCGAGAGCAGGAAATATTGCATCAATCCGCCCTGCAGCGCGACGAGTAAGCAGATCGTTAGGGCAGTGATGGTTGCCTGATCGAACATCTCGTGCAATTGATGTTTACCGGATGGTAAGCGAGCGAGACCAGGCGCATTTATCGGAAAAGAGCCTTCAATTCCCGTGTTTCTGGTGTTCACGGTTGGGAAATGACTGAGGTGTTCCTGCGCGACTCCAAAGGCAAGAGTCCCCCACGAAAACTAAGTCATACATACCCCTGCCTCTAAACTGCTAAAAAAGAAAGATTAAATCCACGTTTTTGCAATTCGCCTACCAGACGTGAAATTCCGCACTTGGCAAAAAACGGCAATTCATTAAGCTGCTTTCCCATTAGCACCAAACACAGGTTCCATTCGTGTCTCTTAGGTCTTTCGCGTAACCAGCTGGTGTCCCACCCTTTGCCAACAGCACCTATTCGACTCTCTAATATCTGGCGATATGCCGGATCAATATCAAAAAACGTCTCAGCGGTGCGACGCACCTGCTCACATAAATGACTAACCCCAGCGGAACCAGCGGGGTGCTTCACGAAATACAGGGTCTTGCTTGGAAGGTGCATGATGTCGCAAAACTCAAATCGTGATCTTCCACCACCATAGTTAACAAGCTCCTTATCAAAAAGCCAAAGATCTACGTCAGCAGCTGCAGCGGCTTCGTTGTATGGCCCTTCGTGGTCCAAGAAATTCCAAGCTTGTAAAGCAAACACTGGAGGATCAATTTGTCCCAAGACTCGGTTTGTAGCTACGATAAAGTTTTGATCCGCCACGTACCATGATCCCGATGACAAAACATACGTTATTCCGTTATGGGTAATCTCTGCTCCCATACAGGAGTAGATCGTACATACGCCAATTTCGTCTTTGTTTTCATCCAGAAGATGAACAGCAGTGGATTTAGCTGTTTCCAGATTTGGTGGTTGGCCTTTAGATTGAGCATGACCTTGCCAACTAGCGAACATGAGATATGGTGATGTAGCTGCACTGGCATTCATCCGTCCAATGACAAAATGCTGCGGATAGGGCCTATCTCCGCTACGCTCACCTGGGGCCGCTAGCGAAATCTCCCTTTGAGGGTCCCTTCCACCTAAAACTCCATCTAACAATGTTTCGAGATGGGAGAGTGTTGTCTCGTCACGCACATGAACTAAGTTATTTGCTTGCGGCCATCTAACACGGTGGTCGTTTGAATCAAACCGCTCGATAATTTGATCTAAGGTTGCGAAGATAGCGTTTGTGTCAATTTCAAACTTAATCGACATTCCGCCGCGTACTTTTGTCCCAAACACTCCCCTGTACCGAAGTTCTGGCACCCCCTCTACGGCTGATACCAAGTCGCGATCCGCTTCAAAACCGAACTCCCTAACTGCGGAAGCGCGAGGAGCTCGTTCGCTTGAAATATGGCGCTTGGCAAATACCTGCTCCGCTCTAACCTCTCGAACCTGCCCCTGAGGAACGATGGCTAAGGCAACAACCTTTCCAAACTCTGGCTCTACCCATTCGTCCTTGATCTTGGAGTGTCCATGACCAAAGGTGAAAACGAACGTCTTCCCATTCCGAGGAATCCAAAGTAGGCCTCCGGGTGATTGACTCTCTAGTTGCGGTGTGGCATCTGCCAGCAACAAATTTGAAATTGCTGCCATCCATTTTGGTGGTTCCGCCTCAGATGGAAGCGCAAAGAATTTTCCTTCCGGAATCGTTTCAATTAGCGGAAAGCTTCCGACGCCAAGTGCGTCTATCTGTTCTCGGGCCTCTCCAACCTTTGATGCCTTAAGTAAATATATGCTAACGCCCAACCGCGCAGGCGTTCTTGGACTCGTCATACCGCCCCCCCTCAAGCAAACTAAATTATCCTCCCTGTCCATGCCAAAACTTAAGTTACTCAGTTCGCTATTCGACCAAGTGATACGAACCTACGAGAAATGGATTAAGCGTATAAGCATGTTCTACCCCATCGAAAAATTAACACAAAATCAAATGAAATTGGATACTACATATTGAATGGAAGAAATCTTTTGTTTGCTCAATTGGGAATTTTCTCGCTCCATCACGCAGCTTGTCATCTCAACGCGCCGTAGCTGTGCAACAGGTTTGTCGCCTACACATTCACCTTCTTGCCTTGCTTGAACGTCCAGCCGACTTTTAGTCCGATGCTGCTTTCGATACTTGAAATTTGTAAGCCATGTTCTAGAATCAGAGCGTGATTGACCACTATATGTAGTGTCTAATCATGAAAATATCCTGCATTTAGTTTGTTGTGGGAATCGGTAGGTGGCGTCGACGTTGGGCGCTGCAATGGCGATGTTAGGAACCTCGCACGAGCATCCGTTGCTTGTCATTGACTGGGGAGCCTAGTAGATCGTCGTTTCTCTAAACTACGAAAGGCATCTATACCATGGCAAAAGCTCCACCGAAGCAACCTTCTTCTCCGGGTAAAGCCCGTGACGCGGGGACCGGGCAATATGTCCCCATGGATTACGCGAAGTCGCACCCAAAGACAACCGTGATCGAGCACGACAAAAAGAAGAAGTAGGTAGCGGGCAGGCTCGCCAATTTGCCGGGCCTGTTTAACTTTAGTGGCACATTGCGAATGCGAATTCCAACATATATAGACAGTTGTGCCTGGAACTACTTCTATGACAAGCAGGAGCGTTTGGGTGAATTGTTTCCTCGTGCGCAGTTTGAGTTGTTCGAAACTAGCGAGGTGCGTATCGAGCGCGCTGCTATTCCAATCGATCAGAAACTATCGCTGCGGAACTACATTGACGAGAGCATCGCTGCGAACAGCTTGAGGACGACCTATGTATTTGGCTTCGCAGCTACGGAGCCGGATGGGTCGCTATCTCCGATTCAGGTCTACGGCGGATTTGATCAAGGCTCTTTCCAGTCGGAGGAAGATGCTCAGTTATACGCATCGTCGGATTTCGAGCGAATGTTGAGTGGTAAGTCTAAGAGGGGATCAGGGCTCTCACACAACCAAGCCGATGCGTCCTTGGCGGTCAGGGCGTTTGACTCGTTGGTTGTGACAGCGGAGGCGAGGACGAAGTCCGGGCCGCTAAAGTTCGCAGGTGAGAAAGGGGGGCATATACTTTACTTGCAGGACGCTGCTGCAAGTGGCCTTCCGTTACGGGATTATGTACAACAACAAGGCGCGATCTGGCGATCTAGACGAACGACTCGATAGCATGTTTGCTTCTTTTGCAGTGCTCGTTTGGAGTGGCCTGTGAGGTGTGTTTGATTCAGCCCAAATGTTTGCTCACAATTCCGTCACAGCACGATTGATATAACGGAGGATGCCCCTTCAACACTGCGGGGCGCGTTCGTGAACTAAGTGCCTGATCTGCAGCGAAAAGTGCGGGGAATTTGGCCTGCCCTGAGGGACTCGAACCCCCGACCTATGGCTTAGAAGGCCATTGCTCTATCCAGTTGAGCTAAGGGCAGTTCGGCGTGGCTGGCGGTGATACTGCGCCGATGCGCTACCGCCAACGATCCAGAAAAGAAAACGGGCTGTCACAGACAGCCCGTTTTTGATGAGTGGTCGGAGTACAAGGATTCGAACCTTGGACCCCCTGGTCCCAAACCAGGTGCGCTACCGGGCTGCGCTACACTCCGAGAAGCGAGATAATAGCAGCATCTCTTTCAAATGGTCAACAAAGAATGCAAATTCTTCAAACAAGACCCTAAGCCGCCGTCTCCCGCTCCCGTGCTTCGGCCTCGCCCTGCACCCTGATCTCCACCATCAGCTTCTTGATCTCCGGCACGCACGAGCCGCAATTGCCGCCCGCTTTCACACAGGCCGTCACCTGGCTGACCTCCGTCAATCCCTGCGCACGGATCGCATTGCAGATGGTGTTGCGTCCCACACCAAAACACGAACACACCGTCGGTCCGGCGTCAGCACCTTTCTCAATCGGCTGGCCCACGAGCAGGCCGACGCGGTCAGCTTCTTCCAGCTTCTCCTTGGCAAACAGTCCCGCCAGCCACGAGCGCGAGGGCAGGTCAGGGCGCGCCGACATGAACAGGCACATGTCGATACGATCATCCACCACATGCACCGCGCGATAGCTGCCATCGCTCAGGTCTTCATACTCCAGCCAGTCCGCATCATCGGCCTGCACGCCCAAGAGCGCCCTGGCCCATGCAGTGTGGTCGCTGATGTGATTGCGGCCGGCCAGTTCATATCGCACAAAATCCCGGCCCTGCACGCGTGTCCAGTGGGTGATGTCGTCCAGATCCAGCGCATGGCGCGTGAGGATGAAGCCATGCCAGCCCACGCGGAATTCTTCGATGGCTACCGGCGTGTGCTTGAACTCCGGCTCGCCCGAGACCGGATCGACCACCGGATTGACCACCGCCCCCACGCGCGCATCGGAGGCCGATTGCCCGTTCCAGTGGATCGGCACGAACACATTGCCGCGCGGAATGCCTCCACCATGCTGCACGCGCGCCACCATCGCGCCCCAGCGGCTGCTGATGCGCGCCAGACCGCCTTCGCGCACGCCATACAGCAGCGCATCCTGCGGGTGCAGGTCAATGAAGGATTCCGGAATATGGCTGGCCAGCGTGGCCGACTTGCCGGTGCGCGTCATGGTATGCCAGTGGTCGCGCACGCGGCCGGTGTTGAGGATCAGCGGGTAATCCTCGCAAACGGCGTGGCCCGGCGTGCGCGGCGCGGTCGGCACAAAACGCGCGCGCCCATCGGCGTGGGTGAAACGATGATCTTCCAGGACGCGTGCCGTGCCGCTGATGCTGCCATCAGACAAGCGCTGCACCGGCCACTGGATCGGTGCCATTGCGTCATAAGCGGCCTTGTCCATCCCGGTCAGGCCTGACAGATTGAAAACGCGGCGTGCGCACCCTGCATCTGCCTCGCCATTGCGATGCGCAGAGAGGCGCGCGTGTTCATCAAAGATCGCATGCGGGCCCGCGAAATCAAATCCCGCAAAGCCCATGCGCTGCGCGACCTCGCAGATGATCTGCCAGTCACCGCGTGCCTCGCCCGGTGCCGTGAGGAAAGCCCGCTGCCGCGAAATGCGGCGTTCGGAATTGGTGACCGTCCCATCCTTCTCGCCCCAGGCCAGCGCCGGCAGCAGCACGTGGGCCAGTGCATTGGTATCGGTTTGCGTGATGACATCGGAAGACACCACCAGCTCGCACTTCTGCAAGGCGCGCTGCACCAGGTCCGCATCGGGCAGGCTCACCAGCGGATTGGTGGCCATGATCCACACCGCCTTGATGCGGCCTTCCTCGATGGCGCGGAACATGTCCACGGCCTTGAGGCCCGGCTTGTCCGCGATGCACGGGGATTGCCAGAAGCCTTGCACGATCTCGCGATGCAATGGCTGGTCCAGGTCCATGTGCGCGGCCAGCATGTTGGCCAGCCCGCCGACCTCGCGTCCGCCCATCGCATTGGGCTGGCCGGTGATGGAGAAGGGGCCCATGCCGGGCTTGCCGATGCGGCCGGTGGCCAGGTGGGCGTTGATGATCGCCGAACCCTTGGCCACGCCCTGGCTCGACTGGTTCGCCCCCATCGAGAACAGGCTGACGGTCCGCGGGGTCTCGGCGAACCAACGGAAGAAGAGC
>Ga0207667_10009377_pt1 | contig 11534 bp, 7 predicted proteins | sample KBSCornC52_FD_184301 | JGI IMG/M metagenome (GOLD analysis project Ga0207667, IMG submission 184301) | Corn rhizosphere microbial communities from Kellogg Biological Station, Michigan, USA - KBS Corn C5-2 (SPAdes) (version 2) | ecosystem: Host-associated > Plants > Roots > Rhizosphere > Soil ...
CTCCGCAATGGCATGTTCCAGATCAAAGATTCGCTTGGCGCGGGCGTCAATATCGGTAAAGCCGGCAAGTTTCAGCATGGCCGCGACGTGGGCCACATATTTTGTGCGTGCGTCGCGCATGCTCGCCGCGTCAGAAAGGTAATACTCGCGGTCCGGCAATTCAATTCCGCCCTGAAGCAGGTAAGCGGCATAGTGCTCTGAGTCATTGAAGCCCGGCGCTACCCACAATCCAAACAGGTTCGGCGTATGAAAGTGGGTGTTGTTCAGTGCATCCACGTCCGCACGAAGCGTTTCTCCCAGGGCATGCGCCAGTTCATGCTTGTCTTTGATGGCCGCAATCGCGTCCAGATGCGGCTTCAGCGGCTTCAACCCTTTAGCCTCAATCCCGGCTTCATCCATGTATGAGTTATAAAGATCGGCAATCTTGGCTGTGCTGGAGCCCGCAGGCGCTTTCGCATTGGCGGCCTCTTCAATCAATGCTGCCGTACGCTTATTCGTGAGATCAGAAAGTGCGGTAAACACGCCCACGGCGGCACGGTCGGGCGGGATTACGGTTTTCTTGATCCATGCGCCGTTGGCGTAGTGGTAAAAATCATCACCCGGCTGGACAGAGCGGTCGATATGGTCTACCGCAATGCCGTGGACTGGCTTTGCGGGAACATCTGCGGGTATGGCAGCGCCAAGCCGCACAAAAAGCACGGTCAGTGAGAGAACAAGCAGCGCGCATACCATGGCGCGCGAAGAAGAAAAGTTTTGATGTCTGAATTTCATGGGGGAAAACAAGGCTCCGATATATCTACTAATAGTATGACGGATGACCAAAAAAGAAGGTAGCACGGTGGCCGCAAAGCAGCGCTAGAGGCGGAACCGGATGACTGACTGTTGCAGGGTATATCTTTTCGACTCACGCTCGCTCCTGCTGTCGCTCAGGATTGAGCCGCTAAAAAATATTCGTTGCGAAATGCAGCAGTGTTCATGATCTATTGACTTTGCAGGGTTGCGATGCACGCGTAAGCAGAGGGCGACAGCTTTGCATCGCTGAAACCAATAGCAGCAATTGGCGTTATTAGTTCCAAAATGGAACAAAAACATGTGAATAATTTGATTGAGGTTTCTCTTATTTTCTCCTATGCTGTGAGTTCCTGCCGCAGTAGCAAGTTGTGTCCCTGACCTTTTGCTGGAGAAAAAGATGACCACCGTAAATATCGCAGTTCATTACTCTTCATATCAGAATTGTCTGCGTTTTTTCCACTACACCGGCAGGACACTGCTTCCATCGAGGCAGGTTTCTCCGGCACCACCCTGGTACTTGTAGCAAACGTGAATCTCAGATGAGCAGCCCCATATCAGGTCCGGCATTGTAACCACTGGCCCTGATCGGCACCTAATTGCCTGCGCACGATACAGACCGGTATCTGCGTGTGCTTACAAGCCAGGAGCACCGCCATGGAAATTCATCAGCTTAGATATTTTTGTGCCATCGTGAAACAAGGAACATTTACCCGCGCAGCGGAATCTGTATATGTGGCGCAGCCTTCCCTGTCGCAGCAGATTCTTAAGCTGGAAGACGAACTCGGAGGGAAGTTATTCTACCGGCTGCCCCGTGCAGCGCGCCTCACACCACTGGGAGAATTTTTTCTGCCTCGCGCGCTTGCTATCCTGCAGGAGATACGCGACAGCAAAACCGAAGCCCGAAAGATTATTGAGCTTGGGTATTCACAAACGCGGCTGGATCCGGGAACAACGAGCCTTCCGCGAGGAATGGAAAATGCGCAGGTTGCCGCTGAGGAAAATTCAATTTCCAAACTGGCCAAGAGCGCATGAAGCCATAGCTCGTCATGTAGTCTTCTGTTCGTCCGGCAAGGGACAATTGCAATACGAATACACAAATTAAAGAGGCAGCAACCGGACGTCCCGGCTGCTGCCCCCTTGGTGTGAATGCTGCCAAGCTACTGCCTTGACAGGCTATGCTAGCGCGGGGCACGTAGTCTGCGTGCTTGTGCCATTGTTGAATACGCCCGGACTGCTATTGACGAACGATTGAGTCGTCCCATCAAACTTGGTGATGTTGATGGTAAACGGCTCGTTGTAGCCCGGAGTTCGATCATTGAGAATGCTGATTCCCACCTGCTCGCCCAACAGAATAGAAGAGCGGGAGGAGCTGCGGAAGTGAATGCCGGCGTGAATGCCGTGGCCAAAGGAAATGTTGTGTGCCAGTTTTGAGAGCTCACCGTTGATGGTGAGGCTGGCGGCATCGGTGCCGGTATAAGGCACCAGCGAGAGGCCGTCTTCACTGGGCTGCATCACGTCAGTGTGCGCGGCTTGCAGCAAGGGCTGGATAGGCAGGGTGCAGTCAAAGAAATACTTCAGCACCGTGATGCACGCGCCCGCCACGGTTCCGTGTCCGGTGGGGTAACACGGGTGAGTGGGCGCACCTTCCGGGAAGGCCTGCGGCAGCAGTCGGGTGCCAAACTGCGTTAAAGTTTTGGCGACTGCTTGCGAATTGAGGGCATCTGCGTGCAAATGGGCTGCCGCCTGCGGCATGGGATTCTGGTTCGTAAAATGTGCCTGCAGCAGGGCGCCGTAATCCTCCGGACGCGGGCGCAGGTTGACGATCCACTTATGGAACCACGCCGCTTTGAGCGCGCGCGTTGCCACTTCCGGCAGCGCTGCTGAGCAATCTGCCGGGTCCAGCGTGCCAAACCCGTGCTCGGTCCTGGAGCCATTATACGGATTGCCCTTATTCAGCGGCACATTCAGCGACAGCAGCAGCAGGAACGCAAGGAAGTATGATTCGTGGAGCACATCCACGTGAGTGTAGGAGGCCAGATCCCTGCCATTCCGCAAGAATCGGAGCGTCGGGTCAAATTGCAGCTGGCCGGTGGGAGGGAAGCCACTTACCACGTTCAGGTACTCCGTTGGGCTGGTCATGAAGTTCTGGTTGGGAGCGAAGACTTTGAACATCATGTTGATAGGCAGAGCGCCAAATGCCCTCGGGTGCAGCAGGAACTGCGAGAGATATGGTCCCTGCACGTTGCCATCCCCGGGTACGATCTGGCCGCGGAACAAATTCTGCGCTTTCACCGGAAACGGGTACTCATTGTTTGCGGTGCTCTTGATGTAGGTGAGATTGTTCAATTCAGTCACGGCAGCGGCCACAGTTGCGTTGCCATCGTAAGCGGTAAAATTCACGTCGCGCAGCATGGCTGCCCAGTAATGTTCCACTTCCTCATCCGCAGTCTGCGCGCTGGCGATGGTGGGTGAGGGATCGAGCACCGTGGCGTGCGAATCCAGCCCTTCCAAATCGAACGCCAGCGAGGTCTGCGGGCCATTCAGTTGTGCGTTGCCGTTGGTCCCGCCGGGATTGCCGACAAGAATGTTTTGGAAATCTGCGAAGTCCGCGTTGGTAAGAGCGGTAGTAAAGCTGTTGAAGGACGTTGGATTGACGATCCCCAGAGCTGAATGCTGCAGCGTTTTGCTCCAGGTGCCGCTGTGGTCTGTGTACAGCGCGAAATCGCCATTGTCGGGTGCCACGGGAGGGCTGACTTTCTCAGCTTGAGCTTCCTGCTTGCGATAGTTGAAGGCATCATTCTGGCGGTTGGTCTCTGAATAGACTATGTCCGATGCTTCCGCCTGGGTCTGTTTACCGCCGAGCAGAGGTTCAAGGGGAACAATGCCGGCTGCCATTGCCATCGCGGTCAGACCGCCTGCCCTGCCCAGAAACGAACGCCGACTACGGTCGACCGGCTGAGTGCGATTATTGTGGCCGTTTTTCTTTCCATTGGTTTGCGTTCCGTTGCCGGGGACCATGCTTACGGAATGCGGCGCTTGCTGGGGGACTGACTGAGTTCCTGTTTCATCTGGAACGGTAGGGGACTGCGCCTTGCCATTGCTCATGAACTCCTCCATTGATCTCATGCATTCGCTAAATGCAGAGCTGGCCAGAGTTCATCATGCCGGATGAATAGATTCCAATATTTGGTTCCTATGGTTTGTAGCTGGATTCGAGGGCCTTATTTTTGCGCAAGTTAGGAGAGATAAAATCGAACGCCATAGGTTGTCCCTATGCTTTGCGACACCGATCTTTCGACCTCGGCTCCCCTTTGCGGTCATTCGTGTCCCTGGTGGTTAATTCCTGGCTTTTCCGATGTCGGCGGTTCCGGATGATCGCGGCGATGCCGGCATAGCCCCCTCCCCTACCTCAACCCCGAAAAATAAGGACTTAGCCGATTCAACCCCGGGGTTGAGCTTCCGATCCCCTGATCCACCAGATCACCGGATCCCGGATGCCTTGGCTCTTCTCCGTGTCTCCGCGCCTCCCGTCGTAGGTTTTGTTTTTCCGATGTCGGCGATTAGGCGATAGCGCGTTTAGCGCGCCACCCTCCCCCTCCCTACGTCATCCCAGATTGGCGTAGACTTCAGAGGCCTCATCCCAAGTTCATTCCAGATTGGCGTGTACTTCAGCGATTCCGTTCAATTTGGCGTAGAGTTCGGAGATTTTCTTTATGTTAGTTCTTGTCCTTTGTGGTTAGGCTCGGGGTTTGCTTTGGCTGAATGCTGAGTGCCATTTGCTGACTGCTTATTTTCAAAGATCGATCCAGCGTCCCGGCCCTGAGGCGGTGCTAGAGGGTAGGGCATTTCTGCCTCAAAATCAATTGCGAATTAGTACATCTTGACAAAGTCACCCCGCGGAACTTGTTCGGTTTCGCAATTTCAAACGTCCTAATTCACATTCAGTATCAGGTTGGAAGTGCGCGTTGCCGTACCCGACGTTGCTGTCACAACCAGAGTTGACGTTCCCGCCGGCGTCCCGTGTGGCGGGGGAGGCGGAGGTGGCGTACTTCCGCCGCCACCGCAGGCTGTCATCAGCATTGCCATACCTAACACTGCTGCTGCAAGCACGCCACCGTACCGCAGTTTGCGGCGATTGGCCAAGGCCAGCAGTACCGCAGCAACTGAGAAAAGCGCAAGCAGAAGCAGGTTGACCGGTGGCGTTCCAGGAAACCGATTCCAGGCTATAGGCAGCGCCGAGGCTCGCGACGTCGTGCTCACGCTCACCGTGAAGTTTATCGGGGTCGTGCCGTTGAGGTTCGCGGTAACAGGATTTATTGAACAAGTAGCCGCCGCTGGTGCTCCGCTGCAAGTCAGGCTCACGCTGCCGGTAAAGCCGGTGGTGCCGCTCAGCGCCAGGTTGTAGGTCGCGGTCCCGCCGGCATTGACGGTCGCCGTGGAACTGCCTCCCGGCTGCGTGGCCATGCTGAAGTCTGTGCCTGTGCCGCTGGCTGTGATCGTGTTTTGGGTCCCGTTGTAGTTGAGCGTCACCAATCCGTTGAATGGTCCCGCGGCGTTGGGACCAAAGGCCACGTTCAGCGTACAGGAGGCGTTTCCAGCCAGGGAGGTCCCACAGTTATTGGTCTGTGAGAACCCCGCGCTGGGAACGATGCTGGTGATATTCAACGCGGAAACACCCGGGTTGGTCACGGTGACCACTTGTGCTGCGCTGCTGGTGCCTGCTATCTGATTGCCGAACACAAGGGTGGAAGAAGAAAGTCCGAGCTGCACTCCTGTCCCGGACAAAGCCACACTCTGCGGAGAGTTCAGGGCTGAGTCAGTAAAGACCAGGCTGTCAATCCGCGGCCCCAGCGCTGTCGCAGAGAAGGTAATGTTGATGGTGCATTGCGCCTGCACCGCCAATGAGCTCCCGCAATTGTTGGTCTGGCTGAAGTCTCCGCCGGCCGCGATTGATGTAATTCCCAATGCAGCGTCCCCGGTGTTCGTCAGTGTCACGGCGCTGCTCACAGCAACGTTGAGTACTTCGTTCCCAAACGCAAGGCTTGTTCTGGAAAGAGAAGCCACGGGCGCGATGCCCGTGCCGCTCAGGTTGACGTGTTCGGGGCTGCTGGTGGAATTGTCCACGATGCTGACAGTTCCGGTTCGCGTTCCCCTTGCTGTGGGTGTGAAACTGACTTGAATGGTGCAGCTTTGTCCGGCAGGGACGGAGGCCCCGCAGTCATTGGTCTGGGCAAAATCTCCCGAGGCCGCGATGCTTCCGATGTTCAGTGCCGTCTCCCCGCTGCTGGTCAGCGTTACTGGCTGCGCGACGCTGGTGGTGCCCGCAAGTTGGCTGGCGAATATCAGGCTGGCCGCTCCCAGCGTCGCTGCCGGTCCAATGCCCGTGCCCTGCAGCGATACGCTTTGCGGGCTGTCAGCCGCATTATCGGTGATGGTGATCGCGCCGTTGCGGATGCCCCGGTCTGTCGGAGTAAAAGTCACGTTCACTGTGCAAAACGTGCTGGTCGCAACGCTGGCGCCGCAATTGTTGGTTTGGGCAAAGTCACCGCTCGCGGCGATGCTTGTAATGGTGAGCGGAGCTTGGCCAGTGCTGGTCAGGGTAAAGGATTGTGCCGTGCTTGTGGAACCTACGAGTTGATTAGTGAAACTGAGGTTCGTAACGGACAGGCTGGCCACCGCGCCTGTGCCGACGCCGCTTAGGTTGATCGTGGTTGGGCTGGCTGCTTCATTGCTTGTGACCGTCAGTTGTCCCGTGCGCGGTCCACTCGCCGTCGGGGCAAAGGAAATGTTGACGGTGCAGGTCTTCCCTGCAGCGATTCCGGCGCTGGTATGGCAATCGTTCGTCTGTGTAAAGTCCCCTGTAATCACAAAGGGCGTGATCTGCAAGGCGGTGGATCCTGTATTGGTGATCGTAACTGCCTGGGCCGCGCTTGAAGTACCCACAAGCTGCTGAGCATAGACCAGTGAAGTAGCGCTGTAGGTGGCCGTAGTGGTTCCCTGATATTCAAATGTGCCCATGTCAATCGTGGTATTGAAGATGCGAGTATTTCCATCAAGATCAGTCGCAGGCGGATTTGGCATCGTGTTGTTCCCTGTATCGACAGCCGGAGACAATGGTTGCAGGTGAAAGTTGTCCACTGAAGGGTCAACGAACTGCGGATTGCTGGAAATATTTCCATTGGTTCCGGTGGGAGCGGTACCGCAGCCCGCATTGAACGCTGTTCCTCCATCGCTGAAAACGTCGTTGGATAAGAAGCCTGCTGGCAGGGTAAAAGTGCAAAACACAGCGGTCTGTCCCGGCTTGGCGATCAATAAATTGTTCTGAACGATTGCGTCTGGCGGAAGACTGCCGCCGATGGCTGATGCCGCGTTAAAGTTTGCAACGAATGACGTTTGAGCGTCATTGTCGGCAAATGTATTATTGATGATTGTCATCCCCGTTCCACCGCCAAACGAGGTGGTAAGTCCTCCTCCGGTGTTGTGAATGATCAGGTTCTGGACCAACTGAGGTGTCGAACTATTCACCATGGCAATACCAAACTGGTTGTTATTGCTGATGACGTTGCTTTGAATTACCGGGGAACCGCCTGCAAATAGAACGAGCCCGCCGCCGTTTATACCGCTGAATGTCATCAAATTATTTGCGATCACGTTACCGATCACTCGCGTGCCGCTGGATTCTCCTCGAATCGAGATACCCCCTCCTCCGATTCCGCCGGTGCAGCCGGCTTGAAAGTTATTCGTAATAGTATTGCCCCGAATCAGAGGGCCCGCGAACCCTATACCTATCCCTGCTCCGTTGCACGCCCCGTTGTTGGTGATCGCATTGTTCGTTATGGTGGGGGCCGCCGAATTCTCTATGGCAATCCCGCCGCCCTCGTCCGCTATAAAACCATTGGTGATCGTGAAACCATTCAAGACAGAAGCAGCAGTTTCATTGGTAACGAATACCACCACCCGGTTGAGCTTGCCGCCGTCAATGGTAGTTACCTTATTTCCATTCACACTGGTCACCGTAATGGCTTTGCCTTTGAAATTGATATTCTCCTTGTATATGCCGTCTGCTACTAAAACGGTGTCGCCATCCACGGCTGCATCAATGGCTGCCTGAATCGTCGGCTGATCGACCGGAACATGGATGGTTAATCCGGCGAGAGCGATGGCGGCCTTTGGCTTCGCGGGAAGAGGCGTCGCGGCAGTCGCAGTCGATGCTCCAGCACCTGATCTGTTACCTGCTGCGTCTACGCTATACATGAGCCGTCCGCTCGAATCATAGGCGGAAATGGCTCCTTGGCCTGTCGCTATAGCTGTGCCATTCGATTGAGTCTGGGCGCCTGCTGCTGGCGCTATAACTACTAATACACAAAAGAGCAGGGAAACCATTTTGATGCTAGCTGACATACCTCACACCTCGTGCCAAGGTTCGTAGCTGTTTAGCTAACGTGAATCTTTGGGTCAATATCGGAACTAAGACGGCTGGGGGGTGTAGCGGGATAATATCGTTTTAGCCACCTAAAGGGAAGGAAAATATTTTTGCATGATGCCTTAGTGTACCCGTCTGCCCTTCCGGTCGAGCTACGAAAGGGCTCAGAAGGCGGATCGGGCATCGCTCAGCAAATTGACTGGGGCCTATGGGGACGTAAAGAATTATCCAAGGGACATATGGGGCTTGGAAAGAAGACGCGTACCATCTATGCTAACACTGTAACCGAGGACCATCTACGCCCATGCGCCGACTCCTGACATTTCTCCTGGTATCAACCATCATGGCTACTGCTCAGAAAACTCCTGCTCCTGTTTCCGCCGAAACTTCTTTTCCCAACGCCGATGAACTCAACCAGATGGCGGCGCGGTTTGCGCCGGTAAATCTGGGAGTCGATCTCTCCAGTCTTTCCGCCGGGGACAAGAAAGCGCTGGCCAAGCTGGTGGAAGCCGCCCGGATTATCAACCCGCTTTTTATGCGGCAGTTCTGGAGCGGCGACCTGGCGCTTTACCAGAAGCTGCAACTGGACAAGTCCGCGCTGGGCAAGGCGCGGCTGCATTATTTCTGGATCAACAAAGGCCCGTGGTCGGAAATTGACGAGCACAAGGCATTCCTGCCCGGAGTACCGGCCAAGAAGCCGGCGGGCGCGAACTTCTATCCGGAAGACATGACCAAGGAGGAATTTGAAGCCTGGGCCAAGACGCTCTATCCGGAATCGAAAGAGCAGGCGGAAGGGTTTTTTACGGTGATTCGTCGGGGCGCGGACAAAAAACTGAAAATGGTCCCCTACAGCGAGGAATATAAATCCGATCTGGCCAAAGCGGCCGCGCTGCTGAAAGCGGCAGCGGCGCTTACGGACAACGCGTCGCTCAAGAAGTTTCTCACCACGCGCGCCGCGGCGTTCAGCACCAACAACTACTTTGAAAGCGACATGGCGTGGATGGACCTGGACGCGCCCGTCGATGTAACGATTGGCCCGTATGAGACGTACAACGACGAGCTGTTTGGCTACAAAGCCGCGTTTGAGGCTTACATCAACGTGCGCGACGAAAAAGAGTCCGCGCGGCTGGCGTTTCTGGGCGAGCACCTGCAGGAGATTGAAAACAATCTGCCGGAAGACCCGAAGTATCGCGTGCCCAAACTGGGAGCGGCGGCGCCCATCCGCGTGGTGAATGAAGTTTTTGCCGCCGGCGACGGCAACCACGGCGTGCAGACTGCGGCCTACAACCTGCCCAATGACGATAAAGTTGTCCAGCAGAAGGGCAGCAAGCGCGTGATGCTCAAGAACATTCAGGAGGCAAAATTCAAGTCCACGCTGGAGCCGATATCAAAAGTGGTGCTGCAACCCGCGGCGCAACAGGACCTGAGCTTTGAATTGTTCTTCACGCACATAGTCGCACACGAACTTACTCATGGACTGGGCCCGCACCAGATCAAGGTCAACGGCCGCGACACCAACCCGCGCCTGGAGCTGAAAGAACTTTACAGCGCCATTGAAGAAGCCAAGGCCGACGTGACCGGGCTCTTTGCGCTGCAATACCTGATGACGCAGGCGGACAAGGGCGCGATACAGGCGCCGCTTCAGCATGGGCCGGACGCCGAGCGCAAACTTTACACCACATATCTTGCGTCATCTTTTCGCACGCTGCGCTTTGGCCTGCAGGATTCACACGCCAAAGGCATGGCCGTGCAGTTCAATTATTTTCTGGATAAAGGCGCGTTCATCGCGAACTCTGACGGCACGTTCAGCGTGGATCTGAGCAAGATCAAAGACGCCGTCGCGGGGCTCGACCACGATCTGCTCACGCTGGAAGCCACCGGCGATTATGCGGGCACAAAAAAGCTGATGAGCGAGATGATGGTGCTGCGTCCTGAAGTGCAAAAAGCGCTGGAGCGTTTAAAGGGCGTGCCCACCGATATTGAGCCGGTATTTGTGACGGCAGACAAGCTGGCAGGTGCAACTCCGGCCAAAGCCATGCCGAAGAAAACGAAGTAGCTGACAAGGATCGACGATGTTTGGTGGCAACGGCAGAGTAACCGAAGCAATCTGGATAACCCTCTCAGGCTGGATCGTCAGTCTGCGGGCGCGGCGCAGGATGAAGAAGTCCCTGGGACGAAAGGCCACCGATCTGGAATTGGCGTCGCTCAATACATGGATGCGCGTGGAAGAAGAAGAGCAGCGGGACGAGGAGAGCGGGCCGATTCATCCTCGCTGATCACGGGGCTGGTTTTAAGCATCTGATCTCTAGAGGTTGAAATGCACCCACTCGTCGCCAACACGGATGACCTGATTAGTGTCCTGGATCGTGTGCTGGATAAAGGAATTGTGCTGGAATCCTGGGCACGTCTGTCTTTGCAGGAAACCGGCCCGGCCATTGCCGGGAACAGAATTTCCGTTGCATCGTCGGCTGTGTACGTCGGTTACGGCACACGCGGCACGTGGCGGGAAGACCTGGAGCTGGAAGACTTATTTCCCTTCTGGCGGCGCGAGCTTTGGAGCAAATAGTCCGCCCGCGCGGCCTCGAAATTGTGGAAAATCGCACTGTTGACTTTTTAGTTATGTGGCGATATTCTGCGGTTACACGGGAAAGGAGGGCGATCCAAATATATGAAGAATTCTGATTGTAGTGGTATACGTGAGGTGGCTGAGGCTTAAGGCGTGAGTCTTTAAGTCCTGAGCGAAGTTGTGATTCGTGTAAGGCCTCCGCGCCTTCAGCCAATCCCAACAGCTTACCGAATAACCCCGCACCAATGTGCGGGGTTATTTGCTTTTACGGGGGAAAGGGGGGAGGGATACCTTTCTTGCTGCGTAACAATTTTCATGTTTCATGACCGGCTGGCAGACATGGCTTTGGCGCGCTTCTTTACGGCGATTGCCGGCTTGGGGTCTGACTTTGTTTTGCGGAACAGGTCCCTGATGGCCAAGCCAAGCAGAAAGTAAACTTCGCGATCGGTAACGATCTCGTAGAAGACTTTCATCGCACGCCAGATTCTCATTCCTGCCTCCATAAGGCGAGTGGCTGAGTCTGGTCAGATGCACAAGTCTTCACCCAGAGTTGTTGATTTTGACAAGAATCTGCAAAAAATAGAGAGATTTTGGCGAATAAAGATCGCAACGGGCACGGCCTATGGTGCAGTGCGCTTGTCGCGCCAGCCGATCCAGAGGGCGATTGCCAGCTGGAAAAAGATACCGCCAATCGTATCGATCAAAACGTCTCGCAGGCTTGGTCCGCGTGAAGGCACAAAGGTCTGGTGAAAT
>Ga0207667_10009378_pt1 | contig 11533 bp, 8 predicted proteins | sample KBSCornC52_FD_184301 | JGI IMG/M metagenome (GOLD analysis project Ga0207667, IMG submission 184301) | Corn rhizosphere microbial communities from Kellogg Biological Station, Michigan, USA - KBS Corn C5-2 (SPAdes) (version 2) | ecosystem: Host-associated > Plants > Roots > Rhizosphere > Soil ...
CAACCCGGCATGGCGCATGCGCAACGATCGTTCCGGGAGGAGGCAAATTTTATTCCGTATAAAACTGGGCCATCTGGCGGAACTTGTTGTAACGGCCGTCAAGGAGCTGCTGCACCGGCTGGCGTTTCAGCTCGTTAAAGTGCTTAAAAAGGACTTCATCCACCAGGGCAGCCGCAGCGTCATGGTCTACGTGCGCGCCGCCATCGGGCTCGGGAATGATCTCGTCGATGATTGCCATTTCCTTTAAATCAGGGGCAGTAATGCGGAGCGCCTGCGCCGCAATCTCCTTCTTGGACGCATCGCGCCACATGATGGAAGCGCAACCTTCAGGCGAAATTACCGAATAAACCGAATTTTCCATCATGAAAACGCGGTCCGCCACCGCGATGGCCAGTGCGCCGCCGCTGCCGCCTTCGCCTGTGATGGTGGTAATGATCGGAACTTCAATCCGCGCCATCTCCCGCAAGTTGCGTGCTATTGCTTCCGCCTGGCCACGTTCTTCCGCCCCCAGGCCTGGATATGCGCCGGGAGTATCTACGAAAGTAAAAATAGGCCGGCCAAATTTTTCCGCGATTTTCATGCAGCGCAATGCCTTGCGATAGCCTTCAGGATTTGCCTGCCCGAAATTGCGGTAGACGCGCTGCTTGGTGTCACGGCCTTTCTGATGGCCGATGACCATTACGTTTTCGTCGTGATAACGCGCCATGCCGCACATGATGGCCACGTCGTCGCCAAAGCCGCGATCGCCGTGAATCTCACTCCAGTCAGTGAAAATGCGGTCCACGTAGTCCATGGTAAAGGGACGCTGGGAGTGCCGGGCCAGCTCTGTTTTCTGCCAGGCATTTACGTGAAGCCGTATCTGTTCGCGCAGGAAATTGATCTGGTGTTGCAGGTGTTTCAGTTGCAGGCGGGCTTCATGGTCAGCGCCGGCGCGCGTTTCTAGCTGGGCAACCTGCCCTTCAATCACCTCTAACTGGCGCTGCGCTTTCACTGCTGGGTCCAAAATAGCTCCTGGCTTCTAGCGGCTGGCTTCTAACTGATGGGCGCAGCGAAACCCTCATCCTCTTTCATCCTGAGCGATGTCCGCGGGGAGCTTGCGACAGAGGACAAGTCGAAGGCCCCGATAATATCTCGCTGACCACGCCGTGTCAGGGAGTGCTCACGAAAATACGTGTGATCATTCTTAAACTTGGCTTCGCGCCTGCGTAAACGTAAAGCCAAGAGCCAAAGCTAATAGCCAGCGGCTAGTAGCTCAATCAATGACCCTGACCGCTCCGCGACCCATCAATTCTTCCACGCGCGTAATAAAACTGCGGTCTGGACAAATATTATATCTTTCCGCTTCCATCACCACCATGAAGTCGCCGGTACGTTCCACGTCAAACAACACCTTGGCCTCGCCTTTGCGCTCATCACAAATGGCGTGCAGGGCGTCCACCGTGGCCTCCGTAGCGGTATCCAGCGGCACGCGAATGCGGATCGAACGCGGCAGCTTGGGCTTGGCTTCTTCCAGTGGAGTCAGCCCGGTGATGATGACCTTGGGGTTTGACCCTTCTTCCACACGCACGCTGGCCCGCACCAGCATGGGAATTTCCTGCTTCAGGATGGTTGCCAGCCGTTTGTAAGCGTCAGGGAAGACCACGGCTTCAATGGTCCCGGTCATGTCTTCCAGAACGGCCTGCGCATAAAGATCGCCCTTCCGCGATTTCAGCACGCGCACGTTGGAAACCATGCCGGCAGTGTTGATTTCGTCTCGGTCGGTTCCCTTGGTCATCGCGCTGATGGTTTCAACCGATAACGCGCGAAAATCTTCCAGCTTCTCTTTATACTTTTCTAGCGGATGCCCGGTAATAAAGAAGCCAAGAACCTCTTTCTCGTTGGCCAGGCGCTGGTGTTCGTCCCACTCAGGAACGCTGGGTAGCTTCTCGCCTGAGCCGTTCGACTCTTCTTCCTGAAAAACGCCGAAGAGGCCGTGCTGTCCCATCTCCGCGTCGCGTTGCGTTTTTTGCGCGCGCTCCATGGCTTTATCCAGCACCGCCATGATCTGTGCGCGATAGCCAAAGTCATCGAGTGCGCCGGCTTTGTTCAAAGATTCCAGCACGCGCTTGTTCAGCAGCCGCAGGTCGACCTTCTCGCAGAACTCAAAGATCGAGCTAAACTTGCCTAACTCTTTGCGGGCTGAGGTGATCGACTCAATAGCATTGCGTCCAACGTTCTTGACCGCCGCAAGTCCGAAACGGATGGCATTGTCGTGCGGCGTGAAATAAGCGTCGCTCACGTTGATGTTGGGCGGCTCAACTGGAATTTCCATCTCGCGGCATTCGTTAATGTACTTCACGACGTTGTCCGTGTTGCCCATCTGCGAGGTCAGCAAGGCTGCCATGAACTCTACGGGATAATGCGTCTTGAGATAGGCCGTCTGATAGGCAAGCAGCGCATAGGCCGCAGAGTGTGACTTGTTGAATCCGTAACCGGCGAATTGCTCCATCAGGTCAAAGATTTTGACGATCTTCTTTTCCGGGAAGCCGCGTTCCACTGCGCCTTTTACAAACCGCTGGCGCTGCGCTGTCATTTCGTCGATATTTTTCTTGCCCATCGCTCGACGCAGCAAATCCGCTTCACCCAGCGAGTAGCCGGCCAGCACGTTGGCAATCTGCATGACCTGTTCCTGATAGACGATGACGCCGAGCGTCTCTTTCAGAAGCTGTTCCAACTGCGGCAGCTCATACTCGACCTTTTTGCGCCCCCACTTGCGATCGATAAAGTCATCGATCATGCCGCCCTGGATCGGGCCGGGGCGGTAAAGCGCGTTGAGGGCCGTAAGGTCGTCAATGGAGTTGGGCTTGTAACGCCGCAGCACGTCCGTCATGCCGCCGGATTCAAACTGGAAGATGCCGGAAGTAAGTCCGGTGTGAAAAACGCTTTCATAGGTCTTGGGATCGTCAAGCGGGATCTTTTCCAGATCAATGGCGGCGCCGCGCTGCGCAATCAGCTTGAGTGCATCATCAAGGATCGTGAGCGTGGTGAGCCCAAGGAAGTCCATCTTGAGCAGGCCCATCTTCTCAATCGCCTTCATGTCATAGGCGGTTACGATTTCGTCGTTCTTGGTCTTGTGCAGTGGGACAAGTTCTGTGAGCGGCTTGGGAGAGATCACCACGCCCGCGGCATGCACGCCGGAGTTGCGTACCAGACCTTCCAGCTTGAGCGCGGTATCAAGCAACTCACGCACCTGGATTTCTTTTTCGTAGGCTTCCTGGAGCGGGCCGGGGTCATCAAGCACCTGCGGCAGCGTGATCCCAATGGTGTTGGGCACCATTTTGGCGATGCGGTCCACGTCGGCATAAGGAATATCCATGGCGCGGCCCACATCTTTAATGGCTGCTTTCGCCGCCATGGTGCCAAAGGTGATGATCTGCGCCACGTTTTCCCGCCCATATTTTTCCGTGACGTAGTGGATGACCTCTCCGCGGCGATTCATGCAGAAGTCGATATCGATATCAGGCAGCGACACGCGCTCAGGGTTGAGGAAGCGCTCAAACAGCAGCTCATGCTGTAAAGGATCAATGTCGGTGATCCCCATCGCGTAAGCCACAAGCGCTCCGGCAGCCGAGCCGCGGCCCGGGCCAACCGGAATGGAATGCTCACGCGCGTAGCGGATAAAGTCCCAGACAATCAGGAAGTAGCCTGAGAACTTCATCTGCTGGATGATGGCGATCTCGCGCGCCAGCCGCTGGTCATAATCGGCACGCGACTTCTTCAGACGCCCCGCGGCTTCAATCAGTCCCAGGCTTTCCCATCGACGGGCAAAACCTTCACGCGCCACGTGCTCAAAATAACTATCCAGCGTGTAACCATCAGGCACGGTAAATTCCGGAAACGGATTCTTGACTTTGTTCAGCTTGAAATTGCAGCGCTCGGCAATGGCCAGCGATTGCTTCAGAACATCTTCACGGCCATTGAAGAGCTGCTTCATCTCGTCCGCGGTCTTAACAAAAAACTGGTTGCCGTGGAACTTCAACCGGTTCGTATCGTTGACGGACTTGCCCGTCTGCACGCAGACCAGCACGTCCTGCGCGTGGGCGTCGTCCTCGCACAGATAGTGGCTGTCATTGGTGGCCACCATCGGTATGCCGAGTTCCTTCTCGATGCGCATCAGGTCGGCATGAATGCGATGCTCTTCCGGCAGGCCCTGGTCCTGAATTTCCATGAAGAAATTCTCTTTGCCAAAGATCTCACGATAAAAGCTGGCAGCGCCCCGAGCCGCATCATACTTCCCTTCCAGCAAGTTTTCACAAACTTCGCCGGCCAGGCAGCCACTCAGTGCAATGAGACCGCTGGAATGTTCCGCCAGAAACTTTTTGCTGATGCGCGGCTTGTAGTAGAAGCCGTGCATGCTGGCTTCAGAGGTGATCTTGATCAGGTTGCGATAGCCTTCTTCATTTTCCGCCAGCACCAGCAGGTGGTTGTAGGTGTCGCCTTCCGGCGGTGCGCGGTGGTCGTCTTTCTTGCAGACGTAAAGCTCGCACCCCACGATGGGCTTGATGCCTTTCTTCTGCGCTTCATCCACAAATTCCACGGTGCCATAGATATTCCCGTGGTCGGTCATGGCCACGGCTTTCTGGCCGATGTCAGCCACACGCTTGATCAAACCTGGGACGCCGCAGGCTCCGTCCAGCAGAGAATAATCGGTATGTAAGTGGAGATGGACGAATTCAGACATGGGAAGCGTTATACACAATTATAGTCGCTTATTTTGCGCTGTGGATTTCAGGCAGATTGTGGAAAAGAGAGGACATTCAATATTTAGCAAGCTCGCGACTGTGTCCACTTCAAACGAGCATGAAGCTTCCATGCATAGCTAAATACCAATTACTAAGTACTAACTACTTCTTTTTGTCCATCACAATATCGTGCTTTGCCTGGCACTCCGTGAGCGGATCCATGGTGGCCACGCCTACAAGGTCATCTTTTTTGGCATTGAACTCTACAGGAGGCTTGCGGACCTTGATCGGGATGCCAGTAAACTTCGCTTTGCCTTGCGCGTTAGTGTAAACGCCCATATCGAGTTTGTGCGCGCCAAACGCTCCGTATGCCAGATGGACGTCAATGCGCGCGGCGTACACCGGCTTGCCGTCTGAGTCAGTGACGGAGAATTCAATGGAGCAGGGGCCAGAAGTTCCATCGGTTACTGGGATATCGTCGGGCTTCGGTGACGGCGCGGGTTGCTGCGCTTGTGCGGCAAGGGCGAGAGTCAAGCCTAGGATTAAGAATGCGCAGGCAAGAATGACGTGAAGGGCTCTTTTCATAAACTGTTCTAATTATATGGGCATCGCCATGCGAGTCCCCGTCCGATCAATTCAAACGGTACAGCTTGATACTGACAAATTAGCTGGCCACGACGCTCTTAGCGCTCTGCAAAAACTCCTGCATCGCCCCAGTAACTGCTTCCGGCGCTTCAAGGCAACTGCTGTGGCCTGCGCCTGGAATACTGACATGGCGAGCGCCGCGAATGCCAGCCAACATGCTCTCTGAGTTGTGCGGCGGCTGGGCCGTGTCGTCCTCTCCGGTAATGATGAGCGTGGGACAGGTGATCGCAGCCAGTTCGTCGGCACGGAACTCACGCCGGTTCATCACGGCTGATAACGATTTGGCGATATTGCGTGGACGCGCCCGCAGCTTCCCTGTCCATTGTTCCAGCATGGGTCGACGTTCCGCACTTCTGCGTGTGGTCTGGCCAAAAAGTTCTTTGACTGCTATTGGCGTAAAGGGCGCGGGACTGAAGATCTTTACCATCTGGGCCAGAAAGGCGTACTTGATGCGGTTGGCTGGCTTTTCCTTTGTCGCGGTGGTATTCATCAACGTTAGCGTTCGTATCAACTCAGGATGGTGCGCCGCCACGCGCATGCCGGCAAAGCCTCCCATGGAGAGGCCGGCAAAGTGGCAGGGAGCGGCGTTAAGCGCGCGAATCAACAGGGCTGCGTCATCAGCGATGGTGGACATGTCATATCCACGGCCTATATCTTCTGATTGGCCCTGGCCGCGGTGGTCATAAGCGATTACACGGTATTTTTTTTCAAAGACGGCGCGCTGCGGCTCGAACATGGAATGGTCCATCAGCAGGCCGTGGGAGAAAACGATGGTCTCCGGGCCGCTGCCGGATTCTTTGTAGAAGAGGTTGACGCCATTGACGCGCACGGTGGGCATGCACAGCCAATCTAGCACGCAGCCGAGGAATTCACTAGATGGGCTGGTCCGAACAGGCCTACCGGCGCGTTCCGGTTATTTCATATCCCGCCGTATTTGCATGATCCGGTCGTGGTATTCCTTGGTAAACTCGCGAGCTCTACTGCGGTCCTTCGGATCGGACGATACCGCGAGAGCATTAACTTCAGCAAAGCGGGCCTTCTCTTCCAGAGAAAGGCTTGAGCCGATTGCCTGGTGAAGCCTGTTGATCTTGCGCCGGGCTCCAAGGTACAGTTTGAGCGCGAGGGCCACTGCGCCAAGCACCAACGCACCCGCCAGTAATGCGAACCATTGCCCGGCAGTTAGAACCAGAATCCATTGGAAGCCTGGTCGGCGGACCAATGTGCGAACCAGCACGATCATGGCTAGCCCGATCCCGGTGGCCAATGCCAGCCAGAGCCCCATTCCCAGCAAGCTTGCGAACGCAAACTTCCGCATGATGCGGCGGTTCGATATCCGCTTCACCACGCGTTCATCTTTCGATCGGAGAATGCACAAGGTGCTGGGGTGATCCTTCACGATCCTCTCAGCATATGACCGCGCCTCCTGGACGTTGGCAAAGATCCGGCAGGTTTCGTCGCTTTGTGGGCCAGGGCGGCCGGTATCTTCGCGGACAGGTGTCTCAGACTTGAAGTTCACACAAAACAACGCAATCTCATGTGTTTCCATTTTCTGGGCCCACGCCTCGTCAGGAAACGGCGAACGCGTGGCAGGGTCGCCGCACATGATGCCATCGACAGAGGGGATCGGGGCATCATAAACGCGGACTACTCGCGAAAGCATGGTGGAAGTATCTCGCAGTCTAAAGTGCGAATCCAGTGGATTAAAATGAGGGAGCCCATGGACAATAAAGCCATCGCCAACATTTTTTATGAGACTGCCGACCTGATGAAGGTCGCCAATGAAGATGGGTTTCGCATTCGCTCGTATGAACGCGCGGCGGAAGCGCTGGAAGGCTGGCCGCAACAGGTTTCCACGATGCCAGAGAAGGAGGTGCTGGAGATTCCCGGCATCGGCAAGGGCATGGCGGCAAACATCCGCCAGCTGAACACAACCGGCAAACTCGACTTCCACCAGCAGATGCTCGAGAAATTCCACCCGTCGATGCTGGAACTGCTCAAGATTTCCGGGCTGGGACCAAAGACCATCGCGCTGATCTGGGACGCGTTTAAGATTTGCGACGTTGACGGCGTAGCCAAGCTGGCCAGCGAAGGCAAGTTGCGCACGCTGCCTCGGCTCAGCGAAAAATCCGAACAGAAAATTCTGAAGTCGATTGAGAATTACCGCCAGCTCACCGGACGATTTCTGCTCAATACCGCTGATGAAATTGCTACGAAGATGACGGACTTTCTTGCCGGGCTGCCGGGCGTGGAGAAAGTTACACCTGCAGGATCGTTGCGCCGAGGACGGGAGACTGTGGGCGATCTTGATCTGCTCGTAACCGGCAAATGCTGCGATACAGAATCGCAGCGCAATGCGGTCATTGATCGCATTGTCAGCTTTCCGGGAATTCTTGAAGTGCTCGCCAAGGGCGAAAACAAAGTCAGCTTTAAACTGCGCAGCGGCATGCAGGTAGATGTGCGGCTGCTTCCGCCGGATTCTTTTGGCGCGGCAATGCAATACTTTACCGGATCCAAGAACCATAACGTCCAACTGCGGCAGCGCGCGATCAAACAGGGCTACACGCTGAATGAATACGGCCTGGTGCGCGTGGAAGACAACAAGCGCGTTGCGGGCAAGACTGAAGAAGAGATTTACAAAAAGCTGGGGCTGAAATTTATTCCGCCGGAGTTGCGTGAGGATTGCGGCGAGATACAGGCCGCCGCGGAAGACAAGCTGCCGGAACTGATCACGCAGGCTGATATCCAGGGCGACGTCCACATGCATACCGTGGAGACGGACGGAAAATGCACGATTGAAGAGATGGCGCTGGCGGCGCGCGAGCGCGGCTACAAATACATGGCCATTACCGACCACTCGAAGAACCTGGCGTTCGCGAACGGACTGGACGATAAGCGAGCTGAAGCGCACATCAAGAAGATACGCGCAGCATCCAAGACCATTGACGGCATCACGATCTTTGCCGGCATTGAAGTGGACATACTCGCTGATGGCGAGCTTGATCTTTCCGACTCAGTGCTGGAGCAGATGGATATCGTGATCGCCAGCGTGCATTCCCATTTCAATCAGGAACCGGCGCAGATGACGGACCGGCTGCTCCGCGTAATTGCGAACCCCAACACGTCATTGATGGGGCATCCCACGGGACGAATGCTGCTTCGGCGTGAAGGCTTCACCTTTGATTACGACAAAGTGTTTACGGCTGCCGCAAAAGCGGGCGTAGCGATGGAACAGAATGCGTATCCTGACCGGCTCGATCTGCGCGACCAGCATCTGCGTATGGCCAAAGCCAAGGGCGTAAAATTCATCATTAATACTGATGCGCATCACACCTCGCACATGGAAAAGATCCGCTACGGCGTTTTGCAGCTTCGGCGCGCATGGCTGACCAAGCAAGACGTGCTCAACACGCTACCGACGGCCGAGTTTGCAAAGATCGTGCGCCGAGGCAGGCCGGTGCTGGCGGAGATTGCCTAATTGCTTGTGCTCTCCGTTTAGCTTGAATTCTGATAAGCTCTAAAACCTTATCCTTTTTGCTATTTCGGACAGCCGCTTCTTGCCATAGCGGTGCACCAGATCGAGACTCATCCACTGTTCGAAACGAGAAGTGACCATTATCGGATTCTCGTTTCCATGGACGAAATCCATCTCCCGATATTCTGCGGGAAACATTTTCCCAGCAAATAATAAGAATTGAATTCCAAGAAAGTGCAGCATATAGAGACGACAATTCGCAAAGCGCCGCGCAGATGGAATGAATTGCACCAATTTTTCTGCTTCAATATTTGTATCTGGCAATACTATTGTGAGTGAACAATTTTTCGGAAAATTCGTGAGCCCTAGCAGATACTGTCTCAAATCTTCTGCGTATGGTCCCAGATTTATCGGAGATTTAGTAGCCCCGTCCCACCAATCATAAGCAGACGCGCGCCAGAACATGCTGGCAGCAAAATATGCCAATGCAGACCGATCAATGGCAGGAATTTTCGATGCCCAATAAATACGTACATCTCGATGGCTCTCCTCTGGAAATGCTGCATTGAGCGCGGATTTAAGAAGGAATGTTCTTCCTCTCCAGCAATTTTTTAAGACCCAGTTCTCTCCACCCGCACTAACGCGTTGTTCGCAAGAATTACATAATAGATATGCTGTCATTTGCATTGAGGACTGAAAGAGAGCACGGGAATTCATAACAGCCGGATTGGGGTTTTTATATCCCTGGCGGACAGTCTCTTCTCGAATAATCTTGAAAGCGGCAGCAGGAAAAAAGTGGCTTCGACAAAGACTTATGTTGTCACGCAGACAGAGTGGGCATTTCCCGACCCGGCGGAGAGATCCATTCGACATAGATCGTAGTTTATCGAAGCCACCTGTGCTGTTTCCGTGATTTCAGCATCTCACAAGAGTATGCTGTTCCCGGAGCAACTTTATGCCTGACAATGCCAACCCAACACCTCCGCCGCCGAGCAATCCGCCAGATGCGAAGGCACCAGTAAAAGCAAAGGCCGCCGGCGCGGCGGATGCCGGACACATCCCCATCACGGAAGAGATGGACAGCGCCAAGTGGACGCTGCCGCCCATTGTGCCGCTGCTTATAGCCGCCGTGGTGGTGGGAATTCTGGTGGCGGTAGTGGCGCTCTCCAACCGGACAAAGCCGAGCGCCGCGCTGGCCATCACCAAAGTGGTTTCAGCCGCACAGGAAGGCAATACCATGGTGGCAATCCAGATCAAGCTCGATAACCAGGTTGAAGGGCCGCTGTGGATCAAGCAAATCCACGCCGAAGTGGAAACGCCGGATGGCAAGAAATACACTGACAGCGCCGCACCTGCTGTGGACGCGCCTCGTTACGTTGAGGCATTCCCTCCGCTAGCTGAAGCGAAGGCAGATTGGCTGAAGGAAGACCTGAAGATTCCCACCAAGACAACTTTCAACGGCGTGGGAATTTTTTCTTTTCCCGTGGACAAGGCGACATTTGATAAGCGCAAACAGGTGACGATGCGCATACAACTTTACGACCGGCCAACTCTGGTGGCGACAAGCACGCCCACGCCGGCCCCCTGACATTTTCTCGTAACGAGCGAGCATTGATCCCATAGCAAAAATAAATTTTGGCTAAGGGTCATTTTTTCATTGACAAAACACACAGCTGTAGTAGATTAACAGACGAGCATAGTAGTATGGCTCTCAATATGACTTTGCCAAAACTGACAAAACTGGAATTGCAGATCATGGAAGCCCTTTGGACGCGCGGCGAAGCTTCCATCCGCGAAATACAGGAAAACTTTCCGGAAAAGAAAAGGCCTGCTTACACCACGATCCAAACCACGGTTTACCGGCTGGAAGCCAAGAAGGCCGTGCGACGGGTAAAGAAGGTGGGCAACTTTCACGTTTTTGAGGCCGCAGTCTCACGCAATGCGGCGCAGCGGCGGCTCATCGACGATCTGCTGTCCTTGTTTGGCGGACGCACGCAGCCGGTAATGGCGCACCTGATTGAATCCGGCAAGCTGACGCTAGAGGACGTGAAGGAAGCGGAAAGCCTTCTGCGGCAACTGGAAAGAAAGGACAAATCAAAATGATTTTGCAATCTTTGTCCTCCATGTGGACGACCGTTGCGCCGTCTATCGACAATCACTTGTGGCAATCGACCCTCTTTGCCGCCGTGGCCGGATTATTGACTCTGGCGCTGCGCAAGAACCGGGCACGCGTCCGCTACTGGCTCTGGCTTGTCGCTTCACTGAAATTTCTGGTTCCCTTTTCGTTGTTGACCTCACTAGGCAGCCGCATGGCGTGGTCGCGCGATCCTGCGGCGACTCAGGGAGCCCTTGCTTTTGTCATCGAGCAGGTAAGCCAACCCTTCACGCAAGAAGCGAGCTCTCGAGGATCCGCGCAAGCAATCTTCGCGAGTCTACCGGCAATTCTTGTTGCCGCATGGGCCTGCGGATTCGTCGCGGTCTTGGTGGTATGGTTCGCGCGCTGGCGGCGCGTTTCCGCGGGAATCAGAAATGCAGCGCCTTTAAACGATGGACGCGAAGTAGCAGCGCTGCGCCGCCTGGAACAGGCAGGAGGAATCCGAAGGAAGATTGAAATCTTTTTGTCGCACGCTTCACTGGAGCCGGGAATTTTAGGCATTGTGAAACCGGTACTGATATGGCCACAGGGAATCTCAGA
>Ga0207667_10009380_pt1 | contig 11532 bp, 6 predicted proteins | sample KBSCornC52_FD_184301 | JGI IMG/M metagenome (GOLD analysis project Ga0207667, IMG submission 184301) | Corn rhizosphere microbial communities from Kellogg Biological Station, Michigan, USA - KBS Corn C5-2 (SPAdes) (version 2) | ecosystem: Host-associated > Plants > Roots > Rhizosphere > Soil ...
ATGTAGCGGCCGCGCAGGATTATTTTGCAGCACAAAAAAAGTATGTAAATATTCCTGTTTCGCAGACAAAGACTTCGGATGGGATTGCTTCTTACATCAACGTTCATTATCATAGGGATGAAGATAGAATCTCCGCAATTTATTCATGGATTACTTCTAACATTAAATATGACGCGGATAGCATTCATTACGTGATTCTTGATGAGGACAATGAACAACGCGTATCCTTTGCCCTGCGAAGAAAAAGAGGCGTTTGTGAAAATTTTGCTGCGATATTTAATGAGGTGGCCACCAAATGCGGCATTAATTCATTTATGGTAGAAGGTTTTACCAGGCAGGGCGGATCTATTGATCGTACCGGCCACGTGTGGTGTATCGCTTTTGTTAATGGCAGATGGGGCTTGTATGATCCAACGTGGGACGCAGGCCGGGTGGGCAGCCTCAATCAAAAATCAGAATTTAAATATTTTAACGCGGATCCTGAAATATTTGTACAAAGCCATCTTCCATTTGATCCGATTTACCAGTTATTAAATTATCCGCACAATTTCAGAGATTTTGAAAAAGGATGGAGCACACAAAATAATAAAGGAAAATTTATCAACTTCAATGATTCTTTATCCGAACTTAAAAATATGGATCGGCTGTCACGATATGCAAGGGAAGCATCAAGAATAGAAAATGCCGGGTGGCCTCCATCAAAAATAGATACCAAGCTCAAAAGAATCCGCTTCCAGGTAGAAGTTTTAAGCCAGGACGACGATGCAGCATTATACAATTCGGCTGTGTCTGATTATAATGCAGCTATCGGGTATTACAACGATTTCCTTTCATACAGAAACAACCAGTTCCGCCCACTCAAGTCCAAAGAAGAGGTGGAAAAGATTTTTCAAAATGTATCTTTATCGATGGATTTGGCAAACCTGAAACTAAAGAAGATTGACAGCTCCACAGCTACGCTCCAATTGAATACAGAAGGAATCAAAAGCAAATTACATGAGCTTGGACTGAATTTGCAAAAGCAGCAGGCATTTTATCAAAACCATTTAGCTGAAGTGTTTAATGGAAAATAAAAATTCCGTTTAAAAGTTCGTTCACTGGTGATAAAAATAAGGACATAAAGGATAGAGTTAAACCATCTGCCCAAATTGTTTGGAAAAAGCCAGTTAAAAGGCTTTCAGATTTTATAATCCTCCTAAAATTCTTATTTTGTAAAAAGATGGCTTTTCTAAACAGCGATTTAGTAATATAAATATGGCATCTATCGACCCGGCCTGGACAGAAATGACGAAAGGCAGCAAACCGGCATTCCTGAAGATATACCAGGAAAACTACAAACAACTATTTTCCTATGGTTTCAGTTTATGTTACGATAAGGAGCTAACAAAAGATTGCATCCAAAGCATATTTCTTGAAATCTGGAATGGAAGAGCCGCGCTTGCATCTGAGGTGCAAAACGTATCTTCTTATTTACGTACCTGGCTAAGGCGAAAAATAAACCGAAGCGTTTATGAAAATAGAGCCGACTTATTGGATGACCAATCTGCGTCGGATGAAAATGAAAAATCTTATGAAGAACTTCTCATTGCCTTCGAGGAAAATGAGGCGCAGAAAGAAAAGCTGAAGCTTGCCTTGCAGGGCCTTACGCCAAAACAATTAAATATTATTCGCCTCAAATATTACGAAAACCTGAGCTATGAGCAAATAGCTGAACGGACTTCCTTAACTACCAGAACGGTATATAACACTGTATTTGAAGCTATCAGCCGTTTGAGAAAAATCATTCACATCTTTGTTTAAACCTGTTTGCAGACGCCAATAAAAAAATTTTAAAAAAAACTTTAAAAAAACCCGGTAAATAAAAATAGTTTTCTGCACTATATTAATGTGGGAGTTTAAAACCAGCATTTCGCGACAATACAGTGGGGCAAAACCTTAGGCGGGTAACCTAACAATTTTATGAACAAAAAATTATTTTCAGATTACAAGGCAGAAGATTTTGTTACCGATGAATCGTTTATCAATTATCATTTGGATAATAACAGCGCTGACGGTTTACAGTGGAAAGAATGGATATTAAATCACCCGGAAAAGGCAGAGGTGATTGCACAAGCCGAGAAACTATTAAGTCTGCTATGTACATCGCTTTCTAAAGAGGAAATTCAAAATGAATATTTGAAATTGCTGAATGCGATTGAAAAGAATTCTTCTTTAACAGAGCAGCCAAAAGTGAAAAGTTTTCCGGTAAAAAGAAGCCATCGGCAAAGGACGATCCGGTACGTACGTCTGATAGGTTTGCTCGTTTTTGCAGCCGCAATTTGGCTTGTATATTCTGCCACTCACAAAAACGGGCAGGTTACTACGGTCAATACTTCGGATTCGCCTGAAAGCCTGATGCTTTCTGACGGCACTATTGTAACGCTTCAGCCACAAGCGGAATTGAAATATGATAAAATCTTTCACTCTGCTGAAAGAAATGTTTATCTGCGTGGAAATGCAAATTTTAAAGTGAAAAAAGATGCGGCGCATCCGTTCAAAGTACACTCAGAAAATATGGTGGCCACCGTATTGGGAACTGTTTTTGATATAAAAAAATCAGGCGATTCTGCGCTGGTAATTGAATTATTAACCGGCAAGCTGCATGTTCAGTTTTTCAATACCAACATGGAGCCTGAGCAATCGATGATACTAACGCCCAATGAGAGAGCTGTATATGTGAGAAGCGACAAACATCTTTATAAAAATCTGATTATCCCAATGAATTTCAGGCAGAGCAATTTTGACGAGATTGCTTCGCAAATGAAGGATGCTTTTGATATTGTCTTGATAAATGAAAGCCCAAAAAAGAATTGGAGTTTTACGGGTGAGTTCACTAATTCTTCTGCAATGGATATAATTGAAAATATATGCCTTGTTAAGAATCTTACCTATTCGCAACGTGGCGATACAGTCCTGATTAAATAAAGGACGGCATTGCCAGCTTAAATGATTATGATATGAGCAAACTATTTATAGCATTTTGCGCTGGTGTATTATGTACTGTTTTGTTATCTTTTTCGGCAGATGGCAAAGCCATAAAAGTACCTTTTAAGGATATTGTTATCAATGTAACTTTCAACACGGGTAAATTGAGCCAGGTATTTGAAACAGTTGAGAAGCAGACATCCTTTTCATTTGTTTATGACGAAAATGAAATTAATTTATCCAGGGAAATCAAACTAAAACAAGGACAACAGACACTCTTTTCTGTTTTAAAGTCCGTATCAGAGCAGGCAAATCTTCGCTTTACACAGAAAAAAAACATCATACTCGTCATTTCTGAACATCCGCCTGTGGCTTCGCATGTAAAAATGGTGGTCGACGAGAAACCTCCTGTTTCAGGAATAGTAACAGATTCAGCAGGAACTCCGTTGCAGGGAGTTACAGTTGCATTAAAAGGAGGAAAAGTGGCCGTTCAAACAGATGAATCCGGAAAATTCTCCATCAACGTTCCTGTTAACAGCGTTTTAATTTTTACCAATGTAGGCTACAAAACACAGGAAGTGCCCGTAAACGGCATGAGTTCTTTAATTGTGCGCCTTATCAGGAGTCGTGAGGAACTCAGCGAAGTGGTTATAGTTGGTTACCAGGCAAGGAAGCGCACGGATTTGTCGGGCGCGATGTCTGAGGTGAATGTGGCAGGCATTTCAAAACTGCCCGACCTCAGTGTTGACCAGGCCTTGCAGGGAAAAGTACCTGGGGTACGAATCACGCAAAATACGGGGCAACCCGGCGATGGCGTTATTGTAAGAATCCGTGGTGTGGGAACGATTAATGATAACAATCCGCTGTTCATCATTGACGGCGTACCAACAAAAGACGGAATCAATTTTTTGTCAGGTAATGATATTGAATCAATCGTTGTATTAAAAGACGCCTCGTCGGCCGCGATATATGGCAGCCGGGCGGCTAACGGGGTAGTCTTGATCACAACTAAAAGCGGTAAAAGTGGTAAAGCACAGATTTCTTATGACGGATATGGCGGATTTCAGACGCATGGAGATCTTCCTAAAATGACCAACACCGCTGAATATGTAGAGCTTTATAACGAAGCTGCGGACAATGACAATGCCGGGGTAACTAATCCTGCACTGATCAGGCCCAAGATCCCATCTGATTTATCATTGCCCAATACAAACTGGCTGGATGCCATTTTTCGAAAGGGTGCAATCGAAAGCCACCAGGTTTCTGTCAGAGGAGGCTCAGATAAAGTTTTATATTATGTTTCGGGAAATTATTTCAGGCAGGACGGTATCATTATTAATTCCTGGTATAACCGGTATTCGCTTTTATCCAAATTGCAAATTAATCTAACCGATAAACTTACGCTCGCCAATAATATAAACGTTTCTTATTCGAAAAAAAATATGATTGGCAGCTCCGGAGACGGCTACGGAGGCAATGGGGGAAGTGTGGTGAGGTATGCTTTATTCCGCACACCGGCTATCCCGGTTTTCGACAGTGCAGGCGTTTATTCTGACCTGCCTCAATACCCTGCTTTCTTCGGTGACGGATATAACCCGGTAGCACTGGCACAATTCACAGACAACAAAGAAACGGAATACAGAATTTTTGGAAATGTGTATGCAGAGTATAAATTGAAAAACAACCTGAGGTTTAAATCAGATCTTGGCGTAGATGCTATCTTCACAGAAAGCAAGCGTTTTGATAAGAACTACGGGACAAATCTTCGCATAAATAATCCAAGCAGGCTAGCCGTCGGAACCACTAATAATATGAACCTCATATGGAATAACACGCTAAATTATTTTAAAACCTTTTCGGGAATACATCACTTTAACGTTTTAGTCGGCACTGAAGCCATAGCCAATAAGATTCATTTTCATGAAGGTACCGACCGTGATTTTCCAAACCAATCGCCACAATTCAGATATATAGGAAATGGAAACGGACTTATTGGTTCAACCGGCGCTACGGAAAGCCAATCCGAATCTGCTCTTTTTTCACTGTTCGGGAATGTGAATTATAACTACAAAAACCTTTATCTTTTATCAGCAAACGTTCGACGTGATGGTTCTTCGCGTTTCGGGCCTGAAAATCAATATGGAACTTTTTATTCGGGCTCTGCCGGATGGAATATTCATAATACACAGTTTATAAAAGACCATGTTCCGCAAATTTCAAAATTGAAGCTAAGGGCTAGTTATGGCCAGTTGGGTAACCAGGAAATACCGGATTATGGATTTGTATCTATCATTGGAAATAAATATAATTATCCTTTCGGAACTCCCCAGCAAAGCGCTCCGGGATCTACCGTATCTACACGTGGAAATCCACAGGTAAAATGGGAATCTTCCACCCAGGCTGATGCAGGCCTTGATTTAGGATTATGGCAGGACAAGCTGAGCATCACATTTGATTATTATGTAAAAACCACTTCTGACATGCTTATTCCTGTTCCTTTTCCTTTGATAGGCGGAAGTGCCAATCCCCCCTATTTAAACGCCGGCAAAGTCCAAAACAAAGGATTTGAAACCGAAATCAATTTTAGCAATAGCGAACATAAACTAAAGTATACCCTTATTGGCAACTTTTCGGCGCTTGCCAACAAAGTTTTATCGCTGAGCAATGGCCAGCCAATAGCCAGTGGTCGTATAGACAACAATTACAATGCTACTCTTACAGCAGTGGGTCATCCTATTGGCTCTTTTTATCTGTATGAGCAGGAAGGGATTTTCCAAAGTGATGCAGATGTATTTGCTCATGCATATCAGGGAAAAAATATCAGGCCCGGCGATGTAAAATTCAAGGATCAAAACGGCGATGGGGTGATAGATGAAAAGGACAGGGTATTCCTGGGAAGCGCTATCCCTAAATTCACATTTGGGGCTACTGCTAATCTTGAATACAAAAATTTTGACTTGTCTGTTTTTTTCCAGGGACAATATGGGAATAAAATTTATTCGCAGGTCAATATGGATATTGAAGGATTTTATCGACCGTTCAATATTACACAAAGAGTTTACGACCAGCGGTGGCATGGCGAAGGCACCAGTAATACCATGCCTCTCGTTTCATTCAGGGATGCTTCCAATAACAAATATCCATCAAGCAGATTTCTTGAAGATGGCTCTTATGTCAGGTTGAAAAATGTTCAATTGGGCTATTCCATCCCTGAAAATGTTTTAAAGCACATTCACGTTAAACGCTTGCGTGTGTATGTGACCGGCCAGAATCTGTGGACCTTAACCAAATTTACCGGCCTTGATCCGGAAATGAATGTGAGTGATAATGTGAAGAAAGATACTTATGGAGGCGATGTAGCCGCCGGTATTGATTGGGGAACTTATCCGAGCGCCCGAAGTTATATAATAGGAGTCAACCTAAGCTTTTAATGACGACTGAAAAACCTAATCCGTGGTTGATTTTGAAAAAAATAAAAAGAAGCAAATGAACAGAAAAAATTATAATGGAATATTTATCGTTTTGCTGTTGATCCTCATCATTACAGGATGTAAGAAGTTTATCACTAAAAATCCGGTAGGCGAGTATACTGAATCTGAATTTTACCAAACAAAAGAGCAGGCGATATTGGCAATCAACGCAGCCTATCAGCCTCTGGCCTTTACCACGGCTAATGTAAACAGGCTATGGGTTTTTGGTGATGTAGCTTCCGACGATGCAGCCAAGGGGGGCAACCCTGGCGACCAGGCAGATATTGGATTTATTGACGACTTCAATGTGAATTCTACCAACGGCAATCTTGCCAGCATGTGGGCGCTTTTGTATGACGGAGTTACCCGCTGTAACCTTGTAATTAGTAAAGTTCCACCCATTAAAATGGATAAAACTTTACAAGACCGGATCTTAGGAGAAGCCAAATTCCTCCGCGCCTATTACTATTTTACCCTGATAAATATCTTCGGTGATGTTCCTGTGATTTTACAACCACTTCGTGCCGACCAGCTACAAATTCCCCAGTCGCCCGAACAGGAAATCTATGAATCAGTGATTGAGCCTGATCTTAAGGAAGCCGCGGCTTCTTTGCCTGAGTCATACACTGGCCCCGATGTAGGCAGAGCGACTTCCGGGGCGGCCAGTGCACTTCTTGCCAAAGTCTATTTGTTCCAGTCTAAATGGGATAGTGCCGCAAGTTCGGCTGCCTCAGTGATTTCGAGCAATCTTTATGACTTGCTGCCGGTATATTCAGATAACTGGGACGAGGCCCATAAAAATAATGTGGAATCCGTATTTGCCGTTCAGCATTTAACAGGCCAGGATCCTAAATTGGGAAGTGAACTCAATCAATATTTTGCCCCCCAGATTGATGGCGGTTATTTTTTCGATGCTCCTACTCAAAATTTTGTAGATGAATTTGAAAAAACTTCCGGAGGAATTTATGACCCAAGACTTGATTATACGGTAGGGCGCGATTCAATGCCCTGGTTTAACGGCAGAATTTTCAATGCTTCATGGTCTCCATCTACCGGCTATCTTACAAGAAAACATCAGCAACCGCTTTCGCAGGTTTCCAATAAAAGTGATGGCAACCTCAATTATGAAGCCATCCGCTTTGCAGATGTTCTCTTAATATATGCAGAGGCGTTAAATGAATCCGGTCATCCGGCAGAGGCTCTTGTGCCACTTAATCGGGTTCGAAAAAGAGCACGGGAAAGCTATCAGTACGATACGTCACTTGCCGGTTTTCCACAGATTCCGGAAGGATTGTTACCTGATGTGACCACCGTTGACCCTACACAATTAAGAGCGGCCATCCGACACGAGCGAAGGGTAGAATTGGGTATGGAATTCCATCGCTATTTTGACCTGATTCGCTATGGCAAAGATTATGCAAAGCAAGCCCTGAGTGATAAACCCAATTTCGATTATGACACTTATAAACATTTTCCTATCCCTCAAATTGAACGTGACAGAAATAAAGCGCTCCATTAATCACTTTTTAAATCAACCATTCATTACATCCTTAAATTTTAAATTATGAAAAAGACATTTTTGAATTTTAAATTCATTAAACAAGCTCTGGCAGTTTGTACTGTAGTTTCAATTATTGCCATCTCCTGCGGCAAAAAAGATTCGACCCCGCCACCTCCGCCCGCGGATAAGACCGCGTTACAAAAAGCCGTTGATTCCGCACAGAAATTGCAAGACAATACCGTTGAGGGAACCAAACCGGGCCAATACGAAGCAGGCACCAAAGCACCACTTACTACTGCACTGGATGCCTCCAAAACTGTGTTGAACAATGACAAGGCCACCCAGGCTGATGTAAATAATACAGTAGCTCAATTGAACGCCGCTATTACTGCCTACCAGGGGCATTTAATCGAGGAAATTGCTGCGGCCAATCTTATCGGCTATTGGAAAATGAATGGCAATGCAAACGATTCATCGGGAAAAGGAAACGACGGAACCCTTAAAGCAGGACATGCCTATTTCGGCGCCGGTCTACCCACCCTAACCAAAGATAGATTTGGCCGGGATAATATGGCCTACCATTTTGACAAAGGAGGAAATATTGAAGTGCCCTATAAAGCAGATTTAAATCCGCCTGCCATGTCAATCAGTATCTGGGCTAAATGGATTTCTGATGGAAGAACGCTTAATACAGACACCTACACTATGGTAGCCATGAACCGCTGGAATGGATACAAATTCCAATTGCAATCCGGACATTTACCATTTTATACCGTAAAAGTTTCCAAAGGAACTGCAGTGGGCGATACCACAATTTATGACCGCGATGATGCCGGAGTAGCGGTACCCGAAAATGAATGGCACCACCTTGTTGTGACTTTCACCTCAGGCGAGGAGAACTTTTATATTGACGGAGATCTCGTAAAAACCTGGGATGCCAGCACCCCTAATCCAGTACCAGGCAATGCCATCACTCTTGCCAATCCTATAAATTTTGTGATTGGGCAAGATTTGCCAACTGATAAATATACTACCACCCAGGATGATTTTTATGTGAACTGGGGTGGATTCTGGACCGGAGATCTTGATGATGTAATGTTTTATAATATAGCTTTAACAGGGCCTCAGGTAAAATCGATTTATACAAACCAAAAGACTGAGTAGTGTTCTTCATAGCTGGAAAATCCCCTGCAGCCAATGTTTTCTAACTGTAGGGGATTTTCAATTTAATTTAACCTTTAAAATTATCCGGATCAGAAATAATAAGAATTTCCCATGCGCGTAAGAGATTTGTTTCTTTTCCTATCCCTGGCCGTCTTTGTATTACCGGCTTGCAAAAGCAACGAGACCGGTAATCATGAAATGGTTTTCTGGTGTTCCAACAACAACCAGGAAATACAATTGTGCACTCAGCTTACCAAAGAATGGAATCAAAAAAACCCTGCGAGCCGCATCCACATGCAGCCTGTGCCCGAAGGCCAATCCAGTGAAGAAGTTATCCTGGCTGCAGTAGTAGGCAAAACTACACCGGACATTTATGCAAACATGTGGCAGGGAAGCGTGGAGATGTACGCCAAGGCACATGCGCTTATTGCCTTAGACACGCTGCCCGGTTTTTTGCCATTTATAAGAGAAAGATGTGACACAAATGTGATTAAGGAAATCACCTCTTCTGATGGCCACATTTACCAGGTGCCCTGGAAGGTTAACCCGATTATGACAATCTTTAATAAAAGTTTGTTTACTGCAAATAACATTGATACCCTTCCAACTACCTATTCATCCTACCTTGGAGCCGCACAAATTTTTAAAGAGAATAACAAAAACAGCCGGATAAAAAAGAGATTTGGCTATACTGAAGTGAGCCCGCTGTGGTACCAACGGCTTTTCAACTTTTATCCTTTATACCTGGCTGCTTCTGATGGCGGCTCCCTAGTTGAAAATAATAAGGCTGTTTTTAATAACAGGTATGCAGTTGGGGTGTTCCGTTTCTTGCAATCCATCTATGCTCACGATTATTTTTCAAAAGAAGGTTCAGGTTCTTCCAGCGATCCTTTTGTAGAACAAGCTATTGCCACCAAATGGACGGGGCCATGGGAAATCCCCTATTTGGAAAATATTCCGACAAGGCATTTTGAATTTGGATATTATCCGCCTATCGTGCCTGATCATCATTCCGGGCCGGTATATACCTATTCCGATCCAAAGAATATTGTGATATTCAGCAGTTGCAAAAAGCCTGAGCGTGCCTGGCAATTTATAAAAACTATTATCGACAGGCCCGGCGATCTCCGGTTGCTTGAATTGACGCACCAATTACCCACGAGAAAAAACCTGGAGCGCGACGGTTTTTTTGAAGAATATTTCAGGAAGAATCCGATGATGATAACATTCGCTAAAGAAATCCCTTATCTGAAAGGAGTGGATAATTGTGAGCAAATCGTTCAGGTGCTTGACATCATTTCGCAGGAGTACCAGGCTTGTGTAGTTTATGGTAAAAAAACACCCGAAAAGGCAATTTCTGATGCTGAAAGAGCAGTAAATGTGCTTTTGAGCACAAATCAATAATATTTAAATGATGAACTAAAAAGACAAAGTTGAAATCCTGGAAGCAAAATATTATTCATACCATAAACATCGGAGTCGTTGGGGCAGGCAGCTTTGCAGCATTTGCAGTCAGCGCATTTTTACAGGTGAGAGGAGTAAACCTGATTGCTGTAGCAGATGTGGATCCTAATGCCGCAAAAAATCTGGCAGATAAATATGATGCTGTGGCATATCCGGATTTGGAAAAAATGCTTCAGAACGAATCCATCGACCTCATTTATATAGCCACACCTCCTTTTCTTCATTACTTACAAAGTAAACTCTCGCTCGTGGCGGACAAGCATGTAATTTGCGAGAAGCCGGCTACGCTGAAACTAGAGGAAGCTAAAGAACTCGCGTCGCTGGCACAATCCAAAAACCTTTTATATGTTGTCAATTTGATGCAGCGTTACAATCCACTTTATGAAATCGTAAATCAAATAATTGACAAAAAGATGCTCGGCGAATTTCTTCACGGGTATTTTGAAAATTATGCAAGCGACGAGTCTCTTCCTGCAAACCATTGGTTTTGGGATGAAGCAAAAAGCGGTGGCATCTTTACAGAGCATGGCGTTCACTTTTTTGACATGTTTTCCGGGTGGCTTGGGCAAGGCGAGGTAATTCAGTCGCTAAAAAAACATAGGCCCGGATACGACAATATTATAGATGGTGTACAGGCCACTGTGATGTATACCAGCGGATGGGTGAATTTTTATCACGGATTTGACCAACCACGAATTCTGGACCGGCAGCAAATTACCTTACTATTTGAAAGAGGAGACATAACTCTTAGAGGATGGATTCCTGTAACGATAAAGGTGCATGGATTATTCAATGAAACGGATAAAAAAATTATCCGAAAACTGTTTAAAGAAAACTTTACTGAGAATGAAATCAACTATCCCAATCAGAAGGCAAAAGGAAGATTTAAAGACGTTGATTTCGATTCAGAAGTCACTTTTGAAAAAGGCGATCTTTTACAAAAAGAAATGCGCTACCAGCAATTATTGA
>Ga0207667_10009385_pt1 | contig 11530 bp, 8 predicted proteins | sample KBSCornC52_FD_184301 | JGI IMG/M metagenome (GOLD analysis project Ga0207667, IMG submission 184301) | Corn rhizosphere microbial communities from Kellogg Biological Station, Michigan, USA - KBS Corn C5-2 (SPAdes) (version 2) | ecosystem: Host-associated > Plants > Roots > Rhizosphere > Soil ...
CCCGTACGGCATCTTCGGCCGCTCACCCGCCTTGAGTTTTTCTCCATTCAACGGACTCATCCCGAACACAGGTTCGTTCTGCAGGCCCCACTGCACGACATGCAGGCCATGCGCCTCCAGATAGCGCACATCCTGTACTAGCGCATCAGAGAACGCATTGAAGAACTTGGCATCGTGGCCAGCCACAGTTCCTCCATAGAAGCTCTTGCTGTCCTTCCAGAAAGGCGGGGGAGACCAGTACTCGACATCGAACCCCTCAACTCCAGAAGCGTTTTGCATTGCTCGAAGATCGTCCAACTGACCTGGATAGCGTTCCACAATGTGCTTCTGATCCGCGTCCAGGCCGCGCAGATATAATCCCAGCGCGAGCCTTGTATACCGGAAGCCGTGCAGCATCTCTTTATAGAAGCGCGCCTTTTCCGAGGAAGTCAGATCATGGGGGACGGCTACTACCTCCTCCGGCATTCCCAGGTTCAGCGAGCCGATGCTGTCGCTTTGAATCTCAAATCCCAGCCCTCGTATCACCTGCTGCGGCTGATCCAGCCGGATGCGATACTCGCCCCCATCCTGCGCGTGTCCCGGCAACGAATTAGCGCAAAGAAAAGAGCAAACCGCGACGACGGCTGCAGCAAAGCGTAGTGGTAAGTTCCAGACTGAAGACATCGATCGCTCCAAAGTAATGCCGTGTGAAAACTTAAATTAGTTCCAGGTCGGCTCGCCAAGACGACCATCGATTTCCGAGGTGCTGCGGTTCCCCACCGACTTGATAGAGAGCCCGGGCAGCCCATCCGCGTACCTCAGCTAAGCACCGAAGGCTGAAGAGATCTTCTCTCTCCCTCGCAAGAGAAGATTAGATATAGCACATTGTTAAGCGGTTAATCTATGATATCTCGCAGATTGATTTACCTGGTAGCCCTCGCATCTATTTCTCGATGCCGCGCGACATCAGACATCGAACAACTCGGAGGCAATGTGCAGCTTCGAAGATTATGGATCGCTCTCACAGCATTGTGGTTCATCGGGAGCTTCCCGCTTGCAACAAGCGCATGGGCGCAAGTCGCCACGGCGGCGCGTTCTCCACTTCCCGAAGGCCATGGAAAGCCAGTCGCCGAACTGACGATTGGTATCATTCCCGGCGTTGAAACATTGGTGCGCGCCGCCGGGCAATCGGCTCCAGATCATCGTTAGCAAATTTCACGGACCGGGAGAATACTTTGGAACCAAACACAGAATTGCTTCATGTAGACTGGCCGTCCGACGCGCATACGCTAAAGATCCCCATCGTGGATGTCACGAATCCTCGCTTTGCGCTGGACGACGATCCGTCGACAAGAACCTCCCTGCAGCAACTCTACGAAGTGGAAGAGCAACGCCAGGCCAAAACACCTCGGCTCATCAGCGCGCTGACTCTCCGACTTGGCGCTCGACAGTCCCGGCTGCTACATGGACTTGTTCATGCAGGCACCGATCATCTGGGCGGCCTCCACACCTATCTCATGAAGCTCGGTGCCGACAACCTCCCCGCCGGCTTCGACGGGCCCATCGATCGAAAGGTCGCCGCAACTCCTCACGCTCTTTCCATGCGCCTGCGCTTGCAGCAGTGCGCGATGCTGCTTGCCGAAGGACTGCAAGACGCCCTGGCTCAGTCTCCTTCGAAGCCACTCCATATGCTCAACATCGCAGGCGGTACAGCCATCGACAGTCTCAATGCGCTCATTCTTCTTCACCGGAAAGACCCCGCGCTGCTTCGGCGTCCCATCAAAATCATCGTGCTGGACATCGACTCTGTCGCCCCGAACTTCGGAGCCAGAGCTGCAAGCGTGCTGAGTGCGCCGGGCCACATCCTCTCCGGACTCGATCTCCACTTCGAACATCAGCCCTACGACTGGAACGATACCAAACCCCTAGAGGACCGTATCCGGCAGAGCGCTGCATCCCAGGCCATCCTCGCCGCGTCATCCGAAGGCGGCCTCTTCGAATATGCGACTGACTCCGCCATCGTTGCGAATCTGCAGGTGCTTGCTCACGCCACTGACGTCAAAGTTATCGTCGGCTCTGTCACCTGCTCCGATCCTCTCCGTCGCGCCAGCATTAAGCGTGCTCGCTTCAAGCTCATACCGCGCGGCGTGGAAGGCATTCATGCACTCGCAGAGCAGGCTGGCTTGGAACTGAGCCGCTTCGAACACACCCCCCTTAGCGATCAAGTCTTGTTGCGTCCAAAGACAGCGTCCAACTCGGAGGTCCCGTGAGAGTCATTCGACCCAGACGTTCACATTCAACCTCCTTCCATCACACGTCGAACCAGATCGACCTAACCCAACCCAGAGAGATCCGATGAAGATTCCCAATCGTTCCATGTCCCGCCGCTCCATCCTCGCCGCGCTTGTCGGCTCAACAGGCTACGCCGCCGCACAGAGCTTTCTCCCCGGCATTCCTAACATCGGCTTCAAGGGAGACAACAACGCCCAGCGCACCGAGTGCGGTATCGGCGCCCTTATGCCCTGGGCCGACGGGCTATACGCCAGTACCTATAACTCCTCAGGGAAACGGAGTGGCACCGGACTCGGTCTCTATCGCATCGAAGACACCCTCAAATCCGAGCTCGTCGACATCCACAATGGCGTCTACGCCAACCGCTTCATTCACCATCACTCCAATCAATGCATCATCGGCCCTTACATCATCGACTCCGCCGGCAAGTGGAGACGCATCGAGGGCCTCGTCGAGCACCGCCTCACCTCGACCATGCCGCACCTCACCGATCCCGAAAACCGTGTCTACTTCCAGACCATGGAAGGTCTGTTCTTCGAGATGGACGTCAACGACCTGAAACCCCGGTTGCTCTTCAACCTCACCAAAGACATGAACATCACCGACCAGCCTCACTTCAAAGGCGGCTACACCGCACAGGGCCGCGTCGTCGTCACCAACAATGGCTTCTTTCAATATGGAGACACGCAGGCAGGTCTCTTCGAGTGGGACGGAACGGCCCCGTGGCGTCGCATCTCCGACAAGCCTCACATGGACGTCGCCGCCCGCCAGAATATGGGCAACGTCATGTTCGCCAACGGCTGGGACGAAAAGTCGGTCTTGCTCTCCGCACTCGTTAAAGGGAAGTGGCAGCGCTATCGACTTCCCAAGGCCTCGCACTCCTTCGAACAAGCCTGGCAAACTGAGTGGATGCGGATCCGCGAGATCGAAACCGAGCACTTCATGATGGACATCCAGGGCATGTTCTACGAACTACAACCTATCGCTTTCGAAGACCACATCTGGGGCGTCAAACCCGTCTGCCAGCACCTGCGCACCATCCCGGACTACTGTAGCTTCCGCGGTCTACTCGCTCTCGGCGGCAACGAGACTACGCCCAACGGCGATAACAACGCCGTCGTAGGCCAACCGCAAAGCGGCATCTGGTTCGGCAAGAGCGACGACCTCTGGAGTTGGGGCCAACCTCAAGGCTGGGGCGGCCCCTGGCGTAACGACCACGTCACCGCCGGCCAGCCCTCCGATCCCTTCCTCTTCACTGACTTCCGCCACAAAATGCTCCACCTTATCTCAGATAAGAGCGCCTCCGTCGAAATTCAGATCGACTTCCTGGGCAATGGAACCTGGGTCAAATACGAGACCGTCCGGCTCATCGGCGGCGACTACCACCCAGTCCTCTTCCCCGATGCGTTCAGCGCACACTGGGTCCGCCTCATTCCCAGCCTCTCCTGCAGGATGACTGCCGAGTTCATGTTTACCTGAGACCACGGCGGGCTGAGGTGAACCTGCTTTTTATACAAGTCGAAGTTCCACGATGCGCAACATCATCAAGAAAGGTACAGCGCTATGCCAATCAATCGCAGAGGATTTATGGGACGCATCGCCATGGCGGCGAGCGCATTCGGTCCATGGGCTTCAAGGCCTCTCCTGGCGGACCAAATCTCGCATCCCCCAGTCGATGCACCATCCCACTCAGCAACGCAACCCGGTAAGCAGGCTTTCACTTCGAGCAGAAAAACAAAGGGATACATCCGCCCGAATACGATCCAGATCATTGAGCAAAGCTATGATCTGATCGTCGTCGGAGGCGGCATCTCAGGTGTCTGCGCCGCGATCAGTGCCGCGCGCAACGGCATGCATGTAGCATTGGTCCACGAGCGATCCGCTCTCGGCGGCAACTCCTCCAGCGAGGTGAGGCTGTATCCGGAAGAGACATGCGGCTTCAGCACATGGATCAAAGAGGCTGGCATCCTCGAAGAGATGTCCGTCGAAGAGCGTGCTCGCAACTGGGAACCCTCCGTCGAAGGACTCATGAACTCACAATGGGACCTGGTGCTGTATGAGTGGGCGAGGCGTGAAAAAAATCTGACCCTGTTTCTCAACACAACCATGCGCGAAGTGGAGATGAAGGATGAGTCACACATCCTGGCGATCCATGCAGTGCAGCTTGGAACAGAGAAAGGTTTCATCCTCGACGCGCCGCTATTTATCGATGCCTCTGGCGACGGCGTTCTGGGATACAGAGCCGGAGCAGAATTCTGCTGGGGCCGGGAGGGCCGTTCAGAGTATGGAGAACATCTGGCGCCTGCGGAGCGCGACGAAAATCTGATGGGCAACACCCTCTTCTTTCGTGCCCGCGACACAGGGAAACCCATCGAATTCAGGCGACCCGAATGGGCAGCCACCTTCAACACGGAAGCAGACCTGACGCATCGCGGGCATGGCTTCATCGAAGGAGGCTACTGGTGGATCGAAGTAGGCCATCCCCTACATCCCATTCGCGATAACGAGAAGATTCGAGATGAAGCCCTGCGCCAACTGCTCGGCGTGTGGGATCACATCAAAAATCACTGTACTAACTCTGATATTCGAGAGCGAGCAAAAAACTACGCCCTCGAGTTCGTCGGTTTCTGGCCCTACAAGCGCGAATCTCGCAGAGTCATCGGTGATTACGTCCTGACGGAGAAGGATCTTCGTATTCCTACTGTTCGTCCAGACGACATCGCCTACGGGGCGTGGGGAGTCGATATCCACGTCTCCGGCGGAATCGAGACAAGACGAACCGAGCCCTATCCCGAACCTCGGAGCGACGCCAACTTCGCGGAACGCGGAACGATTCCCTACGGAATTCCCCTGCGCGCCTGCTACTCAAAAAACATTCACAATCTACTCACCGCAGGCCGCCCCATCAGCGCAAGCTACGTTGCCTTTGCTTCCTCTCGGGTACTCCCGACCGGGGCGATCGTAGGTCAGGGAGTAGGTGTTGCCGCTGCTCTCTGCAAGCGGCACGCCTGCGAGCCAAACGTCGTCGCCAGGGATCATGCCTTTGAACTACAACAAATCCTGTTGCGGCAAGACGCCTCCATGCCCGGCGTAATCAATGCAGACAAGGATGACTTAGCAAGGAACGCGAAGATCACCTCCAGCAGTGATGCGTCACTGATCTTTCCGGAGTCGGACACCTTTCACGCGGCAGAGCTTCCTCTCGGCCAGCTCTTCCCCGTCTCCACAAATCGGCTCGACAGCGTGGAACTGCTCCTTCATTCAAAAGCAGCGACGGCAAAAACAGTAAAGCTTTCCCTGTGGAAGGCACAATCGGTTTGGAACCTCAGGCCGACACCCATATTGACGACTTCCACGGCAACCGTTCCGCCCGGGCAAAGAGGATACATCTCCTTTCCTTTGAATCTTCAGACGAATCCTGGCAGCCTCTACTTCATACAGATCGATGCAAATCCTGAGATCGCCTGGTCGCTTCATACGGACAAAGCAGGCACGCCTACTCTCGTGCCGGTCGGGACGACGCCCGCTGATAATCCTGGCGCCTCTATGTGGCGTCCTCTGACAAAAGGCAGGTCGTTTGCCATGCGCATCACCCCGGAACAACGACCCTATACCGCCCGGAACGTAGTCACCGGAACCAACCGTCCGGACATGTGGACCAATATCTTCAAGTCCGATCCAAAGCAGGAATTGCCTGCGTGGATCGAGCTCAACTGGGAAAAGCCCGTTCACCTGAATCACGTACAAATCACGTTCGATACGGGCCTCAACCAGCGCACAACGCTGCCAACGTTTCGCAATCCCGATTGTGTGAAGAGTTACAGCATTGCGGTTCTTCAATCCGGTGGATGGAAGACGGTTGTCGAGGAAAAAGATAACTACGCCCGGCGGCGAGTCCATCGTATTGAGCCGGCGACGGCAAATAAAGTTCGCATCACCGTCCACGAAACAAATGGCGCAGCGCAAGCCCGCATCTATGAAGTGCGAATCTACAACGAGGAGAACGTTTGATCCGACGTATCGTAAGCGACGTCACCGTTGCAGGTATGCCCGAGCGGATACGTGGATCACATGCCTAACGATTCAGTCGTATGGAAGAAAATCGGAAGACCACACCGGAGCTGATGCGCAAATTGTGCTGACGTTCACTAAGGTTGTTTGGCAGGTGAGTGACAAGAAACTCAGCTTCAACAGCCCTTATCGAGAGCCAGTCACCGATACCGATCTCAAGACCGCCACCAGGTGCAAATGCAAACGAGTTTGCAGCGCCGGTAGGCTGCGTATTATTGACGGGAAAGTACGTATCGAATCCATGCACGCCACCAGCGAGGAACTGCCCGTAAGTCGTTAGCCGCCGTGTCGTGCGAAAGGAATAGCGTGGGCCTGCCATATAAGTAACCAGACTGAGGCCTTGCTGCGACTGCGGAATATTTTGAACCCGGTTGCCAGTCACCTGTGCGACCGCTGCAACATTCTTCCAAACATAAAAGAGCTCTTCACTGCTGCCGCCATTCAATAGAAAACAACCGCATTGTCCGGGAGGCGCATTACCGATCATTGCGGTGTAGTTGAATGAGAGCGCGATGGGGTAGTTCTTCGAAACAGTTGGCCCCAGATCACCCGTCGCGGACGGAATGGCCTGCGCAGAAGTGGCCACGACCGTTCCCATCCATACTGCCGACAATAAAAGTGCCTTAAGCCTCATGCGTGCGAACTGCTCCTCTGCGATCTTATTGAACGACCAGCAAAACCGAGGTCGTGTGCTGCAAGGTTGTATTGGCAGCACTGGTAGCGGTTGCCGTAACGGTAATCGTGTAGTTCTGCGTTTTCTGCGGGAAGAAGCCTCCACTGCCGCAGCCAGCCAGGCCAAGAGTCGCGGCGCCCATGATGAGAAGAAAGAACACACCCAGCAACGTGCGCGGCATCCGATGAAATCTCGCGCGGACACGCTTGTTTCGCAGAAGCGGTAGCAGGAAAACCGCCGCGCTGATGGGAAGCAGGGGTGCCCGTAGAGGCGATACCGGCGAAACGGTTGCGGCATTGGTTACCGCAGTCTTGATCGCCAGACTAAAGGACGTAGCAGCGGAGCCCGAAGGGATGCCCGATGGAGTAAAGACCGCCGTTGCTCCAGCAGGCAGGCCCGAAGCGGTCAGCGTAATCGGAGCATTCAGCACGCCACCCTGCGGTTGCAACATGAAGTTGAAGGTCGCCACCTGCCCGGGATTCACGGACTGGGTTGCCGCCCCACTCACGGTAAGAGTGAAGTCGTTTATCGGAGGCGGAGTCACCGTGAGCACAAAGACGCTGCTTGTGATCGGCGGATTCAATGTGTCGCCGCCATAGCTGGCCACAAGGCGATGCGCTCCGGGCAGCAGCGCCGCGGTACCGATCGTCGCCACATTATTTGTCAAAGTCGCCGAGCCAACCGAAGTGGAGTTGCCGGTAATATCCAGCAGGCTCACCTGACCAGTCGCCGTCTGGCTTGCGTTGCTGAAAGTCGCGGTCAGCGAGCCACTGCCAAAGGCGACGGTAGATGCACCGCTCAGAATAAGAGTCTCGGCGAAGCTCTGCCCGCCTCCGGTGCCTAAGTTCTGCCCCCCAACGGTATGGATCACGCCATCCGTACCCACTCCGCGAACCAATTGATTGTTGGTGTCGGAGAACGCAAAGACTCCGGGAGCCTGCGCCGCAGGCGCACGAGGAGTATCGAGAATGGCATTGACCGCGAGGCCGCCATCCCCCGCAAATCCCTGCGAGCCATTGCCCGCCACGGTGCTGATCTTTCCTGTCGTTCCAACCACACGGATACGGTTGTTGTCGCTGTCGGCGATATAAATATTGCCCTGCGCATCGACACTCAGACCCCGTGGACGAGCCAGCGAAGCGCCAGCAGCCGTGCCACCGTCGCCGCCATAGGCCTTGCTGCCGTTTCCAGCCAGTGTCGAAATCACTCCCACCGTATCAACCACGCGCACACGCTGATTGCGCGTATCTCCGATATAGATCTTCCCCGCTGCATCGACCGCAACACCGTTCGGCGAATCGATTCCCGCAGCCGTCGCCGCTGCGCCATCCCCCGAGAATCCCTGTTCGCCATTGCCGGCAACCGTGGTGATCGTGGTACCGCTGATCTTGCGGATGCGATGATTGTTGGTATCGGCGATGAAAAGATTGCCGTTCGAATCAAGGGCAAGAGCAGTGGGATTGCTCAGTTGCGCCGAAGCGGCAGCGCCGCTATCTCCGGAAAAACCCGCAACGCCGGTCCCGGCAATCGTAGTAATGGTCCCGCTACTGACCTTACGAATGCGTTGATTATGCGTATCGGCAATATAAATATCTCCGACAGCATTCACCGCTACGCCCGCTGGAGAATCGAGCTGCGCGCTGGTAGCGGCTCCGCCATCACCGGCAAAGCCCTGCTCGCCGGTGCCCGCCACCGTCGTCACGATACCGGCAAGATCTACCTTGCGAATCACGTTGTTGTTGAGGTCCGCAATATAAAGATTGCCTGCAGCGTCATACGCAATTTGAGCTGGCGCTGCTAGGGCGGCTGCCGTGGCTTGCACGTTGTTTGGCGGCCCGCTCTGCGCCAGTGCGCTGAAGCCGCCCGCAGCCAATCCGATGACAAGGATTGCAGTCAAAGCGCGGAGATATTTTGCCCGCAACTGCCATAGAACACACGTCCCTATCATCTCTGGCATAAGGGCCTTATCAACCTGCAAACTATTCTCCATGCTTTTCAAATCTTCATCCGATCCCAGACCATCTGCCTGCGAAGCGGGTCTTCGCCCGTTACCCTGAACCCCAATCGTTGATAGAGATCTTCAGCCGGGCTCCCTTTCAGCACCTGCAACCTCATCTCCCAGCCCTGCTCGCCACACTCATGCTGTAAGTCCTGAATCACCTGCGTTCCAAATCCCTGTCTCTGCTTTTCCCGGACAATAGCGATATCGACCAGGCACATACCATCAGCCGCGCGGTGCGTCAGCACTCTGCCGATGGCAACCCCGCTGTCGGCACAGATAATCTCGTCCACTGCCATCGGGTAGGTCGTTCGATAGCTGGCCTGCCGCAATCGGAATTGCATCTGCAGAAACAACTCCCACTGCGACTCATTCATCCCAGAAAGCATCCGCTCTCCGGCTCGCGTCTGCGCATAAAGTTCCAGCAGAAATCCATCATCCGCAGGCTCTGAGGAACGCAGACGATGGCTCACTCCCCGCATTGGAACTACTGCTGCCATAAGATTCGACTTATACTGAAGGTGTGCCGACGTGCATCGCCGGCACACCGTCCGGTTATTGACGCGATGGAAAGATTCCCTGGAGCGCAATGATGAAGTTGACGCACAGATATGGCTGGATATTGCTGTGCCCCTGACTACCGCCTGCCACTGAAATTGCCGTGGGAGCCAAAGTCCCTGTGGCAGTAGGCGAAATATAGTTGGTAATCGGAACCGGGGATCGGCCTGAGCCAGAGTTCCCTTGAGCCAGAATCGCATTGGTTGGATCGGTAACCGTTCCCGGCTGGTTGCTGACCCCCACCAGATGGTTATGCGACGGCATTTGAGTAGGCAGGAGAGTTACAGTTTCCGTGCCCGAGGCCGCGCCGATGGTGTATGGGCTGAGACCTGCTCCATTGCCTTGATGAATAGGAACGCGGCCTTGCAGATTGGGCAGAGCAAAGTTGCTTACACCATCCCCACCGTATGTCGTGCCCAGTAGTGCAAACAGCGCGCTGTTCTGGCTAATGGACAACAATTGCCCGTTGCAAAGCGCCCATCCATTGGGCGGAAAATTCCACCCGGCCATCCTGATCTCACCTAAAAACGGTTCTGCCATGATCTGTATCCCTTTCGTTCGTTGATCCTTCGTTCTACTTCCTCATGCTGAACCACCCTCAGGTGCTGCAGCAGCCAATTTGCATCAACCTGAGAAAAGCCCTCTCGGGAAATTGCGGCAAAATCTCTACTGAATCGCATTCCCGCCGGGCGGGCAAGCTTGCTATCTCTTTCTGCTCCGGCCGGTCCTTCGCTCCTGCCCGATCCCCAACAGGGCGGGCCACTTGTTACTGGCAAACCAGGTTGACGACCACCTTGTTGAATGGGTTGATGTTGGTCTCGGAGAAGGCGACGCTGATGCTGTCGCCTCCAGCGACGGAGAACGTATGTGTCTTGTCCTGGCAACTCGATCCATTCCCATTTGTAGTCACGGAGCAGGTCATCGCTGTGGCAGCGCCATTCTTATAGACGGTCAGTGTTGTTACATCCGCTGCGGGAGTTTGGTAGTTATTGACTCCAACATTGAGAGCGCTCATCGTACAAGCCACGGGCATGGCTACGAAATTGCCTCCGATGGTGGTATTCCCCGTAAAAGTTCCGGTGGCATAGAGCGGCGAGAAGAAATAACTCGTCCCTGCTGCACCTGACCCCGGATTTATAAACTGCAGGGCGTAGGAAATAGCGTTGACCCCGCTGCCATTGGTACCCGCAGGTCCAGCCGGTCCTGCGGGGCCTTGAGGACCAGTCGGCCCGCTTGGTCCGGTCGCCCCGGTGGCGCCGTTCGTACCCGCCTGCGCGAGGAGGCCCCACTTCACATTGCTGATATCCGGCTGGAAGCCGACGTTGCCAGCGACCAGAGAGATATAGCTGGAGCCATTGAAGGAAACCGCATCGCCCAGCGCATAGGTCGTGGCATTGCTCCATGTGCCTTGAAAGGTGACCGGAGGGCCTTGTGGACCTTGCGCTCCGGTAGCTCCCACAGCTCCGGTAGCTCCAGTCGGGCCTGCTGGACCAGTGAGTCCTTGAACTCCCTGTATCCCCTGCGAGCCGGTTGCTCCAGTTGGACCAACGGGACCAGTCGCCCCCTGCTGAGCCAGCAACGACCACTGGGCCGGAGCAGTATCTGGCTGATGATTGATATTGCTGCTTACCAGTGAAATATAGCTGGAGCCATTGAAGAAGATCGCATCGCCCAGTGCATAGGTCGTTGCATTGCTCCATGTACCTTGAAAGCTGACCGGTGGACCCTGCGGACCCGTCGCTCCTGCCGCTCCTGTAGCTCCAGTCGGCCCTACCGGACCGAACGGCCCTTGAATTCCCTGTACCCCTTGTGGGCCGGTAGCCCCTGTCGGGCCGACAGACCCCGTTGCGCCAGTTGCACCCTGTTGGGCCAGCAACGACCACTGGGCCGGAGCAGTATCTGGCTGATGATTGATATTGCTGCTTACCAGCGAAATATAGCTGGAACCATTGAAGAAG
>Ga0207667_10009393_pt1 | contig 11523 bp, 9 predicted proteins | sample KBSCornC52_FD_184301 | JGI IMG/M metagenome (GOLD analysis project Ga0207667, IMG submission 184301) | Corn rhizosphere microbial communities from Kellogg Biological Station, Michigan, USA - KBS Corn C5-2 (SPAdes) (version 2) | ecosystem: Host-associated > Plants > Roots > Rhizosphere > Soil ...
TTCTGTGTGGCAATTTATCCGCTTTCAAAAACCGGGTATTTTCAGTTTCCACCAAACCATAGAACCAGGTTTTTCCTTTATCCCATTCTGTTCTTTTAAAAACCTCTAAAGAATGTTTGCCATAAGGAAGTCCTTCAGCAAGCGGCACTACTCTTTTTACCGTATCAAATTGAATGGTACGGATGCTGTTTTTGTCGATGATAATATTGTAATAGTTGGAAGTATCCTGGTCTTTGAAGATCCCGGAAATGCCGGTGCCCACGAAGTTGACAGTAAAAGAAGTGCCGGGCCACATCAGGGTAGCCGCGTCGTTTGTAAATAAAATTCTACCCTGGTAAGAAATGTGTTTGTCTTTAAAAGGGAGGGTATCCTGGGAAAAACCATTGAGGTGATAAGCAACCAACAGCGTTAGTGATAACAGGAAATTTTTTAGCATGCGGGAAAATTTGAAGTGCTAATGTAAGATTTTGGATGGAGGATGTAGGATTTAAGAGTTTGAATAACCATCCGAACACTGACGGCAAAAGCCAGACGGCACCTTATCCCTCCAATGAAGGAAAGAGCGATGATTCGTCATTGCGAGAAAACCTTTGGAACGAGAACATTATTATTTTGTAAGAAGTTGAAAGGGGTTTTCGTGGCAATCTTCTAAAGCGCACCGAAAAGGAGATTGCTTCGTGCCTCGCAATGACGGCAAAAGCCAGACGGCACCTCATCCCTCCAATGAAGGAAAGAGAGTTGAGTCGTCATTGCGAGAAAACCCCTGGAACGAAAAATTTATTATTGGGTAGGAACATGAAAGGGGTTTTCGTGGCAATCTTCTAAAGCGCATAATTGATGAGACTGCTTCAAAACAAGGAGATTGCTTCGTTCCTTACAATGACGAAAACCGAGAGTCATTCCTGCCTTGCAAAGACAACATACAAGGAGATTGCTTCGTGCGCAATGACGGCAAAAGCCCGACGGTACCTCATCTCTCCAATGAAGGGAAGAGTGTTGATTCGTCATTGCGAGAAAACCCGTGGAACGAAAAGCTTATTATTTAGTAGGAATATGAAGGGGTTTTCGTGGCAATCTTCTAAAGCGCACCGAAAAGGAGATTGCTTCGTTCCTCGCAATGACGAAAACCGAGAGTCATTCCTGCTTCGCAATGACGATACACAAGGAGATTGCTTCGTCCCTCGCAATGACGGCAAAAGCTTGACATTACCACATCCCTCGAATGAAAAAAACAGCGATGATTCGTCATTGCGAGAAAACCCCTGGAACGAGAACATTATTATTTTGTAAGAAGTTGAAAGGGGTTTTCGTGGCAATCTTCTAAAGCTTGCAACGGGAGAATACTTCCTAGCAACGATGACATACAAGGAGATTGCTTCGTGCCTCGCAATGACGAAAACCGAGGGTCATTCCTGCTTCGCAATGACGATACACAAGGAGATTGCTTCGTGCCTCGCAATGACGGCAAAAGCCCGACGGTAACTCATCTCTCCAATGAAGGGAAGAGTGTTGATTCGTCATTGCGAGAAAACCTTTGGAACAAGAAGCTTATTATTTTGCAAGAAGTTGAAAGGGGTTTTCGTGGCAATCTTCTAAAGCGCATAACGGCAGATTGCTTCCTGCTCCCAATGACGCTAAATAAGGAGTTTACTTCGTGCCTTACAATGACGAAAACCGAGAGTCATTCCTGCCTTGCAAAGACAACATACAAGGAGATTGCTTCGTTCCTCGCAATGACGGCAAAAGCCCGACGGTACCTCATCCCTCCATTGAAGGAAAGAGTGTTGATTCGTCATTGCGAGAAAACCTTTGGAACGAGAACATTATTATTTTGTAAGAAGTTGAAAGGGGTTTTCGTGGCAATCTTCTAAAGGGCATAACGGGAGATTGCTACCTGCCAAACATGACTACAAGAAGATTGCTTCGTGCCTTGCAATGACGAAAACGCAGAGTCATTCCTGCGTCGCAATGAGCAAGAACAAGAAGACTGCTTCGTTCCTTACAATGACGACAAACGGTTTTCAACTACCCGTATATTCCAAAAAACCATCCTTCATCCCTTCCCATTCTTCTTCTAAAATACTGTAATAAACCGTATTCCTTCTATACCCATCAAACATGACCGTGTGCGACCTTAAAATACCTTCAAATTTTCCACCTATCTTTTCTATTGCTTTTCGCGAGGCGGCATTTCTTTCATCCGTTTTTAGTTCAACGCGGTGCGCGTGAAGGTGTTCAAAGGCATATTCAAGCAGGAGAAACTTACAGTTCTTATTAAGGCCTGTACGCTGAAATGCTTTACCATACCAGGTAGCACCAATCTCGAGCCGGTCATCCGGATTTGAAATATTCAGGTAGCTGGTGCTGCCGGCCCAGGCATTTTCTTTTTTATCAAACACTGTGAACGTATAACGCTGATGATCCCGGCGAAGGCGAATGGCCTGATCAATATATTGCTGTAAGAGCTCACGGGTGTATACAGGGGCGGGTGAATATTGCAACAGGTTTTTATCTTCTGTGGCAATTGAAAATAAAATATCAACATCTTTGCTGTGAACCGGCCGAAGTAAAGCTCTTTGGTTTTCCAGGATGATGTCGTCATTGAATGGGAAGTGCATGTTGTATTGTTCTATTGTTGTATTGTTGATTTGACGTAATAAAATTAGAACATTCAAAACAACAAACCTTGAACCTTGAATCTTCAATGGGGAACTTTCAGGCAGCGCAAGGCAAGCGTGCTCGACGTAGGGCAACATTGAACGTTCTACATCGACCTTCATGAGAACGTTCAGGCCGTCGAAGGCAAGCTCCCGACCGTGGAGCAACTTTCAACCTGTCGGGTAGGACGCAGCATTTCGGCTTCGCCGCTCGCGGAATGCATGACGACCGGCGTATTTCAACATCACATTCTGCATGTTTCTTAGCGTGAACTTCCCTGCTAGCCACTTCCTTATTAGGGCAATTCAGAAATAAGAATCCAGTTGTGACACTGTGTTTGATGTTAGAAATTAAAATTTTCACTATAAAGAATTTGTATTATTTTTATATATCTGCTAATCGAAGAGAATCTCCATAAAAAATTTTCACTTAAACATTTAAACAAAAACAAAATGAAAAGGATCATTCTTATTCTGGCAGGCATTGCCTTTATTTTTTCATGCAATGAAAAAAAGAATCAGTTGAATAAAAATGCAGATGTGCTCGCAGACAACCTGAATGGGCATGTTCAGCAAATAGTAGCAACAGACTACAAAGTGGATAGCAGCGGTAATATCGGCGAGCAGGATTCCTGTTGTGTTGTAATAAACAAATATGATGAAAAGGGATGGATCACAGAATACAGCAACAATGATAAAGCAACGCCCAATAAAAAATCCGAAACATTCACTCATGAAAACGGAATGATGAAGGATGTTAAGATGACAACTGATGGTAAATTATCGTCAACTATTTTAATAAAAAACCAGGACGGGAAATATGTTTCGGCGCAGGAGCTTGATTCTGCAAATAAACTGAAGAATTACTATACTGATCTTTCTCAAAATGATTACACACAGCTCACAGGGATGAAGAAATACAACGCTGACAGCACTTTGAGCAGCACGATGACCAACACGTTCAACAAGCAGATCTTTACAGGAAACGAAACAAAAGATAGCGTTGGAAAAGTTATTTATGCATCTACAGTAAAACTTGATGACAAGAATAATCCCATAGAAATTTCAGAAAAAGAGGTAACAAAAGATACAACAAAAAACACGGTAACGAAATATAAGTATGGTGCTTATGACAAAGAAGGAAACTGGACTGAAAGAACCGAAATAGGCGAAAACGGCAAACCTAAAAAAATCACCAAAAGAGAGATCACTTATTATAAAGACTAAATCGTGAATTATTTGTTTCAACAGATCAACCGAGGTTTGTCTCGTTTTTTCGGAACAGGGAAGTGTAAACCTTTTTTCCAGAACATTAGAACGTTATTAAACCTCATACTTCCACAAATCTGTGAGGTTTTTTAGATTCAAACAGTTTAATGTTTTTCACGCCTATGGCTTTGCGGCAGGAAATTGAGAAATGGGGTTATTTGTTTGTTTACTCAAAAACAAAGCGGTCATAATTTCTGGCTGGCTAAAATCTTAAAAAAAAACCTCCTGGCTTTACACAGGAGGTTTCACGATCAGCTCAATTCTTTTTCTATCTCACTTCAGTAGGCAACGGAATATCCCTTTTTAGCATTTCATCGCGGTTGGCGATTTCCCATGCAGTCATGAAGATAAACCGTACTCTTTTTTCCATTACATCAAAATTAATTTTGTCAACGGTGTCGGTCGGTTTGTGGTAATCTTTATGAATGCCATCAAAAAAGAAAATGATGGGAACGCCTTTCCTGGCAAAATTGTAATGATCGCTGCGGAAGTAGATCCTTTCCGGATCTTTAGGATCATTGAACTTATAATCCAGTTCCATTTTCGTGTATTTATTATTGGCTTCCTTATGGATTGGATCAAGGTCAGAGCTTAACTTGTCATTTCCGATCACATACACATAGTTGGTACTATCGCCATAATTCCTGTTTGGATCAAGACGGCCAACCATGTCGGTATTCAGGTCAACGGTGGTTTTGTCCAGTGGGAAAACAGCATGCTCAGAATAATATTCGGAACCCCATAAGCCTTTTTCTTCGCCACTAACGGTCATAAATACAACGGTTCTTCTTGGCCCGTGTCCTTCCTCTTTCGCTTTTGCAAAAGCTTGTGCCATTTCAATTACGCTTACTGTTCCGCTGCCGTCATCATCGGCGCCATAATAAATCACATCGCCGCGTTTTCCCAAATGATCATAATGACCGGTGAGGAAAACGTACTCATCTTTTTTATCGGTGCCTTCAATATATCCGATCACGTTGCTGGCATCAACCTCGATGGTTGTTTTTTTGAAAGCCAGGTTGGTTTTGATCTTTTTGTCAATTTTCCGATCATTGAGCGGACTTTTTGTTTTGGCAGCCGCCAGAATATCCTCTGCTTCCTTTTCACTGAAAATATGTTTTAATGAAGAAGGAGTAAGCGTAACAATGGTTAAGCGTTCATCACCGGTTCTTGGAAAATAAAGATTTGTTTTCCGTGAACTTTCAGCAACAGCCGCCGGAATTGTATCCCAGGCAGTATTGACATAAAAAACCGCCACTGCGCCCATTTTCTTAGCCGCCGCTGATTTGCGCGTAGCACTGAATCCCCAATTGGAACGCCTTTCTGTTCCGCTTACCAGATATTTTCCATTCACTTCCGGCTCTCCATTCACGATCAGGACCACTTTTCCTTTCACATCTTTTCCGGCATAATCGTCGTAATTCTTGTCCTGGATGCCATACCCCGCAAAAACAATTTCTTTCGCTTTGAATGCATCTTCTTTGCCGCTGCCAGGCTGAAGGATATACTCTGACCCATAAGCAAAGTTTTTCTTTCCTACTTTAAAATTTTTAGGTACAATGGTGTCTTTCAACAAAGGATAAAATTGCTGGTATCCGTTTAAAGAAGCCGGCGATTGTAAACCAATTGCTTTAAATTGGCTTTCGATATAAGCAGCGGCTTTTCTTTGTCCTTCGGTACCGGTTTCGCGGCCTTCCATTTCTGCAGAGGCGACGATGGTCAATTGTTTTTTAAGGCCGGTTTCTGTAATGGTTTGCGCATATTTCCAACCGTCCGTGACCTGGGAAACCGCGATGCCCGAAATGAGCCAAAGAGAAATAAATACAGGAATAAATTTTTTCATGATTAAACAGTTTTTTGAGAGGTGCAAATATAATGTTCGGGGTTGAAGGTTCAATGTTCAAAGTCACCTGTGCAAGCAGCAATTAAACATTTACCACTATAGCACGATATTATTTAAGGTTTGTTTATATATTTATACAATCATTGTACTAACACAGAACCTTTCACTTTAAATAAATACCATGAATTCACGTAGAAAATTTTTACAAAACTCGGCAGTAATGTTGGGAGGCACCCTACTCGCTTCCTCTTTAGAAAATCCTGTTTTTGCTATTTTTAAAAATCGTGTTGCTCCCAGCGATCAACTGAATATTGGCGCGATCGGTGTAAATGGAATGGGTTGGGCTGATGTAACCTCGGCGTTAAAAATCCCCGGTGTAAATCTCGTTGCCATTTGTGATGTGGACAAAAATGTGATTGACAAAAGATTGAAAGATCTGGCCAAAATGAATAAAGATGCGTCGAAGGTGAAAACTTATGGCGATTACAGGCAACTTCTGGATGATAAAAATGTAGATGCAGTGGTGATCGGAACACCCGATCACTGGCACGCATTAATTATGACAGATGCGTGTGCGGCCGGCAAAGATGTTTATTGTGAAAAACCGGTTGGTAATTCTATTGGCGAATGCCGCGCAATGGTGGCAGCGCAGCAACGATATAATAAGGTGGTTCAGTGTGGCCAGTGGCAACGCAGCCAGCAGCATTTTAAAGATGCCGTTGATTATGTACAAAGTGGTGTGCTTGGAAATATCAGAACGGTAAAAGTGTGGTGCTACCAGGGCTGGATGAAGCCCGGGCCTGTCGTTCCTGATACGGCGCCCCCTGCAGGAGTTGACTATGCCATGTGGCTTGGGCCAGCGCCTAAACGCCCGTTCAATGCAAGCCGCTTCCATTTTAATTTCCGCTGGTTCTGGGATTATGCCGGCGGCCTGATGACCGATTGGGGCGTACATTTATTAGATTACGGTTTATTGGGGATGAAATCACCAACGCCAAAATCTGTTTCCGCTTTGGGAGGCCGCTTTGCCTATCCTGATTTGTATGAAGAAACGCCGGACACCTTAACCACCCTTTATGAATTTGATGGCTTTAATATGGTTTGGGATTCTGCAATGGGAATTGATAACGGCTCATACAACCGCGATCATGGCATTGCGTATATCGGCAACAACGGAACACTGATCCTCAATCGCGGCGGATGGGAGGTAATTGAAGAAAAGCAAAGCAAAAATAAAGTGAGTAAGCCGTTTGCGCCCTCAACTGATAACGGATTGGATAGGCATTGGGAAAACTTTGTAAACGTCGTAAAATCGAGAAAAATGGAAGACCTGCATTGTCCGATTCAAGCCGGTGCTCAAGTAGCTACAGTAGCACAGATGGGAAATATCGCTTACCGAAGTGGAAAAAAGCTGGAGTGGGATGCGGGAAAAGAACAATTTACCGACAATTCGGTGAACAAGGAATATTTTATGAAGGAATATCACAACGGATATAAGTTGCGGGAAGTTTGAGACGGTTGAATGGGGCGAATGGTGTAAAGCGTCTAAAATTTGCTAAGTCCGTGCGTGCGTGTGTATGGGCGCATATGGTGCATAGCAACGGATTAAAATCCATTGTTACAAAATGCTTCGATCCTACGGATCTGGATGCTGAATGATGATAAAATAAAAGAGCCGGTTAAATAATTCACATCTGCAGTCTCACTCAATAAAATATTAAATAACATGGCAAATACATATCACCAGATTTACCTGCAACTGTTTTTGCTGTAAAGTACCGTATGGCAATAATCGACAAATCGTGGAAAGATGATTTATTTGCGGTACTTGGAAGCCTGATCAATGAAACAAAATGCAAAACAATTATCGTAAATGGAGTAGAAGATCATGTACATTGCTTTTTAGGTTTAAGACCGGTGGTTTCAGTTTCTGAACTGATGAAAACGGTAAAAGCGAAATCATCAAAGTTTATAAATGATCATGATCTTACCGGTGAAAGGTTTGAATGGCAGGAAGGCTATGGTGTCTTTTCATATAGCCAATCACATGTAGACAGAGTTTTTAAATACATCCAAAATCAGGAAGAGCATCATCAAAAGCAAACCTTTAAAGATGAATATTGCGGCCTTTTGAGAAAATTTAAAATTGAATACGACGAGCAATATACTTTCCATGATTTAATTTGAATAAAGGCTGTCACACGACAAGAGCCGTAGGCTCGGAGCATCTTATAACAACGGATTTCAATCCGTTCCCACCAGCTATACTTTCCATAATTTGAAAAGGTGGTAACACGACTTGAGCCATACGCTCTGATCACTTTATAACAAGTGATTTCAATCCGTCGCCTTTTGCAAATCCTAAATCGCTCTTTTCCTAATAAATATCAACCATAATTTTTATCTTTCTTTGCATATATAAATTATGGAAAGAACACAGCAAATACGATACTTTCTCTTCAGTCAGTACCTTTCTGACGGCATTCGTATAACGCTTGAAATTATCATTCCTGCAATTGTCTTTTCTTATCTGGGGGATTTGGAAACCGGTCTCGCATTGTCTTTAGGCGCTTTATGTGTAAGCATCAGCGATGGTCCGGGACCTGTGGTGCACAAACGGAACGGCATGTTATTTTGCAACATATTTGTTTTCATCAGCGCTTTTCTTACCGGAATGGTAAATGACAATCCACTGCTTTTGGGATTGCTTATCCTGGTATCCTGTTTTATTTTCACGATGTTTTCAGTGTATGGCAGCCGTGCTACGTCTGTTGGATTCGCAGCGCTGCTAATCATGATTCTTCAAATGACGAAAGTGGTTCCTTCCGAACAGGTTTTTAAAGAAAGCTTACTTATTTTATCAGGCGGGATCTGGTATATGGTGATCGCACTGTTATTTTATCAAATTACACCATATAGGGCAGCGCAGCGCTCACTCGGAAATTGCATTCTCGAAACCGCCAAATACCTCATCATTAAATCAGAAATGTATAATCCGGAATCCGATATCTCCGGACAATACCGAAAACTACTGGATCAACAAATCGTTGTGAACGACAGCCAGAATGAGGTAAGGGAATTATTATTTAAAAACCGCACGATGCTCAAAGAATCTACCCGCTCTGGCCGGGTGCTGGTGCTGACTTTCGTAGATGTGGTAGATCTTTTTGAACACATTATGGCTACCTGGTACGACTATGATCTGCTAAGAAAAAAATATGAATCCACCGGCATACTCGAAGATGTTTCTGTGATTATCAAAAAGATTGCCCATGAAATGTATAATATCGGCGAGGCGATCCAGGCAAACAGCTCATACCACAAAGAATTTGACCTGCTTCAGGAACTGAATAAATTGAAGAAAAAAATTGATGAAGTAACCGATAAAGGAAGCACCATCATGTTAAAAAAGATCCTGGTAAACCTTCGCAATCTTGGTGAAAAAGTAGATGATATTGTAAAATATTTTAACCAGGAAGTTTCTTCAAAAGGCAAGCTACGAAGCGGTAAAGAATATTCGAGATTTGTAACTCATCAAAAAATAAACTGGACGGTTTTTAAAAACAACCTCACTTTCCAATCTTCTATTTTCAGGCATTCATTAAGGGTGATGATCACCTGCGGCGCGGGTTACCTGGTTTCCAAAATGATGACCGGACATCATAGCTACTGGATTTTAATGACCATCATTATCATCATGAAACCTGCGTTTAGCCTTACCAAACAAAAGAATTACGACAGGCTTACCGGCACCATCGCAGGCGGGATCATTGGTTTACTAATACTTTATTTTATCCAGGACAAAACGGTTTTATTTGCGCTGATCGTATTTTTTATGCTTGGCACTTATACTTTTAAAATTCTGAATTATATCGTAATGGTCATCTTTCTAACGCCTTACGTATTGATCCTTTTTCATTTTCTTGGCCTCGGCGCTTTACATGTGGCGAGTGAAAGATTACTGGATACAGCTATTGGCTCAGGATTGGCTGCATTGGGCAGTTATTTTTTATTTCCGCAATGGGAATCAGGACAGTTAAGAAACTATATGGCAGACGTGTTAAAAGCAAATATTCACTATCTGCAAAAACTCAAAGATCTTTTTTCGGGAAATAAAGTTTCTACGCTGCAGTATAAACTCGTCCGTAAAGAATTGTTTGTCAGCACCGCCAATCTTTCCGGCGCATTGCACCGCATGCTAAGTGAACCCAAAAGCAAACAAAAGCATCGCAAACAGATCTATGAATTCGTAGTGTTGAACCATGTGCTTTCTTCTAATGTCGCCAGTCTCACTGCGGAGATGATCCAGGAAGAACCTGCTGAATTGAAAGAATTTTTAAAGCCGGTAAAATCTTCCATTTCCATCCTCGAAGAAAGCCTGAAAAAATTAGATAATAATTATTCGGATGACAGCATTCCGGTTATTTCTTCTCATCCTGTTTTGCAAAAAAAACTTCCTGATCCTCATTTAAATGAACAGCTCGATTTTATTAATAAAGTAAGCACGGATATTGGCAAATTGACAAATGTCATTGTGCAATAATTTTTTCGAGACGGGAAAATAAGAATTCGGGTTATTTGTTGGTTTACTACAAACAATTCTTTCATAAAATGTAGAGGTAAAGAGGTGACACCTTTTCGAAAAGGTGTCACCTCTTTACCTCTATACCCTGCCTTCCAATTGCTCTTTGATCCATTCAATATCTCTTTCTCTTCTGAATCGGAACCATTGTTCTTTTTCTGTTTTTTCCGCGTTATGAATTTGATGATTAAAGTTGCGAAAAGGCTTGTGGCCCTCAAGTGCTGTCATAAGGTGAATTTTAGTGGCGCTTTCAGGAAGCGACATTGCAAAATCTTCCATTATCTCAAAACTATCGGAGGACTCCATCTTCCCAATTTCCATGTAATCCGGATTTCCAAAAACTTTGTCCATTTCTTCCTTCCATTGTCTGTCTTCATCCTCCCAATCCGTTTGCGGAAACCGGTTTTCATCAGGAACCGACACCACTTCAAACGTTGTTTTATGCAGGTAACAATTCATCCCGGCTTCCATGAGGTCGGAAATATCATTTAATATCTTCCAAGGAAGTTTCCCTGAAGAAACACCGCTTGTATCGGGTTTCCAGTTTTGATAAGGATTCTGCGCCAGGTTAGCATTATAATACCTTGCATCTCCGGTTATTTCTTTTTCCATCCAGGAGGGAGCTACAAATATTTCATCTTCCTCCTTTAGCTCGATCTCCGCAATGATCAGTCCTTCATTTTTTCCCAAAAACTCATCCACTTCCCACAATTTATTTTTAAATATTAAACTGTACCTCATCTTTTCTACTTTCGCTGCACAAAAATTATTCAGCAATTCTTCAGCATCTTTCCGCGGTATTGCGTATTCATATTCTGCCCGCGTGGCTCCGGTAGTTGCTCCTTTTATGGTGATAAAACATTTTTTATCTGTAACCCTTACCCTAACGGTTTTTTGCGGATCATTCAAAATATATCCCTGCGAATAATGGATTCCTTCCGGTTTTGCGACTGAGAGCCATTTCTCCTCATTCACAAGGTATTTCCTTTCTATTTCCAGCGGCATTGTGGTCTATTTTTAAAAAAGGACTGTAGTAATAGGTTTTACAAAAATAAGGAGAATAAAAGTTTGGGTATTTGTCTTTAGGGAAAAGTTCCGGTTCGTCTACTTAAAATAAAAGCTCCTGCAATTGCAGGAGCTTTTATTTATTTTTATTTTGAAAAAAATCTACT
>Ga0207667_10009396_pt1 | contig 11523 bp, 10 predicted proteins | sample KBSCornC52_FD_184301 | JGI IMG/M metagenome (GOLD analysis project Ga0207667, IMG submission 184301) | Corn rhizosphere microbial communities from Kellogg Biological Station, Michigan, USA - KBS Corn C5-2 (SPAdes) (version 2) | ecosystem: Host-associated > Plants > Roots > Rhizosphere > Soil ...
CGGCGCAGCTGCAGGTGCGCGAAGACTTGCGCACGCGTCTCGGTTGGGGCCTGATCTATCAGGTGCACGGCCTCACCGACGACGAAAAGATCGCCGCACTGACACAATCGGCGCAGGCGCGCGGCATGACCGTATCGCCCGCGATCCTGTCTTACCTGCTCACCCATTACCGGCGCGACATGCCTTCGCTGTCGCGCATGCTCGACGCGCTCGACCGCTATTCACTCGAAACCAAGCGCCCCATTACCCTGCCGCTGCTACGCGACCTTCTTCAACAGGAAGCTGAAAACGAAACGCCATGAATCTCGCCTTATTTGACCTCGACCACACGCTGATCCCGATCGACTCCGACCATGAGTGGGGCGAGTTCCTGGCCCGCACCGGCGCCATCGACGCCGCCGCTTTCCGCAAGGCCAACGATGAATGGTTCGCGCATTACCAGGCCGGCACGCTGGACCCGGTGAAGTATCTCGAGTTCGCCTTCGGCACGCTGTCGAAATTCCCGCGCGCCCAGCTGGACGCCTGGCATGTACAGTTCATGGACGAAGTCATCAAGCCGGCCATGGTCCCCGCCGCCATCGCGCTGGTGCAAAAGCACCTCGATGCCGGTGACCTGGTCGCCATCATCACCGCCACCAACAGCTTCGTCACCGAACCGATCGCCAAGCTGTTCAAGGTGCATCACCTGATCGCCGCCCTGCCGGAGTTCGATGCCGAAGGCAACATCACCGGTCGGCTGGTGGGCACACCGACCTTCGGCCCCGGCAAGATCGTGCACACCCAGGCCTGGCTGCAAGAGCAAGGCAAGAGCATCGCCGATTTCCCGCAAAGCCATTTCTACAGCGATTCCCAAAACGACATCCCGCTGCTGGCCGCCGTCACCCACCCGGTCGCCACCAATCCGAACGACAAGCTCAAGGCACATGCGATTGCCCAAGGCTGGCCCATCCTGAATCTCTTCGACGCCCACGCGCAATGATCAAAAAATTCATCCGCTCCTTCCTGGGCAAGAAAAAAGAGCTCGACACCACCGAGCCCACCGTACTCAGCCAGAAGCAGCACGGCATCGATCTGCAGCTGGTCTCGCCCAACGCGATCCGCGTCACGCAGACCTTGCAGGAAGCCGGCTTCAAGGCCTTCATCGTCGGCGGCGCGGTGCGCGACCTGCTGCTGTCGGTCAAGCCCAAGGACTTCGACGTCGCCACCAACGCCACGCCCGAAGAGATCAAGCAATTGTTCCGGCGCGCTTTCATCATCGGCCGCCGCTTCCAGATCGTGCATGTGATGTTCGGCCAGGAGCTGATCGAAGTCACCACCTTCCGCGGCAGCTCGGCGGACGCTGCGCCCAAGGATGAACATGGCCGCGTCCTGCGCGACAACACCTTCGGCGAACAACATGAAGACGCGGTGCGCCGCGACTTCACCATCAACGCCATGTATTACGATCCGGCGGCGCAAACGGTGCTCGACTACCACGGCGGCATCGCCGACATCCGCGCCAAGACCCTGCGCATCATCGGCGTGCCGGAAGCACGCTATCGCGAAGACCCGGTGCGCATGTTGCGCGTGGTGCGCTTCGCCGCCAAGCTCAAGTTCAGCATCGACGCCGCCACCAGCGCGCCGATTCCGGTCATGGCGCCGCTCATCAACAACGTGCCCGCCGCGCGCGTGTTCGACGAAATGCTCAAGCTGCTCATGAGCGGCCACGCGCTGGCCTGCCTGCAACAGCTGCGCAAGGAAGGCCTGCATCACGGCCTGCTGCCGCTGCTCGACGTGGTGCTGGAGCAGCCGCTCGGCGAAAAATTCGTCACCCTGGCGCTGGCCAATACCGATGCGCGCATCAAGCAGGGCAAGCCGGTCTCGCCGGGCTTCCTGTTCGCTTCGCTGCTGTGGCATCAGGTGCTTGAGAAATGGCGCGCCTACCAGGCTTCCGGCGAGTACCCGATCCCGGCGCTGCACCTGGCTGCCGACGACGTACTCAACGCACAGACCGAGAAGCTCGCCCTGCAGCGCAAGATCGCTTCCGACATGCGCGACATCTGGGCCATGCAGCCGCGCTTCGAACGCCGCACCGGCAAGGCGCCATATAAATTACTGGAACATCTGCGCCTGCGCGCCGGTTACGACTTCCTGCTGCTGCGTTGCGCCTCCGGCGAAATCGATGCAGAGCTGGGCGACTGGTGGACCGACTTCATGGAAGCCGACGGCTCCGGCCGCGAATCGCTGCTGGCGCGCAAACCGACGACAAGCAGCGCCGGCGGTGCCGCGTCGGCAGGTTCCGCTGGTACGGGTGCTGGTGCTGGCCCTGCTCCGGCAGCGCGCAAACGCAAGCGTCGCGGCGGCCGCAATCGCAGCAAGAGCGGTGGTGGAGAAGGCAGCGGCAATGGCGGCAACTCCTCGTCTGACGGCGACGCATGACGCCTGCGGCAACAGCCGTAACGGCGGTGCGCGCCTTCATCGGCATCGGCGGCAACCTGGGCGACGCCCGGGCTACGGTGGAAGATGCATTGCGCCGCCTGGCGCTGTTGCCCGACACCGTGCTGAGCGCACAATCGCAGTTGTACCGCACCGCGCCGGTTGACGCCGGCGGCGACGATTACGTCAATGCCGTTGCCCAACTCGACACCACGCTCACGCCGCACGCATTGCTCGCGGCCTTGCAAGCCATCGAACTCGCGCATGGACGCGAACGTCCTTACCGCAATGCGCCGCGCACCCTCGATCTCGATATCCTGTCCTACGGCGACCTCCAGCTTGCAGACGACGTACTGACGCTGCCGCATCCGCGCATGGCGCTGCGTGCCTTCGTGTTGATACCCTTGTTGGAGATTGCGCCGGACGCCGTCATTCCCGGCATCGGCGCAGCGCGCGACCTGCAAGCGCAAGTGCGGGATCAGGCGATCGAACTGCTGAACTGACCCGAACGTTCAGGTCTCGACAGCGCCTGCCGGAGGACGCAGTTCACCCAAACGCCGATGGTGTCCCTTGAGCCATACCGGCAAATCGTTGGCCGGCATCGGCCTCGCGATCAGGTAACCCTGCCCTATCATGCATCCCGATTCCTGCAACAAACGCCAGTCTTCGATTGTCTCGATACCTTCGGCCACGGTCACCAGTTCCAGCCGCCTGGCCATGTCCAGCGCGGATTGCAAAATCACGCGCAAGTTCTGGCGCGAATGCGCGCCGTGCACGAATGAGCGATCAATCTTGAGTTCCGTAAAAGGGATGCGCGCCAGCTGCTGCATCGACGAGAAGCCGGTGCCGTAGTCGTCGATCGACAAACCGAAGCCCTTGAGGCGCAGTCGCGCCAGCGTGCCGAGCGCCGTGCCGAGATTGGCCACTACCGAACCTTCGGTAATCTCCAGCACCATCTGATCCGCCTGCAATGCATGCTGCGCCAGCAGGTCGACGATCTTTTGCACGAAACCGGGAATATCCAGCGACAGCGGCGACAGATTCACCGCCACCTTCAGCGACAAGCCGCGCTCGTTCCATAGCGCCGCCTGCGCCATCGCCTGCGTCAGCATCGACAAGGTCAGCTCGTGGATCAGGCCGCACTTCTCCGCCAGCGGAATGAAACGGTCGGGCGGCACCATGCCGTTGGTCGGATGCATCCAGCGCGCCAATGCTTCGACGCCTTTGAGCATGCCGGTGCGGATATCCACCTTGGGTTGATAGAAGGCGATGATTTCGCCGTTGCGGATCGCCGCCGCCAGTTCCGTTTCGCACACGGCGGGAAGCGCATCGTCTTTCGTCGGGAAGGCGAGATTGCTGTCGAATGATTTCAGCGCGCCGAGGATCTTTTCCTGGTTGAGCGGCTTTTGCAGCGCGCCCAGCACATGCATGCCGAGCGCCTCGATCATGGTCTCCACTGACGCCAGCAAGGATGTCTCGCGGCTGGAGGCGACGATGATGGGGAAATTCAGTTTTCTTTCCTGCAGGTGCTGGATGAACTCGACGCCGTCCATGCCGGGCATTTCGAGGTCGACGATCACGAGACTCGGCGGCAACTTCAACAGCCCCAGCAAATCGAGTGCTTCCTGGCCGTCGCCGGCTTCGTAGATCATTTCCACACCGAGGTCGCGCATCAGGCCCACGGTGTGCAACGTTGCAGAGGACTGTCGTCGACAATCAGCAAAGTCTCAATGGTAAAGGGCGTCATGTTAGTAGCCATGTTGGTTGATCACGGAAGACATGTTCTCGAGAGAAATCACATCGCGTACGCCGCCTTGCAACAATGCCTCTTTGGGCATGCCGAAGACCACGCAGCTGCTTTCATCCTGTGCATAGGTTGACGCGCCTGCGTCGCGCAATTCCTTCATGCCGCGTGCGCCGTCATCGCCCATTCCGGTCATGATGATACCCACTGCATTCTTGCCGGCAGCTTTGGCGACGGAACGGAACAACACATCCACCGATGGCTTGTGACGGCTGACGAGAGGGCCGTTGATCACTTCTACATAGTACTGCACGCCATCACGCTTGACCATCATATGCGACCCGCCCGGCGCAACGAGTGCGCGTCCTGGCAACACCAGGTCGTAGTGCTCGGCTTCCTTGACCTCGATGACGGAAATGGCATTGAGGCGCTTGGCGAAACTGAGCGTGAATTTCTCCGGCATGTGTTGCACGATGATGATGCCGGGACAGGCTTCCTCAAGATCGCGCAACACTTTCTCCAATGCTTGCGGACCACCGGTCGAGGCACCGATGGCGACGATTTTCGGCGTAACGGGAATCAGTCCGTCGAGGTAGCCAGGCGGATCCAGCATCGCGTCGGCCGTCAGCCTGCTGCCGTCGGCGATGCCTGCCGCGATGGAATCATGGCGCGCGTTGCGCTCGGCTTCGTTGCCGAAACTCAGGCCCCCGGTCGCATTCGGCGCTGTCGGCCCGCTTGGCGCGCGCCGCAGGCGAGCCTGTGCAGCAGCGCGTATCGCCGCAATCAGATCATCCGAACTGTCCTGCAAAAAATCGCGTATGCCCAGTTGCGGCTTGGTGATGATGCCGACCGCGCCGGCTGCCAACGCCTCCATCGTCACCGATGCACTGCGCTCGGCCAGTGACGAACAGATCACCACCGGCGTCGGTCGTATCGCCATGATCTGGCGCAGAAATGTGATGCCGTCCATGCGCGGCATTTCGATGTCGAGCACGATGACGTCGGGCCAGTTGGCACGCATTTTCGCCATCGCGAAAATCGGATCCGGCGCCGTGGCAATGACGGTGATGTCATGACAGGGATCCAGCAGATCCTGAATGACCTGGCGCACGACCGACGAGTCGTCGACTATCATGACCTTGATCGTCATGTCTGCTCCTTGCCAAACGCTGCAGTGCGTAGCGGTCTGCCTGCAGCTACAGCTGCAGCAGGGACTTTTTCCATGTCGTGCGATACACCATGGCCGCGCCTGACCCAGACGTCGCCATTGTTGAGATCGAAACGCAGGTAGCGATAGCCCTCGCCCGCCACATCCTGCGCTGTCACGGGGATGTGATGCTGCTGCAGAATATCGAGTGCAAAATCGGCATTGGCCTGGCCTATCCTGAGCTTGGTCGGCGGCAGGCCCAGCACGTTGCCGCCGCCGAAGACCTTGACCGTGTAATCGGCGATGCGCGTGCCGTGCACCCGAACCTGCTCCAGCAAGCGCGACAAAGCCTCGTCGCCGTACCGGCCGTCGGGCGCTTCGTGCACTTGCTCACCGTTGGCGTCCAGCCGGGGGGAATGCCTGCGCTCCGGCAAGACGAAATGACAGAGGCCGCCGAAATGTCGCACCGGATGCCACAGCGTGATCGCCACACAAGAGCCGAGCAGCGTCTCGACCTGCAGGTCGCCCTGGCCGAAATACACTTCTCCCAGATTGACGAAGATGCGCTGAGTCATGGCAGCCTCATGGCAGCCGCCGATAGATCGAGGGCGCGTGCATCTGCAACTCCAGCGGCATGCCGTGCAGCGATTCGGAATGACCGACGATGAGCCAGCCGCCTGGACGCAGTTTATTCACCACGGAACGCAGGACATCGACCTTGGTCGGAAAATCGAAATAGATGATCACGTTGCGCAGGAACACGACGTCGAACTGCCCATCCATCTCAACCGGCAGGCTCATCAAATTGCGCTGCTCAAAGTTCACGCGCTTGCGGATCTTCTGGTCGATCAGGAAATGGCCGTCGTACTCACCGGTGCCGCGCAGGCAATAGCGCGACAGATACGACGACGGGATCAACTCTCCGCGCACCATCGGATACAGGGCGCGCCGGCCGAACGACAGCACGCGCTGGCTGATGTCGGACGCGAGGATGCTCCACGGAAGCTGGCTGCGATGATCGTCCAGCACCATCGCGATGGAATAGGCTTCTTCGCCGGTCGAACTGGCAGCGCTCCATACCTTGAGCGGATGACGCCGGTCGATCGCCGGCAGGATATCGTCGCGCAAGGCGTCGAAGTGCTTTTGCTCGCGGAAAAAATAAGTCTCGTTGGTAGTGATCAGGTCGATCGCGCGCTGCCGCTCCGCCTCTTCCTGCGGACGCGAAATCAGCGCGTGGTACTCCTTGAGGCTGGACAGGCTCAGCTCGCCCAGGCGACGCGAAAGGCGGCTGCACAGCAGCGCCTTCTTCGAGAAGGGCAGGTACAGCCCGATGTGCTCCCTGAAAAGCTGCTGGAACAACAGCATTTCCTGATCGCTGACATCCAGTGCCATTGACTCGATGCTGGAACTCATCTGCGTGATCCCCGGTTGACGATTGCCTGCTTCGTATTTCGTGGCGCCGCCGACGGCAGGCGGCGCCTTTTTTAATTTCTACTGCCCGGAGGGCGTCGACATTTCCTCGACGGCAGCCATGCCGATCAGCGTCGACAACTCATCCACCGACAACACCGCCTTGACGTCCAGCACCACCACGAACCTGTCCTTGATGTTGATCATGCCTTCGATGAAGTCGGCGCGCAGGCGCGCACCGAACGACAGCGGCGGCTCGATCTTTTCATCTTCGACGGTCAGCACTGCACGCACCGCATCCACCATCACGCCCAGAAGCAGGCCCTGCTGCTCCTGCATCAGCTCCATGATGACGATGCAGGTGCGCTTGGCGACCGGCGTCTGCGCCCTGCCGAAGCGCACCGACAAGTCGATCACCGGCACCACGGCGCCGCGCAGGTTGATCACGCCGCGTAAAAAATTCGGCATCAGCGGCACTTCGGTGAGGCTGCTGAATTCGATGATTTCGCGAATATCTTCAATCGGCATGGCGAACAACTCTTCGCCCAGCACAAAGGTCAGGAACTGGCGGCTCTGCACCGGTTCCTGATGCTGCGTCCTGGCGAACGACGATTCGCCGTTAAGCGACAAACTTGGCATGCATGTACTCCTCAAACATCCGACAACACCGTTTCCATTTTTCCATCGGCAGCTGCAGCGCCACCGCCGAGATATTTTCCTTCGCGTACCGGCGGCTCCGGCGGCACTGAGGCGCGCTCTTCATCAGGCGCCCCCAGTGAAAAATAGCCCATCAGTTCGCGCAATTGATGGGCTTGCTCATTCATTTCTTCCGACGTCGCCGACAATTCTTCGGAGGCCACCGCATTGAGCTGGATGGCTTGCGTGATCTGGCCGATGGCGCTGTGTATCTGCACCAGGCTGGCGTTCTGGTCGCGCGCCGACAGCGAGATCGCCTCGACCAGGTCGGCGGTCTGCTGGATCGATGGCAGCATGCCTTCCAGCAGCATGCCCGCCTTCTCGGCCAGGCCGACACTGTGGTCCGACACCGAGACGATTTCCTGGGCGGCGATCTGCGATCGCTCGGCCAGCTTGCGCACTTCGTTGGCCACCACCGCAAAGCCCTTGCCGTTCTCACCGGCGCGCGCCGCTTCGATCGCAGCATTGAGCGCCAGCAAATTGGTCTGATAGGCGATATCGTCGATGACACCGATCTTGGCAACAATCTGATGCATGGCTTCCAGCGTCTCGCGTACGGCCTCACGCCCTTCGGTCGCAGCGCGTGCCGATTCGCTGGCGATGGCATTGGTGTGATTGGCGTTGGCGGTGTTATGGCTGACCGTCACCGAAATCTGACCAATGGCGCTGCTGGTCTCTTCGGAATCCGCCGCCTGCTGGGATGAATTCTTGCTGAGTTGTTCTGCCGCCGAAGTCAGCTGTCCCGACGCCGAGGCCAGCGTCACCGCCGCCGTATTGACGTCCCTGAGCACCAACGCAAGCTGATCGAGCATGCGCTGCGCGCTGTGCAGTACGCTGCCCTGCCCTTTCTTGCCGACGGCGAACTGCACCGTCAGGTCACCATCGGCGATCTTGCGCAATATGCGCATGACTTCACGCGGATCGCCGCCGATCTGGCGCGCAAACGTATGGCGCGTGTACAGCGCCAATGCCAGCGCGATGAACAGCGCGAGCGCGGTGACTGCGACAACTTCTTCCAGCGTCCGGCGCTCAAGCGTCGCCGCCTTGGTCTTGTTCACTGTCGCCTGCCGCACGTTCTCGTCCACCAGCGCGGCCAGCTGTGAACGCAGGCTATCGGATTCAATGCGCAGCGAATCAGGATTCCCTTTGGCGTCTTCGTCGCGCAACAACTGATCGCGCCGTTGCTCAACACGTTTGACATAGCCGTCGATCAGCACATCAGCTTGTCGCTGCAGGGTGCGTTCCAGATCGCTCAGGACCGTGGTCGTCTTGTAGTTCGCATAGGCTTGCCCGAGATCGTCCAGCCGGTACTTCAATACATCGGCGATGCGTTTCCGCTCCACAGGTTCTTCAGATCTCTCCATGTTTTGCAGGGACATGGCAATCTCGACCGCGACCTTGTTGGTCTGGTTGAGGTTCACGATCGTCAGCAGATTGACGGTATAAATTTCCTGCAACATGGCATTGACGCGAAACAGGTTGACCACGCCATCGGCCCCGACCGCGGCGGTGAGCAGCGCACCGAAAGCAAAACAGACTGCGAGCTTGCTGGAGAGCTTCATCACAATTCCTCCTCGCCTCAACCTATCGTGGCGTGCCGGTCAAAAGCGCTTGAACGAAGATTCGTCAATCGGATCGTCGCCGCCGTCCAGCATCGAAATGCGGGCGGGCTTGACGAACTTTGTGCTGATCGTGGGCGGTTCATTGACCACCTTGCCGGGCTTGGATGTTTTCTTCGACTGCGGGCGCTTTTCTTCACCGACCTGAAAGAACAGGATCAACTCCTGCAATTGCATGGCCTGCGCGCTCATTTCTTCGGAGGTGGACGATAATTCTTCGGATGCCGACGCCGTCAGTTGCGTGGTCTGCGCCATCTGGTGCACGGCGTTGTTGATCTGTTCGAGACCGGCCGATTGCTCGCGCGACGCGGCGGAAATCTCCTGCACCAGATCGGCGGTCTTGCGGATCGACGGCACCATCTGATCCAGCAGATGACCGGCTTTTTCGGCCAGGCTGACGCTGTTCTCGGCAACCGCGATGATCTCCTGCGCGGCGGTCTGCGAACGTTCCGCCAGCTTGCGCACCTCGGCCGCGACCACGGCGAAACCCTTGCCGTGTTCACCGGCGCGCGCCGCTTCGATGGCCGCATTCAGCGCCAGCAGATTGGTCTGGTAGGCGATGTCATCAATGATGCCGATCTTGCCGGCGATCTGCTTCATGGCCATCACCGTTTCGCGCACCACTTCACCACCTTCCACGGCGGAACTGGCGGACTTGCTGGCGATGCTGTCGGTGACGCGGGCGTTCTCTGCATTCTGCGCGATCGTGGCGGTGATCTCTTCCACCGAGGCGCTGGTTTCTTCCACATTGGACGCTTGCTGCGAAGCATTCTTGCTGAGCGCCTGCGATGACGCCGAGATCTGCTCCGACGCCGACGCCAGCGAACTGGCGGTGCCATTGACGTCGCCGATCACGGCGGTCCACTTGGCGATCATCTGCTGGGTGCTGTGCAAGACGCTGCCGGTATCCTTGTCCGATACCGGCACCTTGACCGTGAGGTCGCCTTCGGCCACCTTGCGCAGCACGATCATGGCGTCGCGCGGCTCGCCGCCGAGTTGCGAACGAATCACGCGGTAGGTGAAGAACAGGCACACCAGCAACAGCAGCATCGAGGCGCCCAGCAGCGAGAAGATCACCATCTCCAGTTCGGAATAACGGTTCTGCGCCACGCTTACGCGTTTTTGCGTGCGTTCGTCCACCATACGCAGAAAATCATTGATCGGCACCATGATGCGTCCCACCATGCTGCGGTAATTCTGGTCGAACATCAGCTCCTGCGCCATTGCCTGGTTGGGTGCGCCGGTCACGGTGAAGTTGCCGGCGCCGTCATCGAATTGTCCCTTGACCGCATTGAACGCCGTGATCTCGGTTTTGGTCAGCGCATCCGAATTGACTTTGGCCTCCTGCATTTTCGCAAGTTCCGGCGCGGTGAAGCCAGCCTGTTTCATCAGGTCGATCAGCGGCACCGCCGGATCGGCCGGCATGGCGTTGAGCTGCTTGGCCATCACCAGATCAAGATTCACGCGCTCATAGTTCTTCGGACGCGGACGCTTGCCATTACGGATATCGAGCACGATGTAGTAACGCTCTTCGTCGTTGGGATCCCCCGTCGTGACATAGGCGCGACCGAACTTGGTCAGGTCTTCCGAGCTGCGCCGCATTTCGTTGGCCAGAACAAATGAGTAGTAACGCGATTCGTGCGCCAGGTCGAGATTGGTATTGGCCTCCTTGAGCGCGCGCGTGACACTGACGATCGACCCCATCAGCACCGCCAGCACGATCACCAGCCAGACGAATAGCTGGCGGATGCTCATTCGTTGCGTCAACTTGTTTTTCATGACTACTCCCCTGTTCTGCATTCTGTCTTCCTGGTCGGCATCGCGGTGGATGGAATCCTTCACGCGCACCTGCTTGTTCATGTCAGTCATTCGCCGCGCTCATGCGACTTTCGGTACGTCTTACCTCGGCCTGTTCCATCCTTCCGGTATGCGCGATCAGATGCGGCACATCCAGAATCAGGGCGACGCGCCCATCGCCGAGGATGGTCGATCCGCTCAACCCCTTCACCTTGCTGAACAGCTTGCCGAGCGGCTTGATCACCGCCTGGCATTCACCCAACAGGTTGTCGACCAGCAGGCCCGCACGCAACGGCCCGTACTGGACGATCACCAGGCTCTTGCGCGCCGATTCACGCTGCGGCAGGTCGAACAGTTCACGCAAGGGAATGAACGGCAGCGGCTCGTCGCGCAGCGTCACCACGTTGTTGTGCACCTGATGACTGGACAGGTTGATGCATTCCACCACCAGGTCGAGCGGGATGACGAACACCGCACCGCCCACCACCACCTGGAAGCCGGCGATGATCGCCAGTGTCAGCGGCAGGCGAATGCGCACCATCGTGCCCTGGCCGGGGTTGCTGTAGATCTCGACCTCGCCTTGCAGCGCATCGATGTTGCGCTTGACCACGTCCATGCCGACGCCGCGACCGGACAGCGACGTCACTTGCTCGGCGGTAGAAAATCCGGGCTCGAAGATCAAGCGAAATATGTCG
>Ga0207667_10009398_pt1 | contig 11521 bp, 13 predicted proteins | sample KBSCornC52_FD_184301 | JGI IMG/M metagenome (GOLD analysis project Ga0207667, IMG submission 184301) | Corn rhizosphere microbial communities from Kellogg Biological Station, Michigan, USA - KBS Corn C5-2 (SPAdes) (version 2) | ecosystem: Host-associated > Plants > Roots > Rhizosphere > Soil ...
CTGCGCGCGCGCGAACCAGGTATCCTGCTGCGCCAAGGCCCTCGGCAGCACCGTGAAAAAGGTGCGCGGCCCGTCGCAACGCGCGAGCAGCGACCCGGCATAGTCGAACCCGTCACGCAGGGCATGACGGACCTCGTAGCTGACCAGACCGGGGCGCACATATTTGGCGGTGAAGGGCGGGATCGCCTCATTTTCGAAATGCGCGCAATGCGGACAGGTCAGCGACAGATATTCGACGAGCCGTACCTTGGCGTCGGGATTGCCCAACAGGAAAGCGCCCGACGGCAGGCGCGTGACGGTGGCCGCCCAATCCTGGGACGGCGCGCGCGCTGCGGCAGGTGCTTTGTGGGCCGGCTTGTGTGCGGGAGCGGCGGCGAGCTGCACGGGCAGGACCGCGATCAGCAGAGCGAGCAGACAGCGTGTCGGATTCAATCGTTGCTTCCCTTGTTGAGCCGCACGCCGACGATCGGCGGACCGTCAGAGGCCGCCACCGCACCCGCGAGCGCGGAGAGGACGGCGTGCAGTTCCGGATCGGCGATATTGCGGAGCGAATCGCCGAGATCGGTTGGAACCGGACGCAGGGAGGGCGGCGGTGCGCGCAATCGCGGTGCCGCCATGACGGCCTGGCGAATCACGATCCTCGAGACGGCGGCATAACCGAAGAACTGATTGACCCGCTCCATGATCGCGGGCGCGACATGCTGCATCATCGGCGCATGCGCGCCCGTCACGCCCAGCGTGAGCGTGCCATCGGACTTCTTGCCGTGCGGAAAGCGGATCGATTCGGGCGCCGACACTTCGGCATAGCGCGCGCCGACAATCTCTCCCCAGCGACTGACGATCGCCGACTGGACGAACCCGAAGCGTTTGAACGCGGCGCCACCGACATCGGGCAAGAGATCGCCCACCGCGCGCTGGCCACGACGGCGCGGCTCGTCTTTGGGTGGTTTCGCCCGACTCTTCCGTTCCGTCATGGCTCAGCCCATGCCATAGCAGCGCCATGTCCGTCGATAGCGGTTCGGAACCGTCCGCCGCACTCCTTGCCTGGTATGATCGCCATGCCCGCCGCCTGCCCTGGCGCGCGGCCAGAGGAGCAACGCCCGATCCCTACCGCGTCTGGCTGTCCGAAGTGATGCTGCAACAGACCACGGTCGCGGCGGTGAAATCCTATTTCGAGACCTTCACGACGCGCTGGCCGACCGTCGCCGATCTCGCCGCCGCGCCCGAGGATGCCGTGATGAGCGCCTGGGCGGGGCTGGGCTATTATGCCCGCGCGCGCAACCTGATTGCCTGCGCAAGGCTGGTCGCGGCCGAGGGCGGCCAATTTCCCGATACCGAAGAGGGCTTGCGCGCGCTGCCCGGCATAGGCCGCTACACCGCCGCCGCGATCGCCGCGATCGCCTTCGGCCGTCGCGCGGTGGTGGTCGACGCCAATGTCGAGCGCGTGGTTACGCGGCTGTTCGCGCTCGAACAGCCGCTGCCCGCCGCGCGGCCGGAGATCGGCCGGCTCGCCGACCAGATAACGCCCGCCGCCCGCGCAGGCGATTTCGCACAGGCCATGATGGATCTGGGCGCGACCATTTGCACCCCGCGCAATCCCGCCTGCGCGTTTTGTCCGCTCACGCAGGGCTGCGCAGCCCGCAAGACGGGCGCCGCCGAAACCTACCCCCGCAAGGCGGCCAAGACCGCCAGACCGGCACGCAAGGGCACGATATTCTGGCTCCAATCCGAGGGCGCGGTCCTGCTCGTGCGGCGCCCCGCGCGCGGCCTGCTCGGCGGGATGCGCGCGCTGCCGACCGGGCCGTGGCAGGCCGATGATCCCGGCCTCGCCGACGCGCCGGCGGACGCGCGGTGGCATGAGGCGGGAGCCGGACGGCACGTCTTCACGCATTTCGCACTCGATTATCGCCTGATGGTGGCGCGCATTTCCTCACGCTCCAACATCGGCGAGTGGTGGCCGATCGCCGAGATCGAGACCGCCGGACTGCCGACCTTATTCGCGCGCGCGGCGCGCCTTGCCCTGCCGGAGAAAGAATGAGCCTCCCCCGCGACCTCTATGTCGGTTTTACCGGATCGCCGCTCGACCGCGTCGAGCCGGCGCGTCATGACGCCGAAGCGCTGTCGGCGCTCGCCGCCAATCCGGCGGCCCTGCTGCTCGACATGCCGGATTATCTGCCGTCCTCCGCCGACGGCGCTTTGGTCTGGCAGCCTTTCACGCCGCTCCCGCGCGACGAAACGTTGCTGCTCGGCCTGATCGACGGCATCCCGCGTTTCGCGCGGATCGATCCTGAGGCGGTCGCGGCCCGGCGTTGGCCCGAGCTGATGACCTTCCTCGATGGCCTGTCGCCCGGCGAGGCGGGCATCTATGCCGCCGCGCGATCGGTGCTCGACTGGCATGCACGCCACCGCTTCTGCGCCAATTGCGGGACCAAGACCGCGCCCCATCGGGCGGGTTGGGCACGGCTCTGCCCGCAGTGCGGCACCGAACATTATCCGCGCACCGATCCGGTCGTGATCATGCTGGCGGAATATGAAGATCGCGTGCTGGTCGGCCGTCAGCCGGGTTTCGCGCCCGGCCGCTATTCGGCGTTGGCGGGTTTCGTCGAGGTGGGCGAATCGATCGAGGAAGCGGTCGCGCGCGAGCTGCGAGAAGAAGCGGGCGTGGTCGCAACCGCGGTGCGCTACATCGCCAGCCAGCCCTGGCCGTTCCCGTCACAGCTGATGATCGCCTGCATCGCAAGCGCCACCGACGCTACGATCGCGCTCGACATGGCCGAGCTCGAAGATGCGAAATGGGTCGACCGGGCGGAGGTGGAAGCGTCGCTGCGCGGGGATGCCGATGCCGTGTTCGGGGCCCCGCCCCGTTACGCGATAGCCAATAGCCTGTTCCGCGCCTGGCTGGCGGAGAGCTAGGATCCGATCCCAGTCAGCCTTCGAGCAGCCCGAGTGCCTTCAGCCGCTCGTCGGCGGCCTTGCGCAATACCTTCACGAAACGCGGTGCATCTTGCACCAGCCGCGCCTTGTCGAAGCACGCGAACGCGCCCGCCTTGATCGCGGCCTGAGCCTTTTCGGACTTGTCCTGGGTCGATGAAGAAACGACCAGCACCGGCGCATGCGGGCCCGCGGCCAATTCCTGCAAGAATTCCATGCCGTCGATGCCGGGCAATGCCAGGTCGAGCGTGATCACGTCCGGCTGGCGTTCCTTGAGATGCTGCTTGGCCTCTTCCACGTCCGAGGCAAGGCCCACGAGATGAATGTCGCTATGACGTTCGAGGATCGACTCCATGATCCCCCGAATGATGAGGGAATCGTCGATCACAAGCACGCGGACAATACGCATCAAAGCTATCCAGTCGGCCTTGCGTTCATGTTCGGGTTTGGCCGATCGCCCGAGATGATGTCTTACAGGGTCGCTGGTTAAGGCTTCGTGAGCAACGCCTTGGGATCAATAACCAATCTCCACCACCCGCACCTTGCCCCGGCGCTCCTGCGGCTGGGATAGCAAGATGTAGGTTCGCATGTGAGCGGCCGGCGAAGGCGTGACATCCGCCTCGATCGAATCGGAGATCGTATAAGCCGCGGTCGGCGAGCAGGTGACCCGCGCTCGACCACCCGCGGCTACGAGACCCCCCGCGGCAACGAATAGCGAATCGACGCGGTCGAGCGCCTTTGAAGACACCGCGCAGACCGAGAGCACGGTCACCGAAATCGACAATGACGCGTCGGCGGTCGCAGCCCATGACATCCCGGCATGAGAGATCAGCAATCCGCCCAGGAGGAGTTGGGAAATACGCATGGCCTGCCCCTTGCGACGGGGGCCACGCGCCGGGGCTCACAAGGCGCTTGGTCCCGTAAATCCCACGGCGGATCAAACATCGAACAGGAAACCGGTTCCACAGCGGGCGGCTTAGCTGATCCGAATTGGAACCAGTTCTATACCCATTCCGGACTGATCCGTCGCTCAGCCGACGAAGGCGCGTTCGATCACATAATCGCCGGGGTGCGCATTCGACCCTTCGGTGAAGCCGAGCGTCTCGAGCAATTCGGCGGTTTCCTTGATCATCGCCATCGATCCGCACAGCATCACCCGGTCATGCTCGGGATCGAAGCGGGCGGGCTCGGCTGCTCCATCCTTGAACAGGCGGCCGTCCGCGATCAGGACATTGATCCGGTCGCGCGTGTGGAAATCCTCGCGCGTCACGGTCGGCACGTAGGAAAGCTGGTTCGCCGCCAACCCGTCGACCAGCGGATCGTCCGCCAGCTTGCTCTCCAGCATCTCGCGATAGGCGAGATCGCTCACCCGGCGCACCGAATGGACCACGACGATCTGGTCGAACAGATCATAGACGTCGGGATCGCGGATGATCGACATCCATGGCGCAAGGCCGGTGCCGGTACCGAGCAGGAACAGCCGCCGACCGGGCTTCAAGGCGTCGGTGACGAGCGTGCCGGTCGGCTTGCGGCCGAGATAGATTTCATCGCCTTCGCGGATCTGCTGAAGCTTCGAGGTGAGCGGGCCGTCCGGCACCTTGATCGAGAGGAATTCCAGCTCCTCCGCATAGGCCGGCGACGCGACCGAATAGGCGCGCAGCAACGGCTTGCCGTTATCGCCCTGCAGCCCGATCATCACGAATTCGCCCGAGCGGAAACGAAAGCTGGCTGGGCGCGTGATGGTGAAGCTGAACAGATGCTCGTTCCAATGCTTCACGCTCAGCACCTTCTCGACCGAAAGGCTGGCCGACGGCTCGAGCGGGGCGGAAACGGCAACGGTCACGTAAGAGGCCTCTTCGAAATCGGGGGTCGCGGCGACTTAGGCACCACGGGTGCGCCATGCAACCTTGGCGCAAGCCTGGCCAGCTAGTTTAGCTTGGCGTGGGACAAGCCACCCGCCTTCCCTAACCGTCATGCCAGCGAAAGCTGGCATCCATCTCCCGACCGCTTCGCAGCCGGCACTGTCAGGAGATCGATCCCAACTTTCGTTGGGATGACGTTAGTTCCACAAGGTTGCCCGATAGCGCTCGAAGCAGCGCAGCCCGCAATTCAGGCGGATCAACGCGCCCTCCGCGATCGCGGTCGCGCGGCGCGGATCCTCTTCGACGAGCGGCCGCAAGGCCTCCCGATTCCAGTCCGCGCTATGCTTGACGTCGAGCACCGCGTGCAGATCGAAATAGCGGCGCTCGCGATTGGAGAGGCCGATCCGCTTGAGCCCCTTCGCGACCAGCGCCGAGCGCCCCGGGGCGGTCAACTCGATCACGCCCAGCGCGCCGACCGAATGCCAGGCATAATGGCGGTTGGTCGCCATCGCGGTCATCGCATTGGCGAGCGCGAGGCTTTCCCAGATTGTCTGCTCGATCACCGGATTGACCGCGAGCGTTACGACCAGCGCGTCGAGCATCGGACCGTGCATGCCATCGCGCTGGCCGCGCCCCATCTCATCCCAATAATTGCGCGCGAGTTCGAGCTTGGCCCGCACGGGCAGCTTGACCTGCGTCATCGCCACGAGATCGTCGAAACCCGCCTCGCCCGCGGCCTCCTGCTCGAAGAACCATTTGAGTTGCTCGGCGCTCGCGTCTTCCGCCAGCCATGGAAAGAGCGGATCGCCCTGACCAGGTCCGGTCTGCTCGAGCTGCTCGAACCAGGCGACGAATCCGTCAGGATCGGTCGGGGCCTTGGCCGCTTCATCGACGATCTCGGCGCGCAATTCCTCGAGGAAGCCAGCTTCGAGCCGCGCCATGCGCAGATCTCGCTCCATCAGCGTCTGCCAATCGGCTTCGGGGAAGCCCGGTTGAAGCCGTTCCCGATTCCAATGGGCCAGTCCGCGTTGAAACGAATCGGTCAGAAATTGAGATGAAGGGAATTGATCCATGTTAGGCCGCGAGGCCATATGATTTCCTGCCTTCTCAATGGGTTTCGACCCAAAAAAAGCGCTGAGACCGGGCGAAGTTCCATTGGAAGCTGAACCCGAAATGAAGGAACAACCGCCCCTTTGTTCCGTTCACAATTTATAGTTTCGGGACGGAAGGACATCGCCATGAAGCGTTATTCCATGATCGCCGGTGCGGTCGCCCTGTCGGTCGGCCTCACCTCGCCGGTGGCCGCGCAGAGCGCCGGACAAATGGTGAAGGGCACCGCCATCGGCGCGGGCGCTGGTGCGCTTGCGGGCGCGGTTCTGCCGGGCGTCTCGACGGGCAATGGCGCGTTGATCGGCGCCGCCGGTGGCGCGCTCTACACCGCGGTGAAAAAGCATCACCATTATTATCGCGATGGCCGCGGGCGCCAATATTACATCGATAAGCACGGCTATCGTCACTATCGTTGAGCGACTGCTTGGAAACGCGCGGAAGAGCGCGTTTCGAGGCGGCACCGGCCCTCGCCCCCACCCGACCTCCCATAGAATACCCTGTTGGGAGGTCGGGCGGGGGCGAGGGCTGGTGCCGCATGCGCCGTCAGGCGCACCGCAAAAGCCCCGGGAGCGATCCCGGGGCCCTTTTTCGTCAGTCGTAATAATCAGGGAGTTGCGCGAGCCAGTCCGCCAGCAGCCGGCGGCCGGCGTGCACCGCGGCGGGCCCCAGCCGCCCGTGATCCGCTTCGAGCGCCTGGGGATCGGTTCCCGCCGCTTCGATATATTCGCGATTCTCCAGCCACTCGGCAAAACGCGGATCCTCGCCCATCTCGGGATGGAACTGGAGCGCCAGCAGGAAGTCGCCAATGCGGAAGGCCTGATTGGCATAAGCGTCCGTCTCGGCGAGCCGCTCGGCGCCGGACGGCAGGTCGAACGTGTCGCCGTGCCAGTGCAGCACCGGCACATCCGCGACATGCCGTAGCGGCGATGCCGCTCCGGTTTCGGTCAGGCGCACCGGCGCGAAGCAGACTTCCTTGACGGGCCCAGGATAGACTCGGGCGCCGAGCGCAGCAGCGATCATCTGGCTGCCGAGGCACACACCCAACGTCGGGCGCTGCGCCGCGATGCGCATGGCGAGACCGACCACCTCGCCATCGATCCACGGGTGGGCTTCGCGCTCATAGACGCCCATGGGGCCGCCCATCACCACCACCAGATCGGGCTCGAGCCAATCGAAGGAGGGGAATTCCGGGTCGCTGACATTGACGCGATGGAATTCATAGCCTGCTTGCTCGATGGGCAGACGGAAACCCGCAGCCCCTTCGAAGGGGGTGTGACGGACGATCAGAGCGCGCTTCATGCATCATTCTTAGCAAGCGGCGCAGCAATGGGAAGCACAGCTCTTCTTGGCCTGGTTCAAGCGTTTACGGGGCTGGTTGTTCTCCGGGGATGAGCGACAGACGCGGCCGATAACTCCAGCTTTCGACCTGGACGTCGCTGGTCAGTCCCAACAGTGCGTCGACGGCATCGGGCGCCGCATAGGCGGCCCCGAGCATCTCCCTTAAAGATCCGCGCACGCGATCCAGGTCGGACCAGCCATTGCGCGTCAGCACAAGCATATAAGCGGGAACCGTGCCCCCACGTACGGCGCGATACCAGGTCAAGGCAGAGGGCTGCGCCGCCCGTCTCGCCGCGAGCCGCGCCAGGGCCTGCTCGAACGCCCCCGTATCGCCGGGCCTGACGTGCAGGACGAAGACATCCAGGTTTGGGCCTGGCCTGCGGTTTTCGAGCGGGAGTGCCGTGGAGACTGCCCCGACCAGCTCCCATGTCTCGACGTTCAACGGCTGGACGAACGGCGTAAAGTTGCGGACCGCGTCGGCACCGTCGCCCGCCGGATCGGGGCGTGCATCCAGCCCGGCGTAAGTCGCGCCTGCCGTGCCGTCCACGAACGCGCCCTTGCGCGCTCCGGACTCCACCGTCCAGCCATACCAGACGAGCGTGTCGCCATGCCCCGCATGCCAGCCGAGATGGCGCCGATACCCCTCCTCGAACTGAGCCTGGTCCTTCACCGCATAGCTGAACAGCTGGAGGATGCGGGCCGGCGGACGTGCGCCGCTTTCCTTCGTCGGCGCGGCCCACGCGCTCGCCCCGGCCAGTCCGCAGAATGTCGCGAAGACGTACAGGGTGATCCGCATCACAGCCTCCTCGCCGCCTTTTCTGCCAGCGCCAATGTCGTTCCGGAATTCCAATGTCTGCACGCTTAAATTAAGCTCAACGGAATGATGATGGGCGCCGATCTTCGCCGCGCGGCGGTGTTTCATGCGGTAGCGGCTGCCGGAGGCATCGCCGCCGCGGCGCGGATCATCGGCAAGTCCCCGCCGGCGGTGCATGCCGATCTTCGTCGCTTCGAGCGCGATGTCGGCGTGCCGCTGATCGAACGCGCCGGCCGGGGCCTGCGCCTCACCCCCAAGGGCCGCCTGATGTTCGAGACGGTCGGCGCCGCGCTCGACGCCATCGAGCGGACGCGCTCTGCCGTGGCCGGTCCCGATCCGCTTGCCGAGCCTTTGCGGCTGGGAGCGGTAACCGGATTCGGCCGCTACCGGCTCGCGCCGCGCCTGTTGCCGTCATGGCCGCAGGCGCGCTCTTTGCGGCTGCGGACCGGCCGGCACGACGATCTGCTCGCATTACTGCTCGCTGGGGAGATTGATTTCGCCGTTACCTATCGGCCCGTGGTCGCGGCGCCGATCGACAGTATCGAAGTGGCGAAGGAAGATCTTGTGCTGGTCGCCGCCGCGCCGGACGCGGGGATTGCCGATGCCGCGCTGGCGGGCAAGCTGCCCTTTGTCACCTATGACGAATATGAATATGTTTTCGCCCGCTGGTTCGCGGAGGCGCAGGGGCGGCAGCCTACGACACTGCGCCGGCACGACCATTTCGACGAACTGGAGGAGGCGCTCGCCAGCGTGGCCGCCGGCCGCGGGGTGACGATCGCGCCTGCCGATGCCGCGGCGGCCTTCGGGCTTGCTCCGGCGGGGACGAGCTGCCGGAACACCATCTTTCTTTGCGCCACGGCCGCGCGACTCCGCTCGGCCGACGCGGCCTGGATCGCCGCCTGCCTCGCCGACTGATCAGTCGCCGGTCAGGATGCGGTCGACGAGTTGCTTCACCGTCGGCACAAAGCCGTTCGAATAGAAGGGGTCCTGCTTGAACTTGTAGGCCGCATGGCCCGCGAACATCAGGTTCTGGTCGATCGGGCCGCCATGCGCGATGTCCTGCAACGTCTTCTGGATGCAGAAGCTGCGCGGATCGGCCAGTCGTCCGGTCGAATTGCCCTCGGTATCCGCCCACGACGAAAAGCCGCATTGGCTGAGGCAGCCCATGCAATCCGCCTGGTCCTTGCGGATGATCTTCATCTCCTCGGGCGTGACGAAGACGAGCGTGTTGTCGGGCGTCTTGAGCGCGACCGTATAGCCCAGCCCATCCCATTCGCGCGCGCGGTGGAGGTCGCCGAGCGTGACCCAGAAGCTCTTGCCCTTCACGCCGACGTCGAGCTTGAACTGATGGTCGCCCGCCGCCTCCAGGCTGAACGCGATCTGGCGCTCCGAGCGTGCTTCGAGGTTGCGCAGGAAGGGATTGCGCACCGCCGAGGAATAGAAACCCGTGGGCGAGAAGCGATGGAGCAGGATATCGCCCTCGTCGAGTTCCACCAGCCGCGCCTTCCACTCTGGCGAGATCGGGCTCTCCTGCGTCAGCAGCGGCCGCGTTCCGAACTGGAAGGCGATCGCGCCCAGTTCGGGATTGTCGATCCAGTCGTTCCAGTCGCGCAAGTGCCAGACGCCGCCCGCCATGATGATCGGCACGTCCTCGCTCACACCGCCCGCGCGCATCGTCTCGCGCAGCGCCTTGACGCGCGGATAGGGATCCTGCGGCTGACGCGGGTCCTCGGCGTTCGAGAGGCCGTTATGCCCGCCCGCGAGCCACGGATCCTCGTAGACCACCGCCGCCAACCATTCCGCCGCCTTCGAATAAGCGCGCTTCCACAAAGCGTTGAAGGCGCGGCCCGAGCTCACGATCGGCAGGTAATTGACGCCGTAGGACGCCGCGATCTCGCTCAACTTGTAAGGCATGCCCGCGCCGCAGGTGACGCCCGCGACCAATCCCTTGGTCCGTTCGAGCACGCCGTGGAGCACGCGCTGCGCGCCACCCATTTCCCACAACACGTTGATGTTGATCGCGCCCTTGCCGCCGGCAATCTCCCAGGCGCGCTTCACCTGCTGGACCGCGCCCTCGATCGCATATTGGACCAGCTCCTCATGCCGGTCGCGACGCGTCAGCGCACGATAGACCTGGGGAATGATCTTGCCTTCGGGGTCGTAGCTGTCGGCATTCACCGCAGAGACCGTGCCGATGCCGCCCGCCGCTGCCCATGCGCCGGTGCTGGCATGGTTGGAAACCGCGACGCCCTTGCCGCCTTCGATCAGCGGCCAGACTTCGCGGCCAGCATAGATGATCGGGCGCAATCCCTTGAACAAACCAACCTCCAAAAAAACGTGGCGGCCATATAGGCTAACATATGTTGGAATGCTCGCTTATTCGTGATCGACCTTCGCCAACAGACGATCAATCGCCGCAGCGGCCTCCGGTTCCTCCAGCGTAGGCGCGTGACCGGTACGCGGCAAGGTGACGAGATCCATCATCGGCAGCCGCCGCACCATCTCCGATGCGGTTTCCGCCTCCAGCACATCCGAATATTCGCCGCGCACCAGCAGGCTCGGCAGGCCATGCAGCGTCTCGAACGCGGGCCACAGGTCGAATGCCGGCTCGGGCTGGGGCAATTTGAACGGCTCGGCGATGCCCATATCGTAATCGAACCGGATCGCACCGTCCTCTTCGCGGCACATGCGGTGCGCCCACACCAGCCAGTCGGCCTTGCCATAATCGGGAAAGGCGCCCGCATGATTGTCGGCGATCGCCTGCGCGGCTTCGTTCCAATCGGCGAAACGCCGATCCTGTCCGACATAGAATCGGATGCGCGCCATCCCCTCGGCGCCCAGCACGGGTCCGACATCGTTGAGCAGCACCCCGGCGAGCGTCGGGCGCATCGTCAGCGAGAGCAGCATCGCCAGCAGCCCGCCCAATGACGTGCCGAACAGGACCACCCGTTCCGGGCAGTGACTGGCGATCAGCGCGGCCAGATCCTGCAGATAGACTGGTGGGACGTAGCTCAGCGGATCGAGCGCATAATCGCTCTCGCCGCGTCCGCGCAGATCGACCGCGATCACACGGCGCGTGCCCGCCAGCCGCCGCGCCACCCCTTCGAAATCGCGCGCGTTGCGCGTCAGCCCCGGCACGCACAGCAATGGCGCCTTGCCTTCATCGCCCGGATAATCGCGGAAATGCAGCCGCAGCCCGTCGGCGCTGTACCAATAGCCGTCCTCGTAGCCCGGCCCCGCCATGCGCTTGCGTCTCCCGCCCTATCGCCCCCATATCGGCGCGATGGCGTCTTATCCGCAACCGCCGATCTCCGGCATCACCGATTTTCTGGCCGATCCGGTAAACCCCGCCGACTTTCCGCACACGATATTGCGCTTTCGCAATGATCGCGCGGCAGCCTCGGTTGGGCTCGACGGCCTGACCGACGATCAATGGATCGCGCATTTCGGACGCTTCCAGCCGCTA
>Ga0207667_10009399_pt1 | contig 11521 bp, 8 predicted proteins | sample KBSCornC52_FD_184301 | JGI IMG/M metagenome (GOLD analysis project Ga0207667, IMG submission 184301) | Corn rhizosphere microbial communities from Kellogg Biological Station, Michigan, USA - KBS Corn C5-2 (SPAdes) (version 2) | ecosystem: Host-associated > Plants > Roots > Rhizosphere > Soil ...
TCGACGCGTCCGTCCCGAGGGTCGCGTTGATCAGCGGCTTGTCGCTGGCATCCACCTCGGTCCGCCACTGCTTATCGAGCGCATCGATCTTGGCCTGGTCATACGACGCGGTGGTGGCGTTCTGCGCTTTGATCGCATCCACCAACACCTGGCTTTCGGCAATCTGGCGCAGCTGTCCTTTAGCGAAGTCGGTGAGCGGGCCGGTAAATTCATTGCCCGCAGCGACAGCCAGGCCAGGCATGAGCAGGGCAATGGCGGCAGACGCGACTAGGACGTGAAGGCGGGAAGACATGGTCAAATCGAGCTCCTGAGGCCGGGCCAGTCTGGCCGGCGGTTGATGTTCCCTCGGAGCATTCCACCTGGTGCCGACAGCGCGGCAGGCGAGCGGAAAGAACACCCTTCTGGGCCGGTTGGCGATGCCTTCGCATCGCGCAGACGACAATGCATTCCCCGGCCCAATCTGGCGGTGGCATCGTTAAGGTTGGGTGAATTTTGATGTTTGTCGAAGTAAAAAGGGGCACCTCGCGGCGCCCCAAATACTTCGGCGGTCAGGCGCGCGTCAGTGAACGGCGGCTTCGACCGTACCGGACTCGATCAACAGGTTACGCCAGTCGTTGAGCTCGTTGGTGAGCCGGTCCTGCTCCTGCGACGTGCTCGCCGCCTCGAGCGCCGTCTGGCCCGACGCGATCAGCGCCTCGATCTCGTTGCGGTTGAAGTCGGCCACCGGCCGCGCCTCCTCGGCGAGGATCGTCAGCCCGGTCGGCGCCACGTCGGCAAAGCCGCCGCGCACATAATAGACATGCGCGATGTTGCCCATATCGGTGACGGTGATGAAGCCCGGCTTCAGCACGCTCATCAGCGGCGCGTGCTCGCCCACGACGGTGAAGTAGCCCTCGGCGCCCGGCACGGTCACCGACAGCGCCTGCTGGCTCACCACCAGCCGCTCGGGAGAGACGATCTCGATCTTGACGCCGTCGGCCATGTTTCAACTAGCGAATAGCGAATAGCGAATAGCGAATAGAACTTCGCTCTCGTCGCATTCCCTACCCTATTCGCTACTCCCTATTCGCTATTCGTTGTATTCGCTTCTTACGCCGCTGCCGCCAGCTTCTGCGCCTTCTTCACCGCATCGTCGATCGTGCCCACCATGTAGAACGCTGCTTCGGGCAGGTGGTCGTAGTCGCCGTTCACCAAGCCCTTGAAGCCCTTGATGGTGTCCTCGAGCGCCACGAAGATGCCCGGCGTGCCGGTAAAGGCCTCGGCCACATGGAAGGGCTGGCTCATGAAGCGCTCGATCTTGCGGGCGCGCGCCACGGTGAGCTTGTCCTCTTCCGAGAGCTCGTCCATGCCGAGGATGGCGATGATGTCCTGGAGCGCCTTGTAGCGCTGCAGGATTTCCTGCACGCGGCGGGCGACATCATAGTGCTCCTGGCCGACAACATTGGCGTCGAGCATGCGCGAGGTCGAATCGAGCGGGTCCACCGCCGGATAGATGCCCTTTTCGGAGATGGCGCGGTTGAGCGTCGTCGTCGAGTCGAGGTGGGCGAAGGAGGTCGCGGGGGCCGGGTCGGTCAGATCGTCGGCCGGCACATAGATTGCCTGCACCGAGGTGATCGAGCCCTTCTGTGTCGTGGTGATGCGCTCCTGCAAAGCGCCCATGTCGGTGGCCAGCGTCGGCTGGTAACCCACGGCCGACGGGATGCGGCCGAGCAGCGCCGACACTTCCGAGCCCGCCTGCGTGAAACGGAAGATGTTGTCGATGAAGAACAGCACATCCTGGCCCTGGTCGCGGAAGTGCTCGGCGACGGTGAGGCCCGACAGCGCCACCCGGGCACGAGCGCCCGGCGGCTCGTTCATCTGGCCGAACACCAGGGCGCATTTCGACCCGGCGCTCGAGCCATTGTTCTCGCGCGGGTCCTTGTTCACGCCGCTTTCGATCATTTCGTGGTAGAGGTCGTTGCCCTCGCGGGTGCGCTCGCCCACGCCGGCGAACACGGAGTAACCGCCGTGTGCCTTGGCGACGTTGTTGATGAGCTCCTGGATGAGCACGGTCTTGCCCACGCCGGCGCCGCCGAACAGGCCGATCTTGCCGCCGCGCGCATAGGGGGCGATGAGGTCCACCACCTTGATGCCGGTGACGAGGATCTGCGCTTCGCTCGACTGCTCGGTGAACGACGGCGCGTCCTGATGGATGGCGCGGCGCTGCGCGGTCTTGACCGGGCCGGCTTCGTCCACCGGCTCGCCGATGACGTTCATGATGCGCCCCAGCGTCTCGTCGCCTACCGGCACCGAGATCGGCGCGCCCGTATCGTTAACCTCGGCGCCGCGGACCAGACCTTCGGTGGTGTCCATGGCGATGGTGCGAACGGCGTTCTCGCCAAGGTGCTGTGCCACTTCGAGCACCAGCCGGCTACCATTGTTGCTGGTTTCGAGCGCATTCAGAATGGCCGGAAGGTGATCGTCGAACACCACGTCCACCACGGCGCCGATCACCTGGCTCACGCGCCCGACGGCCTTGCCTGCTTCTGCCATTTTCTACCTTCCTTCTCAGGGACCCACCGGTCCTGACTTTGTTGTCAGAGCGCTTCCGCGCCCGAAATGATCTCGATGAGCTCTTTGGTGATCTGCGCCTGGCGCTGCCGGTTGTAGACCAGCGTCAGCCGCTTGATCATGTCGCCGGCGTTGCGCGTCGCGTTGTCCATCGCGCTCATCTGCGCGCCGAAGAACGAGGCGTTGTTTTCGAGCAGTGCCCGGAACACCTGCACCGAGATGTTGCGCGGCAGCAAATCCTCGAGGATCGCCTCTTCGTCCGGCTCGTAGTCGTAGCTGATGCCGGCATCGGCCGTCGCCGCTGCGGCGTCGAACTTGGCCGGGATGAGCTGCAGCGCCGTCGGCACCTGGCTGATCACCGACTTGAACGTCGCAAAGAACAGCGTCGCCACGTCGAACTCGCCATTGGCATACATCTCGAGGATGCGGTTGCCGACGGTCTGCGCGTTGACGTAGCCGAGCTGGCGGACTTCGCGGAACGACACCGTGGCGACGATCTTGTCGGAGAAGGTGCGCTTGAGGATGTCGTTGCCCTTGCGGCCAACGGTCAGAATCTTGACCGTCTTGCCCTGCGCCAGGAGCCGGTTGGCCTCGTCACGCGCGAGGCGTGCGATCGACGAGTTGAAGCCGCCCGCCAGCCCGCGCTCGCCGGTGGCGACCACCAGCAGGTGCACCTGGTCCTTGCCGGTGCCGCCCAGCAGCTTGGGCGCATCGGCCCGGCCGGCATAGGCGGCGCCGAGCGAAGCGAGCACCTGCGTCATCCGCTCGGCATAGGGCCGCGCGGCGACCGCCACTTCCTGCGCCCGGCGCAGCTTGGCTGCCGCGACCATCTGCATGGCCTTGGTGATCTTCTGCGTCGACTTGACCGACGTGATCCGGTTCTTGAGGTCCTTTAGCGAGGGCATCGCGTTGCGGGTCTCTTTGCGTTGGGCAGGAAACCACCGGGTTACCCCGGCGGGCGTTCTGGATGCGGTCTTAGACGGTGAAGGTCTTCTTGAAGCCCTCGATCGCCGCCTTGAGCTGCACGCGGAGGTCGTCGCTCAGCGCCTTCTCGGTCGCGATCTTGGTGAGGATGTCCTGATGCTTGGAGCGGAGCGCCGCGAGCAGGCCGCGCTCGAACGGGCCGACCTGGTTGACCGGCAGATCGTCGAGATAGCCCTGGCCGCCGGCAAAGATCACCGCGACTTCTTCTTCAGGCTTGAGCGGCGAGAACTGCGGCTGCTTGAGGAGTTCGGTGAGGCGCGCGCCGCGGTTGAGCAGGCGCTGCGTCGCGGCGTCGAGGTCCGAGCCGAACTGCGCGAAGGCCGCCATCTCGCGATACTGGCTGAGCTCGCCCTTGAGCGAACCGGCCACCTGCTTCATCGCCTTGATCTGGGCATTGCCGCCCACGCGGGACACCGAGATACCGACGTTCACCGCTGGACGGATGCCCTGGAAGAACAGGTTGGTCTCGAGGAAGATCTGGCCGTCGGTGATCGAAATCACGTTGGTCGGAATATAGGCCGACACGTCGTTGGCCTGCGTCTCGATCACCGGCAGCGCGGTGAGCGAACCGAGCCCATGGTCTTCGTTGAGCTTGGCGGCGCGCTCGAGCAGGCGCGAGTGGAGATAGAACACATCGCCCGGATAAGCTTCGCGGCCCGGCGGGCGGCGCAGCAGGAGCGACATCTGGCGGTAGGCGACGGCCTGCTTGGTGAGGTCGTCGAAGGCGATCACGGCGTGCATGCCGTTGTCGCGGAAGTATTCGCCGATGGCTGCACCGGTCATCGGCGCGAGGAACTGCATCGGCGCCGGATCGGACGCGGTGGCCGCGATCACGATCGAATAGTCGAGCGCGCCATTGTCCTCGAGGACCTTCACGAACTGCGCCACGGTCGAGCGCTTCTGGCCCACGGCGACATAGATGCAGTAGAGCTTTTCGCCTTCCGAGGCGTTGGCCTGGTGCGCCGGCTTCTGGTTGAGGAAGGTGTCGAGAATCACGGCGGTCTTGCCGGTCTGGCGATCGCCGATGATCAGCTCGCGCTGGCCGCGGCCGATCGGGATCAGCGCGTCGATCGCCTTGAGGCCGGTCGACATCGGCTCGTGCACCGATTTGCGCGGCAGGATGCCCGGCGCCTTGACGTCGACGCGGCGGCGCTCGGTGTACTGGATCGGACCCTTGCCGTCGATCGGATTGCCCAGTGCGTCGACGACGCGACCGAGCAGCCCCTTGCCGACCGGGGTGTCCACGATCGAGCCGGTACGCTTGACGGTGTCGCCCTCCTTGATGCCGCGGTCGGCGCCGAAGATCACAACGCCCACATTGTCGGTCTCGAGGTTCAGCGCCATTCCCTTGATGCCGCCCGGGAACTCGACGAGCTCGCCGGCCTGCACATTGTCGAGGCCATAGACGCGGGCGATGCCGTCGCCGACGCTGAGCACCTGGCCGACTTCGGAGACTTCGGCTTCCTGGCCGAAATTCTTGATCTGGTCCTTGAGGATCGCAGAGATTTCCGCGGCTTTGATGTCCATTATCCGACCTCTTTCATGGCGACCTTGATCGCCGATAGTTTGGTTTTGAGTGAGCTGTCGATCATCTGCGAGCCGACTTTGACCTGAAGGCCTCCAATCAGCGAGGGATCGACATGTTCGGTGAGCGTCACGGTCTTGCCGAGCTTCTGCTTGAGCGCCGCGGCGAGGGAGGCGCGCTGCGTCGCGCTGAGCGCGGTGGCCGAGGTGACGTCGGCGGTGGCCTCGCCGCGGCCCTGCGCAACGAGCGCCTTGTAGGCACGGATGATCGCCGGCAGCGCGAACAGCCGGCCGTTGCGGGCGACGACGCCCAGGAAATTGGCAACGGTGGTATTAAGCTTGACCTGCTTCAGGATTGCCTTGAGCGCCGTCGACTTCTCGTCCGCGCTGATCACCGGCGAGCGCAGGAAGCGGCGGAAATCGTCGCTTTCGCCGGCCAGCTTCGACACGTCGGCGAGGCTCGATTCGACCGCGTCGACCGAACCTTCGGATTGGCTCAGCTCATAGAGCGCCGCCGCATATGGCCGCGCGATCTGGGTCAGCACCGAATTCTGCTCTGCCAATGCCGCTCCACCCCTGTTGCTGGTGGCGTCCAAACCCCGGGGAACGGGGCGCTTGCCGACGCTCGGAAGGCTTTGGGGCAAGCCCATGCCCCCGAAAACCGCGCCCCCTCTAACATGTGGACCAAAGAGTCCGCAAGGCGCGCAGGACGGCCTTTTTGGCCTGCTTTGTCGCAGTTGGAGGAGCGCCGTCAGCCCGCGGCGGTATGAGCCGGCTCCGGCACGGCGTCCGGCCGGATTTCGCGGTTGCGCAAGAGGAACGCCCCCAGCTCCGATGCGGAGGCCGGGCGCCCGTAGAGATAGCCCTGGACATGGTCGCATCCGAGCTGGACCAGCACCCTGGCCTGCCGTTCGGTCTCGATGCCCTCGGCTGTGATGGTCATATCCAGCTTGTGGCCGAGCACGATGATCGTATCGAGGATCTCGCGCGCCCGCTTTTCATCCGTCTCGAGCGCCGTCACGAACGACCGGTCGATCTTGAGCTTGTCGAAACGGAACTGCCACAGATAGCCCAGGCTCGAATAGCCGGTGCCGAAATCGTCCATGGCGATGGAAACGCCCAGCGCCTTGATCTGAGCCAGTTGCGCGCCGACAGGCCCGGCATTGTCAATGAGCATCGACTCGGTGACTTCGAGCTCGAGCTGCGATGGCTTGAGACCGCTGTCGCGGAGTGCCGCCTGCACATGGTCGATCAGTTGGCCATCGGAGAACTGCCGGACCGAGAGGTTGACGGCGACAAACAGCTCCGCCGGCCAGTCCGCAGCCACCTGCGTCGCGCGCTCGAGGACCCAGGCGCCGATCTCGTTGATCAGCCCCATCGCCTCGGCCACCGGAATGAATTCGGCCGGCGGAATCAGGCCTCCCTTGCCGTCCGGAAGGCGAAGCAGCGCCTCGAACCCGGCACATCGGCCACTCTGGGCATGCAGCAGGGGCTGGAAATGGAGCTCGAAAGTCTTGTTGAAGACCGCATCCCTGAGGCGTGTTTCCAGCAGCCGCCGGGCCGCCATCTTGGTCTCCACCTCAGCCGAAAAGCGCCGGAACGTGTTCCGGCCGTCCACCTTGGCCTGGTAGAGCGCCACGTCGGCCCGGTGCATCACGGCGCTGAGATCGTCGCCCGGCTCGACGTCGTAGACGCCGGCACTGAGTGTGCCCGAAATGGTCCTTCCGGTATGGCTGATGGGCTCGAGCATGGCGGCCATCACCGCCTCGACATAGGCCACGACCTCCTCGCCGGACCGGCCGGCGAGTGCCACCGTGAACTCGTCCCCGCCCGGCCGTGCAGCAATGTCGGCCGCGCCGGTGGGGCCGGCAATGCAACGCGCCGCATGGCGCAGGACCTCGTCGCCCGCCGCCGGTCCGTAGGTCTCGTTGATCGCCTTGAAGTCGTCGATGTCGAAAAACACCACCGCGAGGCGCTCGCCGCGCTGGCCGAGCCTCGTGTCGAGCCGCTCGGTAAAGGTGGCGCGGTTGAGCAAACCGGTGACCGTGTCGTGATGCGCGAGGAAATCGACGCGCTGCCGCGCCTCGCGCGCCTGTCGGCTGCGAAACAGGAACGCCAGCGTCGGCAGGCCGAAGGCCAGCGCCGCAATGACGGCAAGGCCGATGGCCAGCATGGCGAACGTGGTCCGCAGCAGGCTCGCGGTGCGGGTCTGGTCGATATAGACCTCGACCACGCCGTGCGTCGCATGGCTCGCATCCTCGATCGGCACGTAGGCCTCGACGTAGAGCGGCGGTTGACCCGGCACGGCGCTGTGCACTTCGATGCTTGGCACATGCGTCGCGAGGACTGCCGCGGCGGTATCGTTGCGATCCGGCGACTCCGCGTCATGGTCTTCGTCGGCTTCCGCTTCATTGTCGGAAACAAGGACTTGCTTGGCGGCGGGGCTGTAGAGCTTGAAGCGATAGACGTCGCCGACCTTCTGCGCCGTCTCGATGATGCCGTCCTGCGCCGGCGTCAGCTCGGCACCGGCCAGGAGCTGGTCGAGGCCGGGCATCGCCGAAAGGAAATAGTCCGTCCACTGGTGCGCTTTGTCTTCGGCATTGGCGACGACCGCGCGCTCGACCGCGAAATTGACGCCGAAATAGATGCCGCCGCCCAGGAGCAGCATGCCGAGGACGGCAATGGCGACAAGGCTGCGCGGCGAAAGCTGGGCGCGGGACACGGGCATGCGCCAAAGCCTGCGCGCGCTTCGTTAAATCCCGCTGAAATCCTAGGGTTAGTAAAAGCTCATCGGGTCGATATCGACTTGCACCCGCAGGTTGCCGTTCACCCGTTCGGCCGAATTGAGCCAGAACCGGACATAACCCGAAAGGTCGAAATCGCGGTTGCTCTGCGCCAGGAGCCGCACCCGGTGGCGGCCGCGCACCATGGCAACCGGCGCGTCGGCGGGACCGAACAGGCGCAGCCCCTCGGCCTGCGGCGCCGCGCTCAGCAGCTTGCGGGCAAACCCCATGGCGTCGTCGTGCTCGTTGGCCGAAACGATCAGCGCCGCGAGCCGCCCGAACGGCGGCAGGCCGCCGGCCGCCCGCACCTCGAGCTCATGCGCGTAGAACGCCTCGCGGTCCTGCCGCACCATCGCCTGCATCACCGGATGCGCCGGGTGGTAGGTCTGCAGGAACGCCCGCCCGGACTTGCTGGCGCGCCCGGCCCGGCCCGTCACCTGCGTCAGGATCTGGAAGGTCTTTTCAGCGGCCCGCGGGTCGCCGTGCGCGAGCCCCAGATCGGCGTCGAGCACGCCGACCAGCGTCAGTTTTTCGAAATGGTGGCCCTTGGCGACGAGCTGTGTGCCGATCACGAGGTCGTACTCGCCTTTCTCGATCTCGGCGAAACGGTCGCGCAATTGCGCGTTCGAGCCCATGTCGGAGCTGAGGATCACTGTGCGGGCCTCGGGAAAACGCGTCGCCGCTTCTTCCGCAATGCGCTCGATCCCCGGCCCGATCGGGATCAGCGAATCCTCGGTGCCGCATTCCGAGCAGACTTTCGGCCGCCGCTGCTCATGCCCGCAATGATGGCACATCAGGACGCCGCGGAAGCGGTGCTCGACCAGCCAGGCCGAGCAATCCGGACACTGGTACTGGTGCCCGCACGCCCGGCAGAGCGTCAGCGGCGCATAACCCCGGCGGTTGAGGAAGAGCAGCACCTGCTCGCCGCGGTCGAGCGTCGAAAAGATCTCTCGCGCGAGACGTGGCGCAATCCACTGCCCCTTCTCCGGGGGCTCCTCGCGCATGTCGATCGCGGTGACATCCGGCATCGCCGCTTCGGCGAAGCGCGAGGTCAGCAGCACATGGCTGTAGCGGCCGGCATTGGCGTTGTTGCGCGACTCGACCGAGGGCGTCGCCGACGACAGGATGACCCGTGCCTCGGCAAATTTCGCCCGCACCACGGCCATGTCGCGCGCGTGGTAGTTGACCCCGTCCGACTGCTTGAAGGCACCGTCGTGCTCCTCGTCGAGCACGATCAGCCCGAGCTCGTGGAAGGGCAGGAACAACGCCGAGCGCGCGCCGACCACCGCGCGCACCGTGCCGTCATTGATGCCGCGCCAGGTGCGGGCGCGCTGGCCCGGCGTCATGTCCGAATGCCACTCGGCCGGCCGTGTGCCGAAACGCTTCGCGAAGCGGTCGAGGAAGGTGTGGGTGAGCGCGATCTCCGGCAGCAGCACCAGCGCCTGCCGCCCGGCGCGCAGCGTATCCGCCACCGCCTCGAAGAACACCTCGGTCTTGCCGCCGCCGGTGACGCCGTCGAGCAGCGCGACCCCGAACTTCTGCGGATCGAGCGCGCGAATCTGCCCGAGCGCCGCGCCCTGCTCCGGGCTCAGCGTCGGCGGCGCGGCCGCGGGATCGGGCGGCAGCACGATCGGCGGCGCCGGAATTTCGAGGCGCTCCAGCGCCCCGGCCCTCTCGAGCCCCTCGACCACCGCCGGCGAGACGCCGCTGGTCCCGACGATCGCCGTCTTCGCCCAGGCGAGCCCATCGGCCACCGTCTCGAGCACGCGGGCGCGTGACGGCGTCATCCGCTCGGGCGTTGTCCCGGTGCGGCGATAGGCGATCACCTGCCGCTCCGGCCCCAGCGCCTCGGACGAACGCAGCACCGAGCGCAGGACCAGCCCCGGCGGCGCCAGGGTGTAGCGGCTCACCCAGTCGACCGTCCGCAGCAGCTCTTCGCTGAGTGGCGGCACATCGTAGATGTGCTCGATGTCCTTGAGCCGGTTGTGGGCATAGTTGTCCTTGGGCGGCCCCCAGACCACGCCCAGCGTCAGCCGTCCGACCAGCGGCACCGCGACGATCGAGCCGCGGGTCACGGACATGCCGGGAGGGACCCGGTAGGAGTACGGTCCCTCCACCGAGACGCTCACCATCACCGCCACGATGTCGGAAAGCCGCGCGTCCATCTGTGCCTGCTTTGTTCACGTACAACATAGGAGGCGCAAGCTGATTCTTCGACCTTTTGAGATCGCGAGCCTCAAACCACTCCCCGGGGACTTCCGCTTGCAAGTCAGTAGTTCACCCGTAAGGTCTGCCTATGGATCAAACGCTGAACACGACCTGTTGCATCGCCGGCGGCGGCCCCGCTGGAATCATGTTGGGCTATTTGCTGGCCCGCGCCGGCATCGACGTCACCGTGCTCGAAAAGCACGGCGACTTCTTCCGCGATTTCCGCGGCGACACCATTCATCCCTCGACCATGGAGCTGATGCACGAACTCGGCCTGCTCGATGAGTTCCTCAAGGTCCCGCACGACGAGGTGACGCACCTGTCGGCGCAGATCGGCTCGGATCACCTGACGATCGCCGACTTCACCCATATGCCCACGCACAGCAAGTTCATCGCGCTGATGCCGCAATGGGACTTCCTCGATTTCATCGCCAAGCACGGCAAAGCGCTGCCCAACTTCCACCTGCTGATGCACACCGAAGCCACCGGCCTCATCGAAGAGGGCGGCCGCATTGCCGGCGTACGCATCCAGGACGGTGGCAGCATCCGCGCTGCCCTGACCGTCGCCGCCGACGGACGCCATTCAATCTTGCGCGGCGCCGCCGGGCTGACGGTGGAGGATTTCGCCGCGCCGATGGATGTCCTGTGGTTCCGCATTTCGCGCAGCGCCGGCGACTCGCCCGAGACCTTCGGCCATGTCGAAGCCGGGCACATGATGATCATGCTCAACCGCCAGAGCTACTGGCAGTGCGCCGTGATCATCCGCAAGGGCAGCGCCGCCGCCCTGCAGCAGGGCCCGATCGAAGCCTTCCGCCAGAGCGTGGTCGGCATCTCCCCGTTCCTTGCCAACCGCATCGGCGAGATCAGGAGCTGGGACGACGTGAAGCTCCTGACCGTGACCATCGACCGCCTGACCCGCTGGCACCGGCCGGGCTTTCTCGCTATCGGCGATGCGGCGCACGCGATGTCGCCCATCGGCGGCGTCGGCATCAACCTCGCGATCCAGGATGCCGTCGCCGCCGCCAACGCGCTGAGCGGCCCGCTGAAGCGCGGTCCGGTCGACGAATCGGTCCTCGCCGCCATCGAGCAGCGCCGCACCTTCCCCACCAAAGTCACGCAGGGCATCCAGATCGCCATCCAGAAACGCCTGATCGATCCGGTGCTGAGCAGCACCAGGCCGCTGCGGGCGCCGGGCATCCTGCGTTTCCTCGCCGGTATCCCCGCGCTGCGCTTCATTCCCGCCTACATCGTGGGCGTCGGCGTCCGCCCCGAGCATGTGCGACTGCAGTAGATGGCGGTCGGCGACACCATCCACGTCCACGACAAGATGCAGCGCGGCTACAGCTACAGCTATAGGCTCGAGGCCGCCGCCGGCCGCGGTTTCGCCTCCGGATTCAATCCGGCGCTGACGCCCGCCGAGATGCTCAAGCTCGGGGTGTTCGAGGGCAAATACTGCAACGACTGCCGCGCCG